>Ga0233433_10000070_pt1 | contig 123368 bp, 119 predicted proteins | sample SI_122_August201_5_FD_179868 | JGI IMG/M metagenome (GOLD analysis project Ga0233433, IMG submission 179868) | Seawater microbial communities from Saanich Inlet, British Columbia, Canada - SI_122_August2016_100_MG | ecosystem: Environmental > Aquatic > Marine > Inlet | place: Canada: British...
TCAATCGAGTTCGCTCCAAAATTTTCGTCGAACCCATAGACGCTTTCGGCCAGTGCGTCCTTGGGTACGACCCTTCCCGCACGCCGCATGAGCAATTCGAGGACAGACATTTCTCGTCGTGTGAGTCTCAGAACGGTTTCCGCGACGGTGACTTCCCGACCCACCGAATCAAATGTCAGATTGCCGATCATCAGCCGTCGACCCAGTGCGCTACCGGGACGACGCATCAGCGCATTGAGGCGCGCGATGAGTTCTTCCATGGCAAAGGGCTTGAGCAGGTAGTCGTCAGCTCCGGCATTCAGGCCACCCACCCTGTCTTCAACGCCATCGCGCGCGGTCAGGATCAGAACCGGTAACTCGGGCCTCTGCATCCGCACCCGCCGGAGCACGTTCATCCCGTCATCGTCGGGTAAACCCAGATCAAGCACCAGCGCCTCATAGCTCACAGTATCGAGCGCTGCCTCGCCGTCACCCGCGCAATCACAATGATCTGTCGTGAAGCCCGCAGCACCGAGCGCCTTGGCGACGAAACCGGCAAGCCGAACATTGTCCTCGATCAGCAAAACCCGCATGACAACAACCTGATTCCTCTCGTTGCACGAACCAGCCGAACAGCTATTTCAGAAGATACTGGATATCAGAGCCGTCGGAGCCGGAAAACCGAACCTTCACCAGCCGACCCGCAGAATCGTACCAAACCTCGCGCTGTAGGTCGCCGGTCAGGGAATAGTGCCGCGCACGAAGAGATTTCCCGCCGGCCACAACATCTTCATCACCCAGATCTGCGACGGCGATCGCCATTTCGCTGCCATCCAGCGAATTCATGAGCTTGCTTTGGGCCACGGTTGCCTGATTCCAGAGACTGCCCGGGATGACCGAAGCGGGCGCATTCCGCTTTGCCGCCGAACCATCTACGGCCAGATGATCTCCAGCCGCTCTGGCGCGCAGCGACTTCTCGGTCCCGTCATCGTCCGTGCGGGACTCATAGGAAACGAGCCGACCACCCTGCCAGACCTCATGTCCTTCGTGGTCAAAGTTGTAGACGGTGATAAAGGCCAGCTTCACGGCCACTTCTGTCTCGATCTCGACCTCCATGCGATCTCCGCGCGAGGTTATTTCGATCTCGTGGGTCCCGATCTCGTCTCCGTTGCGCATGACTGTGAAGGTAAGGCCGTCATCGGCAATCGCGACACTGGTCAGCAGGGACAGGACAACGCAGGCACCGCCGAGAGCGGCAGGAAAAACTTTCAGCACAGTAAGACCCTTTCGGTTTGTGGAAACGCGAATGGGTCAGAATTTTGCAGGCCAAACTTACGTCAGACTTACAGATCGTTGAGAAGCTGTTGCTTCGTCCGGCAAGCAACCGCGCAGACGTGCGCCGCTGCGCGCCGCTCTGTAGTGCAGGCACTAGCGCAGCGGCTTTTGGGCCGATAGGCGTCATGCTAGGTTCTGGCGATCCCGCAAGGGAAGAAAATCAGAAAGCCCCGCTCGGGGCGAGAACCAGAGCAAATATTCAGGAGTGAATCCGCATGTTGAACGTCGCCGTCATCGGGCTGGGTTGGTGGGGCAGCCATGTTGCCAACGCCCTGCAGGGAAACCGCAAGCTGCGTGTCGTGCGCGGCGTCGAGCTCAACCCCACAGCGGCCACGCGCAAGCTCGCCAAGAACTGCGGCTTCGAGCTGACGAGCGACTATGCCGAGGCGCTCAAGGACCCCAACGTGGACGGCGTCATCCTGACCACCCCGCACACGACCCATGAGGCGCTGCTGATGCAGGCGGCCCGGGCGAACAAGCAGATCTTCTGTGAAAAACCGCTGTCGCTGACGTCGGCGAGTGCCAAGAAGATGGTCAAGGCGTGCCGCGACCGGGGCCTGGTGCTCGGGCTCGGCCATGAGCGCCGCTACGAGCCGGCCTGGATGAAGATGGCCGAGATGGTCGCCAAGAAGGAACTCGGCACCATCATCGCGGTCGAGGCCAACAACTCCCACGACAAGTTCACGCCCCTCAAGAAGGACAATTGGCGCGGCAACCCCAAGGATGCGCCCGCCGCCGGCTGGACCGGCATGGGCGTGCATCTGACCGACATGATGATCTCCATGTTCGGGCCGATCCAGTGGATCAACGCGGCGTCGGACCGCCGGGTTCTCGACCTGCCCAGCGGCGATGTCGTGACCACACAGTTCCAGTTCAAGGATCGCACGCTGGGCACCATCAACGTCGTCTCGAAGACGCCCTACTACGCCCGTTTCGCGGTGTTCGGCAGCAAGGGCTGGGTCGAGATCCACGATGTCGCGCACCCGGAAGACTGGGATGACACCTACATGGACATCTCCATCGCGGGCAAAAAGCGCACACGCAAGGTCTACAAGCCGCGCGACACAGTGAAGATGAACTTCGAGGCCTGGGCCGACGCCGTGGCCGGCAAGAAGGAGTACATGTTCACCGACGTCGAGCGCATCGGCAACGTCGCAGTGCTCGAGGCGCTGGTGAAATCCGCCAAGAGCGGCAAGCGCGAGCGGGTGCGCAACTAGCGTTCGAGATGGCACGGCCGGAAATGGTGACCGCAGGAATGATGATCGGATGAAGTTCGGACTGTTTGGCGGCGCCTCGTCGCGGCGCGGCGGGGTCGCACGCGACAGCACCCAGGGCTACCGGGACTTCATCGGCTATGTCGAGGAGGCCGAGGAGCTCGATTATCACTCGGTGTTCCTGGTCGAGCATCACTTCACCGGCTTCGGCCAGGTGTCGGCTTCGCTCAACCTGCTGACGTATCTCGCGGCCCGCACGACGCGGATGCGCCTGGGCACGGCCGTGGTCGTCCTGCCCTGGCACAACCCCGTCCTGCTGGCCGAGCAGGCGGCGACCGTCGACCTTCTGTCGGGCGGGCGGCTGGAGTTCGGCGTCGGCAAGGGCTACCGCGCCAACGAGTTCAACGGCTTCAATGTCGCGCCGGCGGATGCGCAGGAACTGTTTGAGGAATCCCTCGAGGTGATCCGGCGGGCCTGGACGTCCGAGGAACGGTTCACCCATATCGGCAAACACTGGACGTTCCAGGACATCGTCGTCGAACCGCCGCCGATCCAGCGGCCGCACCCGCCCCTGTGGCTGGCGGCGGGCAGCCCCGGTGGTCTGCGCTGGGCGGCGGAGAACAATTTCAACCTGTTGCTCGACCAGATCGCCTCGTTCGAGGTGATCCAGGAGCGGTTCACGACCTATCGCGACGCGGTGGAAGGCGCGGGCCGGGTGTTCGACCCGATGAATGTGGCCGTCGCCCGGGCGCTCTACATCACCCACAGCGAGGCCGAGCGCGAGCAGGCGCACCAGCAGCGTGCGCGGCTTCTGAGCGGGATTTCGCGCCTGTCGCGGATCCGCGAGGGCGGCGGCCCCCAGTCGACGATGCTGCAATACAACGACACGCGGTTGGCCACGGAAGAAGGCGCGTTGATCGGCCCGCCCGAGGAGATCGTCGAGCGGCTTCAGCGCATGCGCGCGGGCGGCATCGAATATGTCCTGCTGATTGACGTCACGGGGTCGCGGGACTCCTTGCGCGTCTTCCGTGATGAGGTCATGCCGGCGCTGGAATAGACGTGTCCGGTTCGGGGCTGCCAAACGCAAACGGGCCGCGCTGGATAGCGCGGCCCGCTGCATTTCGCAGATGTGCGGTCGGTTACTTGTAGGCCACGCACTTGTTGCGCTGCTCGCCGAGACCCTCGATGCCCATGGTGACGACGTCGCCGGCCCGGAGGTATTTCGGGTTCTTCTCGCCATAGGCCACGCCCTGGGGCGTGCCGGTGAAGATGATGTCACCGGGATAGAGCGTGAGCGTCTTGCTCAGGTTCGAGATGATCGTTGCGCAGTTGTAGATCATGTCCTTGGTGTTGTTGTCCTGTTTGCGGACGCCATTCACCTCAAGCCACATGTGCAGGTTGTTCGGATTCGGCACCTCATCGGCGGTCAACAGCCACGGGCCGATCGGCGCGAAGGTGTCGGGGCTCTTGCCCTTGATCCACTGCAGGCCGCCGCGTTCGATCAGGAATTCGCGCTCGGACACTTCATTGCCCGCGAAGTAGCCGGCCACATATTTGAGGGCGTCCTTCTTCGACACATGCTGCGCCTTGCGCCCCATGATCAGGCAAAGCTCGACTTCCCAGTCGGTCTTCTTGGCACCCTTCGGGATCACGATGTTGTCGCGGTGGCCGGTGGGCGGGCAGGTCTTGGTGAAGACGAAGGGCTCCGTCGGGATCGCTGCGTTGGCTTCCTCGGCATGTTCCTTGTAGTTCAGCGCGATGGCGAAGACCCGGCGCTCGACAACCGGCGGGCCGAAGCGCGGGTTGCCCTTGACCAGGGGCAGGCGCTTGGGGTCGCGCTTGCGAATGGCCGCGAGGCCCATGGGCGAAAGGGTTTCGGCGTTGATGTCGTCAACGACCTTGGACAGGTCGCGGAGCTTGCCGTCGGCATCAATAAGGCCGGGTTTTTCTTTGCCACGTGGGCCAAAGCGTACGAGTTTCATAATTGGGTTCCCCCCTGATGTTGATTGGCTTCGGCGCGTGAATACGGCCGGGTCATTGAATGGCTTGCGCGTGTTGTAGCGGTCCGGGCGGGGCTTGAAAACCGTTCGTTTGCCCTGATCCGTTCCGAGGGATCAGCCTTTGGCGGCACGTTCGGCCGCGCGTTCTCGGAACCGTTTCAGGTCGAGGGTGGCGCTGTCGCCGAGCCACATGGCGTAGTCCGAATGATCGGTCAGGTCGTCGCCGGTCTCGGGATGCACCAGGATCGTCAGGTCCCGGCGGTTCATGGAGAGCCAGGGCACGATCGTCCCGAACAGCGCGGGCGCGAAGGCGACCTGGTAGCTCCAGAACGGGTGTGGCCCCACCGGCTTGTCGTGCCAGCGGCCCAGCACGACATCATAGCGCGCGTCGATTTCGGCCCGCAGTGCCTCTGCGTCGGACTTGCTCTCGGCGTCGTAGTAGACGTGGGCGTGGAAGCCTTCAGCTGTCGGGGTGCGGGGCGGGGCAGGTGTCGGTGATTTTGTGTCCATGCGCCCAACATAGTCGGACCATCCGGCCCGTCAATGTCAGGGCGAATGTTCAAACCCTCAAATTCTCGGGGCTTTCGGTTGACGGCGCGTGAGCGGGCTTGGTTTACTCGCGCTCGACTGCCACGTCCGGCCCATGTGTCGGACGGTCTTCGATCCGTGGCTCATGATTGCGCTACGGAATGAAGTGTCCCGGACAGGCGGTCATGCGGGACGCGGGCGCCAACAGGAGAAGCGCCGTGACATCCTTGGGGTCCGAGCCGGCGATCCTCGACGCGCATCCGCGCGACCGGGATCAGGTTCTCGATCATTTCAACTGGGTGCGCGGCGAGACCGAGCGCCTGGCAGCACCATTGTCGGCCGAAGATCAGGTCGTGCAGTCGATGCCCGACGCCAGCCCGACCAAATGGCACCGCGCCCATATCACCTGGTTCTTCGAGACCATGATCCTGCGGGATTTCGCACCCGGCTATGCGCCGCTCGATCCGCACTACCTGTTTCTGTTCAATTCCTATTACGACGCCGTCGGCGCGCGCCATCCGCGCCCGGAGCGCGGGCTGCTGACCCGCCCGACCGCCGACCAGGTGAAGGCCTATCGTGCCCATGTCGACGACGCGATGCGGAGCCTCATCGCGGGTGCTGACGAGGCGACATGGGACAAGATCGCGCCGTTGATTGCGCTGGGGCTGCACCACGAGCAGCAGCATCAGGAATTGATCCTGATGGATATTCTCCACGCGTTCTCGTTTAACAGCGTCGCGCCGGCTTATCAGGCCTATCGCGCCTCACCGGCCCGCAAGACCCCCGAACTGCGCTGGTTCGATCATGATGGCGGGCTGGTCGAGATCGGTCATGAGGGATCCGAGTTCGCCTTCGACAATGAAGGGCCGCGTCACAGCGTCCATCTGGCGCCGTTCCGGCTGGCGTCGCGGCTGGTGACCAACGGCGAGTGGAAGGAATTCATGGCCGACAACGGCTATGGCCGCCCTGAACTGTGGTTGTCCGACGGCTGGGCTGCTGTGGGTGCTGAAGGTTGGGACGCGCCGCTTTATTGGCAGACCGTCGACGACGAATGGTGCGCGATGTCCCTGTCGGGACTGCAGCAGGTCAACGATCAGGCGCCGGTTTGCCATGTGAGCCTCTACGAGGCCGACGCGTATGCGCGCTGGGCGGGCAAGCGCCTGCCGCGCGAGGGTGAGTGGGAAGTGTTCGCCCGTGAGCAGCCCGTGGCGGGCAACTTCGTCGGGTCCGGCCTGCTGCGTACGGCACCGGCGACGGGCGAGACGCCCGATCAGCCGGAACAGATGTTTGGCGATGTCTGGGAGTGGACCCAGAGCCCATATGTCCCATATCCGGGGTTCAAGCCCGTGTCGGGCGCTGTCGGTGAGTACAACGGAAAATTCATGGCCAATCAGTTTGTATTGCGCGGTGGCGCTTGTGTGACCCCCGAGGGGCACACCCGTGCCACCTACCGGAACTTCTTCTATCCCGCGATGCGCTGGGTGTTCGCCGGTGTGCGGTTGGCCGCTGATGCCGACGATGGAGTAGCAACATGAGCGGGGCCACGGCGGTGAGCTTGGGTCCACTCCACGACTATGTGGAGTACGACCATGCGGCGGACAGCTTCCTGGATGATGTTCTGGAGGGGCTTGCGCTGTCGCAGAAGAAGCTCTCCAGCAAGTATTTCTACGATGAACGCGGCTCCAAGCTGTTCGATGCGATCTGCGAACTGCCGGAGTATTATCCGACGCGCACCGAGATGGGATTGCTGCAGGCCCATGCCGCGGAATTCGCCGAGCTGATCGGCGCCAACGCCAGCGTGGTCGAGTTCGGCAGCGGTTCGAGCACCAAGATCCGCATCCTGCTCGACGCGCTCGAGACCCCGGCGGCCTATATCCCCGTCGATATCTCGCGCGAGCATCTGCTGGAATCGGCCAAGGCACTCGCCGGCGCCTATCCCGATCTGCCGGTTGTGCCGATTGCGGCCGACTACACCCAGCCGTTTGAATTGCCGGAGATCGCGGGCGGCGAAGCGCGGATCGGATTTTTCCCGGGCTCGACCATCGGCAACTTCACGCGGCCGGCGGCGGTGGATTTCCTGCGCGCCGCGGCGACGGATCTCGGGACCGACAACGGCCTCCTGATCGGCGTCGATCTGCGCAAGGATATGAGCATTCTGCATGCGGCCTACAACGACGCGGCCGGCGTGACGGCGGAATTCAATCTCAACGTCCTGCGCCGGGTGAATGACGAGCTCGGCGGCGATTTCAATCTGGATGGCTTCACCCATGATGCCCGCTGGATCGCGGATCAGGGCCGCATCGAGATGCATCTGGTGAGCGACTGGGACCAGGACGTCCGGATTGATGGCCACAGCTTCAAGTTCGCCGCCGGGGAATCGATCCACACCGAGGATTCCCACAAATACGACGTGGAGGAGTTCCACGCGCTCGCCGCCAAGGCCGGCTGGCGCGCCTTCCGCCACTGGACGGACGCCAACAATCTGTTCTCGTTGCACTATCTGCGGGTGGCGTAGGGCCTCTTCAGCCCGTCCAGCCGCCGCCGTTGACGTCGAGCGTGGCGCCGGTTGTGAAGGCGGCGCCCGGTGTCGACAGGAACCAGACGGCATGCGCGATTTCCTCCGGCGTGCCCAAACGGCCCACGGGAACGGCGCGCTCGAGCATCTCCATGCGCTCCTTGTGCATGCCGGCGAATCTCGGAGTCAGGACCGGCCCCGGCATGACGGTGTTGACCGTGATCCCCGAGGGCGCGAGTTCTGCCGCCAGGCGCCGCGACAGCCCCGCGACGGCGGCCTTGGCCGCTGAATAGTCGATTGCTGCGGTCGGCACGCCGGTCCGCCCGGCCTGGGATCCTATGTTCACGATACGGCCGTAGCCATTTGCCTTCATTGCCGGCACGACCGACCGAATGGGGAAATAAACGCCCGACAGGTTCCAATCGATGCCGGCGCGCCATGTCTCTGCGTCGAGGTCTTCGAGCGCGGGGGAATCGTGAAATCCACCGGCGCAACCGGCAAGGATGTCCACACGGCCCCATTTTTCCGTGATCGTCGCAATCGCGGCATCCATCTCATCGTCCGACGTGCATTCCGCGCCGATCGAGATTGCCTCGCCGCCCCCGGCGATGATGTCGCGGGCGATCTGCGCACCCGTGTCCTCGTCGCGGTCGAGAATGGCCACATGGGCGCCTTCGGCGGCGAATCGCCGGGCGCAAGCGAGGCCGATACCCGCCGCGCCGCCGGTGACGACGGCGACACGATCCCTGATCGATGTGAGGTCGGTCATTTGAGTGCCGAAGTCCTGGCGTCGTCGGGAATCAGCAGGTTCAGAAAATTCTGCGCCAGGGCGGACAATTCCTTGCGGCTGCCGCCCGCCCGCGCCCGTGCGGCCAGGCTGTGCATTACAGATGTGATCATGCGCGCGAGACTTTCCGGGTCCGCATCGACCGGCAGCTGGCCGTCGTTGCGCGCCGTTCCAAGCCGTTCCGCGATCGTGGCGACCCTGGTGTCGTAGGCGTCGGACATGCATCCGCGGACCTCGGCGTCATTGGCGGCGCGTTCGCCCGCGACATTCATGATCAGGCATCCCCGTGGCCGGTTCCGGGACGTCACACACTGAATGGTGGTTTGGAAATACGCTTCGACCGCGCGTCGAATATCGGGTTCTTCCAGGAAGGCATCGAGCGGCTGACGGCCGATCGTCTCGGCGTAACGGTCGATCGTTTTCATAAACAAATCATGCTTGTTGCCGAACGCCGCATAGAGGCTGGGCCGATTGATCCCCATGTTGGTGGTGAGGTCTTCGAGAGATGTGGCGGTGTAACCGTTCGCCCAGAATGTATCGACTGCACGGTCGAGAACCTTGTCTCGGTCGAACTTAAGGGGACGACCACGTGGCCTGGGGGTTTGGTTATTCATACTGATCGGTACATAAAAGTTGACTCCTCAAGCTATTAATGTACTGATTGGTTCAGAAATCAAGCGAAAGCTTTCCAGTTTCTCAATGGGGAATGCCGCCATGCAATTCGTCGTCATCAACCGTGCAATCCGTCCCGATCTGACCATGAACTCGAAACCCCATCTGCAGGCTCTCGCCGACCATGTGGCATACATGAAAGGCCTGCAGGAGGCGGGAAAGGTGGTGATTGCCGGGGGGTTCGCCGACGGGTCAGGGGGCATGGACCTCATCGACGTAGAGACGGTCGAAGAGGCGCTGGAGATTTGCCACAATGATCCCTTGCACAAGGCCGTCCATGTCACCCAGGAAATTCACCCGTATTTCTCGGATCTGGGGCCGCGCCTGGAAGGTATGAAGAAGAAGCTTGCGACAATGGGCTGAGCGATTCCGGCAGCCGACGGAGACGCCACGGTCCGGCAGACTGGAACAGGAGTAACTGAAAATGCGTGCAGCCTGGTACGAGGAACAGGGTCCGGCTCGGGATGTCATCCGATCCGGCGAGATGCCGACACCGGAGCCCGGCCCGGGCGAGGTGCGGGTCAAGCTGTCTCATTCCGGTGTGAACCCGTCGGACACCAAGCGCCGCACCGGCTTCGGCGGGCAGCCGCATGCCTTCCCGCAGATCGTCCCCCACAGCGACGGCGCGGGGGTGATCGATCAGGTCGGCACGGGTGTCGATGGGGCCCGGGTCGGTGAACGGGTCTGGATCTATTGCGGCCAGTGGCAGCGGGCGCTGGGCACCGCGGCGGAGTACATCGCCATCCGGGCCGACTACGCGATTGCCCTGCCGGACGGGGTCGACCTCGTCTCTGGCGCGTGCCTGGGCATACCGGCGGTCACCGCCCATTACGCCGTGTTCGCCGATGGCCCCGTCACGGGCCAGAACGTGCTGGTCACCGGCGGGGCCGGCGCGGTCGGCAATTACGCCATTCAGCTGGCGAAATGGGGTGGTGCGGCAAAGGTGATCGCGACAGTGAGTTCGCCCGAAAAGGCAGCGCTCGCGGCCAAGGCCGGTGCGGACCATGTCATCAACTATCGTGAGGCCGATGTTGTCGCCGAGGTCATGGCCGCGACCGATGGGGACGGCGTGGACCGGATTGTCGAGGTGGCGTTCGGCGTCAATCTGTCGACGACGGTTGCGGTGCTGAAGGACAATGGTGTGGTGGCGACTTATGCGTCGGACAACGCGCCGACGCCGGAATTGCCCTTCTATCCGATGATGATGAAGAACGCGCAGTTGCGCTGGGTATTTATGTACAAAATTCCCGACGCTGCGGTCATTCAGGCGTTCGACGATATCTCGACCTGGCTTGCCGCCGGACCGTCGGAACATCTGGTCGGTCGCATCTTCCCACTCGACGAAACGGCCGCCGCCCACGAGTTTCTCGAATCCGGCCAGTCGACGGGCACCGTCATCATCGCTTTGGCCGGTTGAGCCCGTTCACGCCGAAACAAAGGAAAAGCACATGGAAACCCGCGTTGCGCGCATTCACGAATATGGTGACCCCGACGTCATCAAGATCGAGATCGATACCCTGCCGGCGCCCGGGCCGGGCGAGGTCATCCTCAAGCAGAACGCCGCGGCGATCCATTTCGCCGATTCCTACATGCGCCAGGGCCGTTACTTCCTGAAGCCGCCCCTGCCGACGGTGCTCGGGCTGGAAGGCGTCGGGACGATCGCGGCCGTCGGCGACGGGGTCGAGGACTACAAGGAAGGCGACCGGGCGGCCTATCTGTTCAACGTCGGCGCCTATGCCGATGCGCGGATCGTGCCGGCCAGTGAGCTCTTTACGCCGCCAGCAGAGCTCGATGATGCAACCGTTGTGGCGGCCTTCGTGCGCACCATGACGGCCCAGTATCTGCTGCGGCGCCTGTACCCGGTGCAGGCCGGCGAGACGATCCTGGTGCATTCGGCGGCGGGCGGCATGGGCAGCCTGCTGACCCAGTGGGCGACGAGCGTCGGTGCGAAGGTCATCGGCACCGTGAGCTCACCCGACAAGTTCCTGGCCGCCGACGAGAATGGCTGCGCCCATGTGATCGACTACACCAAGGAAGACTTCGCCGACCAGGTGCTGGACATCACCGGCGGCGAGGGCGTGCCCGTGGTCTACGACGCGGTCGGCGCCGACACCTACGAAGGTAATTTGCGCGCGCTGGCGCCGCGGGGCTGGTTCGTGAACTACGGCCATGCGTCCGGCCCGCCGCCGATCGACGCGCTGGAGCTCAACCAGAAGTCCCTGATCTTCACCAAGGCGTCGATGAAGGACTACACCCGCACGCCGGAAGAGAAGGCCGCGATGATGGCGGAGGTCGTGGCCGCGATCTCCGACGGCACGGTGAAGTCGAACATCACCGGCACCTACGAGTTGGCAGACATCGCAAAGGCCCATGCGGCGCTGGACTCGCGTATGACGACCGGCGCGCTGGTCGTCGAGTTCGACCGCTAGGCCGACTGACCGCGCAAACGAAAACCCCTCCCGCGAGGGGAGGGGTTCCGCAACTTACGTTGAGATACGCAGGCTTTAGCTGTCGAGAAGGCTCTCGGCGAGGGCCTTGAACTCGTCTTCGGTCATCAGGCGCTTGTGGATCAGCGCCCAGTCCTTGACGGCCAACAGGATTTCCATGGCCTTGGTTTCCGGGACGATGATCTGGTTGCGCTCGAGCCACTGCTTGACCGTGTCGATGCCCGAACCCTTGCCCATGACCGTCTCCGGCTCGGCCTGGCCGACCATACGCGGACGGAACGGCATAACCTCGGTCTGGAACTCGTCGCCGCAGTTCAGCAGCCAGGTGGCGATGATGCCGGACTCGACCTTGAACAGGTCGTCGCCGACGATCGGGCGGTTCGACGGAACCACGACGCCGGTGACGTCGCGGACCATGTCGGCCAGCCACTTCAGCTTGTCGAGCTTGATGCCGATGTCGATGTCATAGAGCGTGCGCAGCGCCATCACGGTCTCTTCCATGGGGACGTTGCCGGCGCGTTCGCCGACACCCAGGACGGTGGACTGAATGACTTCGACACCCTCGGACAGGGCCATGATCGTGTTCGCCACGCCCATGCCGTAATCCATGTGGAAATGGGCTTCCATGGGGATGTCCGGGAAGCGTTCCTTCATCGAGCGCACGAAATACTGCATCGCGTGGATCGAGGTGGCGCCCATCGTATCGACGAGGGCCAGACCGTCCATGTGGCCTTCCTTGCCGACCCGGTCGATCAGGTCGATGACCCACTTCAGATCGGAACGGGTGAAATCGATCGGGAAGAACACGACCTCGAGGCCGTTGTCATGGGCGAATGTCGTGGATTCGATCGAAAGATCGATGGCCCGCTCGAGGTCCCACTTGTAGCCATACTGGATCAGATGGGGGCTGGCCGGGACTTCCATGATGACGCCGTTGACGCCGGAATCGACCGCGCGCTGAACGTCTTCGACCATGCAGCGGGCGAAGGCGTAAATGTCCGGGCCGAAGTCGCGCTTGGCGAGATCCTGGACCACGCGGGCATCGTCCTTGGACACCACCGGCATGCCGGCTTCGATGCGCTGGACGCCGACTTCTGCGAGGCCCTCGGCAATCCGGATCTTGTCGTCATAATCGAACGCAAGGCCGGCCTGCTGCTCGCCGTCACGCAGGGTGACGTCATGGATGCGGATGTTGTCGGGGAACTTCCAGTCCTTGGTCACTTCGGGTGCGAAGTTCCAGGGGCTGGTGAACCAGTCGTCTGTTTTCCACGGTGTATCGGTCATATTTTGTGCCTCCTCGCGCGCCCTGTTTCAGTGCGCCGGACGGTTGTTATGGGTCTGAAAAAAGCCCGGAACATACCCCGGCCAAATTCGCGCGGACTTTAGGTAACAGCCCGGGGCGAGTCAACGCGGCGCCCCGCGCTGGGCCTGCATTACGCGGCACAAGTTTTGGTCTCGAAAGTCGGGGTTTGGTGCGGGTGCGGGCAATCGCCGCCGGACATGCCTATTGGCAAAGTCCGCGCAGCACCTGATAGGAGATTTGCGTGGCCCCGCTACCGGCGCCGATGAAGCGATACCAGGCCGGGAAATTATACTCGGGGTTGCCCGCTTCCTTCTTTGCCAGGAATGCCTCGTTCGCCTGCCAGTCGTCGCCGTCGATCCCGGCGACCTCGACCCGGTAGGCATCCGGGCGTTCCCCCCACCATTGCAGGCACTGGTTGCTGCCCACGCGGACGGGCCTGCTCGGCGCGGAACCATTCAGGGCCACGACGATTGCATCACCGCCGCGTTCTTCAGGTTCTGCGCGCTGGTTGATTGTGGGGAATGGCGTGTTCGACGCCTCCGCGTCCACAGAGGCGGCGTTCTCGGCGGCGAAGAAGCGACCGCCGATGACCACGAGGGCGGCGATGAATGCGATGATCAGAATTTCTCGTCGTTTCTTCAGCATCAAGCCGTCTCGCATTCTCTGCCACGCGCCAGGTTCGGCGTATGTGCCCAGATTATCATATCCCGCTCGTCATGATCGGTGTTCACTGCCGACAGCTTCGGCGATATTCGCGAACCCGTCCCGCGCCAGGAATGCTGCCAGGTCCCGCTTGATGTCCTGGATCAGGCCCGGCCCGGCATAGACCAGGCCCGTGTAGACCTGCACCAGGCTCGCGCCCGCGCGGATCTTTGTATAGGCGTCCGCACCGGTCTGGATGCCGCCGACCCCTATCAGAGGCACATTGCCGCTGGTCTGCTGATAGACCGTCCGCAGCATCTCGTTGGACATCTCGAACAGAGGTGCGCCGGACAGGCCGCCGCGTTGGCCCGCATGGGGGCTGCGCAACGTTGCCGGTCGGGCGGTCGTCGTGTTGCACAGCGTGATCGCGTCGATACCGGCCGCGGTGATGATCTCGATCAGCTCCGTCAGGTGCGCGGCCTCCAGGTCCGGCGCGAGCTTCGCCACCATCGCCGGGTGCGCGCCCGTCTCATCCCGGGCGGTGTTCAGGCGGCCGAGCAAATTCTCCAGCGCGCGGGGCTCAAGGAAGACCTGGCCGTTTTCCGTGTTGGGGCAGGAGACGTCGATCGTCAGGTAATCGACGGCCGGTGCAAACGCGGTCACGAGATCAACGAAATCCTGTGCCGGATCACCGCTCGTGGCATTGGCCGCCATGTTGACGCCGATCGGGTGTCCCGTATCGGCCTCCCTGCGATACCGGGTGAGGCGCTGCAGGACGGCGTCGGCGCCATCATTGTTGAAGCCCATGCGATTGATCGCGGCATGGTCGGGCGTCAGGCGAAACAGACGTGGCCGTGGATTGCCTGCCTGGGCCAACGGCGTGACGCCGCCGACCTCGACGAAACCGCCGCCGAGGCGCGCGACACCGGCGATGGCGACGGCGTTCTTGTCGAAACCGGCCGAGACGCCGACCGGGTTCGCAAAGCGATGCCCGAACAGGGTCTGATCGAGGACCGGAAAATCGTCGGCGGTTTCGCGCGGCCCGAATCCACCGGCCAGCCCGCGCAACGCGAGACCGTGTCCGGTCTCCGTCGGGAACATCCGCAAGGCGAGATTGCTGATCTGATGAATGGTGCCCAAAACGGCGCGGAAGCTAACCCAGAACGCCGGTCCGGAGAAGAGCAAACACGCAAAAGAAGTTCGTGTGAAGTGCGGGGCTAGCTCTCGCCGCCGGCATTTGCGCGGCCCTTGAAACGACTCTCGACCATGCGGTCGGCCTTTTCGATTTCCTCGGGTGTCAGGCGCGACAGGATGCGTTTGCGCAACTCGAACGCATCTTCGTTGCCCTGCAATGCGGACAATGAGGCCCAGACATAGGCCGCGATCGGGTCTTCCTTGGTGCCCGCACCCTTGGAGTGGGCCCGCGCCAACCGGAGCTGGGCCGCAGCATCGGCCTGCGTGGCGGCACGGGTCCACCATTCATAGGCCTGTTTAAAATCTGGCTTGCTCTGGAACCCGATATTGTAGAGGTCGCCGAGCCGCAGCTGGGCCTCCGCCAGGCCGGTGTTGGCGGCCTTTTCGATCCAATCGAGTGCGGCGGTTGGGTCATAATCGCCGGCGAGACCGAGCATCAGCGTGTTGCCGTACAGGAGCTGGGCGGCGGCGTGGCCTGTGCGTGCCGCGTCGGCCAGCCATGTTGCCGCCTGCTCGGGATTGCTGCGGACGATTTCGTCGGTGAGCAGGATGCGGGCGCCCAGATATTGTGCATCGGCGTTGCCGTCATCTGCGGCGATGGTCAGCCATCTGATGGCCTGCTTGCCGTCCTTGCGGACTCCTTCGCCGCGGTAATATTGCCGGCCGAGGAGATAGGCTGCGTCGGCGTAACCCTGTTCGGCCGACATCCGGTAGAGGATGTGTGCCTCCTCCGCGTCCCGATCTCCGCCGATGCCCTGCTCGTACATACGCCCGAGGACAGCCTGTGCGGGTGGGTAATTCGATGATGCGGACTTCTCCAGCCACGCGCGCGCGGCTTTGGGGTTTTCGTCGGTGCCCCGGCCGAGCAAATACATCGTGCCCAGCAGCCACTGCGCAGCTGGGTTGCCCCGTTCGGCGTCCGGCTCGACCAGCCGGCGGGCCTTGTCGAATTCTTCGGCAACATAGAGTTCGAATGCCTCTCCGAATCCGGCGGCTGCCGGTCCGGACAGAATCAGTGAAGCCAGAATGACTATCGCTGCCGCGGCGCCACGCGTTCGGCCAAAAGGAACCATATGGCCCATCAAAAACACTTTCCCAAACGCGGTGTTATGATACCGCATCAATATTTCGCCGATGTTACAGCATCGGCAGACAGGTTGAAGTCCAACTTTCGCCGAATCTGCAATTCGATCACATGATCTAGATCATGCGTTCGATGAATGCTGTGACGTGGTGCACAGCGGTGTCGATATTCTCGCGTTCCGTCAGCCCGGATGATTTGCGCGGCACGAAGGAGTGATCGCCGTCCGGAATCCAGACGACCTCGACAGGTGGCTTCAGCGCATAGGAGATCACATCCTCGGGCGTGCCAAACCGGTCGCGCTCGCCCTGGACGATCAGGGTTGACCGCTGTGCGCCCCGGAGCGGTTCGAGGCGGGTCTTTTCAGGTTTTGCCGGTGGGTGAAACGGATAGCCGAGGCATATCACGCCATCAATCAGGCTGGCGCCGTCCGGTTCGGCCGCATATGTCGCCGCCGCGCGGCCTCCCATCGATTTGCCGCCGATCAGGGTTGGCACGTCCAGCGACGAAAGCCCGTCGAGCGCCGTGCGCCAGGCCTCAAGCAGAACCGGCATGCGGTCGGGCCCGCGGCGTTTGCCGTCGTCGCGCCGCTTGGCCATATAGGCGAACTCGAAGCGGATGACCTGGATTTTGTTGGCGGACAGACCTTCAGCGATTGCATTCATGAACGGCGTGTCCATGGGGGCGCCCGCACCATGGGCGAACAGGTATCGGGCCCGAGGGGCGGCGGGACCGTCGATCAGCATTCTGGAGTCACATTCCGGAAGGTAACTAGTCGTGCGGCGTGATCTGGACCACGGAACTTTTGTTGATCAGATGAACGATCCCGGTCTCGTCGACGAATGGGAAAAACGGTTCCGGCGCATTCAGGAGATCCTGGATACGCGAAGTCGCCTCGACGAACACCTGTCCGCTCATCCCCGACCCGCCTTGCAGCTTTAGGTCGGCGCGGACACGCACCTTGGGAATCTTCGGGAAGCGAACTGCCATCTATTTTATCCGTCACACGGTTCGGGCCCATTGCCCGCAAGCCTTTGCTAGTATGCATCGATAATTGTTTAGGAGTGGTGAATGACATCTTCGGACCTGATATCGCTGAGCGCACGTGACGCGGTGGGATTGCTGCGGCGCGGAGACGTGTCGCCCCGCGAACTGATTGACGCCGCCGCAGACAGAATTGCGGCCGTCGACCCGGCGGTCAATGCGGTGCCGACGCTGTGCCTGGAACAGGCGTACGAAGCGGCCGAGAACATCAGTCCGCCGGAGGCGCCCGGACCGGGCTGGCTGGCGGGATTGCCGATCCTGGTCAAGGATCTGAGTGATGTCGCCGGGGTCCGAACAACATATGGCTCACCCATTTTTGCCGACCATGTGCCCGACAAGGATGATCTCATGGTTGCCCGGCTCAAGCGCAACGGCGCGATTGTTATGGGCAAGACCAACACGCCCGAATTCGGTGCCGGCGCGAACACGTTCAATGAGGTGTTCGGCAAGACCCGCAATCCGTGGAACACCGACATGACCTGCGGCGGGTCGTCGGGTGGTTCGGCGGTGGCACTCGCGACGGGCATGACCTGGCTCGCGACCGGATCTGATCTCGGTGGTTCTTTGCGGACGCCTGCGAGCTTTTGCTCGGTCGTGGGGATGCGGCCGACGCCGGGGCGTGTCGCGATGGGGCCGGGCAGCGATCCGTTCCAGACATTGTCCGTGAACGGGCCGATGGGGCGCGACGTGGCCGATATGGCGTTGTTGCTCGATGCCGAAGTCGGGGTCGACCCTTCCTATCCGATGTCGATGCCGGCACCGGACACGTCATTCGTATCCGCCGCCCTGAGCCCGAAACTACCGGGCCGCGTCGGCTTTTCACCCGATCTCGGTATCGGGCCCGTCGATACGGAAGTGGTGGATATCTGCCGTGCTGCGGCGGAGAAACTCTCTGCGGCAGGGGCGTCGGTCGAGGACTCCTGCCCCGATTTCACGGGTGCGCTCGATATCTTCCAGGTTCTGCGCGCCGCACTGTTTGTGACCGGTCGCCAGACGCTGCTCGAGGAGCATCGCGAAGCGCTCAAGCCGGAGATGATCTGGAACATCGAGAAAGGCATGAAGTTGACCGCCGGAGAAATCGGCCGCGCCCAGGTTGAACGGGCGGGTCTGTGCGAGCGGGTCACGCAATGGTTCGACAACTTCGACGTGCTTGCCTGTCCGGTCGCGATCGTGCCGCCGTTCGATGTGGACATCCGCTATGTCGAGCGTGTCGGGGACCACGCCTTCGACAACTATGTGGACTGGCTCTACATCGTCGCCGCCATCACGCTGACCGGCCGTCCGGCCATCTCGGTTCCGTGTGGGTTTACGTCGAGCGGGTTGCCGGTCGGACTGCAACTCGTCGGGCAGCCGCGCGGCGAGGCCGGGCTGCTCTCGATGGCCGCGTCGGCCGAGGAAATCTTCGGACTCAGCGGCCAGTTGCCCATCGATCCCCGGCCGGGAGCGGCCTGATCGGGCCGCCGCATGTTGCGGGGCACATAACTATTTATTGCGGTGAAGCATTGCTCTGAGTCGGGATTTCGTTTCTGAGAAGAACAAAAAAATATTCAATAACAACGGTTTATGTTTTTTGGGCCGAAGTCTTGCGTTTCGGAATAGTGCGGCGCAACATGTGTTGCGTTGCACAATTATTTCAGGGAATTCCCACATGTCGGTTGATGTTATTGAGCCGGTCGCGAAGCCGCAGAATCCGGTGGCCGTTGACCCGATCGAGGAGCTGAGCGGGTACTTTTTCGAGGATCTGGAACCGGGTATGACCGCCGCTTATGCGCGCACGATCGGCCCGGCCGACCTGGTCATGTTTGCCGGAATATCGGGTGATACCAATCCGATGCACCTGAACGAGGAATATGCGGAGCGCACGATGTTCAAGGGCACGATCGCCCATGGCATGCTGTGTTCAAGCTTCATTTCCACCGTCGTCGGGACCCGTCTGCCGGGGCCGGGCTGCGTCTACATCAGCCAGACGCTCAAGTTCAAGGCGCCGGTCCGCCCCGGAGACACCGTGACGGCGCGGGCAACCGTGGTCGATCTGAACCCGGAAAAAGCCCGCGTCACGCTTGAAACCATCTGCACGGTCGGGGGCACAATTGTGATCTCGGGCGAAGCGGAAGTGCTGGTTCCGCGCCGGAACAAGAACGGCGCCTGACCCCTGACGTTGACATCACGCGCAACCCGGGTGGGCGACCATGAGTTTATCGACTCTTGATCGACGCCCGGTCGGCGCGTAAAGCCCGCGGATGCGGATTTTCAGACATGAGGGCGATCTTCCGGACTCCGCCAAGGGGGCGGTCGTCGCCATCGGCAATTTCGACGGGTTACACCGCGGCCACCAGCAGGTGATCGCGACGGCGCGCGATATTGCGCGCACGCAATCACGGAAGTTTGGCGTGCTGACGTTCGAGCCGCACCCGCGTGCTTTTTTTGGCCGGGCGGATGAGCCGTTTCGTCTGACACCTTTTCGAATCAAGGTGCGTGAGTTCCAGGCGCTGGGCGTCGAACTGCTGTTCGCGCTCCGGTTCAACACCGCGTTGTCGCAACGCACGGCCGAGGAATTCCTGTCGGACATCCTGCATACGGGAGTTGCGCCTGCCCATGTCGTCGTCGGTTACAACTTCAAATACGGCTCAGGGCGGGATGGTGATTTTGATCTGCTCGCGGCGCGCGGCAAGGAACTCGGCTTTGAAGTCACCTGTGTCGAGCCGGCCCGCGATGAAGTGAATGAAGTCTATTCGTCCACATTGATCCGGAAGTATCTGACGAATGGGCAGCCCCAGCGTGCCGCCGCGCTGTTGGGGCATCTCTGGGAGGTCGAGGGCCGGGTCGGCAAAGGCCGCCAGCTTGGCCGGACGATCGGGTTCCCCACGGCGAATGTCGATCTGGGGGAGGCAATTCGCCCAGCGCGCGGTGTGTATTCGATCCGCGGCGGGGTTCGCGATGGCGAGACCATCCGCTGGTATGACGGGGTTGCGAATGTCGGCGTGCGGCCGACAGTTGATGGCGAGACGTTGATCCTCGAAGCGCATCTGTTCGATTTTGATCAAGATATCTACGGTCGGTATCTCCGCGTGGCTTTTGTGGACTTCCTGCGGGCGGAACAAAAATTCGATGGAATTGATGCTTTAAAGACGCAGATCGCCGAAGATTCACGCCAGGCACGCGAGCTGTTGCTGGCGCGCGCGCTCGGCGCGGGTGATTTTATCGGCGAGGATATGTAAAACACCGGATGTCCGGCTGTTGCCGTCATGTGTGTGCGGCTCTATAAGCCGCCCGGTCGCCTGGGAACAAAACATGGCCATTGATTACAAGGATACTGTCTTCCTACCGAAGACCGAATTTCCGATGCGCGCCGGGTTGCCGAAGAAGGAACCCGAGCTGCTCGCCCGTTGGGCCGAGCTCGACCTGTTCGCACGCCAGCGCGCAGAATCGGCCGGGCGTCCCACGTTCGTTCTGCATGACGGCCCGCCGTATGCGAATGGCCATCTGCATATCGGCCATGCGCTTAACAAGATCCTGAAAGACGTCATCAGCCGTTCCCAGCAGATGATGGGCAAGGATTCGAACTATGTGCCCGGCTGGGACTGTCACGGCCTGCCGATCGAATGGAAGATCGAGGAAAAGTATCGCGCGGACGGCCGGAACAAGGACGATGTGCCGATCCTCGAATTCCGCAACGAATGTCGTGAGTTTGCGCAGAACTGGGTCGGCATCCAGTCAGAGGAATTCCAGCGGCTCGGTGTGATTGGCAACTGGGACCAGCCCTATACGACCATGGCCTTCAAGGCCGAGGCCCAGATCGCCCGTGAAATCTCGAAATTCGCGATGAATGGCGGTCTGTACCGCGGTGCGCGCCCGGTGCTTTGGTCGGTGGTCGAGAAAACCGCACTCGCGGATGCCGAGGTCGAGTATGAGGACCACACCTCACCGTCGATCTATGTGCGCTTCCCGGTGACGTCGCCGTCGGACCCTGCGCTCGACGGTGCTGCGATCGTGATCTGGACGACGACCCCCTGGACCATCCCCGGCAACCGGGCAATCGCGGTGGGTGCCGGTCTCGACTATCTGCGTCTCCGGGTCACGGCTGTGACGGAGAAGAGCCGTGTCCGGATCGGCGACGAACTGGTTATGGCCGACGCCTTACGCGAAACCGCGTCCAAGCAAATGGGCATCGAGGCGTCTGAGGAGATAGCCCGCATTGAGGGCAGCGCGATCGTCGGGAGCGTGTGTGCCCATCCGTTGCACACGAAGGGGTTCGACCATGACGTGCCGGTCTACGAGGCTGATTTTGTCACGACCGAACAGGGCACCGGCTTTGTCCATATTGCGCCAAGCCATGGCGAGGATGATTTCCATCTGGGCCGTGCGCACGGCCTGGCCGTACCCGATATGGTCGATGAGGCCGGTTGCTACTTTGCTCATGTTCCGCTGTTCGCGGGCATGGCGGTCCTGACTTCCGATGGTGAAGAAGGAGAGGCCAACGGCGCGGTCATGAGCGTGCTCGAAGGCGAGAATGCGTTGCTCGGCCGCCGCCGGCTGGAGCATTCCTATCCCCATTCATGGCGCTCCAAGGCGCCACTGATTTTCCGCAACACGTCCCAATGGTTCATCTCCATGGAGACGAATGACCTGCGCGACAAGGCGCTGACGGCGATCAGCGAGACCCGGTTTGTTCCGACGGCGGGGCAAACACGTCTGCGCTCGATGATCGAGAGCCGGCCCGACTGGTGCATCTCGCGCCAGCGCGCTTGGGGCGTGCCGATTCCGGTGTTTGTGCACAAACAGACCGGCGAATTGTTGCGCGACCAGGCGGTGTTCGACCGTGTCGCCGAAGCCTTCGAGATCGAAGGCGGTGACGCGTGGTTCGCGAGCGAACCGTCGCGTTTCCTCGGCAGTGAATACGATGCAGAGGACTATGAACAGGTCCGCGACATCGTCGATGTCTGGTTTGATTCGGGCTCGACCCATGCGTTCGTGCTTGAGGATCGCGATGACCTCGAATGGCCGGCGTCCCTGTATCTCGAAGGGTCCGATCAGCATCGCGGCTGGTTCCATTCGTCGTTGCTGGAATCCTGTGGCACCCGTGGCCGTGCACCCTATGACGCGGTGCTGACCCATGGCTTTGTGATGGCCGAGGACGGCCGCAAGATGTCGAAATCGCGTGGCACCGACGTCTCGCCGCAGGACACCGTGGATAGTCTCGGCGCGGACATCCTGCGCATCTGGGTCGTCAGTTCCGACTATTCCGAAGATTTGCGTGTGGGCCCGGAAATCCTCAAGCATCAGGCCGACCTGTACCGGCGCATCCGCAACACGCTGCGGTTCCTGCTGGGCAACCTGGATGGCTTCGACGAAGCCGAGCGCGTGCCCACCGCCGAGATGCCCGAGCTGGAGCGCTGGGTCCTCCATCGCATCCATGAGATGGATGCGCTGGTGCGGCAGACGACCGACGATTTCGAATTTCACACCCAGTGGACGGCGCTGCATAATTTTTGTGCCGTCGAGCTATCGGCGCTCTATTTCGATATTCGCAAGGACGCGCTCTATTGCGATGCCAGTGACAGTCTGCGCCGCCGCGCGGCGCGCACCGTGCTGGATGCGCTGTTCTCTCATTTAACCGCGTGGCTGGCGCCGATCCTGTGCTTCACGGCGGAAGAGGCCTGGTTGTCGCGACGGGGTGAAGGCGATGCAGAATCCGTTCATCTGCGGACGTTCCCGGCAGTGCCGGCCGATTGGCGCGACGATGCGCTTGCGGCGAAGTGGGAGAAAATCAGGGGTCTGCGTCGTGTTGTGACCGGCGCGCTTGAAATTGAGCGGGCCGAGAAGCGAATTGGTTCGAGCCTGCAGGCCGCCCCGACCGTCTATGCCGACGCCGAGACCGTCGCCGCGATGGCGGGGCTCGATCTGGCGGAAATTTCCATCACATCGGGCGGGACACTGGTCGAGGGCGAGGTGCCGGCTGCGGCCTTCCGTTTGCCCGAAGTGGATACGATCGGCATCGAGCCGGGTCTCGCCGACGGTGAGAAATGTGCGCGTTGCTGGCAGGTCCTGCCGGATGTGGGTACGCATGCGCATCCGGATGTTTGCGGCCGCTGTGCGGCCGCTGTCGACCGGCGACAGGAGGCCGCCGAGTAGGCGGGTGAGTTTGTGATGCCGCGATGGGCTTTGCTCTTTGTCGTTGTGCTGATCGCCGTCGATCAAATATCCAAACGCGTGATGCTGGGTCTCGTCTTTGATCCACCATCGATCATCCAGGTGACGTCATTCTTCAATCTGGTGCCGGTCTGGAATCGGGGCATCAGTTTCGGGCTGCTCGGCGGCGCCGAGACCTCACGCTGGATTCTGGTGGCACTCGCCCTCGTGATCATCGTGTTTCTGGTTATCTGGCTGGCACGATCGAGCCAGGGGATTGTCCAATTCGCGCTGGTTCTGGTGATTGGTGGCGCGTTGAGCAATGTTGTCGACCGTGTGGTTTATGGCGCGGTCGTCGATTTTATCGATATCCATGCGTTTGGTTGGCACTGGCCTGCGTTCAATGTGGCAGACATGGCCATTGTCTTCGGGACAGCGATGTTGTTGTACGATGGCTTGTTCGGTTCTCCGCGTTCGCTAAAATAGTGCTAGGTTTCGACGCATACTCGAACGCACTGTGACCCAGGCAATGGTTTGATGCATATGACTGGCATGACTGACACTTCTGCGCACCCTGGCGGTCCCGCCCGTACGTCGCGCGGGCTTGTTTTGCTCGTGGTTGCCGCCCTCACGCTCGCGGCATGCGGTGATTCAACGAAACGGGCACTCGGGCTCCAGCGCACAGCGCCGGACGAATTTGCAGTTGCCCCGCGCGCGCCGCTGTCCCAGCCGCCTGACTTTCGCTTGCGTCCGCCGCGACCCGGCGCCGAGGATCTGACAACGGTTTCGAGCCGGGAGCAGGCGCGCCAGGCCGTATTCCGTGGTGACGACGCGCGCGCACCGGGCACCAATAGCGGACCGGCCGCGCAGCCCGCACCGCGCACGGATGTCGCGCGTTCGACGACCGGCGAGGCGGCCTTCCTGTCTCGTGCGGGTGCGCTGGAAACCGATCCTCTGGTCCGTTCGCAAATCGACCGCGAGAGCTCAATTCTGGCGGATGAAAATCAGAACTTCATCCGCAAATTGCTTGGTCTGGAGCAGGATTCGATCGACGAAGAGATCGATGCCGCCGCTGAAGCGCGTCGGCTGCGTGAGAATCAGGCGCTGGGCGTTCCGGCCGCGGACGGTAAAACACCGACCATATCGCGCACGCGAAAAGGCCTGTTCGACATACTCTAGGCAACGCTTCGCCCTAATTACGCCAAATGTCGCGGTATTGTGACTGCACCGCCGGATTTCGGCGTTGCAGGCGTGAAAACCTGCGCCATATCAGTTGTCGAACCAAAGGCGTGACCAGTGAGGACGAAATTGATGACGTGGAACCTGTGTTCGCGAGCCGTTCGTGCCTTGCTGTTGCCGGCGGCCTTCCTGTTGCCGTTTGCAAGTACAGCGCATGCGCAGGTCTTCGATCCGACGACCTTCGAGCTCGACAACGGCATGCAGATCGTCGTGATCGAAAATCATCGCGCGCCCGTCGTCACCCACATGGTCTGGTACAAGGTCGGCGCGGCCGATGAGCCGGCGGGCAAGTCAGGGATCGCCCACTATCTTGAGCACCTGATGTTCAAGGGGACGGACACCCGCGCGCCCGGTGAATTCTCGCAGATCATCGCGGATTTGGGTGGCCGCGAAAACGCGTTCACGTCGCACGACTACACCGGTTACTTCCAGACCATCGCCCCCCGGCATCTTCCATTGATGATGGAGCTCGAAGCGGACCGTATGACCGGCCTGATTTTGACGGATGAGATCATCGAGCCTGAGCGGCGGGTGATCCTCGAGGAGCGCCGGTCGCGAACGGAAAACAACCCCCGTTCACTTCTTTCCGAACAGGTCGCGGCGGCGACCTATCTGAACCATCCCTACCGCCTGCCGGTGATCGGCTGGGCGCATGAGATCGAGGGCCTGTCGCGCGTGGATCTCGAAACCTTCTACGAGACCTGGTACGCGCCCAACAACGCGGTCCTGGTCGTCTCGGGTGATGTCGATCCGGCGGAGGTCTTGCGGCTGGCGCGTGAAACCTACGGGAAGATCGAGGCCAAAGCCCTGCCGGCGCGCCTGCGTCCGGTCGAGCCGCCGCAGCTTGCGCCGCGCGAAGTGGTGATGCGTGATGCGCGGGTCGATCAACCGGCCTGGTCGCGCCGCTATCTCGCCCCCAGCTATGCCGCGGGAGATGCCGAGCATGCCTATGCGCTCGAACTGCTCGCGGAAATCATCGGGAGCGGTACGACGGGGCGGATCTATCGGTCGATCGTTGTTGACCAGTCGTTGGCGGCTTCCGCCGGCGCCTGGTATTCGCCGGGCAACCTCGACCTCACGACATTTGGCGTTTGGTTTAGTCCGCGGCCAGGCGTTCCGGTCGATACGGTGCGTGATGCGCTCGACGCGCAGATCGCGAACCTGATCAAGGACGGGATCACCGCTGATGAGCTCGAGCGCGCGAAGCTGCGCCTGATCGACAGCGCGATATTTGCCCGTGACAGCGTCAGCGGTCCTGCGCGTGTGTTGGGTGCGGCCCTCTCCTCGGGGCAGACGGTGGCTGATGTCGAGGCCTGGCCCGACAGAATTCGCGCGGTGACGGTCGAACAGGTCGATGCTGCCGCCCGCGAGGTGTTCAACGTGAACCGATCCACAACCGGCGTGTTGCTGCCGGCCGAAGGAGACAGCCGAACATGATGTCCGTTCTGACGCGTGCGCCCGGTGCGGCGCTGCTTGCTGTTGCACTGATTTTTGCCCCTGCCGCGGCAAAGGCCTTCGAGATCCAGCGGGTAATCAGCCCCGGAGGAATCGAGGCCTGGCTGGTGGAAGATCATTCGCTGCCCATCGTCTCTGCGCGGTTCCTGTTTCCCGGCGGCGCTGCGACGGACCCGGCGGGCAAGGAAGGCCTGGCCAATATGGTGTCCGGGTTGCTCGATGAGGGCGCCGGCGAACTCGATTCCCAGGCCTTTCAGGGTCGGCTGGCAGATCAGTCGATCTCCCTGTCTTTCTCGGCATCGCTGGACGGATTTTCCGGCCGTATGAAGGCCCTGACCCGAAACCGTGAGGAAGCGTTCGGTCTGCTGCGCCTGGCAGTGACCGAGCCGCGCTTCGATGCGCCGGCCGTGGACCGCATTCGGGCCCAAATTCAAACCGGACTTGCGGCGGGCGCGAACAACCCCAACCGCATTGCGCAACAAACGTTCCGCGAGGCCGTGTTCGGTGATCATCCCTATAGCCGACCGGTGACCGGGACAGCCGAGAGCGTCGCCGCAATCACCGAGATGGACCTGCAGATATTCGTCACGCGCCGGCTCGCACGCAGCGCGCTTATTGTTGGCGTTGTTGGTGACGTGACGGCGGCCGAATTGGGCGCGCTTCTCGACACCACATTCGGTGATCTGCCGGAGCGGGCGGAGGCGTTCACAATCCCGCAGGCAGTGCCCGGCGGTGCCGGGGAGGTGATCGTCGTCGAGCGTGATAACCCACAAAGCCGTGTTGTGTTTGGCCATCGCGGCGTGTCGCGGGATGACCCGGACTATTACGCGGCGCTGGTGCTGAACCATGTGCTGGGTGGCGGCAGTTTCACATCCCGGCTCTATGACGAAGTGCGCGAGAAACGCGGGTTGGCCTACTCGGTCTTCAGCTATTTGCTGCCGCTCGAGAACGCCGCACTCTGGATGGGTGGTGCCGGCACGGAAAATGGTGCCGTGGCGCAATCGATCGATTTGATCCGCGGCCAGTGGGCAAATGTGCAGGAATTTGCGATCTCCCAGGATGAGCTGGACCGGGCCAAGGCCAATCTGATTGGCTCATTCGGATTGCGGTTCGACAATACGTCGTCGATCGCAGAGACCCTCGTGGCGGTGCAGTTTCGCGATCTCGGGATCAATTACCTCAATCGGCGCAATGACTTGATCGATGCCGTCACGCTCGACGATGTGCGGCGTGTCGCAGAGCGAATTCTCGATCCGGCCGCCTTGACCGTTGTCGTGGTTGGCAAGCCAGAGGGACTCGCGGCAACGCGGACCGTGACTGACGGCGGTTAGTCGGGCGTTCTCCGACTCGCCAGATTTGTCCACAATATGCGGCATTGCCGTCGGCCCGGCGGACGATCCAAACTGCCGGTCCGGGCGTGGACACGGAACCCGAATGCCAAAAATCTATACCCAGAATGTCAGCGGCTGCATGGCCGAAATGATCGGCGATGACGGCCTGACCGGCGACGCATTGGAGTCGGCGCGCGCGGCGGCGTGGGACGTCTGGAGCGCGATGCGCACCGATATTGCCGAAGACGGATTCCCGGCGATCTCCATCGCGCAGCAATCCGAAGATCTCGCCGCAGTCCGTGACGCGGCCGCACGTCTGTCGACACATTGTGACACCGTTGCCGTGCTCGGCGTTGGTGGATCCAGCCTCGGTGCGGAGGCCCTGTGCGCCCTGGCCCTGGCCCCGAAAGTGGATGTCCGGTTTCTGAACAACCCCGATCCCGAAACCGTGGCGCGGTACATCGCATCCGTTGATGTGTCGCGCGCGGGTCTGGTCATGGTGTCGAAGTCCGGGGGCACGGCGGAAACTCTGGTGCTCGCGATGACACTCATGCCGGCCTTGACTGACAGCCGCGCCGGCGATGCCGTCGCGGACTACAGCGTTGCAATCGCTGAGCCGGGTGACAGCCCGTTGCGCCGATTGGCTGCGCAGTGGGATGTGCCCGTCATCGATCATCCCGTCGATATCGGTGGCCGGTATTCCGCACTCAGCGCCGTCGGGCTTTTGCCCGCCGCACTCGCCGGGCTGGATATCGACGCCGTGCGCGCCGGCGCCGCCGAGGCGCTTGAACTCAACCTGGCCGGAGAGACCATCGAGGACGTACCGGCGGCGCTCGGTGCGGCGGTTTCGCTGGCACTTCTGCAAAGCCAGGGTGCGCGCATGAGTGTGCTGATGCCCTATGCTGATGCGCTCGCACCGTTCGCCCGTTGGTATCGCCAGCTTTGGGCGGAGAGCGTGGGCAAGAACGGCCATGGCACCACGCCCATCGATGCACTTGGCTCCGTGGATCAGCACAGTCAGCTCCAACTCTATCTCGATGGCCCGACCGATAAGATGTTCACGATTGTGACCCAGCAGTTGGCCGGGCGCGGTGATCGCGTGCCGCCGGACCTGGCGGTCCTTGCCGGCGCCGACTATCTGGCCGGGCAGACGACGGGTGATTTGCTGGCGGCGGAGCAGGAGGCGACGATCGAAAGCCTGTGCGCCCATGGCCGCCCGGTCCGGCGGATCGATGTTGCGCGTGTCGACGAGGCCGCGATCGGTGCGTTGATGGCCCACTTCATGCTTGAGACGGTGACGGCGGCGTTCATGATGGGGGTCGACCCTTTCGATCAGCCGGCCGTTGAAGACGGCAAGGCACGCACGCGAAAGCGGCTCGCCGATGCGAGCGGAGCGGCGGTAACATGACCATTCGGCGGCTGCCGGAGACGATCGTCAACCAGATCGCGGCGGGCGAGGTGATTGAGCGCCCGGCTTCCGCCGTGAAGGAGCTGGTCGAAAACGCCATCGATGCCGGCGCGCACCGCATAGACGTGGTGTTGCGTGATGGCGGCCGCACGTTGATTGCGGTCACCGATGACGGCAGCGGCATGACGCCGGACGAGCTCGGCCTTGCGGTCGAGCGCCACGCGACATCGAAGCTGCCGGACAACGATCTGACCCATATCGCGACGCTGGGATTCCGCGGCGAGGCGCTGCCGTCGATTGGTTCGGTCAGCCGGCTGTCGATCGCATCGCGCATTGCCGGATCTGATGGTTGGCAAATCCGTGTCGAGGGTGGCCGTGTGCATGAGGTTCAGCCCACGCCGCTGACCACCGGTACCCGGGTCGAGGTGCGGGATCTTTTCTACGCGACGCCCGCACGTCTGAAGTTCCTGAAAACAGAGCGTACGGAGATGGACCACGCCGTCGATACCGTGCAGCGGCTCGCGATGGCCCACCCGGCGATCAGCTTCACGGTCGGTGACGGCGAACGTGAACGCTTCGCCAGCGCCGCCACGGCGGATCTCGGCGGCAGCGAGGATGCGCTTTTGCGCCGGTTGTCGGACGTGATGGGGCGTGATTTCGCCGACAACGCCCTCACGATCGACGCGGAGCGGGACGGTGTCCGCCTGACCGGCCATGCCGGGCTTCCAACCCTCAACCGCAACACGACCAAGCATCAGTATCTCTTCGTCAACGGCCGGCCGGTGCGCGACCGGTTGCTGACGGGCGCGGTGCGCGGCGCGTATCAGGATTTCCTGGCACGCGGCCGGCACCCGCTGGTGGCGCTGTTCGTGGAGATCGACCCGGAACTCGTCGATGTGAATGTTCATCCGGCGAAGGCCGAGGTCCGGTTTCGCGATCCCGGTGTTGTCCGGGGTCTCATTGTCGGCGGGCTGCGGCACGCGCTGGCGGCGGCCGGTCACCGGGCGTCGACCACGGTGGCCGATGCGGCGTTGGGTGCTTTCCGGCCCGGCAGCGTGCCCCCGTCTGGATTTGGCAGCGGGGGCGGATATGGCGGTGGCGCCGGGCGCGGATTTGGCAGCAGTCGGGTCCCGCAGGGGCTGGCCGAGGCGGCCGCCCAGTATTTCGCACCCCAGGAGAACGCGGACGGTACGGCGATCCCCGGGCTCGATTCGGCACCGGCCGCGGTGGCGCTCGGGCCCGATGTCGCGTCTCCCGACGCGGACTATCCGCTGGGTGCGGCCCAGGCGCAGCTCCATGAAACCTATATCGTGTCCCAGACCAACAATGGCCTGGTGATCGTGGATCAGCACGCGGCCCATGAACGGCTGGTCTATGAACGCATGAAGGCCGCGCTCGCGAATGGCGAGGTCGCGCGCCAGGGGCTGCTGCTACCCGAGGTCATCGACATGGACGAGGCTGCGGCGGATCGGCTTGCGGCGCGGGCGGACGAGTTTGCGGAACTTGGACTGGTCCTGGAGAAATTCGGCACGGGCGCCGTGGTCGTGCGCGAAGTCCCGGCGCTCCTGGGGCAATCGGATGTTGCCGGATTGATTCGCGATCTGGCCGACGATTTGTCGGAGATCGGCGCGGCCCACACCCTCAAGGAACGGCTCGACGATGTCTGCGGCACCATGGCCTGCCATGGCAGTGTGCGGGCGGGGCGCCGGCTCAATCGTGACGAGATGAACGCGCTGCTGCGTGAGATGGAAGTGACACCCCATGCGGGGCAGTGCAATCACGGGCGCCCGACCTATGTTGAGCTGAACCTGGCCGACATCGAACGGCTGTTCGGGCGCCGCTGAGTTAATTATTCCAGGTCACGAAATGCAGCGACGTGTCGCCGTAGCTGCGCGTGTCGATGGTCTCGAAACCGGGGCCGCAGTCGATCTCCTTGCCGCGCCGCGTCTCGATCACGATCAACCCACCCGGCGCGATCCAACCGTTTTCGGCCAGCGCGGCCGGTGCCGCCTGTGCGACCTCGCTGTCATAGGGTGGGTCCAGAAAGACGATGTCGCATGCTGTGCCGGCCGGCGGTTTGGTCGCGTCCATCCGTTGCACGTCGGCGCGCTCGCTGAGCCCCAGCGCGTCCAGATTGGCGCCAATCTGCACCCGCGCCGGGCGATCTATATCGAAAAACACGGCATGTGCGGCACCGCGAGACAATGCCTCGATGCCCAGCGCGCCCGATCCGGCGCAGGCATCGAGCACCCGTGCGTCGTCGAGGCCCTGTGTGTCACCGATCCCGCTGGCGAGAATACTGAACAGGGCTTCACGGACACGGTCGCCGGTCGGTCGCGCGTCCGAGCCGGGCGGGATCTCGATCCGGCGGCCGCCGTGGGTACCGCCAATAATGCGGAGTCTGCCGGGCTGTGATCTCACTCCCGGGGCACCTGTTCGGCGATGACCTTGGCCGGAACTTCCTGGACATGTCCGCGCGGCAGCTTGCCGAGCTGGAAGGGGCCATAGCCGGTGCGGATCAGCCGGTTCACCGTGTAACCGAGATGTTCCATCAGCCGGCGCACCTCGCGGTTCTTGCCTTCGCGGATGGAAATGGTCAGCCAGGCATTGCTGCCCACTTGCCGTTCAAGCTTGGCTTGTGCGGGACGGAAATGGGTCCCGTCGATCTCCACACCGCGCTCCAGCCGGGCGAGCGTCTTGTCTTCGATGCGCCCATACACCCGCACGCGGTATTGGCGCAGCCACCCGGTCGAGGGCAATTCCAGGCGCCGGGCGAGTTCACCGTCGTTGGTCAGCAGCAGCAGGCCCTCTGAATTCATGTCCAGGCGGCCCACCGGCTTGGTGTTGGCGAGCTCGGGCGGGAGTGCGTCAAAGATAGTGGGCCGGCCCTCGGGGTCGCGGTGGGTGGTCAGCCGCCCCTGGGGCTTGTGGTAGCGCCACAGGCGGGCCACGTCGCGCGCGGGCAGGGGTTTCCCATCGATTCGGATATCGGCATCGACGGCCACATTCAGCGCCGGGGAATCGACGGGCTTGCCGTCGAGCGTAACTCGGCCGTCGGCGATCCAGCGTTCGGCCTCGCGGCGCGAGGACACGCCGGCCCGTGCAATGACCTTGGCGATGCGTTCGCCTTTTGGTACGTCGGAATTCATGCCCTGCCGCCGATTGTGCCTGTCTTCGGTCTAGTGACCGCACGCGTCAGTGAAGGCCTGAAAAATAGCGCCGTCACCTGCGGAGACCTTGTACTCCGGATGCCACTGGACCCCTAGGCAGAAACGTTTGTCGATGGCCTCGATGCCCTCGATCACCCCGTCGGGTGCCACGGCGTTGATGATGAGCCGATCGGACGCTTCCTTGGCGGCCTGGTGGTGGGCGCTGTTCACCTCGAGTGAGTCGGTGTTGACGATCCGGTGCAGCAATGTTCCGGGCAACACCGATACGCTGTGCCCCGGTTCGTCGCGCGGGTTGGGCTGCTCGTGGGCGAGGGCGTCCGGGACTTCGTCGGGGATGTGCTGGATCAGGGTGCCGCCAAGGGCCACATGGAGAAGCTGCTGGCCCCCGCAGATGCCTAACAACGGCATATCGCGCTCCAGCGCGCCGCGGGTGGTGGCGAGTTCGAATGCCGTGCGGCGATCCTTGGTGACAACGCTCGGGTGCCGTTCACCGGCACCGAAAATCGCGGGGTCGACGTCGAATGCGCCGCCGGTGATGACCAGACCGTCGATGATATCGAGATAATCCTCCGCCTGATCCGGCTCGTGTGGCAATGGTAATGGGATACCGCCAGCCTCGACCACCGCGTCAGCGTAGTTCTGACGCAGGGCGTACCAGGGCATGTTCGAGTAACTGCCTGGGTCTTCGGAATCTAACGTTATGCCGATCACGGGTTTGGTCATGCCGCGCACTCTACGCGGCGCCTTCGCATCGTTGCAATTTCGCGCTTTCGCGGGCACCGTCCGCCGTATGGAAGACGCACGACACATGCAGCAGGCCCTCAACGCGGCCCGGGAAGCCGCGATGGCCGGGGATGTGCCTGTCGGCGCCGTGATCGTCGATCGGGCCTCGTCGCGGGTCGTGGCTGTTGCGGGCAACCGTGTCGAGCAGGACCGCGACCCAACCGCCCATGCGGAGTTGCTGGCGATCCGGATGGCGGCGCGGGAATTGTCGGAAACACGGCTTTCCGACTGCGATCTGTATGTCACGCTGGAGCCGTGCGCCATGTGCGCCCAGGCGATTGCGTTTGCGCGGATCCGGCGGCTGTTCTTCGGCGCCTATGATCCGAAGGGCGGTGGCGTCGAGCATGGCGCGCGCATCTTCACCCAACCCACCTGCAACCACGCGCCGGAGGTCGTCGGCGGCCTGGAAGAAGGCGAATGCGCCGGGCTATTGAAAGAGTTTTTCGCCGCGCTTCGCTAATCCGTGGGTCGCGCGCGTTTGGCGCTAGCTCTCGCGGGCCACGGCGCGCCAGCCGATATCGCGGCGGCAGAAGCCGTCCGGCCAGTCGATGGTATCGACCGCCGCATAGGCGTTCGCCTGTGCCGTGGTGATGTCGGTGCCGCCGGCCGTCACGTTCAGGACCCGTCCGCCGGTTGCCAGGATGCGGTCTCCATCGGCAGTCGTCCCGGCGTGGAAGACGGTGGCGCCGGTTGCCGCGGCGGCATCGAGCCCGCGGATTTCGGTGCCTTTTTCATAGGCTCCCGGATAGCCGTTCGCGGCGAGCACCACGGTCAGCGCGGCGTCGTTCGACCAGCGCAGATCGAAGGTCTTGAGGGCACCGTCGCATGCCGCGATCAGCGCCGGCACGATGTCCGAGCGCAGCCGCATCATCAGCACCTGGCATTCGGGGTCGCCGAACCGGACATTGTATTCGAGCAGTTTCGGCCGACCGCCGTCGAGCATCAGCCCGGCATACAGGACGCCGCGATAGGGGTAGCCGTCGGCGGCCATGCCGCGCACCGTCGGCAGAATAATAGTCTCCATCACCTCGGCCTCGAGCGCCGGGGTCAGGGACGGGGCGGGGGAGTAGGCACCCATGCCGCCGGTGTTGGGGCCGGTGTCGCCGTCGCCGACGGCCTTGTGGTCCTGGGCGCCGGCCAGTGGCAGGGCGTTCTCGCCATCCACGAGCACAAAGAATGACAGCTCCTCGCCGGGGAGGAATTCCTCGATGACGAGCTCGGCGCCGGCATCGCCGAACGCCTTGTCGCCCATCGCCTGGTCCACCGCGTCGAGCGCCTCGTCCACGGATTGTGCGACCGTCACGCCCTTGCCGGCGGCGAGGCCGTCCGCCTTGACCACGATCGGCGCGCCTTGCGCACGGATATAGGCCTTGGCCTCCACTGCGTCCGTAAAGCGTCCGTAGCCGGCGGTCGGAATGCCGTGCCGGGCACATAAATCCTTCATGAAGCCCTTGGAGCCTTCGAGCATCGCGGCGTCGGCGCGCGGGCCGAAGGCCTTGATGCCAATCTCGTCGAGCCGATCGACCAGGCCCAGGACCAGCGGGCCCTCCGGGCCGACCACGACGAGGTCGATGGCCTGATCGGTGGCGAATTTGACAAGCCCATCCACATCGTCTGCGACGATCGGGACGCATTCGGCATCCTGCGCGATGCCTGCATTTCCGGGTGCGCAGTAAAGCGCATCGCACAGCGGAGAGGCGGCGATTGCCCAGCACAGCGCGTGTTCGCGCCCGCCACCGCCGACGACCAAAATTCGCATTTCCGCGATCCTTCTTTGCGTCCTTCGTTTCGAGGCCGGCAGTTTGTATCATGGGGGTGATTCGATGAACCAGACGCCCCCCGATACCCCCGACACGCTGGACCAGACACCCGGCGACAATCAGCCGCCCGTGCTGTCGGTCGGCGAGCTGTCCGGTGCCGTCAAACGCACGGTCGAGGACAGCTTCGGCTATGTGCGCGTGCGCGGCGAGGTGTCCGGGTTCAAGCGCGCCGCATCGGGCCATCTCTATATGACGCTTAAAGACGCCGACGCGATGATCGACGGTGTTTGCTGGCGCGGCTCCGCGGGGCGGCTGGAAGTGCAGCCAGAGGATGGGCTGGAGGTCATCGCGACCGGTCGGGTGACGACATACCCGGCACGCTCCAAATATCAGCTTGTGATCGAGCGGCTGGAAGTGGCCGGCGAGGGTGCTCTCCTCAAGATGATCGAGGAACGGCGCAAGCGGCTTGCAGCCGAGGGCCTTTTCGAGATCGAGCGCAAGGCGGACATTCCCTATCTGCCCGAAGTGATCGGTGTCGTCACGTCGCCGACGGGTGCCGTCATCCGGGACATCCTGCATCGGCTGGCGGATCGTTTCCCGCGTCAGGTGTTGGTCTGGCCGGTGTTGGTGCAGGGCGACAATGCCGCGGCCCAGATCACCGCGGCGATCGAGGGCTTCAACCGGTTGGGCCCGGACGGGCCGGTGCCGCGACCGGATCTGCTGATCGTCGCACGCGGCGGTGGGTCGCTCGAGGATTTGATGGCATTCAACGAGGAGAATGTGGTCCGCGCCGCGGCGGCGAGCGACATTCCGCTGATTTCCGCGGTCGGGCACGAGACCGACACGACATTGATCGATTTCGCATCGGACAAACGCGCACCCACACCGACGGCGGCGGCAGAGATGGCGGTGCCCGTGCGCAGCGACTTGATTGCCCAGGTCGGGGAAGACGGCGCACGTCTGACCGGCGCGATCACCCGGCTGGTGCGCTCGCGCAATCAGGAAGTCACCGCGTTGGGACGTGGCCTTCCCGCACCACGGCGTATCCTCGAGGGCGCCATGCAGCGGGTCGATGACTGGGCCGAGCGGCTCCGCCCGGCGCTGACGCGGGTGTTGCGATCGAAAGACGAGGCGGTCGCTGCGCAAGGCCGCCAGCTCGTTCAGCCGGACCAGTATGTGGATGCCAAGCGCCGGGACCTGGCGTCCATGGTGGCGCGCCTGGCGGCGGTGAAATCTGCCGGGGACGGAAAAATTGAGCGCGATCTGCGTGACACGCATTCGTTTGGCCAACGACTTGATCAGGCGGCAGGTCGGATGCTGGCGGATGCGGGGCAAAAGCTTGCGTCGTTCGAAAGCCTGCTTGAGAGCTACTCCTACAAGGGTGTGCTGGAGCGCGGGTTTGTTCTGGTGCGCGACGCAAGCGGTGCACCGGTGCTGGCGGCAGACGCACTTGCGCCGGGTGATGGAATTTCTCTCAGCTTCCGCGATGAGGGGATCGTCGGCGCGACGGTCGACAGCGTCGGTGGGGACATGCCTGCCGCGAAGGCGGCGAAACCAAGGGCGCCGAAGACGGCTGGCAAACCCAAGAAGAAAACCTCCCCGGACGATCCGCAGGGGACGCTCTTGTGACGGTTTGCCTCGCGCGTCGCTGGGTCGCGGCGTTCTTCGTGTTGGTCGCAATGTCCGGGCCGGGTTGGGCGCTCGATCTGCCGGTCGAATTCGTTCAGGGCGCCCTGGTGATCGGGACGGCGGAACCCGGCGCTGCGGTTGCCCTCGACGGCAAACCGTTGCGCGTCGATGACGCCAGCGGAATTTTCGTGTTCGGGGTCGACCGCGACCGAACCGAGCCGTTTTCGTTGCAGGTCACTTATCGAGACGGGCGCCGTGAGACCCGGCGACTTCCGGTGCGCGTGCGCGACTATGCCATCGAGCGGATCGATGGCCTGCCGCCCCGCAAGGTGTCCCCCAACACGAATGATCTGGAACGTATCCGACGCGAGGCGCGTCTGATCTCTGCGGCGCGGGCCCGCGACAGCGCGTCGCCGCGTTTCGAGACCGGGTTCGACTGGCCGGTGTCGGGTCGGATCAGCGGCCGCTATGGCAACCAGCGTATCCTCAATGGTGAGCCGCGGCGGCCCCATCTCGGAGTGGATATCGCCGCCCCGCGCGGGACACCTGTTTTGGCTTCGGCGCCTGGCACCGTGGCCCTCGCCGAAACCGACCTGTTCTATACCGGGGGCACCGTGGTGGTGGATCACGGCCATGGGCTGACAACGATCTACTCGCATCTCGAACGTGTCGATGTTGCGCACGGGCAGATGGTTGCGGCCGGGGTGCAGGTCGGAACGGTCGGATCAACCGGTCGCTCGACGGGGCCGCATCTTGATTGGCGGATCAACTGGTTCGACGTGCGGCTGGATCCGGAATTGATAGCGGGGCCAATGCGCACCGGACCAAAACACGCTGTGCGCTAGCCGGTTTCCCGGCGGGTTAGATTGTCCAGGAATACCGTGATTGCAGGCACATCGTCCCACACGAATGCCACCGGCAGCGTTTCGACCTTATCGCGGGCGGCGTCGGGCAGACGCACGGCGTCCTTTTCCGTCGTCACGGGAACCGCGTCGAGGGCGTTCGCCCGGGCACATATCTGCGCGATCTCCCTGTCCGTGAACGGATGGTGGTCGGCGAAGCTGTGGGTGGCGACGATTTCGCATCCAAGCGTGGCGAGCGTGTCGAAGAACTTTCCAGGCCGGCCGATCCCGGCAAAGGCGACGACACGTCGCCCGGCCCAGGTATCCCTGCTCGTTGTCGGCTGAATCCGGCCGGTGAAAACCGGCAGCGACGGCGGTAGTTTGTTTGCGATGTCGGCGTGGTCGTGTCCGACGATGACGACCGCATCGGCACGTGCCAGCCCGGTTGCGACCGGCTCGCGGAGCGGCCCGGCGGGGATGAGTTGCCCATTGCCAAATCCGGTCTCGCCATCGATGACGATGATGCCGACATTCTTGGCGAGGGACGGGTTCTGAAATCCGTCATCCATCACGATCAGCCGGCTCCCGGCGTTGATGGCCGCCTCGGCGCCGGCCACGCGATCGCGGGCGACCCAGACCGGTGCCGCACGGGCCAGCAAGAATGCTTCGTCTCCGACCTCGGCTGGCGTGTGGGTGTCGCGTGCGACGCGCACCGGGCCGGCCAGCCGGCCACCATAGCCGCGGGTCAGGAATGCCAGATCTTCGCGTTGTAGACATGCGGCAATCGCCAAAGAGACCGGCGTCTTGCCGGTGCCGCCGGCGACAAGGTTTCCAACGCAAATGACCCTGGCATTGACGTGTGCGGGTCTGACGGAGGATCGTTTGATTGAACCCGCAACCCTGTAGGCGCAACCCAGCGGGCTGAGGAGTTTGCCCAGTGGCGAGCCGGGTTGTGACCAGAATTTAGGCGCCTTCATGACGTGCTCGTGACGGCATTTGCGATCAAAGGCTGCAGGCGGCGCATCACCAAGTCGATGACCTCCTGCTTGCGGCTCGCGGCCCCGGCCGCGGCGTCGGCCATTGCAGTTGTGCGTTCCGGCGACCCGAGCAGCTCGCCGACGGCGCGTTGAAGATCCTCTCCGTCCACAACTTCCCGGCCCGCACCGGCAGCTTGCAGCTCGTTTGCGATGGAGCGGAAATTATCGATATGGGGTCCGTAGAGAACGGCGCAGCGCAGGAGCGCCGCCTCAAGAATGTTTTGTCCGCCATGGGGGATCAGCGATCCGCCGATGAAAGCGATGGGTGCCACCCGATAGAGTTGGCCCAGCAATCCCGTGCCATCGGCCAGATAGATGTTCGTGTCAGGCGTGATCGCGTCACCGCGCGACCAGCGCGCAACCGACAGGCCGGATTTGGTCAGGGCCAGTTCGACCTCGTCACCCCGTTGCGGGTGGCGCGGGGCCAACAGGGTCAGAAGGTCGGGGTAACGACCTGCGAGGCCGGCATGCACGTTGCCGACAGTGTCTTCCTCGCCGCGATGAGTGCTGGCCGCGACCCATGTCGGACGGCCGCCAATCGCATCCTGGAGCTCGATCAACGATGCGGCAGTTGCCGGTAGTGGCGCGGCGGCCAGTTTCAGGTTCCCCGTCACCGAGACGTTCCGCGCGCCCAGCGCTTCGAGCCTTGTGGCGATTTCCTGGTCCTGCGCCAGGATGGTGCTGAAGCAGGACAGGAGCTCGCCTGCGACCCTTGGTGCGCGGCCCCAACTGGTACGCGAACGTTCCGACATGCGCGCGTTGACCAGCGCCATGGGGATGCCCGCGCGTCGCGATTCGAGCAGGAGGTTGGGCCAGAGCTCGGATTCAACCCAGAGCGCGGCTGCGGGACGCCAGTATTCCAGAAAACGGCGTACCCAAGCGACCCGATCGACAGGCACATACTGGTGGATCGCCCGAGGTGGAAGCCGTTCGCTCATGATGCGGGCCGACGTGATGGTGCCGGTGGTCATCAGAATGTTCAGCTCGGGTGCGATCCGAAGGATTCGCTCGATGAGGACCAGGACCGACTGTGCCTCGCCAATGCTGGCGGCGTGGATCCAGACGATGGGCCCGCTCGGTCGCTGGATCGAGGGAATTCCGCGGCGCTCGTCGATGCGTGACGGCTCCTCCTTGCCGCGCATCAGGCGGCGTTGGAGCAGAAGCTCGACCAGCGGCAGTCCCACGGTGGTGACGCCGCGATACAGGCTGCTGGCAAACGTGGCGTTGCCCCTGTTCGCGGGCGGATTGTCCGCAATCATCCGTGCGCGCGTTCGGCGTCCGCCGCGGTGCCGTCGTCCTTGGTTGATATGGCGCCGGGCTCACGAAACTGAAGCCGGCTCAGCCTTGCATAGAGGCCATCTCGTTCCTGGAGTTCGCCATGCGTGCCGGTTTCCACGACCCGCCCATCGTCCATCACCAGAATCTGGTCTGCGTTCATGACTGTTGCGAGGCGGTGGGCAACAACCAGGGTCGTCCGGTTTGCAGTCAGCCGCTCGAGCGCAATCTGCACCTGCTGTTCGGACTCCGCATCCAGCGCGCTCGTTGCTTCGTCGAGCAGGAGAATGGGCGCGTCCTTGAGCATCGCGCGCGCGATGGCGATGCGTTGGCGTTCGCCGCCGGACAGGGACGAGCCGCGATTCCCCACCATTGTGTCGTAGCCATCCGGCAGCGCCGAGACGAAATCATGGGCCGCAGCGTCGCGGGCGGCTGCGATCACTTGCGCGTCGGTGGCGTCAGGCCGACCGAAGCGGATGTTGGCGGCGACGGTATCGTTGAACAGGGTAATGTCCTGGCTGACGAGCGCGATGCTGTCGCGCAGGCTGGCCATTGTCAGGGTGCGCACATCCTGTCCGTCGATGGCGACGGTACCGGAGTCGACGTCGTTGAAGCGGAGCAGCAGGTTCATGACCGTGGACTTGCCGGCGCCGCTGGGGCCAACCAGTGCCACGCTCTGGCCTGCCGGGATCCGCAAGTCCACCGCGTTGAGGGCCGTTTTGTCCCGCGCGTAAGCAAAGGTCACCTTCTCGAAGGACACGCTGCCGCCCTTCAGGACGAGGTCGCGTGCGTTGGGAGCGTCGACGATACGGGCATGGCTGTCGAGCAGATCGAAGCTGCGCTGGACGGCCGCCAAACCTTCTTGCAGCGCAGAGTTGAGGTTTCCGAGGCTACGGATCGGCTGGTAGGCCAAAATCACGGCCGCCAGGAAGCCAACGAACTCACCCAGCGTGCCGGTGCCGGACAAAATCCGCCACCCCCCATAGGCCAGGACGGCGGCGACCGAGGAGCCGCCGATCGTCTCGAGGAACGGATAGGTGCGGGCGCGGCCCTTCACCGTTTTCATGACCAGGTAGTAGATATGGTCGAAGAGATCATTCGCGCGCGCGCGCTCGTATTCCTCCATCCGATATGACTTGATCAGGCGAATGCCCGAAAATGCCTGCTCCAGGTTGGATGTCAGATCACCCATGCCCGTCTGGGCATTGGAAGACGCTCGGCGCAGGCGTCGTCCGATACGGATGATCGGCCGGCCAGCCAGCGGGAAGGTAACGAGAACGATGATGGCGAGCAGCCAGTCGAGATAGAACATCATCCCGATCAGTGCAGCGGCGGTGACGAAATCGCGCGCCATGGCCGTCAGCGTTCGCGACAGCGCGTCGCGCATCAGGTTCACATCGTTGGTGAAGCGCGAGATGAGCTTGCCGGTCGATGTCTCATGATGGGCCTGCAAGTCGGCCGCCATCAGGTGGGCAAACATGGCCTTCTGGATCGCGTTGATGACCCGCAAGGCCACCGACTGGCTCAGGACGCTTTGTCCGTACGATGCAATCCCCTTGATGAATGTCACCAGGATGATCGCCAGCGGCATCATCCAGACCACATTCGCGTTCTTGGCCTCCAGCATATCGACGGAGGTTTCGATCAGTTTGGGATAGGCGGCGGATGCGGCGGCCACGACGATCATCAGCGCCACTGCCATGGCGACCCGGGGCTTGTAGGCGCTCATCCAGTCGCGCCACATCCGGCCGATCAGGTGGCCAGTGCTGTCCGTTCGGGAAATCTGCGGGGAATCCTGCATGTTGCGGTTAACGCCGCCTCCGTTGATCGCGCGCCGAATCGAGCCATATGCGCCGTTGTCGATGCAAGCTTAACATGGCTCAATTCACTGTGCGTCGGCCCGTACCAGACAAGTCTGTTGCGATTCTTGCTGCGATGGTAATGCTAGCGTGATTGCGAAGGGTGCGATCAGCGAGGGAATCCATGTCCGCAGCCGAGAATCTTGGCGAACTTCTACACAGGAACTGCCCGAATTGCGAAACCGACAATTCGAGCCGGCCTGCGCTCGGCTATTCATGGCAGGACTGGAAGCTCCGTAAATGCGGCGCTTGCGGGTTCGTTTATCTTGAAAACCCCCCGGATTACGCGGATTTCAAGGTGGCGTTCGCCTGGGAGAAGAACCATGGCGACCGCAAGGTTCGGATGCGCAAGGAGTATCCCCTGGCCTACGCGATTTCGCGCGCCTGGCGGAAATTCTATCGCTGGGCCGTCCGCAAGCCGGACAAGCTGGTCAAACGCATCAACAAGTGGGTGCCGCCGGGCCTGGTGATCGATGTCGGCTGCGGCAACGCGGATCGTTTGCTGTCGTTGCCCACGCACTATGAAACCAGCGGGATCGAAATCTCCAAGGCGCTGGCGGAAGAGGCGCAGGGCCTGCTGGCAGCCCGTGGCGGCAGCATCATCAACCTGCCCGCGGTCGAAGGCCTTGCGAGTTACGAGGCCGCTACCGCAAGCGGCGTTCTCATGCGCTCCTTCCTCGAACATGAACACAAGCCCGTCGAGTTGCTGTCGCATGCGGCGCGCGTGCTCAAGTCGGGTGGCGTGGCGATCATCAAGGTGCCGAACTTCTCAAGCATCAATCGGCGGGTCATGGGGTCGCGCTGGTGCGGCTTTCGGTTCCCCGGGCATGTCAATCATTTCACCCCTGCGAGCCTGCGCGCGATGGTCGCGGACGCGGGGTTCAGCACAGTCGGGTTCGGATTCTTCGACCGGTTCCCGCTGAGTGACAATATGTGGATGGTCGTGCGCAAGGGCGGGTGAACCCGACCGCGCCGCCGTGGTGCAGAAGCCGTCGTGGAGGAAAAACAGATATGACGCGTATCGAGATTATCGACCGGGCGGACATGAATGCCGAGCAGGCCAAGGTCCATGACGCCGCCAAGGAAAGCGGTGGTCCCGTCGGTGGGCCGTTCTACGCCTATATCCGCATTCCCGACCTGTTTCAAAAGGCCCAGGACATGCGCGACAGCCTCGGCGCCGGGCCGCTCAGTGAGCGCGAACGGTTGATCGTGTTCATGGTCGTCGCCCGCCACTGGAACGCCCGTTACCCGTGGTTCGCCCAGTCGCGCAATGCGCTGAAGGTCGGTATCGACCGGGAGATCGTCGATGCGATCAATGCCCGCGACGTTCCCGACCTGGCCGATGCCCGCGAGCGCACCTGCTACGAGGTCGCCCGCGAGCTCATGGAATCAAACAAGCTCGGCGACGGGGCCTACGCCGCGGCAGAGGGCGTGATGGGCGAGACCGATCTTATCGGTCTGGTCGCGGCCTCGGGCCAGTTCGTCATGACTTGTTGCACGGCGAACGCCTTCGAGGTCGATCCGCCGGCCGACGAGCCGGCGCCGCTGCGCGTCTGAAGTCGGCCTCCGGCGCGCAGCCGCCTGCCTTTTGCTCGGCGCGGTGGAGCTCCGGTTAGAAGCTGCCGGGCGCGAAAAACTCGGTGATGCCGATGATCGATGCCAGCAACAGGACGATCCAGTTCATTGCGATACCCGCGGCACGGTTGAAGCTCTCGGCATTGCCCATCAGGCCAATGGCGTGAAGGCTGCGCGCGATCACGACGATCGCACCGAGCACACCGACAATAATGGGGTGCACGCCGACCATTTCGACCAGCCCCAGAATAATCATGGTCGCGGGGACCCATTCCGAATGGTTGGCATGCGCACGGATGCGGCGAATAAGCTGGTCGTCGCCGTTGTCGCCCCAGGATATGTTGGACTTGTTGCGATACATGCTGACCCGAAGGCCGAGAACGAGCTTCATCAACACCAGCAAGGATGAGACGAACAGCGTAATGATTGGTGCTACTGCTGCGATATTTTCCATGATTACCCCCTCAATTCGGAGCCAACGGATTGCGTGACCCCTGTTTCGAAATCGGCTTTCTCGAACCGGGCAAGCCCGGGTCGACCCACATTGCCGATACATTTTCGACGACATCTTGATTTATGTCTATTCGACAGATTCAAGCCAGTCGCGCTGACTAAACTGGAATCTGTCCGAGCCAAGTCAAGATTGTCGGTCAGGGGATGTCTCAAACCACGAGATGTCGCGGGCGTAGAGAAGTCGCCCTATTCGCCGCCGCCGGCCACGATCAGGCCGTCGATGCGCACGGTGGGGCTGTTGGTGCCGAAGCGGAATGCGAGATCATTCGCCCGGGACATGCCCGCGAACATCTGGTTGAGGTTCCCGGCGATCGTCAGCTCGGTCACCGGGAAGGTGATTTCGCCGTTTTCGATCCAGAATCCCGACGCGCCCCGGCTGTAGTCCCCGGTCACGCCGTTCACGCCCATGCCCATCAGCGAGGTGATGTAGAGCCCGGCCTCGATGTCGGCCATCAGCTCTGCCGGAGACAGGGTCCCGGGTGTCAGATACAAGTTCGACGGTCCCGGCGAGGGCGGGCCTGAAGTGCCGCGCCCGGCATGACCCGTGGTCTCGAGGCCGAGTTGTTTGGCCGAGGCGAGATCCAGCAGCCAGGTCGTCAGGACGCCGTCCTTGACGATCGAGCGCTTCGAATTTGCGATTCCCTCGGCATCGAAGGGCTTGGAGCGCAAACCGCGCTTGCGGTGGGGATCGTCGACGATCTCGATGTCGGCGGCGAAGAGCTGGTCGCCGAGCCGATCCTTGAGGAAGCTCGTCCCGCGCGCAATCGCCGGGCCGGTGATGGCACCGGTGAGATGCCCGAGCAGCCCGCCAGCCACGCGGGGATCGAATATGACCGGCACCTCGGCGGTCGGCATGCGGCGCGCACCAATGCGTGCCGCGGCCTTTTCGCCGGCCCGCCGCCCCACATCCGCGGGATCTTCGAGATCGCCGAAATGGACCGCGTGCGCGAAGTCATACTCGGATTCCATGCCGGCACCTTCGCCGGCGATGACGGAGACGCCGACGCCGGAATCGGTCCGCGCATAGTCACCGGAAAACCCGTTGCTCGCCGCGAGGCACACACCGGTGTGGCTCCAACTGGCCTGGGCCCCGTCGGAATTGGTGACACCGCTGACGGCGCGGGCGGCGTCTTCGCAGACGCGCGCCATTTCGACGAGGGTCTCGCTGCTGGGCTCGGCGGCATCGACCATGTCGAGGTCGGGAATGTCTGTGGCCAGTTGGTCCGGGTCGGCCAGGCCACACCACGGGTCGTCGGGCACGGCCGCGGCCATGGCGAGGGCACGGTCGACCAGCTCCGACAGGGCGTCCTTCGAGAAATCCGTCGACGAGACGATCGCCTGCTTCTGTCCGTGAAAAACACGCAAACCCAGATCGAAGCTTTCCTGGCGCTCCAGCTGCTCGATCTCTCCCAGCCGCTGGGCGTGGGAAATCGACGTGGAGCGGATCAGCACGGCGTCCGCCGCATCGGCACCAAGCCGGGTGGCTTCGGCGATCAATGTGGCCAGGCGGTCGCGGTCATCGGCGGACATGGAATCAGACTGGGAATCGGACATGATCTTGTTCGCGTCGCCGCGCGTCCTGTACTTGGGTTGAAGGGCCGACGCCTAGAAAGTGCCGGGATAGAAAAACTCGACGATCCCGATGAGGGATGCAAGGCCGAGGGTCGCCCAGTTGATCACGATGCCGGTGGCCCGGTTGAACGATTCGGCGTTCCCCATGAGACCCAGTGCGTGCAGCGTGCGGGCGATGATGAGCATTATACCGAGAATGGCGACGATGATCGGCGAGATGCCCATCATCTCGATGAGCCCCAGCAGGATCAGAGTCCCTGGCACCCATTCGGTGAAGTTGGCATGGGCGCGGATACGCCGTGCCATGCGGTCATCGCTGGCGTCGCCCCACATGATCTTGTGTTGAAACCGGTACTTGGTGACGCTGATGCCCAGCGCCAATTTCATCAGCCCCAGCAACGCCGCAATGAGCATCGTGTTAACGGGCGCGACGGCCACAATCGCTTCCATGGTCTTGTCCTCTGTCTGAACGGCTACCGGACGCGGCAGCGCTATTTCCAGATCGGCTTGCCCGACCCGGGCAGTCCCAAATCGTTCCACATCGTCGAGACTTTTTCGACCACATCATCATCCATGCGGATCTGGCTGCCCCATTCGCGGTCGGTCTCGGGTGGAATTTTGTTGGTGGCATCGAGCCCGATCTTGCTGCCGAGGCTGGGCGACGGTGAGGCGAAGTCGAGATAGTCGATCGGCGTATTCTCCACCAGCGTGATGTCGCGGGCCGGATCCATGCGGGTCGAGACCGCCCACATTACGTCCTTCCAGTCGCGCACGTTGATGTCGTCGTCCACGACGATCACCCACTTCGTGTACATGAACTGCCGCAGATAGGACCACACGCCCATCATCACCCGCTTGGCATGACCGGGATAGGCCTTGCGCATGGACACGACGGCGATCCGGTAGGAGCAACCCTCCGGCGGCAGCCAGAAGTCGGTGATCTCGGGGAAGGCCTGGCGCAGGAGTGGCACGAACACGTCGTTCAGCGCTTCTCCCAGGACCGAGGGTTCGTCGGGCGGGCGGCCGGTGAAGGTCGAGAGATAGATCGGGTCGCGGCGCATGGTGATCGCGCTGACATGGAAGACCGGGAACTGCTCGACGGAATTGTAGTAGCCGGTGTGATCGCCGTAGGGCCCCTCGTCGCCATATTCGTCGAGGGAGACATGGCCCTCGATGACGATCTCGGCTGAGGCGGGCACCTTGAGCGGGACGGTCTTGCAGTCCACCAACTCCAGCCGTTTGCCGCGCAGCAGGCCTGCGAACTGGTATTCCGACAGATTGTCGGGGACCGGCGTGACGGCGGCGATGATCGTGCCCGGGTCGGCACCGATGACCGCTGCCGCCGGCAGCGGCTCGGGGCGCTCGGCCTTCCAGCGGGCGTGGTGCTGTGCGCCGCCGCGATGCTTGAGCCAGCGCATGTAGGTCGATTTGGGCCCCGTCACCTGCATCCGGTAGATGCCGAGGTTGAATGCGTCTTCGCGCTTGCCCTCCGGGTCGGGACCCTGGGTGACGATCAGCGGCCATGTGATCAGGGGCGCGGGTTCGCCGGGCCAGCAGGTCTGGATCGGCAGCTTGCCGAGATCGATATCGTCGCCGGTCCACACAACCTCGTGCACAGGCCCCGAGGAGACGGTCTTGGGCCGCATCGCCATCACGGTGCGGAGTAATGGAAGCTTGTCCCAGGCATCGCGCAGGCCGTCGGGCGGTTCGGGCTGGCGCAGGAAGGCGAGGGTCTCGCCCACTTCGCGCAGCTGGTCCGGCTCGCGATCCATGCCCCAGGCAACCCGTTCGACCGTGCCGAACAGGTTGGCGAGCACCGGGATCGGGCTGGGCGTCCCGTCGTCTGCGATGACGTTTTCGAACAGCACTGCCGGCCCACCCTCGGCGAGCAGGCGGGTCTGGATCTCGGTCATCTCAAGGTTCGCGGCGACCGGATGGCTCACCCGGACGAGGCGGCCCTCGCGTTCCAGACGATCGACAAATTCGCGTAGGCTGGCATATGGCATGGCGCTGGACTTAGACCGTTCTGGCGCCCGCGCGTCAAGAACCACCTGCGTGGTGACGTTGGCTTGCAGGCAGCGCTGCGGCGCAGGAGAATGGACCCATGACAACCGACCCTTTTGAGACCGACCCCGTCCTGATGCGCGCCGTCGGCTATCCGTACGACATCACCGCGCACTCTTTCACCTTCATCGAGGGTGAGGCGGCGCCGTTCGATGCCGCGCACACCATCGGCCGCCGGCCGGTCATTGGTTATGGATCGAACCAGTCGCCCCTGAGGCTGCGCCAGAAATACGGCACCGACCATGCACCGATCCCGGTGCAGCGGGCCTGGCTCGATGATCATGACGTTGTCTTCGCCGCGCATTTCGCGGGCTACGGGGCACTGCCTGCCGCGCTGCGCCATGTGCCGGGGACGCGTGTGGCGGTCGCGGTGACATGGCTGAGCGATGCCGAGCTGGCGGTCATGCATCCGACCGAGATCGAGCACTATCATTTCGCCCGGCTCGAGGGCCTGACCCTTGATCTGGATGGCGGCGAGACCATCGACGCCGCCTGGGCCTATCTCAGCTTTCGCGGTCATGTGGGGGATGACGGAACGCCGTTCGCGCTGTCTGCGGTCGCCGCCGAGGGACGGCAGTATGCAGCCTTGTCCCAGCGCGAGGCGTTGGCCCTGATGCGGGATCGGATTGCGCCCGACGAAGACCTGGCGGCGTTCGTGCGTGCGCATATCGACGATCCGGATATCCGTGCCTCACGGGTCCGCCATTTGCAGTCTGCGGCGGTTCCGGTGGCGCACGCCTCGCATAAAGTTGAGGCGGTCTGACCTGCACTTCCGTTTGCATGCCACAGAGACATGTTATAATTAACCAATAGGTTAAATATAAGGAGGCTGCAATGGCAGATCACGGCACGTTCTACTGGAATGAATTGTCCACCACGGACATTGAGGGCGCCAAGGCGTTCTACGGCAATCTCGGCGGCTGGAGCTTCAGCGAGATGCCCATGGAGAATGGCGGCACCTATCATGTCGCCATGCTGGGAGAGGCCCCGGCGGGCGGAATCATGGGTATGCCCGAGGGGGCACCCGAGGGCACGCCGCCATACTGGCGGGCCTATATTGCGGTCGATGATGTTGACGCAGCAGTGGCGGAGGCCAAGGCGAGTGGCGCGGAAGTCCTGATGGAGCCGTTTGACGTGCCTGGCGTGGGCCGAATTTGTACCCTTCGCGACCCCCAGGGGGCCGAAATCTCGATCATGACCCCGGCGGCGACAGCGTAACGCTCAGGCCAACAACCGGCCGGCGATCGCGGCTGCGAAAATAATCAGCCCGAAGTCCCGATTGGCGCGGAACTTTGCCAGGCAGTCCTTTGCGTCGTCGAAATCGATCGTGAGGGTCTGCCAGGCGAGGTGCGCCGCACCGAGCGTAAGCCCGGCCCAGAACGGCCATGCCAGCGCTTCCATCCAGCCGGTAACGGCCAGAAGCGCGATGGTCACGATATAGAATCCCGCGATCCACGGACGCGAGTTTGCACCAAGCAAACGCGCGGTCGACTTGATGCCGACCAGCGCGTCGTCTTCCTTGTCCTGATGGGCGTAGATCGTGTCGTAGCCCAGGGTCCAGAAGAACCCGGCGGCATACAGTACGAACGCGGCCGGATCGAGATCGCCGCGGACCACGGCCCAGCCCAGCAGCGCGCCCCAGTTGAATGTCAGGCCCAACCAGGCCTGGGGCCACCAGGTGATGCGCTTCATCAGCGGGTAGGGGACGACGAGGACCAGGCTGAGTGCGCCGATGGCAATCGCGAACAGATTGAACTGCACGAGGATCACGAAGCTGACCGCGAGCAGGAGGGCGAGGAACGCCAGGGCGCCACGTGTGCCGATGGCACCGCTGGCCAGCGGCCGGTCGGCCGTGCGTGCGACGCGCGCGTCGAAGTCGCGGTCGAAGACATCATTGATGACGCAGCCGGCGCCGCGCATCAGGATCGCGCCGACCCCGAACAGGACGACCCAAAGAGGGTTGGGCCAGCTGCCGGGGGCGGCCGGGATCGCCAGCGCCCACCAGCCCGGCAACAGCAACAGCCAGGTGCCGATCGGCCGGTCGAGACGCATCAGCCGTGCATAGGGGCGCGTGCCGGGTGGCGTGTAGCGGTCAAGCCAGTTGCCGCGCGGGATGTCACTGGCGTTATGATCGGGTGCGTCGTCCATGTCGCATTGTTAGCCCAGACCGGGTGCCGTCCCCAATCGCGGATTTTCCGATGTCTGAACCAAATCAGTCAGAAACACCGACATCTGACCCGGGGGCCAGTTTCACGCGTACCCGCCTGTTCGTCGAAGATGATCTTGCGTCCGGCGTCGGTTTCACGCTGGGGCCCGATCAAAGCCACTATTTGCAGAAGGTGATGCGTCGGGGCGTCGGCGATCGGGTCGTGTTGTTTAACGGCCGCGATGGCGAGTTCTGGGCGCAGCTGACGGACATGCGCCGGGGCGCCGTTAGCTTGTCCCTGGGGGAAAAGATTCGTGCGCAGTCTCCCGAGCCCGACCTGTGGCTGGTCTTCGCACCGATCAGATCTGCGGCGGTTGAATTCATGACCGCCAAGGCGACCGAGCTCGGGGTCTCGCGGATCGTCCCCGTCATGACCGCACGAACCAACGCCGAGCAGGTCAACACCCGCCGCCTGCGGGCCAACGCCATCGAGGCGGCCGAACTTTCCGAGCGCCTGACCGTCCCCGAAATCGATGTGCCGGTTCAATTTACAGCCCTCCTTGAGCGGTGGCCGACCAAGCGGCGGTTGCTGGTCTGTGATGAGACCGGCACCGGCCGTCCGGTTGCGGATGTGGCGGGAGAACTGGCAGAAAACCCGCGTCCGATTGCCGTTATGACGGGACCGGAGGGCGGCTTTGCGCCGGACGAGCTTGACCAACTGCGTGATCTACCCTTTGTTATGCCTGTCGGGTTGGGGCCGCGGGTATTGCGCGCCGACACGGCCGCGCTGGCGGCCCTTGCCGTTGTTCAAGCCGCCGCCGGGGACTGGCGTTCCGGGCGCGGGGTTAATCAGGACTAGTCAGGACATTTCATTATGGCAGCACCGTCCTCGGGTGGTGGCCCGGTCATCGAATCCAAGGATCAGCTCATCGCGTGGTTCGCCGAAGGCGAAAAACCGCGCGAGGCTTGGCGGATCGGTACCGAGCACGAAAAATTCGCCTTCCGGCAATCGGATCATGCGCCGTTGTCCTATGACGGCAGCCCGGGCATCCGTGATCTCCTTGAGGGGTTGCAGCGCTTCGGCTGGGAACCTGTCTATGAGGGCGAGAATGTCATCGCGCTTTCCGGTGACAGCGGCGCCAATATCTCTCTTGAGCCGGGCGGCCAGTTCGAGCTTTCGGGCGCGCCGCTCGAGACTCTGCACCAGACCTGCGACGAGGTGCATGTGCATCTGAAACAGCTGCGCGAGGTTAATCGCGAGCTGGGTGTCGCCATGCTGGGGCTGGGTTACCACCCGTTCCTCAAGCGCGAGGATGCGCCGTGGATGCCCAAGGGCCGCTACAAGATCATGCGCGAATACATGCCCAAGGTCGGCACCATGGGCCTCGATATGATGCTGCGCACCTGCACCGTTCAGGTGAATCTCGATTTCTCCAGCGAGGCCGATATGGCGCGCAAGATGCGGGTTGGGATGGCGTTGCAGCCGATTGCCACCGCCCTGTTTGCGAATTCACCCTTCAAGGAAGGCAAGCGCACGGACTTTGTGAGCCTGCGCAGCCATGTCTGGACCGACGTGGACAATGACCGGTCGGGCATCCTGCCCTTCGTGTTCGATGATGATTTCGGCTACGAGCGGTATGTCGACTACGTGCTCGATACACCGATGTATTTCGTCTATCGCGACGGAGCCTATATCGACGCATCGGGGCAATCTTTCCGGGATTTCATGACCGGTGACCTGGCAGCTCTGCCGGGTGAACGGGCGACCATGGGGGACTGGATCGATCACACGACGACCCTGTTTCCCGAAGTTCGGCTGAAACAGTTCCTGGAGATGCGCGGCGCCGACGGCGGCCCGTGGCGGCGCGTGTGTGCGCTGCCGGCATTCTGGGTTGGCCTCTTGTATGACGACGCCGCGCTCGACGCCGCGGTCGATATGATCGCCGACTGGACGGCGGATGAGGTCGTGGACCTGCGCAACAACGTGCCGGCGCAGGGTCTCGCGACGCCGTTCCGCAATCGCTCGATGCTGGATCTCGCCCGTGAGGCGCTGGAGATTTCACGCATGGGATTGCGCAACCGGGCGCAGCTGGATTTCTGGGGCCAGGACGAGACCCATTTCCTGGCAACTCTCGAGCAGATCGTCGACAGCGGGCTCACGCCGGCGGAGAACAAGCTCGCCGCGTTCGAGGGGCGCTGGGACCATGATGTGAACCGGGCATTCGAGGAGTACGCCTGGTAGGGTTTTGCGAGGCCGGCGCCTAGGATCCACTGCGCCGGAACGGGCTCCACAGCGCCAGCGATAAGACCACCGCGAGCAGGCCGACCAGCGCGAACACGAAGAATGTGTCCTGGAAGGCCAGGGCGGTCGCCTGGGCCGCGACCATGCGCCCCAGATACAGGGTCGCGAGCGATCCTTCGATCACGTCGGGCAGGCCCGCCGTTGCAAGCATGTCGCGGACGGTGGCCAACAGCCCCTGGGTCACCGAGTTCGCCTCGGTTTGTGTCGACGCCAGGACCTCGCTGTAGACCGACGTGCGCCGCTCGATGAAGATCGCCAGCAGGTTAATTCCGAACGCGCCACCCATCTGGCGCGTGAAGTTGAGCATCCCGTTGGCCGTGCCCATTTTCTCGGGCGGCGCTGCCTGAAGCCCGACTGCCGTCACCGGCGGGAACAGCATGCCCTGGCCAATCCGCCCCAACCCGACGATCGCGGCAAACGTGATGAACGCGGTGTTGGGGTCGGAGAACCCCATCAGCCAGAGCGAGACGGTGAACAGCAGAAAGCCGACTGCCAGCGGGATATAGGGCGGTACGAGATCCGATGTTCGCCCGGCCAGCGGCAGCACCAGCCCCATGATCAGACCGCCGGGCACCAGCACCAGGCCGGCGCGCAGGGGGGTGTAGTTCTGGACGAGCTGGACGAAGACGGGCTGCAGGTAGAATGACCCGAACAGGGTCGCGCCGAACAGAAACGAGACCATGTTGGCGATCGCGAAGCGTGGATGTGCCAGAAGCCGGACATCGAAGATCGGGTCATCGACAAACAATTCCCATGCGATGAACAGGATTGCTGATCCCAGGCCCGTTCCCAGGCACAGCATGACAAAGTTCGAGTTCCAGCCCTTCAGTTGCCCGTTGGACAGGCCGGTCAGTGTCGCAGTGAGGAAGGTCGCGACCAGAATGAATCCGAACCAGTCGAGATGGGTGCGCGGGGCGTCGCGGTCGCGGGTCGGAAACACGACGGAGGCGAGCATCATCGAACAGAAAGCGACCGGCAGGGCGACATAGAAGGTGAACCGCCAGTCGAACAGATCGATGGCAATGCCGCCGAACCATGGACCGAGGCCGGGGCCGAGCACGAAGCTGATTCCGAACAGGCCCGCGACCATGGCGCGGCGGTTGGGCGGGAAAACGGCGAACATCGCCATCATCGTCAGCGGCAAGATAATTCCTGCCGCAAGCCCCTGCGTGGCGCGGCCGAGCACGACGATCAGATAGGTCTGAGCCGTACCGCCGGCGACCGAGGCGCCGAAAAACATCAACATCATTGCCACGAAGACATGACGTGGACCAAAGGTCCGGGTCAGCCAGTCGCTGAGCAGCATGCCGGCCGTCATGGCCGCGAAGAAGGCGGTCGCCATCCATTGCGCCTGATCCTGGCCGACCCCGAACGCCCCCATGATGTCGGGCACTGCGACATTGGTGATCGTGCCGGACAGCGCCAGTGCGAGGGAGGAGGACAGGCTCGTGGCGACGACCAGCCAGCGTTGGGCAAAGCCGACGTCCGGTGACTTCACGCCACCGGTCGTTGCGCGCATGACGGCGTCGGTCACCGCCCGGGAATTTCGATGTTCACCACGGCCATCATGCCCGGGCGCAGGACGCCCTGAGTCTCGTCGATGGCGATACGCACCGGCAGGCGCTGGGTCACCTTGGTGAAGTTGCCGCTGGGGTTCGGGTTGGGCAGCAGTGCGAATTCGCTGGTTGCGGCGTGGCCGATGCGCGCGACGGTGCCGGTGAATTGCCGGTCGGGGAAGGCGTCGATTTTAACCTCGACGGGCATGCCCGGCGCGAGGTGGCGAATATCCGTCTCCTTGATGTTCGCCTCCACCCAGACAAGGTCGGGATTGTGGACCAGCATCAGGCGTTGTCCGGGGCTCACGAACTCGCCGCGGTCGATGAAGGTCTGGGAGACGACCCCATCGATCGGGCTTTTGACAGTCCTGTCGCTCGCGTCGAGGGCCTGCTGTTCGCGCTGTGCCGCGATCTCGGCTTGCTCATGCAGCAGTGCGTCCATCCGGCTCGCCAGCACATTCATCTCACCGCGTTCCGCCTCGGCCTCGCCGACGTCCGCGAGGGCGGCGGCCAGATCGGCCTGTGCCTTCTGGTGGCGTTCCTGGGCACGGCTCAATGCCGTGTGGACCTGATCCAGCCGCTGGCGCGAGACGATCTGCTCGGCCAGCAATGTGCGGGTTCGCTCGAAATCTGTACGCGCGAACTCGAACTGTTCGTGGCTGGCTTCGACCGCCACGCGCGCCGCATCGGCGCGCGAGCGCACCGCCTCCACCCGGCTGGTGGTGGTCCGGTCAATCAGGTCAATCTGCGATGTGATCTGTTGTCGCGCCGCCGCCAGGGCCGCGATGCGGGAGCCATACTCGGTCAGCTTGAGACGGGATACGCGGGAATCGATCTCGACCAGAAGTTCGCCTCGACGAACCTTGTCGCCTTCGATGATCGGCAGATCGACGACCCATCCCGAGACCCGGCTGGAGATCGCGATCGTGTCGGCCTGGATGCGGGCATCGGTCTCGCTGACATGGGCCCATTGCCAATAGCCCCAGCGCCCGGCGCCGAAGAGGGCGGCGAGGACGATGGCGACGATGACCAGGATGCGGACCATCGGCCCGATGCGCCGCGGCGACGGGGATGGTGTCTCCGCGCCGCTTTCGGTCAAAGACTGCTGTATGCGTCCTTCGTCAGGCATGCCGTCTCCAGATAGACCGCCGAACCCGGTCGGGTGTGACGTTCAGGTGAACTGGATGTCTTGGGTATTCTGTAACGGAACGGAATACGAAACAATTCACCATGCAGTAAGTGCATGGCTGTCGTGCCCGGTCTCGGATCGCGGTCGTTTAGACCGCGGTGCCGCCGACGGTCAGGGATTCCAGATACATGGTCGGTTGTCCGACACCGACAGGGACCGACTGTCCGTCCTTGCCGCAGGTGCCCACCCCGTCGTCGAGGCGCGAGTCATTGCCGATCAGCTTTACACGGGTGAGGGCGTCGGGACCGTTGCCGATCAGGGTCGCGCCCTTGACCGGTGCACCGAGCTTGCCGTTCTCGATCATGTAGGCCTCGGTGCAGCTGAACACGAACTTGCCGTTGGTGATGTCGACCTGGCCGCCGCCGAAATTCACGGCATAGATGCCGGTCTTTGCGGCCTTGATGCACTCCTCGGGGTCGGCCTCGCCGTCGAGCATGTAGGTGTTTGTCATCCGCGGCATGGGACTATGGGCGAAGGATTGACGCCGTCCGTTGCCGGTCGGCTCCATGCCCATCAGGCGTGCGTTCATCCGGTCCTGCATGTAGCCCTTCAGGATGCCGTCCTCGATCAGCACGTTTGTGGCGCTCGGGGTGCCCTCATCATCGATGGTGATTGAGCCGCGCCGATCCGCCAGCGTGCCGTCGTCGACCACCGTGACTCCGGGTGCTGCCACCCGTTCGCCGAGCAGGGTCGAGAAGGCCGACGTCTTCTTGCGGTTGAAGTCACCTTCGAGGCCGTGACCGATGGCCTCATGGAGCAACACGCCGGGCCAGCCGGGGCCGAGGACGACCGGCATCTCACCCGCCGGCGCGGGGACAGAATCGAGGTTCACCAAGGCCTGGCGCAGGGCCTCGTCGACCTGTGCGTGCCATTTGTCAGGCGAAATCCACTGGTCATAGATCGCCCGGCCGCCGACCCCGTGGGAGCCGGTTTCCTGGCGGTCGCCGTCGCCGACCATGAGCGAGACATTGAGGCGTACCAGCGGGCGAATATCGGCACGCCGGTCGCCACCCGCCCGCACGATCTGCACCGCCTGCCAGTTTCCCGAAAGGGAGGCGGTCACCTGGCGGACCCGGGGGTCGCTTGAGCGGGCATAGGCGTCGATCTCCGACAGCAGCGCGACCTTGTCCTCGAAGGCCATCTCGCCCAGCGGGTTGGTGTCGGTGTAGAGGTCGCGATTGGTGCCGGTGGGAGAATCCGCGACTGTGCCACCGTGGCCCGTGCGCACGGCACGCACCGTATCGCCGGCGCGCGTGATTGCGGCTTCGCTCATCTCGGTGGAATGGGCATATCCGGTCGCCTCACCCGAAACGGCACGAAGCCCGAAACCCTGGGAGGTGTCGAAATTGGCGTTGCGCACACGCCCGTCGTCAAAGGTGATGCTCTCGGACTGGTTATATTCGAGAAACAGCTCGCCATCGTCGGCCCCGTCGAGCGCCGCATCGACCCGGGACCCGATCCGTTCCGGGTCCATGCCGGTTCGCGCGTAGAAGATGTCGTCGGTGCGGGCAATGTCGGTCATGGGGCGCTGTTCGCTCGATGTTGGGATGAGAATGTCGTCCCAACAATATGGGACATGGATCACGATTGTCAGCCTTGGCCGGTCAACAATCGCGTGGGACGGAATATTTGTTTCGTCGTCGCATCCGACCGGGGGGCTGTTTAACGGCGAATTGCTTGTACAATCAGGGATTTGCGGCGCTGCGACAAGGTGTCTCAACGCTGAGAATCGCACGGAGTGTGACTTGTTGGGGGCGGTGCGCTGGTATATTTTTCGGCCCGTCCAATGGGCTATAGGGGGTTATCCGTCGTGCGATCTGTTTCGCGGCGCGGATGGCGAGATGGAAGCGAGCGAATGACGACAATTCAATTTCACCTGAAACGCGCCGCCGGTTTCACCGGTTTGGCTGGTCTTGCGAGCATGCTGTTCGCGTTGTTGGCGGCCCCTGCGGTGGCCCAGCAACCGGAACCCTGGCAACTCGGGTTCCAGCCGGCACATTCGCCCATCATGGAACAGATGGCGACTTTCCATGATTTCCTTCTCTGGATCATCTTCGCGACATCGATCTTCGTGTTGGCGCTGCTGCTCTACACAATCGTGCGGTTCCGCGAGAAAGCGAATCCGAACCCGACGAAGACGACACACAACACGCTGATTGAAATTCTGTGGACCGTGGTCCCGGTCGTCATCCTGTTTGTCATCGGCTTCTTCTCCCTGCCGCTTCTGTATGCGACCGACGACGTCACCGACGCCGATCTGACGATCAAGGCGATCGGGCGCCAGTGGTACTGGAGCTATGAATTTCCCGACCATGGTGATTTCACATTCGATGCCTTCATGGTGCCGGACGATGAACTCAAGCCGGGGCAGCCGCGCCTGCTGGCGACCGATGAGAATCTGGTCCTGCCGGTGGGCAAGAAAATTCGCGTGCTTGTGACGTCGTCCGACGTGTTGCACGCCTTCGCGATGCCGGCGCTGGGCTCCAAGATCGACGCCGTGCCGGGTCGTACGAACGAGACCTGGTTCCTGATCGATGAGCCGGGCATGTACTACGGCCAGTGTTCCGAGCTGTGCGGGGCCGGGCATGCGTTCATGCCGCTGGCGATCAAGGCGGTGCCGGAAGCCGAATTCAACGCCTGGATCACCAAGGCACAGGCGCGGTTTGGCGAAGGCGTCGACGATTTGTCGCCGCGCCCGATTCAGATCACACGAAACGAAACGGGTAATGCACCCGCGACCGCACAGTAGCGCGGCGAGGAGATTGTAAGATGGCTGACGCACACGCAGACGATCACGCTCACGACGATCACACTCCGCGCGGCTGGAAGCGGTGGGTCTACTCGACCAACCACAAAGATATCGGGACGATGTATCTCACGTTCTCGATCATCGCCGGCATCATCGGTGGCATCTTCTCGATCCTGATGCGGCTCGAGCTCCAGGATCCGGGCACCCAGTATTTCCTTGCCGGGGACGGCTCCACGGACGGTCAGTTCTGGAACGTGGTCATCACGGCCCACGGCCTGATCATGGTGTTCTTCGTGGTCATGCCTGCGGTTATCGGCGGCTTTGGCAACTGGTTCATCCCGCTTCTGATCGGCGCGCCGGATATGGCGTTCCCGCGGATGAACAACATCTCTTTCTGGCTGTTGCCGCCGGCCTTCCTGCTGCTGGTGGGCAGTACATTCATGGGGGGTGGCGCCGGCACGGGCTGGACTGTCTATCCACCGCTGTCATCGGCTGTGGGGCAACCCGGGCCCTCGGTGGATATGGCGATCTTTGCGCTGCATCTGGCGGGTGCGTCGTCGATTCTCGGTGCGATCAACTTCATCACCACCATCTTCAACATGCGCGCGCCGGGGATGACCCTGCATCGCATGCCCCTGTTCATCTGGGGCGAGCTGGTGACGGCCTTCCTGCTGGTGCTCGCGGTTCCCGTGCTCGCCGGTGCGATCACGATGCTGCTGACGGACCGTAACTTCGGCACGTCCTTCTTCGATGCGGCCGGCGGCGGTGACCCGATCCTGTTCCAGCATCTGTTCTGGTTCTTCGGCCATCCCGAGGTCTACATCATGATTCTGCCGGGCTTCGGCATTATCAGCCAGATCGTCTCGACCTTCTCGCGCAAGCCCGTCTTCGGCTATCTCGGCATGGCCTATGCCATGGTGGGGATCGGGTTCGTCGGGTTCATTGTCTGGGCCCATCACATGTTCACGGTCGGCCTCGATGTCGATACGCGCGTGTATTTCACGGTCGCGACGATGGTGATCGCGGTGCCCACGGGCATCAAGATATTCTCATGGATCGCAACCATGTGGGGCGGGTCCGTGCGCATGGACACGCCGATGCTCTGGGCGGTCGGGTTCATCTTCCTGTTCACAGTCGGTGGTGTGACGGGCGTGGTGCTCGCCAATGCGGGCCTCGATCTGGCGCTGCATGACACCTATTACGTGGTGGCCCATTTCCACTATGTGCTGAGCCTTGGTGCGGTCTTCACCATGTTCGCGGGCTTCTATTACTGGATCGGCAAGATGTCGGGCCGGCAATACAATGAGACCCTCGGCAAGCTGCATTTCTGGATCACTTTCATCGGTGTGAACGTGACCTTCTTCCCGCAGCATTTCCTCGGCCTGGCGGGTATGCCGCGACGCATTTCCGACTACCCCGACGCGTTTGCGGGCTGGAACCTGGTGTCCTCGTTCGGCGCCTACATCTCGGCCGTAGGCATCGTGCTGTTCATCTTCATTGTGATCCAGACCCTGAGGTCAGGTCGCCGGGTTGAGGCGAACTACTGGGGCGAGGGCGCGACCACGCTGGAATGGACGGTCCCGTCACCGGCACCGCATCACACCCATGAGGAGTTGCCGGAAATCAAGCCGGCCCCCGCCCACTAGAACCTGCGCATCGCGCACGGAGCATCGCATTGGCTGACGCCGCGTATCTGAACCAGACCGACGAGACCACGCTGCCCGTGGCCGGGGCCTCGCGCGTCTCGGATTTCGTCGCGCTGCTGAAGCCGCGCGTGATGACGCTCGTGGTGTTCTCCGGCGCCGTCGGGCTGTTCATTGCGCCGGGTTCCTTGCACCCATTGCTGGCGGTCGTGGCCATCCTGTGTATCGCGGTTGGTTCGGGCGCCGCGGGCGCGGTCAACATGTGGTACGAGCGCGACATCGACGCCTTGATGTCACGCACCGCGAACCGCCCATTGCCGGCGGGGCGAATTGCGCCCGGCGATGCACTCGGCTTCGCCACCGTTCTGGCGCTGTTCTCGGTCCTGCTCATGGGTCTTGCGACCAACTGGGTGGCTGCCGGACTCCTGGCGTTGGCCATTCTGTTCTATGTCTTTGTCTACACAGTTTGGCTGAAGCGCCGGACGCCGCAGAACATCGTGATAGGCGGGGCGGCAGGTGCGTTCCCGCCGATGATCGGCTGGGCGGCCGTGACCGGCGATATCAGTCTCGTCTCGCTGGCGTTGTTCGCGATCATCTTCCTGTGGACGCCGCCGCATTTTTGGGCGCTCGCGCTTTATCGCAGCGGCGACTACGAACGCGCGGGTGTCCCGATGATGCCGGTGGTCGCCGGCCGACGTAGTACCAAGCGCCAGATGCTGGCCTACACCTTGTTGCTGGTGCCGGTGAGCCTGGTGCCCTTCGCGCTCGGCGGGGCGGGCCTGCTGTATGCCGGCGGGACCACATTGCTCGGTCTGGCCTTCATCGCGAGCGCGGTGCGGGTCTTGCGCGAACCGGATGCGGCCGAGGATCGGCGAGCGCGCCAGATGTTCGGCTTCTCGATTCTTTATCTGTTCCTCGTGTTTGCGTTTCTGCTCGCGGATTCGCTGCTTGGGCTGGCGGGCTAGTTGATTATGGCGAAACGGGAATACAGCGAACGGCACCGGGAACAGCGCGGTAAAAACTACGCGATGCTGGCGGTTATTGGCGGGCTGATCGTGATCTTCTACCTCGTGTTTATTGCCCGCGCGGGGTTGCTGGGATGAGCATGGGCGAAAACCGGACACGCCGCAGTCGTCGCAACCGCTATGTATTTGGCGGGTTGATTGTGATGGTTGTCGGCATGAACGGCTTTGCCTACGCGACGGTTCCGGCATACCGGGCATTCTGTCAGAAGTTCGGTTTCGCCGGGATCCCGATCGTGGAAGCCAGTGCGCCGCAGACCGAAGAAATTCTCATCGATCGCCCGATCACCGTTCGTTTCAACAGCGATATCGAGCCGGCGCTCGACTGGCGCTTCAAGCCGGTACAGCGCACGATCGATTTGCATGTCGGCGAGACAGGCTTGGCGTTTTTCGAGGCGTCCAACCGGCACAGCGAAGCCGTTACCGGCACGGCGACATTTAATGTCACGCCGCTGAAGGCCGCGCCCTATTTCGTGAAGATCCAGTGTTTCTGCTTCACGGAGCAGACTTTATCGGCGGGCGAGACCGCCCAGATGCCGGTCACATTCTTCGTCGATCCCGCGATTGCGGAAGATCAGAACCTCGATGACGTGACCGAAATTACCCTGAGCTATACCTTCTTCCGCGATCATGACGCAGATGCCGATCGCACGGCCGCAGCGCTGCAGAAGACTGAACTAACAAACGTGAACTGACGCCTGTTCAAAGTCCGGATCATAATGTCCGGCGAAAAAGTGAGAAAAGCACATGAGTGATCACGCACACGAAGAATCACACGGCAACCATCCCTTTCACATGGTTGAGCCGAGCCACTGGCCGATCGTTGGCGCGATCGGCGGTCTGCTGATGGCCTTTGGCCTCGTGATGGCGATGCACCCGGAGGCATTTGGTGCGGGTTTGCAGCCATTCCTGGAGACCATCGGGTTCTGGACCGTCGCCCCGGGCGCTGTCCTCGGCATGATGACGATGATGGGCTGGTGGCGTGACGTCATCGACGAGGCGCATGTCCAGAAGATGCACACCAAGGTCGTCCAGCTCAGCCTGCGCTACGGCATGATGCTGTTCATCATCTCCGAGGTGATGTTCTTCGCGGCCTGGTTCTGGGCGTTCTTTGGCGCAGCCCTGTACCCGACCGAATCGATCGGCGCGGTCTGGCCACCGGATGGAGTTGAGGTATTCAACCCGTTCGACCTGCCGCTGCTCAACACGATGATCCTGCTGACGTCGGGCTTCACGGTCACCTGGGCACATCACGACATCCGCTCCGGCAACATGTCCCACGCCGCAAAGATGCTGGGCTGGACCGTGATGCTGGGCATGATCTTCACGGCCGCGCAGGTCTTTGAATACGCGCATGCGCCGTTCGGGTTCCGTGACGGCATCTACTCCTCGACCTTCTTCATGGCGACCGGCTTCCATGGTTTCCACGTGATCGTCGGGACAGTCTTCCTCGCCGTCTGCTGGTTCCGCACTGCAAAGGGTCAATTCACGGCCGACCATCACTTCGGATTCGAGGCGGCAGCCTGGTATTGGCATTTCGTTGATGTCGTCTGGCTGTTCCTGTTCTCGTTCGTGTATGTCTGGGGCACCTTCGGCGCCTGACCTGGCTTCGGATCTGGCCCATGATCTGGCCCCTGACCGGAAGGACCGCGTGGCCGCGTATTATCCAAGGCAGTCCAGCCTGAAAACCGGCCTCCGCTGTGCCTGTCCGCGCTGCGGACAGGGCAAGCTCTTCACCGGCCTGCTGACGGTTCGCGATCGCTGTTTGGTTTGCGACTTCGACTATGGCCGATTGAACACCGACGATGGAGCGGCGTTCTTCATCATTGTGTTGTACAGCGCGCTGATACTCCCGTTGGCTGCCTGGTTCCAGTTCGCCCTCGATCCGCCGGTCTGGATCCATTTTCTGGTCTGGATTCCGGTGATCATCGTGGGTGCGATTGCACTAATGCGCCCGTTCAAGGCCTGGCTTGTGGCGCAGCAGTTCAAGCACAATGTGGATGACGCGGATATCACGCGCTGAACCGGTGCTCCCGACTGAAAGATGATGATGCGCTTCCGACCGACATTCTGGGCGACCGCCCTGGCATTGCCCGTTCTGATCGTTCTGATCGTACTCGGCACGTGGCAGGTGCAGCGCCTGCAGTGGAAGAATGAGTTGATCGAGACCCGTGCGTCGCGTGTCGGTGCGGTGCCCGTCGAGATCACCGAAGCGCTGGCTGCGGCCGGCGATTTGGCTGACATCGAATACCGTCCGGTTACGGTGTCGGGAGAACTGCGCAATGACCGCGCGATGATCCTGCTTAATCGGGTGCACGACAGCCGCGTCGGCGGGCATTTGATTGCGCCGCTGGAGCTTGCGAACGGCCTTGGTACGATGATGGTTGATCGGGGCTGGATGTCCCTGCCGGAATTGCGCGCCTTCAATGCCGCCAGCGCGCCTGCGACGCTCGACGGATTTGTTCGGCTGTACACGGTGCCGGGCTATTTTGTGCCCGAGAACGAGCCCGCCGGGAACAACTGGTTCTTCATGCATGAGGCCGAAATGCTGGCGGCTGCAAACCTGTCGGGCCCCGTTGGCTTCTACATACAGGCCGGGCCGAACGCGACGCCGCCGGGTGTTTTCCCGGCGGGTTCGGTGCCAGACGTCAGGCTGCGGAACTCCCATCTCGAATACGCCGTGACCTGGTATGCGCTGGCAGCGGTGCTATTGGTGATCTTCTTCATCTTTCATTGGAAGCGGAAAGAGACATGAGTGGAAGTGCTGCCTACGCGACATTGCAAGACCGGTTTCGCCGTCGCGCTCTCATCGGTGACGCGCTCGGCATTCTTGATTGGGATCAGGCAACGACGATGCCGGAAGGCAGCGCCGACGGGCGCGCGGAACAGATCGCGACCCTGAGTGTGATGCGCCACGAGCTGGTCGTCGATCCCGCGGTTTCTGATGGCATCGCGCGGGTGAAACAGGACTTCGCCGCAGCGGATACCGATGCCTGGCATCTCGGCAATCTGCGGGAGATGGAACGGGCCTATCTGCTGGCCGCCGCGGTGCCGGGGGACTTGGTCGAGGCGGCCGCCCGGGCCAATGCCGTGTGCGAGGTCGATTGGCGGCGTGCCCGTGCCGAGAATGATTTTGCCAGCCTGTTGCCGGCGTTGCGTGAGGTCCTCAATCTCGTGCGCCAGACGGCCGATGCGCGCGCCGAGGCGCTCTCTCTCGCCCCATATGACGCACTGCTGGAAGAATACGAGGCGGGGACACGGATGGCGCGTCTCGACCCGCTGTTCGATCGGTTGGCCGAATTCCTGCCGGCGTTTCTGCCGCAGGTGCTCGAGCGGCAGGATGCGCGGCCCGCGCCCGTCCGGCCCGAGGGGCCGTTTGCGATTGCCGACCAGCGCGCGTTGGCCGCGGAGTTGATGCAGGCGTTGGGGTTCGATTTTGCACGTGGACGGCTGGATATCAGTCACCATCCATTCTGCGGCGGCGCCACCGGGGATGTGCGGATCACCACCCGATATAACGAGAGTGATTTTACGGAATCCCTGATGGGCGTTCTGCACGAGACGGGCCATGCTCTCTACGAGAGCGGACTTCCCGATGACTGGCAGTTCCAGCCGGTGGGCAACGCGCTCGGTATGGCAATCCATGAAAGCCAGTCGCTGTTGATCGAGATGCAGGTCAGCCGGTCACGGCCATTTCTGGTCTTTGCACTGCCGCACATGCGTGCCGCGTTCGGCGGCAATGGGCCCGGTTGGGAGGTGGACAACCTCTACCGGCTCTATACGCGGGTTGCGCCCGGTTTCATCCGTGTGGATGCCGACGAAGTGACCTATCCGCTGCACATTATCCTGCGTTACCGGCTCGAGCAGGCGTTGCTGTCCGGCGATCTGGATCTCGCCGACCTGCCCGGCGCCTGGAATGACGGAATGCGTGATCTTCTGGGAATCACGCCGCCGGATGATCGCCTCGGATGCCTGCAGGATGTTCACTGGCCATCGGGATCATTCGGATATTTCCCGACCTACACGCTGGGGGCGATGGCGGCGGCGCAGTTTTATCGCGCCGCACATGGCGATATGCCCGGTCTCGAGGAAGAAATCGCGGCGGGCAGATTGGCGCCGCTCGTGTCCTGGCTGCGGACCCATGTGCATGGACAGGGATCGTGCCGAACGGCAGATGAGTTGCTGTCTCGGGCAACGGGTGAACCGTTGAATCCGGAGATCTTCCTCGCGCACCTTGAAGCACGTTATCTGGGAAATTCCTGAGGTGGATCGCCTTGTGTCCACATATCGCGTTGGATAGGTTAGCGCGCTTTCCGTCGAAGGAACCGAATTTGGAATATGTAAGCACCAGGGGCACCGCGCCTGCGTTGGGATTTGAGGACGTTTTGTTGAGCGGCCTTGCGCGCGATGGCGGACTGTTTGTGCCGGCTACCTGGCCTTCGATCGACGAGGACAACATCCGTGCCCTGCAAGGGCTCGGATACGCCGAAATCGCCGCGCGGATTGTGCGTCCGTTCATCGAGACGGATGTTCTCAGCGATGCAGAGCTGAACCAACTCACGCAAGAGACCTATGCGGCGTTCGAACACCCCGATGTCGCGCCGCTGCGCCAGATCGACGACGATACCTGGCTGCTCGAGCTGTTTCATGGTCCCACGCTGGCGTTCAAGGATTTCGCACTCCAGTTGCTCGGGCGCTTGTTTGAGCATGTGCTGGCCCGCCGCGGCGCGCGCATTACGATCGTCGGAGCCACGTCGGGTGACACGGGATCGGCCGCGATCGAGGCCTGCCGGGGCCGCAGCAACCTCGACATCTTCATGCTCCACCCCGAGGGCCGCGTGTCCGAAGTTCAACGGCGGCAGATGACGACCGTTGTCGCCGACAATGTCTACAACATCGCGCTGGGTGGGACGTTCGATGATTGCCAGGACCTCGTGAAGGCGTTGTTCGCCGACCACGGTCTGCGCGACGAGCTTGGGTTGTCGGCCGTGAATTCGATCAACTGGGCCCGAATTATGGGGCAGACCGCCTATTACTTTGCCGCAGGCGCAAAGCTCGGCGCGCCGGATGAGGCGTTGACGTTCATTGTTCCGACCGGAAACTTCGGCAACGTCTACTCGGCCTATGTCGCGCGTCAGATGGGATTGCCAATCTCCCGGTTGATCGTGGCGTCCAATCGCAACGACATCCTGTATCGCTTCTTCACCAAGGGGGACATGTCGATTGCGGCCGTTCAGCCCTCTCTCTCGCCGAGTATGGATATTCAGGTTTCGAGCAATTTCGAACGTTTGATGTTCGACCTTCTCGACCGGGATGGCGCCGCGGTCGAAGAGGCCCTGCGTGTGTTCCGTCAGGACGGTGTCCTGCCCGATGCCCAGAAACTCAGCGATGATGCGCGCGGGCTATTTGAGGCGTACCGCCTCGACGATGATGAAACACTCGAAGTGATCCGTGACGTGCATGCGCAATCGGGTGTCCTGGTCGATCCGCATACAGCGGTCGGAATCGGTGCGGCCCGCAAGGCACCGCGTGATGGACACAAGCGGGTGGTGCTCGCCACCGCGCATCCGGCGAAATTTCCCGACGCCGTCGAAAAGGCGACGGGTGTCCGGCCAGAATTGCCGTCGCATCTATCAGATCTACTTGAACGCCCGGAGCAGGCGGAGGCCATCGATAATGATGTCGCGGCCGTGCGCGCGTTTGTGCGTGCCCATGCCGCTGCACATCAGACTGATTGAGGGTGAATATGAGTGAAGTCCAGATAACCACGTTGTCCAATGGGGTTCGGGTCGTCAGCGACGAAATGCCGACTGTCGAATCCGTATCGATCGGCTTGTGGGTGCGGGCTGGTGCCCGCTTCGAGACGCCCGAGGTGAACGGCGTTGCACATTTGCTCGAGCATATGATGTTCAAGGGCACGCCGCGGCGGACATCCCAGCAGATTGCCGAGACGATCGAAAACGTCGGCGGACATATCAACGCCTATACCGCGCGTGAGGTCACCGCTTACTACGCCAAGGTTTTGAAGAATGATGCCGCGCTGGCGATCGATGTGATCGCGGATTTTCTGCAGAATTCGCTGATCGACGAACATGAATTGACTCGCGAACGTTCCGTCGTGCTGCAGGAGATCGGGCAGGCGCGCGACACGCCCGATGATGTGGTGTTCGACAATTTCCAGGCTGTCGCGTTTCCCGAGCAACCTCTGGGTCGCCCGGTTCTGGGGCGCCCGGATGTCGTCGGACAGATGTCACGTGACGCCATCGTTGGATTCCACGATCAGCATTACCATGGCGGATCGATCGTGTTGGCGGCTGCTGGGAGTATCACCCATGACGCGCTGGTCGCGCTTGCCGAGCAACATCTGGCTGATATCCCGCCAGGCACGCCGCTGGGGTTGCCGACGGCGACCTATGCAGGTGGTGAAATCCGCGAAGAACGCGATCTGGAGCAGGTCCATTTCGTGATCGGGTTTCGCGGTGCGCCGGTCGGAACCGATGAATATTACGCCCTGTCTGTCCTCTCCAATCTCTTCGGTGGTGGCATGTCATCGCGCCTGTTCCAGGAAATCCGTGAGAGGAGAGGCTTGGTTTACTCGATCGATACCTTCCTGTCGGCGTTCTCGGATGAAGGCGTCTTCGGTGTCTATGCGGGTACCGGACCGGATCTCATCGAAGAGTTCGTGCCGGCCCTGTGCGACGAAATCTCCCGACTATCGTCAACGCTGAGCGAGGATGAAATCGCTCGTGCGCGTACGCAGTTAAAGGCCAACTTGCTGATGGGAATGGAATCCACCGGTGCACGCGCCGAACGCGCTGGCCAGCAGATGCTGCTGTATGATCGGGTGGTGTCGGTCGGTGAACTTGTCGAAAAGATTGAGAATGTGACACCTGAAACTCTCGCGATCAGTGCGCGGCAGCTGCTGCAATCCACGCCATGCCTGGCCACAATCGGACCGGCGACGAATATGGAATCGTTCGATGCGATCCGACGTCGATTGGCCGCGTAGGAGCTGGGTGCGGCGCGATGCGGCTGTTTCGGTCCTTTTCCGGCAATTCCACCAGTGTACGGCTGAATGGTGAGCGTACTTTCCTGCGCCCGCCAGTTGAGCGTGACTGGCGTTCCTATGCCGAGATTCGTGCTGCCAGCCGTCAGTTTCTTGAACCCTGGGAGCCGACCTGGCCCTCCGACGCGCTCAGTCGCGATGCCTTCTATCGGCGCCTGAACCGCTATGCCAGCGATTGGCGCAACGATACCGGTTACAGCATGTTCGTATTCGGGCAGGAGAGCGGGGCGCTGCTGGGCGGGATCAGTCTCTCCAACGTGCGGCGCGGTGTCGCCCAATGCGGTACCCTGGGCTACTGGATTGGTGAGGACTTTGCGGGGCAAGGCTATATGCGCGAGGGGCTGGGGCTGTTGCTCGGCTTCTGCTTCAGCGAGCTGGGTCTGCATCGCGTCGAAGCGGCCTGTCTGCCGACCAACGCTGCCAGCCGGGGTTTGCTGACCGCCTCCGGTTTCTCCGAAGACGGATTCGCGCGGAAATATCTCAAGATCAGGGGTGTTTGGCAGGACCATATGCTTTTTTCCCTGTTGGCCGAGGATCATCGGGTCGCCGGGCCACGCGCGGCGGGTTCGTGATCAAGCTGATACCGCTCCTGTCATGACCACACCCGCGGTTTCCGCCAAGGTTCTGGCGCGAAAGCGGCTGCGCGTATGGACAATCCTGCTGACCAGCGGACTGGCGTTTCTCGCGCCGTCTGCCATCGCACCCGGTCTGCCGGCACTTCGGGCGGATTACGCGCACGTAGAAAATGCAGCGTTCCTGTCGCCTCTGGTGCTCACCATGCCGATGCTGTTCATCGCGCTGGCGGGCCCGTTTGTGGGCTACGCCGTCGACCGGTTCGGGCGCCGCAATGTTCTGATCACGTCGACGGTGCTGTACGGCTTTGCGGGCGTTTCCGGTCTGGTGATCGAATCGATCGTTTTGCTGCTTGTCAGCCGCGCGTTCCTGGGGGTTTTCCTCGCGGGGATCATGACCAGCGTGACGGCCCTGGTCGGTGACTATTTTGAGGGCCCCGAACGCAACCGCGTGGCCGGCCTGCAGGGTGCGTTCATGTCGTTCGGCACGCTGACATTCGTCGTGATCGCAGGGTTGCTCGCCGAGATTCACTGGCGCGTTGGGTTCACCCTGTTTGCCGTGGCCTTTGCAATGCTGCCGTTGATGTTCCTCAGCCTGTACGAACCTGTCAGCAACCGAGGTGCCGGGGCGAATGTGTCGGAGCCACCACCGACCCTGCGCCAGTGGACCTCGATCGGGCTGATTTGCGGCCTCGCATTCGTGTCGATGCTCATGCTGTTCCTGATCCCGTCGCAGACGGCGTTTTTCCTTGCCGAGATCGGGGTCGAGAATCCGACGCGTGCCGGGTTGGCGATCGGCCTGTTCAACTTTACCGCGGGGCTGACGTCGCTTGCCTACAGTCGCATCCGCGCGCGGCTCAGTGCAGAAACCATCTTTGCGCTGGTTTACGGCCTGGGTGGCGTCGGCTTTGTCATGACCGGCCTGGCCGAGACATTCACCGCGACCATGATTGCCATGGCGGTTGGCGGGTTTTCCGTCGGCGCGTTCCTGCCCAGCATCAATCTGGCGATTATTTCGCGCGCCTCGATGTCCGTGCGCGGCCGCGCACTCGGCGCGCTGACCACAATGTTTTTCCTGGGTCAGTTTTTCTCGCCGGTCTATGCCGTGCCGATCGCCAGCGCGAGCAGCGTCGGCAACGCGTTTGTTGTGAGTGGCGGTGTGCTGTTTGTGCTGAGCGCCGGGTTTGTCTTCATCAAGGTGAACCAGCGGTTGCGGCGCCACCCGCCCGTCTGACCCTGGACTGGCTGACGCTAGGCCCGTCCGGCGGTATCCGACAGGACCGACAGATCGACGCCGATGCTGTTGAAGGCGCGTTCCCACTTGTCGCCATCGCTGACCTCGAACATCAGGCCTTCGTCGTAGGGCACGGAGAGCCAGGCATTGTCCTGTATTTCGGAATCGAGCTGTCCTGCCCCCCAACCTGCATATCCGAGCGCCAGGATCGAACGTTCCGGACCCTCACCCTGGGCGAGCGCGCGCAGGATATCGAGGGTTGCCGTCAGGCCGACATGCTCGGTGACCATCAATGTCTCGGCATGGCGGTATTCATTGGAATGAAGAACGAAGCCGCGTTGATTCTCGACGGGACCACCGAAGTGAACCGGAACATCACGCGCGTTGTCGGCGGCGGGGATATCCAATTGTCCGAGGAGTTCGCGGAAATCAATCGAATCGAGTGTCTTGTTAATCACCAGACCCATTGCGCCTTCATCATTGTGTGCACACATATAGATGACGGCGCGCTCGAAGCGCGGATCGGTCATCGCGGGCATCGCCAGCAGCATTTGACCTTCAAAATACGCCCCTGCCGTGGTTTCGGTGTCCGTCATGGCTTTCCTGGCTTCCTGATGAAGGAGTTCGAAGACTTGTTCCGACACGTGATTGTGAGGGCTGTTGAGCGCTAAGCCGCTATATTCCGGGCCAATCATTCCTATATTTCAAGCATAACAATTCATTATCACCGTCACAGGCATACGAGCCGGGGCACGAACAATATGGTACCGCGTTTCCGTGATTTCTTGCGTCTTGCAGCGATTGTAGCTGTCATTCCGGCGATATTGTGGCCGAGCCTCGCCATGAGCGACACCGCGACCGACTGGCTGGAGGGTCCGAAGGCCGATATTCGCCTGATTTCGGCGACCACGGCGGTGGGCGACCTGGAAACGATCCCGTTGGGCCTCGAAGTGCGTCTGGATGACGGCTGGAAGACCTATTGGCGCTCGCCCGGGGATGCCGGCATTCCGCCCCATGTGGAATGGGAAAATTCGGGCAATCTGGAGACGGCGGCGTTCCTGTGGCCGGCGCCTGTGCGCTTCAACTACTACGATCTGGAAACGTTCGGCTACGAAAAGCAGGTCGTGTTCCCGATCAACGCGCATCTGCGCAAGGTCGGCGAGGCGGTTTCGTTGCGCGCGCGGGTCGATCTGCTCATCTGCGACGATGTCTGCATTCCCCATACGTTCAACGCGACGCTCGATCTTCCCGCCGGGCCGGCCAATCCGTCGGAATTCGCGAATATGATCGACCGGTACCAGAACCAGGTGCCGGGCGACGGCAGCCGTGCGGGGCTTATCTTCGAGGGTGCCGATGTTTCGGGCACCAATGCGAATCCGCTGATCCGGACGGCCTTTCGCGCGGACACACCGTTTCTGACACCCGACCTTCTGGTCGAGGGTTCCGGCGATGTGGTTTTCTCGAAGCCTGATTTTGAGTTCCTCGAGGGCGGGCGCGTCGTCCTGGCGTCGGTCACGGCGGAGGATATTTTCGGCGAGGGGGCCCCGGTTGATCTCGAAAGCGACCCGCTGGTCTTCACCTTGATCGACGGTGCGCGGAGCATCGAGGCCAGCGCCCTGCCGTTGGCGAACGGCCTGGCGCATGTCGATACGGGTAGTTTGGCGATCACGACGCTGCTGTCGATCATGGCACTGGCACTGGTCGGCGGGCTGATTTTGAACCTCATGCCGTGTGTGCTGCCGGTGATATCGATCAAGCTTCTGTCGGTGGTCAGCCATGGCGGCGGCGATCCGAAGGAGGTTCGCCTCGGTTTCCTGGCCACGACCGCCGGTATCATCGTGTCCTTCCTGGCACTGGCAAGTCTTGCGGTGGGTGTTAAGTCGGCGGGGTTGGCGGTCGGTTGGGGCATTCAGTTCCAGCAGCCGATCTTCGTCGTGGCACTGGTGGTGATCCTGACCCTGTTCGCCGCCAACATGTGGGGCCTGTTCGAAGTCCGTCTGCCCGGCAAGGTGTCGGATGTCGCGGTGGCCGCGGGCAACAAGAGCTCGCTCGGCGGTCAGTTCTTCCAGGGTGCGTTTGCGACCATACTCGCGACGCCCTGCACGGCGCCGTTCCTCGGTACCTCCATCGGCTTTGCGCTGAGCCGTGGTGCCGTCGAGATTTATTCGATTTTCCTCGCGCTGGGGTTCGGCATGGCATCGCCGTTCATTCTCGTTGCCCTCTTCCCGGTGCTGGCCACGAAGCTGCCGCGCCCGGGTCCGTGGATGAATGGTCTCAAGAAATTCCTGTCGCTCGCGTTGATCGCGACGGCCGTCTGGCTGTTGACGGTGATGGCGGTGCAGGTGTCGGTCGAAGCTGCGGTGACTGTGGCGGTTCTTATGGCCGCAATTTTCGCACTGTTTGCGCTCCGCAACCGCGTCCCGGAACGGACGGGTCGGATGCTTGGTGCCGGCGTGTTTGCCGCGGCAATCATCTCCTTCGTGGTACCGACCGCGCTGCCGGCACTCGGCATCGGGGTGCGTGACCAGTCCCAGATCGCCGCACTTGATGAGGCCTGGATTCCCTTCGACCAGGCCGCGATCCCGGGGCTCGTGGCGCAGGGGAATGTGGTCTTCGTGGATGTCACGGCAGAATGGTGCATCACCTGTCAGGTCAACAAGAAGCGAGTCCTGGAGACCGAGGCCGTGAACGACATATTCACGCGCGGGGATGTGGTCCTGATGCGCGCCGACTGGACCAAGCCGAGTGATACGATTGCCAGATATCTCGCGTCGTTCAGCCGCTTCGGAATTCCGTTCAACGTCATCTACGGGCCGGAATCCCCCCGTGGCGTGGTGTTGCCGGAACTGTTGTCCAGCAACGCGGTCTTCGGCGGGCTGACGGAAGCCGGCCTGACAACTGCGGTGGCCGAAAAATAACGCCCCGCGCCGGATTTTCCACTGATCCAGGACTGGAACTTTCCGCAATTCAGACTATGTTGCGAACCGATATCAATGATGCGGTCGGTCGGACGGAATTGTTCGTGCGGCCCGAACCGCACCCGATCGAGGAGAGATAGATGGCGATCAATGTAGGCGACAAGATTCCGGCGAGCGCGCTCGCGCACAAAACAGCGGACGGCATCGACCAGGTTTCGACCGATGCCCTGTTCAGCGGCAAGAAGGTCGTGCTGTTTTCGGTACCCGGCGCGTTCACGCCGACCTGCTCGGCGCAGCATCTGCCCGGTTTCGTTCAGAAGGCCGGTGAGATCAAGGCCAAGGGCGTCGACACGATTGCCTGCATGGCCGTGAATGACCCGTTTGTCATGGAAGCCTGGGGCAAGGATCAGTCCGTCGGCGACAATGTGATGATGCTGGCCGATGGTTCGGCCGCCTTCACCAAGGAACTCGGCATGGAGCTCGATCTCGTTGATCGGGGACTTGGCGTGCGTAGCCAGCGTTTCGCGATCATCGTCGATGACGGCACGGTGACCGAGGTTCTTCTGGACGACGGCGGTGCTTTCGAGAAAAGCTCGGCCGAGAGCGTTCTCGAACACCTCTAGGCTTTCCGCCGTTCGATAAGATGACGGGGGCCTTCGGGCCCCCGTTTTCGTTGGGACGTTCCGTTCGCTCAGGCGAGAGGGATAATCGCGTTGCGCGCGAGTTCGTCGGCGCGCTCATTGTCGGGATGCCCGTTATGTCCCTTCACCCAATGCCATTCGATGTTGTGGGGTTCCATCGCCAATTCGAGGCGTTTCCACAGATCGACATTCTTGACCGGCTTCCTGGCGGCGGTCTTCCAGCCGTTGCGCTTCCAGTTGTGGATCCATTTCATGATCCCGTCCCGCACATAGGTGGAATCCGTGAACAGGTCGATCGGCGAGGGCTTTTTGAGCTCCTCGAGCGCCGCGATGGCGGCCATCAGCTCCATCCGGTTGTTCGTTGTCTCGTCTTCGCCGCCCGAAAGTTCCTTTTCGTGCTCGCCGGCACGCAGGATGGCGCCCCAGCCGCCGGGTCCCGGATTACCCGAGCAGGCACCATCGGTGAAGATCACGATCCGGCTCGTATCACTCATGCGCTTACATCCTCGAAACTGACGCCATAGGCGCCCGGGCCGTCCACCTGCTGATGAAACCGCAGCCGGCCCAGGAATTGTTTGGGGTCCTTGGGTTGAACGAAGGCCGCCGGGTCGTGATTGACCCAGTCATACAGCCGCGTGAGCAGGAAGCGCAGGGCGCTGCCGCGTGCCAGTTGTGGCAGCGCGTCGAATTCCTGCCGGGTGAGGGGCCGGACCGAGGCATAGCCGCGCAACAGCGCGCGGGCCTTGGTGACGTTCAGGCTGTTGTCGGCTTCGAAGCACCACGCGTTGATGCAAATCGCCAGGTCGTAGGCAAGTGCGTCGTTGCAGGCGAAGTAGAAATCGATGAAACCCGACAAACGATCCCCGAGGAAGAAAACATTGTCGGGAAACAGGTCGGCATGGATCACCCCGTTCGGCAGGTTGTCCGGCCAATGCGATGATATCTCACTGAGCTCTGCATCGAGCAGGTCCTTGAGGCCGGGGACGACATCGTCGGCCTGGTCGCGGGTCTGGGCGACGAGGGTCTGCCACCCCGCGACGGACATGTCGTTGGCGCGGCTGCCGTCGAAGCTTTGTCCGGCATCGTGCATCCGCGCGAGCGATGCGCCGAGCTCGGCGCAGTGCTTGGGCGTGCTTTTCTTTGGCCACATGCCGGAAAGGAATGATGCAATTGCGGCCGGCCGGCCGGCGAGTTCGCGTAGAGCTGCGCCATCGCGCCCATGGATCGGGGTCGGACAGGAAATGCCATTCTCTGCCAGATGGTCCATGAGCCCCAGGAAATACGGGAGGTCGTCGCGACGGACCCGTTTCTCGTAAAGGGTGAGGATGTAGTTCTGAGGTGCCGCCGCGTCAGACGTCAGGGTCTGGAGGAGATAATTGGTGTTCTCGACGCCTTCCGCGATGCCCTTGAGCGAGACGACCTCGCCGATATCGTAGTCGCCGAGAAAGGCAACGAGGTCTTCGTCGGTAACGTCGGTGTAGACGGCCATCGGAGCGGCGCCTAGGCGATCAAGGCACGGGGGAGGTTGAAATGCACATTCTCCTCGCGCACCGAGATTTCTTCGATCGTCACATCGTACCGCTCGCGGCAGGCTTCAACGAACTCCTCGACCAGGGTTTCGGGCGCCGATGCCCCCGCGGTCAGCCCCAGCGTGTTGCAGCCATCAAACCGCGCCCAGTCCATGCCGCTGGCGCGTTCGACCAGGGCCGCGTCGCGACAACCGGATCGCAGCGCGACCTCGACGAGGCGGTTGGAATTCGAGGAGTTCGGCGCACCGATCACGATCATGGCCTCGCACCGCCCGGCGATTGCCTTGACCGCCTCCTGGCGGTTGGTGGTCGCATAGCAGATGTCTTCCGACCCGGGCTCCGCGATGTTCGGGAACTGCGCGCGAAGCGCATCCACGATCGCGGCCGTGTCATCGACGGACAGGGTCGTCTGGGTCACATATGCGAGCGGTGTTTCCTGCGCGATGTCGAGAGTCGCGACATCCTCGACCGTTTCGACAAGGGTGATCGAGCCCTCGGGCAGCTGACCCATGGTGCCGATCACCTCCGGATGCCCCTCATGCCCGATCAACAGGATGTGGCGGCCGGCGCGCTGCTGATGCTGGGCCTGGTTGTGGACCTTGCTGACCAGCGGGCAGGTGGCGTCGAGGTAGAACAGATCGCGGCGTACAGCCTCCACCGGCACGGATTTGGGCACACCGTGCGCCGAAAATATAACCTTCGCGTCGTCAGGAACCTCCGAGAGTTCGTCCACGAAAACGGCGCCCTGCCGCTCGAGGTTCTCCACCACGAACCGGTTGTGCACGATCTCGTGGCGCACGTATATCGGCCGTCCATAGCGTTCCAGCGCCTGTTCGACGATCTGTATGGCCCGATCGACGCCCGCGCAGAAGCCACGTGGTTGTGCCAGCAGGATCGTCAGAGGTGATTTCGACATCGAACCATTCCGAAACGCGTTGTCGAGCCATGACTGACCTTGTTCTGGGTCCGTCGCTCTCGTAATGTTTTCACACGGTCAATTGCCGCGTACCCGTAATATCTTAGTGGCGCTGCACGGTGCAAGGCACGGTGCGATGTGTGGAGAAAAGTGATGGCTGATCCGGAGATCCCACAGAAGGAACCGATCGCCGTGGATGTGATTCCCGGCCGGAAGTATTGGTGGTGCGTCTGCGGGCGCAGCAAGAAGCAGCCCTTCTGCGACAGCGCCCACAAGGGCACTGATTTTGTGCCGGTCATGTTCGAAAGCGATGAAGCCAAAACGGTGTGGTTCTGCTGTTGCAAGAAAACCGATGACCAGCCGTTCTGCGACGGCACGCACAATTCCCTTTGACCAGACATTTGCTGATCCCATGAAACTTCTGCAAACCGGACGCGCTGGAACCGGACGAGATGGAACCGGGTGGGCCAAACCGGGATGGGCCGCTCTCGCGCTGTTTGTTCTGGCGGCGTGCCAACAGGGCCCGGCCGCTCCGGCGCCGGCCTGTCCGAACATCGTGATCGTCCAGGATGCCGCGGAAATAACCCAGTTTCTGCCCGGCCAGGGGCGCGATCTGACGGATGTCACGCTGGAAGCGCGAATCGCAGATTTCAAAGGGTTTTGCGACACCGACATCAAGGACGACAGAACCGGGGTGGTCGACGTCGACCTGCAACTCCTGCTGGTCACGACACGTGGTCCGGCTGCGGTGACGCGCGAAGCGACCATCAAATATTTTGTCGCCATCGCCGACACGGAAGAGAATATCCTGGCGCGTGAGGAATTCGAGACGAGCGTCGCGTTTGAGGGCAACCGCAACCGGCTGAGCTTCGCCGAAGAGCTGATCCAAAAGATCCCGTTGCAGGCAGGCCAGCGCGGTGATGCATTCGGTGTCTTTGTCGGGTTCGTGCTCTCGGATGACGAGCTGAAGTACAACCTCAACAAGCGTGGACGTTAGTCCACAGCCGCCGTCCGGTGCAGGTTGACTCCTCCCCGGTGAGGCATAATGTCGATGGAGGGGCGCGGCCCGAGTCGCACCCCGGCATTGAGTAAAATTGTCATGTGACCCCAGCGGGAGAGACCGGCTTGTTGGCCGGCGCCGAAGGAGCAACCGCCCCGGAAACTCTCAGGCATCCAGGACCGCAAGGGGGATGACACTCTGGAAAGCAGGCCCGGCCGGGTACCTACGGTCCCGGGCCTCACCGAAGGCGTAAGCTCCGTCCGAATCTAACCGGGCGAAGTGAATCTCTCAGGTCTGACGACAGAGTGGGGCAGGCGGCGCAACTGGTGCGCTGTGTGTCTTTGCTTGGACCGGGAGAGCGACGTGGCGACAGCCTCAGATACAGAAGTGCGCAAGACTCCTCTTTATGATCTGCACGTGTCCCTGGGGGCCCGCATGGTCCCCTTCGCGGGCTACGCGATGCCGGTGCAATATCCTGCCGGCATCATTGCCGAGCACAATGCGACGCGCAGTGCGGCGGGCCTGTTCGACGTATCTCACATGGGCCAGGCGATCCTGCGCGGGGACGATCCCGCAGCGTGTTTCGAGCGGCTCGTTCCGGGCGACATCGCGGGGCTCGCGACCGACCGCATGCGCTACACGCTGTTGCTCAATGACACGGGTGGCATCCGCGACGATCTGATGGTCACCCGGATTGAGGAGAACGGCGTTCCAGCCTTGTTCCTGGTGGTCAATGCCGCTTGCAAGGATGCGGACTTCGCCCATATCGCCGCCCAGCTGGGCGGCGACGCGGAGCTGCAGATTCTTGAAGATCGCGCCTTGCTGGCGCTCCAGGGGCCGAAGGCCGAGGCGGTGCTCAGCGAACTGGCGCCGGCATGCCGCGACCTGGTTTTCATGCAGGGTGCGGAGATGATCTTGGCCGGGACCGCCGCCTATGTCACGCGGTCGGGATATACGGGTGAGGACGGGTTCGAGATTTCGCTGCCGAATGACGCGGCGGCCCGCCTGGCGCAGACCTTGCTGGCGCATGACGATGTGGAACCCGTCGGGCTCGGTGCTCGGGATTCGTTGCGGCTGGAAGCCGGTCTTTGCCTCTACGGTCACGATATTGATACGGCCACATCGCCCATCGAGGCCGGCCTGACCTGGGCTGTCGGCAAGCGACGGCGCGAGACGGCCGATTTCCCGGGAGCCGGGTCAATTCTGGAGCAGCTGAAAGACGGGCCGCTGCGCAAACGGGTGGGACTCCTGCCCGACGGCCGGGCACCGGTGCGCGAGGGCGCGGTGATCCGTGATGCGGGCGACGTCGAGATTGGGATTGTCACCAGCGGCGGGTTCGGACCGTCGGTCGGAGGTCCCGTGGCGATGGGATATGTGAGTACCGCCAGTGCCACGGTCGGCACGGCATTGAATATCGAACTGCGAGGCCGAACGGTGGCCGCCACGCTGGTGGATCTGCCGTTCGTGCCCGCAAACTACAAACGCGCAAGCTGAGCTAAGAGGAGAAGGGTAATGGCCAACCGGAAATACAGCGAAGACCATGAATGGGTCGAAGTCGAGGGCGAGACCGGCATGATCGGGATTTCCGACTATGCGCAGGAGCAGCTCGGCGACGTCGTGTTCGTGGAGTTGCCGGATGTGGGCAAGCTGCTCGATCGGACCGACGAAGTCGCGGTGGTTGAATCGGTGAAGGCTGCGGCCGAAGTCTACGCGCCTGTCGGTGGCGAGGTGATCGAGGTCAACGACGCCCTGAACGGAGATCCGTCTCTGGTCAACACCGATGCGTTTGGTGACGGCTGGTTCGCCAAGCTACGCCTGACCGATCCGGCAGAGCTGGATGATTTGATGGATGAGGCGACTTACAAGACCTACTGCGAGGGTCTGGACTGAGATGCGATACCTTCCACTCACGGACAATGACCGGGCCGACATGCTGTCGGCGATCGGCGTCGGCTCGGTCGACGAGCTTTTTGTCGACGTGCCCGATGCCGCACGATTCGGCGGTGATTTCGATCTTTCCGATCATATGGCCGAGTATCACGTGGAAGCGAAGATCGCGGCCCTGGCGGGGCGCAATGTATCCACGGCGGATGTGCCCAGTTTTCTCGGCGCCGGGGCTTACCGTCATCATATTCCGGCGACGGTCGATCATCTGGTCCAGCGCGGCGAATTCCTGACGTCTTACACCCCCTATCAGCCGGAGATCTCCCAGGGCACCCTGCAGGCCCTGTTTGAGTTCCAGACGATGGTGGCTCTGATCACCGGCATGGATGTGGCCAATGCGTCGATGTATGACGGCGCGACCTCCTGTGCGGAGGCGGTGTTGATGGCCCAGCGGGTCACGCGCCGCAACAAGGCGATCATCTCGGGCGGCGTCCATCCCCACTATCGCGAAGTGACCGAGACCCAGTCGCGCTACATGGACATCGAGATCGACGCCCGGCAGCCGGATCTGGGCGGTCTTGAGGACCTGGCAGGCGATGTTGGCGACGATACGGCCTGCGTGGTCGTTCAGAACCCGGGTGTCTTCGGTCATGTCCGTGATTTCGGGCCGCTCGCCGACGCCTGTCACGAGGCCGGCGCGCTCCTGGTCGTCGTTGTTACGGAAGCCGTGTCACTGGGGGCGGTTCGTTCCCCGGGCGAGATGGGCGCCGACATCGTGGTGGCCGAGGGCCAAAGCCTGGGCAATGCCCAGGGATTTGGTGGCCCGTATGTGGGCCTGTTCGCGGCGCGCCAGAAATATGTCCGTCAGATGCCGGGTCGGCTCGCCGGCGAGACGGTCGACGAGGACGGCCGCCGCGGCTGGGTGCTGACGCTCTCGACCCGCGAGCAACATATCCGCCGCGAGAAGGCGACGAGCAATATCTGCACCAATTCCGGTCTCTGTGCGCTGGCCTTCACCATCCATCTCGCGCTGCTGGGTGAGGATGGATTCCGGAAACTGGCGGCGCTCAACCATGCGCATGCCGTCGCGTTGGCGGATCGGCTTGGGGCCGTCGCCGGGGTCGAGCTGTTGTCGGAAACGTTTTTCAACGAGTTCGCCGTTCGGCTCGACGGTTCGGCACAGGCCGTGGTCGATGAACTGGCCGCCCGGAACATTCTTGCCGGTGTGCCGGCTTCGCGCCTGTACGGCCGCGACACGGGGCTCGATGACATCTTGCTGGTGGCCGTGAGTGAATTGACCCAGGCGGAAGACATGGACGCGTTGTGTACGGGACTGGCGGAGGTGCTGGCATGAGCGGGCATTCGAAAGATTTGAGCCGGTCGTCGCCCACAACGCCGGTGGGTGGGCCGGCGGGCGGGCTCGACACGGTGCATGGGCATCAGGGTTTGCGCCTGGAAGAGCCGTTGCTGTTCGAGATCGACAACCCGGGCGCGGTCGGCGTCGATCTGCCCGATCCCGGTCCGGTCAAGAACCGGCTGGGTGGGCTCGAGCGCAACGCACCGATCGGGCTGCCGAGCGCGAGCGAGCCGGAAATCGTGCGACATTTCACCCGCCTGTCGCAAAAGAATTACGCGATCGATATGGGCACCTACCCGCTCGGTTCATGCACGATGAAGCACAACCCACGGCTCAACGAGAAGGTGGTGCGTTTGCCGGGGTTCGCGAACCTGCACCCGATGCAGCCGGACTCAACCACCCAGGGCGCACTGGAGCTGATCGATTCCCTGGCGCACTGGCTCAAGGAACTGACCGGCATGCCGGCGGTGGCCATGTCACCGGCGGCCGGCGCCCATGGCGAGCTGTGCGGCGTGATGGCCATTCGTGCCGCGCTGGACGACCGGGAGGGCGGGCCGACGACCCGTCGGCGCATCCTGGTGCCGGATTCCGCCCACGGGACGAATCCTGCCACGGCGGCGGCGTGCGGCTTTGCGGTCGATGCGATTCCCTCGGATGCGCGCGGACGGGTGGATGTGAAGGCGTTCGCCGACAAGCTCGATGATGATGTGGCCGGGATCATGATCACCAACCCGAACACCTGCGGGCTGTTCGAGAACGATATGATCGAGATCGCGGGCTTGATCCATGACGTTGGCGGTTATTTCTACTGCGACGGGGCGAATTTCAACGCCATCGTCGGGCGGGTGCGGCCGGGTGATCTGGGCATCGACTGCATGCATATCAACCTGCACAAGACCTTCTCGACGCCCCACGGTGGCGGCGGACCGGGTGCGGGACCAGTCGTGCTGTCAGATGCGCTGGCGCCGTTCGCACCCACGCCCTGGGTCGTCCATGGCGATGAAGGGTTCGCCCTGGTGGAACATGGCGCAGATGCGGGGGCGGCGAAGCCGTTCGGGCGCCTGAAGGGGTTTCATGGGCAGATGGGCATGTTCATCCGCGCCTATGCCTACATGCTCAGCCATGGCCGGGACGGGTTGCGTCAGGTCGCCAACGATGCGGTGCTCAACGCGAACTATGTGATGGCCCAGCTCTCGGATGTGATGACCACCGCCTTCGATGGCCCCTGCATGCATGAATGCCTGTTCGATGACCGGTTCCTCAAGGATTCCGGTGTGACCACCCTGGATTTCGCCAAGGCGATGATCGACGAGGGGTATCACCCGATGACCATGTATTTCCCGCTGGTGGTGCATGGGGCGATGTTGATCGAGCCGACAGAGACCGAATCCAAGCGCGAGCTCGACAATTTCATCGCGGTGGTCCGGTCGCTGGCCGCGCGGGTTCAGGCCGGTGATGGCGATTCATTTGCCGCCGCGCCGCGGCTCACCCCGCGACGGCGCCTCGATGAGACGGCCGCGGCACGCAGTCCGGTCCTGCGCTGGATGCCGGAAATACCGACGGCCGAGGCGGCGGAGTAAAAGGCTCTTCTCAAGCGGAGGACATGAAAAAGGCCCCGTATGGCGGGGCCTCTCTGCTGCGCGTCGCGAACTGCGGCGGCCGCGTCTAGTTGAGCTTGCCTGGCACTTCCCGGATCGCCTCGTTGACCAGTTCGTCACCCTTTTGGCCCTCGACGGTCTCGGTCAGGATCCGCCGGGTCGCGTCGATCGCGATGTCGGCGGCCAGTGCGCGCACATCGGCGATGGCGCGGGCTTCGGCCGCAGCAATCATATCGAGTGCCTGCTGTTCCCGGCGCTTGAGCGTGTCTTCGGTGCGCGCCTGGAGGTTCACCTCAATGCGCTTTGCCTCTTCGCGTGCTTCGGCGACGATGCCCTCGGCTTCGCTCAGTGCGTCACGCTGCTTGCGCTGATATTCGGCCAGCGTGTGCTGCGCCTCCTCGCGCAGGCGCTGCGCCTCGTCCAGCTCTGTCTTGATGGCCTCGGTGCGACCATCGAGTTTGGCCCCCATCATCCGCGTGACCGGCCGGTACATGCCCACCACGAAAATGATGAAGGCAATGAGGACCCAGGTCTCCGGTTTCTCGAAAAACGAAGCATGATCGTCTGCGGCCACGGCGGGCCCCGCAGGCACCATAAGCGCCGCGACGGCAATGGTCAGCCGAGCCCACATTATGAACGTCCTCCGACGGCGTCGTCGATCGCCTTGCGGACGGCGCCACTGTCCGGCGTCACACCGATCAGGCGTTCGACGGCCTGGCTGGCGATATCCTCCACCAGCTCGGCCACATTGGCTGCCGCAGCTTGCCGTGCATCGTCGATCCGCTTGTGCGCGGCGTTGGCATCCGCCGAGAGTTTCTCGGTCAGGACGGCATTGCGCTTGTCAGCTTCCGCTGTCGCGGCTTCCGCGGCCAGATGAATCTGTTCCTGCGCGCCGGCGCGTGCCTTTGCCAATTCCGCCTCATAGGCGGCGAGCACCTCTTCGGCCTCGCTCGCCAATTCCTCAGCACGCGCGATGTCGCCATCGATCCGCTGGTGGCGGTTATCGATCGTCGCGGAAATCCGCGGCAGGGCGATACGCCACGCGAACAGGAAGACGACGGCGAAACAAACGACCAGCCAGAAAATCTGGCTCGCGAATGAGGAGGGTTCAAACTGAGGCATCTTGGCGCTCTTCCGCTTTGGATCAGGTCACCGACCGGTCATGCCCAGGGCAGCCGGTCAGGTGACCGTAAACCGTTGCGTCCGGTCTCGATTAACCGGCGAGGATGATGAAAGCCATAATCAGCGCGAACAGCGCGATGGCTTCCGTGACCGCGAACCCGATCCAGATGAACGCGCCAATCTCTTCCTTGGCGGCTGGGTTGCGACCGATTGCTTCGATGTAGCTGGCCCAAATGCGACCAACACCAATACCGGCACCAACCATACCGATGGCGGCCAGGCCGGCACCGATCAAACGCGCGAATTGCGTTGCGACTTCGAGTTCCATCATTACAGGCTCCTTCAAGCTTTCTCGTATTGGGGACTAATGTAGATGCAGTGCGTCGTTCAGATAGACGCATGTGAGGATGGCAAACACGTAGGCCTGGATGACGGCAATCATCACCTCAAGCAGCGTGATGGCGATCAGGAAGGCCAGCGGCAGCAACCCGGGCAGAACCCAGAAGCCGCCAAGCGCGACAACGCCGCCGCCGATCACTTTGAGCAGCACATGGCCGACGGTCATATTGGCGAACAAACGCACGGACAGACTGATCGGACGTGAGAAATAGGAAATGATCTCAATCGGGATCAGGACCGGCGCCGAGACGATCGGCGCGCCATGCGGGAAGAACAGCGAGAAGAACTTAAAGCCGTGCGTCACCAGGCCAATGATGGTGACCCCGACGAAAATGAACGCGGCCATCGCGAATGTCACCGCCAGATGGCTGGTAAAGGTGAACGCGCCGGGAATCAGGCCGAGCAGATTGCCGAACAGGATGAACATGAACAGGCTGAAGATGAACGGGAAATAGGGACGACCCTGGGATCCCACATTGTCGCGCACCATGTCGGCGATGATTTGATAGAAATACTCCACCGACGCCTGCAGGCGTCCGGGCACCAACGCGCGGCGCTGGGTGCTGACGACCATGAAGATCACCAGAACCGCCGCTGTGATTGCCATCCAGAGCGATGAATTCGTGAACGAAATATCGATATCAGCTACTTCGATATCGATGATCGGTACGATTGTGAATTGTTCGAGAGGGCTAGCCACCCGGGTACTCTCCAGTCTTATTCGGCATTGTATCCCACGCGCCGGTAACTACGCGTCGGTATCGCCGTCGGTCTTTGGCTTGCTTGCCTGATTTGCGGTTCGAACGACGTTCAACAAACCCGCGGCAAATCCAAACATCAAAAACACCACCAACAACCAGGGCTTCGTGCCCAACCACCAGTCCAGGCTCCAGCCGATACCCCCGCCAAAACCTACTCCGGCAACCAGATCGACGGCGACTTTTATGCCGACGCCCATATCCGAAGCACCACCTCTCGGCCGGGACGAGGCTTTTCGTATTTCCCCCGCGCGCCGGTCGCGAACCTTGCCAAGGCGCCGTTTGAGTTCAGGCAGTTCGGGCGGCTGGTCCGGATCTGTCATGGACCCACTCTTCCCCGAATTGCTGTTCCCTCAGTCCGATAGGACCGGCACCCGAAAGCGAGCGCAAAGTAGCGACCGCCCCTAGGCAAGTCAAGGCGACATTCCGCACATGCGAGATGGTCAAAATGCCGCAGAAAACCGGGGGAAAACAGAGAGGGGGCCGGAACAAAAAAACTACGCGATGGCGCGAATTTCCTCAGCCCCGCGAAGGTCGACCGAGACGAGCTGACTGACGCCGCGTTCCGGCATCGTCACACCATATAGGCGGTCCATACGGGCCATCGTCAAACGGTGATGGGTGACGATCAGGAAGCGGGTCGTGCCGATCGTGGAAATATAGTCGAGCAGATTGCAGAACCTGTCCACGTTGGCATCGTCGAGCGGGGCGTCGACCTCATCGAGCACGCAGATCGGCGCCGGATTGGTCAGGAACACGGCAAACAACAGCGCGGTCGCCGTCAGTGCCTGCTCGCCGCCCGACAGCAGCGACAGGGACTGCAGCTTCTTGCCCGGCGGGCTGGCGAAGATCTCAAGCCCGGCTTCGAGCGGGTCTTCCGCGTCGGTCAGTTCGAGATGGGCGCGTCCACCGCCGAACAGGCGTACGAACAGTTCCTGGAAGTGCTTGTCGACCTCCTGGAACGAGGTGAGCAGCCGTTGACGGGCCTCGCGGTTGAGGCTGGCGATGCCGCGCCGCAGGCGATCGATCGCCGACACGAGGTCTTCGCGTTCGGTCTGGATCGTCTCGATTTTCTCGGTCAGTTCCTCTGATTCCTGCTCCGCGCGCAGGTTCACCGGCCCCATATTGTCGCGCTCGCGCAGCAGCCGCTCGAGGCGGCGGTCGGACGAGACGAGATCCGGCAGTTCCTTGCCCTCGGCGATCTCGGCCAGGGCCAGCACCTGCTCGGGCTTGCACTCCAGGCGTTCGGCGATGCGCTCGATCACGGTCTGCAGCGTCTGGTTCGACTGGGCGACCGCCGATTCGGTGCGGACCTTGTCTTCGCGGACCTCCCCGAGCCTTGCCTCGGCATCGCGCATCGTGCGCTCAGCCTGGGACAGGCGCTCATCGGCACGCGCGACGGCATCTGCGGCCTCGTTGCGGCGGGTCTCGGATGCGGTCAGCCGGTCCATCAGCGCGTTGCGTTGGGTCTCGATCTCGGCCGGTCGGGCGGCGAGTGTCTGCAATTCACCGCGCGCCTGCGCGTCACGGGCCTCAAGTTCGCCAATGCGTTCGCCGGCACCATTGTCGCGGGCCTGCCAGGATGTTTCCTCGGCTGCCAGCGCGGTGATGCGGCGATGACGTTCCTCGGACTCGCGCACCAGCCGATCATGTTCGCTTTGTGCCGCCGCGGAGGCCGCGCGGGCTTCGTTGAGTTGGCCGCGCAATGCCTGGGTGTTGGCGCGGAGTGCATCGAGATCACCGACGGCGGCACGGCGGGTGCGCGCATCGTCCAGGCGGGTATCGATGTCGGCGATGTCGGTCTGAATGCGGGCCAGGGTTTCCCCCAGATTCTCATGGCGCGCGATGCGTGCCGCGAATTCGCGGGCCAGGCCGGCATGGGCGCGCCGCGCGTCTGCTGCGGTATCGTCGGCGGCCTCGAGGGCAGCGCGTGCCGCCCGGGCGGCATCACCGGCGTGGTCGGCGGCCTCGCGCGCGGCGCGATGTTCGGCATCGATTTTCTCGAAGTCGGTCTCGGTCGTCGTGATCCGTCCGCCCAGTTCGGTCAGGCGATTGCGCTGGCGCAAGCGGGTTGATGTGGTCGAGCGTGCATCGTTGCGCGATGTGTACCCGTCCCAGCGCCAGAAATTTCCCGAGCGGTCGACGAGCCGCTGGCCGGTTTTCAGCTCACGGGCGAGACGTTCGCCGGTCTCGGCATCTTCGACCACGCCGATCTGCGCCAGTCGGCGTGCAAGTGGGCCGGACTTGCTGACAAATTCGCTGAGCGGCTGGGCACCCGCCGGCAGGCCGGGGTCCTCGCTCGGCGCTCCCATCAACTGCCAATGACGTGGGGCGCGGTCATCCGACGGCGCGTCCAGGTCTTCGCCAAGCGCGGCACCCAGGGCCGCCTCATAACCGACGGACACATCGATCGCATCGATCATCGGTGTCCAGTCTGCGTCGAGCGCCTCGGCCTCCGTGGCGAGCAGATCCTCGAGCGCGCCGGCTTCGGCGCGCAGCCGCGACAGGGCCTCATCGGCCTGAGAGCGTGTATCCCGGGCCTTGTCGCGTTCGACATCGGCAAGTTCGCGAGCGGCCTCGGTCGTGTCGAGGGTGGTACGGGCGCTCTTGAGGTTTTCCTCGGCGCCGTTCAGGCGTGTTTCCGCGGTCTCAAGCTCGTCCGACGAGAGTCCCTGTTCTTCGATCGCTGCGCGTTCGGCCTTGGCCTCGTCGTTTTGTGTCTCGAGCCGGCGCCGGCGGGCGGAGAGCTCGCCGACCTCGCGCTCGAGCGCGGTGATCTGGGCCTCGCCCGTCGCCAGGCGCTCCATCAACTGGGTGAGCTCGGCTTCGATGGCCTCGACGCGGCCGGCGCGTGCCGCGAGGGCTGCGCGGGTTTCCGCGATGAGTTCGTCCTCACCGGCGCAGGCGCGCTCGATCTCTGCCTTCTCCGTGCCCAGCCGGGTCAGCGCATTGCGCGCTTCGGCGGCGAGGCCGCGCTCGCGGCCCAGATCGGCCTCGATCTGCGTCAGGCGGGTTTCCCACTGCTCGGTGGCTGTTCGGTTGCGCTGCTCTTCGGCGTCGAGTTCCTCGCGCGCGAGGTTGAGGGTCTGCAGTTCGGCGGCGGCTGCCGCCTCGGTCTCGCGCAACGGCACCAGCTCAGCCGCCGCGCTCTCGCGCAGCCGCGTCGCCTCGGACACGACCCGGGTCTGCTCGGCAACCACGGTCTCGGAATTGCGCAAGCGCTCTTCGGCGTTCGCGAGGTCGGTTCCGGCGGCCGACCAGCGATGGTGCAGGACGGTCGCTTCGGTGCGGCGAATATCGTGGGAGATGTTCTTGTAGCGCCGGGCCTGGCGGACCTGTTTCTTGAGACCCTGCAGCTGGGCGTCGAGCGTCACCATGACATCGTCGAGGCGCTCGAGGTTGTTCTCGGCGGCGCGCAGGCGCAGCTCGGCCTCGTGGCGGCGCGAATGCAGCCCGGTGATGCCGGCCGCCTCTTCCAGCAGAATGCGGCGGTCCGCGGGCCTGGCGTTGATCAGCGCCCCGACCCGGCCCTGACTGACCAGTGCTGTGGAGCGCGGCCCGGTCGCCTGGTCGGCAAACAGGATCTGCACATCGCGCGCGCGCACATCGCCGCCGTTGATCTTGTAGTTCGAGCCTTTCTCGCGCTCGATGCGTCGCGAGATCTCGATGTCGTCGGAACTGTTGAACTGGGTTGGCGCCGAGCGTTCCTTGTTGTCGAGGCTGAGGACAACTTCGGCCGCGTTGCGAGCCGGACGATCCGACGTGCCGCCGAAAATGACGTCATCCATGCCGCCGCCGCGCATTTGCTTGGCCGAGGTCTCGCCCATGACCCAGCGGAGCGCCTCCACGAGGTTGGACTTGCCGCACCCGTTGGGGCCGACAATACCGGTCAGGCCGGGCGCGATATCAAGATCGGTCCCGTCGACGAACGATTTGAAGCCTGTCAGTCTCAGCTTGTTGAACTGCACCGGTACGTAACCCCCAAGTAAGAACTCTGTCTAGAAGACGCCGCGCATTGTGAACACCGAATCACTTGTTCGCCAGAAGCGGGTCGATGATTTCCGAGAATTCCTCGATCGACCGGGAACCCGGGTAAAGCTGTCCGTCGATTGCGAATGTCGGTGTACTCTGAACGCCCAGCGCGCTTGCGTTTTGCCGCTCGGCGAGGAGCCCGTTCGCGAGTTCCTCTGACGCCAGGCAACTCTGGAATGTGGCGTCGTCAATACCCGCCAACCGTCCGATCTTTGCCAATTCACCCACAGGGTCGCTCGAGCGCGTCCAGTTGGGTTGATTCTTGAACAGGACCTGGACGAGGCCCGCATAGCGGCGCGGGTCGGCGCAACGCGCCATCATCCCGGCCCGCAGGTCGACGCCGTCGCGCGGGAACTCCTTGTAGACGAAGCGCACCTTGCCCGTGTCCACGTACTTTTGTTTGAGGTCGCCATAGATGTCGTTGTGGAAGCTCGCGCAATGGGGGCAGGTGAGCGAGAAATATTCGATCACCGTCACCGGTGCGTCGGGGCTGCCGATCGAACGCTCCTGCAACGCCGCGGTGGCATCGATCGCCTGCTGAGCGGGCGCGGACGTCGCCGCGAACACGAGTGCGATCGCGCCGGCCAGGGCGGTTCCTATTCCTTTATATAGACGCACTTCTTCCTCCAGACACAAGATATAGCTGATTATACGGACCTGCGTTCATGCGGCACAAGCGCGGAAAAAGCGCATTGTACCAATTGTTTACACGCCCTGTGGGCGATCCTGGCAGGCGATTGTGACGGAAAGGAGACCGTTGTCACGCCGCAGGATGGTTCCGGCGTGGGTCAGCTGTCGTCGTTTGACTTGTTGCGCGCCAGTACGGATTCACCGAATTCCCGCAATGCGCGGCGAAGCTCGGGATCTTCGACGGTCGCGAGATTCTCATCGAGCTGGGCCATGTCGGAGGCTTTGGCCTGGAGGGTTTCGGTGGGCTTGCGGCGCTCTGGTGCGGAGATTGGGCCCTGATGCAGGCGCAGGCCAGCGACCGCGCGGAAGCCGTAGAAGGAATTGATGCGTTCGATGACCTGGGGCTCTAGATGCTGCAGTTCGAGCGCGAGCGGTCCCGTTACCTTGACATGAAGAGTTCCGCCTTCGCCCTCGGGACCGCGGACCAGCCGCATCGGCACGCACTGGTTGGCAAGGTCGTCGCCGACGATATCGTGCCAGTCCGAGAAGACGCTCGCTTCGAAGAATCCACGCTTTCGCCGGATCGGCGCGGTGGCGCGGCTGCTCTCGGCGCCGATGGCGCGCAGGCCTCCGGCTCGCTTGTTCGTCATGAGATCAGGTTTCCAGCTTTCGCAGCCATGGGCCATGTTAGAAGGCAGGGCCGACCGCCACAACGTTTCTGATGATGCCTGACCCTTCCGCCGCGACGATCCTCGAATGGTATGACCGCCACGCGCGGCGCCTGCCGTGGCGCGTCCCGCCGGCGCGGTCGCGCCGGGGTGCGCTGCCGGACCCGTATCATGTGTGGCTCAGCGAAGTGATGTTGCAGCAGACGACGGTCGCAGCTGTCGGCCCCTATTTTCGCAAATTCCTGGAGCGATGGCCGCGCGTCGAAGACCTCGCGGCCGCGGATCTGGATCAGGTCCTCACGGCATGGGCGGGGCTCGGCTATTACGCCCGCGCGCGCAATCTCCACAAATGTGCCCGCCAGGTCTGCGATGATCACGGCGGGCGCTTCCCCGACACCGAGACGGACCTGCGCGCATTGCCGGGCATCGGCCCCTACACCGCGGCCGCCATCGCCGCGATAGCATTCGGCCGCACCGCCACGCCGGTGGACGGCAACATCGAGCGGGTGATGGCGCGGCTGTTTGCCGTCGCAGCGCCGATGCCGGAGTCCAAGCCGGTTCTGAAGTCCCACGCGGCGCGTCTCACGCCGACCGCGCGCGCCGGCGATTACGCGCAGGCGGTCATGGATCTGGGGGCGACGATCTGCACACCCCGATCACCCACCTGCAGCCTGTGCCCCTGGCAAGGCGATTGCCGTGCCTTTGCTGCGGGACTTGCCGAGACCCTGCCGCGCCGCACACCCAAGGCGCCACGCCCGGTGCGCCGGGCCGTCGCCTACTGGATGACGCGCAAGGACGGGCATGTCCTGCTGCGCCGGCGGCCGGAAACGGGATTGCTCGGGGGCATGATGGAGGTGCCGTCGGGCCGGTGGGAGGAGACGCCAGACTTCCGTGACGACCCGCCGGTGGCGGCGGATTGGGCCTCGTTACCGGGGCTGGTCGAGCACGGCTTCACCCATCTGCAGCTCGAGCTTCAGGTGAAGGTGGCGCGGATTGACGGGCGCACCACCTTGGGCGGGGTCTGGATTCCGGTCGAGGCGTTTGGTGATCACGCGCTGCCCACCCTGACCCGCAAGGTGGTGCGCCATGTCATGGCCCATCTGGGCCCATCTGGGCAAAGATACTAGTTGAGTTCGGCGCGCAGCTTTTGACGCAAGACGTCGATCGGGACCAGCTTGCCCTCGACATCCACATGCCAGAACGTCCAGCCGTTACAGGCCGCAGCACCCTGAACCTCGGCGCCGATCTTGTGGATCGAGCCCCGGTTCTCTGCGCTGACGATCGTGCCGTCGGCGCGGATCTTGGCCGCGTGCCGGCGCTTGGGTGCGTAGAGTTTCTCGCCCGGCCGCAGCATGCCGCGTTCGACGAGCCAGCCAAACGGGATGCGTGGCTGTTCGCGCTTGGACGGGGTCTCGAGCAGTTCGGTCTCTTCGATGCGCCGCGTCTGCGCGATCCGTTTCTCGGCGACCGCGATGTAATCCGGGTCGCGCTCGATGCCGATGAAGTCGCGGCCGAGCTGCTTGGCGACGGCGCCGGTGGTGCCGCTGCCGAAGAACGGGTCGAGGATCACGTCGCCGACACGCGTCGAGGCGAGCACGACGCGATGCAGCAGGGATTCCGGCTTCTGGGTCGGGTGCGCCTTGCGGCCGTCCTCGCCCTTGATTCGTTCGTTGCCGTTGCAGATCGGTAGCAGCCAGTCGCTGCGCATCTGCAGGTCTTCGTTCAGGCCCTTCATGGCCTCGTAGTTGAACGTGTATTTCGATTTCTGGCTTTTCGCCGCCCAGATCATCGTCTCGTGCGCGTTGGTGAAACGGCGTCCACGGAAGTTGGGCATCGGGTTGGTCTTGCGCCAGATGACGTCGTTGAGGATCCAGAACCCAAGATCCTGGAGTGCCGATCCAACGCGGAAAATATTGTGATAGCTGCCGATCACCCAGAGCGAACCGTTGGGCGTCAGGACGCGGTGCACCTCGGCCAGCCAGGCGCGGCTGAATTCGTCATAGGCCGCCAGGTCGTCGAACTTGTCCCAGTCATCATCGACCCCGTCGACGCGCGAGTTGTTCGGCCGCGTGAGCTCGCCGGACAGTTGCAGATTGTACGGGGGGTCGGCGAAGACCACGTCGATGCAGGCATCCGCCAATGCGGACAGCTGCTCGATGCAGTCGCCTTTGAGAATCACGTTGCGCAAAGGCACGTCGGTGCCTTTGCGACCTTGGCCAGGGGTTCGCATGGGCGCGGACGATGACCATCTGGGGACTCACCGTCAATCGGAAAATCTCTTTTAGGCCGATTTAGTGTTTGGAGTCAGCCGGTTAACGAGATGTTGGGGTGCGCGAGAGCATTTCGCGTATGGGTGCGAAGCTGCGTCGGTGATGAATTGTGACCCCGAGGGATTCGAGCGCGCTGCGATGCTCGGCCGTGCCATAGCCGGCATTCCGTTCCCAGCCATAGCCGGGATGGTCCCGCGCCAATGCCGCCATCAGCCGATCCCGTGTGACTTTCGCCGCGATCGATGCGGCCGCGATCGCCAGAATTTTGGAATCACCCCGGACCACGGTCTCGCCGGGGCAGGGCAGTTCGGGCAACTGATTGCCGTCGATCAACGCGCGCGCCGGCGCGACGGGCAGTGCTGTGACGGCCCGGGTCATGGCCCGCAATGTTGCGCGCAATATGTTGTGCTCGTCGATCTCGGGAACCTCGCCGCGCGCGATCGCCAACCACAGGGTTCCCCGGTTTTCCTCTTCGCACATGACCTCGAAGCAGCGTTCCCGCGCGGCCTTGCTGAGCGCTTTGGAATCATTGACCCCGGCCTGCTGCAGGGTCGCCGCGCTTTCGGCGCTCAGGATTGCGGCGGCGGCGACCACCGGTCCGGCCCAGGGCCCGCGGCCGGCTTCATCGACCCCGGCGATCAATTCGTTGGTGCCAGCTTCCAGCATACGTGATGCTCAGTCCGAACCGCCGGTCGGCGGCTTGCGCCGGCCCAGACGTTTGATTTTGCCAGGAACCGATAGCCGCTTCACACTGGCGGGAACCGACAGCCGGACTCCCGCAACCTTGCGCACAGCCGACTTGGTCCAGTCGGCCTCCCGCCCGAACGCGACGCGGAAGACATACCGGATCGAGGCGCGTTGATATTTGGCGGCACGGTGCAGCCGGCGGATCGCGCTCATGTAGAGCGGCGAGATGATCAGCGACAGGGCGGTGACCGAGAGGATGATCCGGAATTCGTCGATGCTGATGATGCCGCGCTGCAGCCCGACATTGCCGAGCAGGAATGAAAATTCGCCGACCTGGGCGAGGATCAGGGCCGTCAGCAGCGCCTGCGCCCAGGGCAGGCGAAGGGCGGCAAAGATCGACAGGTTGATCGCGGTCTTGCCGACCGTGACGATCAACAGCATCAGGATGATGATGCCCAGATTGTCCCAGATCAGCGACAGGTCGATCAGCAGTCCGACGGACAGGAAGAACACCATCATCAGGACACTCTGGATCGGCATCACCATTTCCAGCATGCCGACACGCAGATTGCTGTTGCCGATGGTGAGCCCGGCCAGGAACGCGCCATAGGCCGGCGAGAGGCCGAGCAGGCCCGATATCGTGGCGGCCCCGAAACAGCAGGCCAGCCCGAGCAACGGGGTCAGGTCCTTGTGGCCTTCGGTTGTGCTCAACACCGGAATGTTCAGGCGCTGGCGTCGGCTCAGGAACAGGATGAGGCCCAACAACAGTGCGACCGACATGATGATGCGGCCGACGGCGAAGACGCTGAATGATCCAACGGCGACCACGTCGAGGAGCAGGATCATCGGGACAACGGCAAGGTCCTGGGCAATGAGGATGCCCACGGTGATCCGGCCGGCCCGGGTGCGCAGCTCGCCGATATCCTCGAGCATTTTCACAGCGACAGCGGTGCTCGAGAGCGCCAGCACGAAGGCGAGGAGGACCACCGCTGAGAGCGGCCACGCCTGGCCCTCGCCTATCAGCCACACCAGACCCATCGCACCTGCGGTTTGCAGGATGACGGTCGTGACCGCGATTTTCCAGATCTGGCGGAACGCCCGTAGGCTCAGCTCCATGCCGAGCACGAAGAGCAGCAGGAGCATGCCGAGCTCGGCGAGCAGTCCGATGCTCTCCTCGTTCTCGACAAGCTCGAAGCCCGACGGCCCGAGGACCAGTCCGGCGAGGATGTAGCCGACGACAGCAGGCTGTTTCAGGCGGGTGAGAAAGATGCCGCACGAAAGGGCGACGAGCGCGACTACGGCAAGTGGTAACAGTTCGTCATTAGAGAGCATCTTGCGGGCAAAATAGCACAATGCCCGCGCCGCACATGGGAATTCAGTCCGGGTATCAGTCCGGGGTCTCCGCAAACAGGTTCATCTGACCGCTGCTGGTCGTGCGCGGGCGGTCTCGCTGGAATCGCTGCGCGTCGAGCAATGTTGGCTCCATGGAATAGCCCTGCTGGCGCAGCGCTATCCGGAACCGTTCCCCGAGCAGCCTTGCGACCTCACCGGTCCCGCGCATGCGTTCTCCGTATCCGCTCTTGTACAGCGCACCGCCACGCATCTCGCGCAGACGGCTCAACACGCGCCGCTGGCGATCGGGGTAGTGCGTGGCCAGCCATTCCTCGAACAAATCCTTCAGCTCGAGCGGCAGGCGCAGGAGGATGTAGCTGGCGTGGGTGGCGCCGGCCTGGCGGGCGCGAATGAGAATGGCCTCAAGTTCATGGTCGTTCAGGGCCGGAATCATCGGTGCGGCCAGGACGGTGACCGGCAGGCCGGCCGCCGCAAGCATTCGAATTGTCTCGAGGCGGCGCTCGGGCCGCGCCGCGCGGGGTTCCATGTTCTGGGCCAGCTCCGCGTCCAGCGTGGTGAGCGAAACGCCGACGGTGGCGAGCCCCTTGGCCGCCATCGGTCCGAGGATGTCGAGATCGCGGGTGACCAGCGCGCTTTTCGTCACGATCGAGACCGGGTGATCATGGGCGGCAAGGACCTCGAGGATCGCCCGTGTGATTTTCAGTCGCCGTTCGACGGGCTGATAGGGGTCGGTGTTGGTGCCCATGGCGATGGTGCGCGGCTTGTATCCCGGGCGCGCGAGTTCGCGTGTGAGCAATTCCGCTGCATTCGGTTTGGCGAACAGCCGTGTCTCGAAATCCAGACCGGGCGACAGGCCGAGCCAGGCATGGGTCGGCCGGGCGAAACAATAGACGCAGCCATGCTCGCAGCCGCGGTAGGCATTGATCGAACGATCGAACGGGATATCCGGCGAATCATTGCGCGCGATGATCGTTTTCGTCCGATCGAACGTGACTGTCGTGTCCAGACGGGGGGCGGGGTCGGCACCGGCATCGACACCGGCATCGGCGTTCTCCCGTCCGGTGCGCCAACCATCGTCGATCGCCACGCCGCGCAGTCGCTCGAAACGACCGTTGCGATTGGAGATCGCACCGCGTCCGGGCCGGGGACGATCGGGAATTCGGTCCGGAGGCGCGTTGCGTAGAACGCTGCGTTGGCCGGTGTCAGCCGTGTGCGGTCGATCGGTTATCTTGTTCATATCCCGATGATAGTATGGATTGGGAACAAAACAAGAACAAACTGCCGCTGATGTCCCTATACGATGAAATTACGTATTTATTCAGATAGTTAGAGAGTGGGGTCGAGCCAGTCACTGCGGGTCGCAGCGACAATGTCCGGCGCGAAACAACGATCCACATGGGTCCGGATGTGCGCCGCCATTGTGGAATCGCGCATGGCCGCGTGCCCGGTGCCCGACCATTCGACTTTCCAGCGAACGAACCAGGTGATCGTGCGCAGCCATGTCAGCCGTCGTAGCGGCAGGAGCCAGGGACCGAGTTCGGTAGCCCGTTCACGACCAACAAGTTCGAGATAGCGCTGGTAGAACCGCGCGACGTCGCTGGCGGAAAGATCGCCGCGGCAGTCCGGGTCCCATCCCGTGGAGGTCACCAGCGTGACGTGGGCCAGATCGATCGGGACCGCGCCGTACAGCGCTTTCTCCAGATCGACGAACCAGGCCTTGCCGCGGTCGTCGATCAGAAAGTTGCCTGGGTGCGCGTCCGTGCAGACCAGGCAATGCGCGAAATCCGGTTCCCCTTGGCCGGCGAAATCCCGCACCCATTCCAGGTCCTCGCGGATGCCCGCTTCGGATTCGGGAGCGAGGTGGGCTTCGGTGAGAAATGCCGCCTGCTCTTCGATTGTCTGAAGCGTCGAAGATATGGGGTTGCGGTGAATGTGGAGCGGCGCGCGCTGGTCATCGGCGGGAACAGGCAGGCTGTGTATCGCCGCGAGCGTTTCGGCGATGGCGGGCAGATCACGTGGCAGTTCGGGTGCACGTCCGATGATCTCATCGACAAGCAACGCGCCGCGCGGGAGCGTATTGTCAGGTTCAATCACGGCGCGGCAACGGGGCGTATGTCCGCTGGCCGCCGCGCGCTCAAATGCGGCGGCTTGGTAGGCCAGCGCATCTTCGGCGCCCAGACCCCATTGGTTCATGCGCGGAATGCGCAACACCATGCCCGTGTCGGCCACCCGCCAGTGATCATGCGAGACACCTTTGGTGGAGAGGACGGACAATTCCGTGCCGCTCAGCGCAGGCGCATGCCCGGATTGTCGCAACCGTCCGGCAATTGCGTCGCGGTCGAGTTCGTCTTTCATGGGTCAGAGCGCTTCGCGCATGGGACAGAGCGCATCTAGAGCGCTTCGCGCCCCTCATGCTCGCGCAACCGCGGCAACAGTTCGGCGAAGTTGCAGGGTTTATGCCGGATATCGAGCTGATCCTTGAGAATGTCGTCCCAGCCGTCACGGCACGCGCCGGGCGAGCCCGGCAGTATGAATATATACGTACCGGTCAGCACACCCGCATCCGCGCGGGACTGCACGGTCGATGTGCCGATCTTCTGAAAGCTGATCCAGCGAAACAACTCGCCGAACCCGTCGATGCGTTTTTCCACCACATCGCCGAGCGCCTCGGGAGTGACATCATTTCCGGTCACGCCCGTGCCGCCCGTCGAAATGATCACTTCGATGTTCGGGTCGGCGGCCCATTCACGAAACTGGTTTGCGATCGTTGCGCGGTCATCTTTGACAATTGTGCGCGCCGCCAGGATATGGCCGGCGGATTGGAGACGTTCGGACAAGGTGTCGCCCGACCTGTCGTCGTCCATCCCCCGTGTGTCGGATATCGTCAGGACGGCGATGCGGACCGGTTTGAAGTCGATATCCGGCTCAGTCTTTGCCATCGGAATCCTGTGCCTCATAGCGTGGCCAGCGCCCGGCAACGATATCGTCGAGCGAGGGCGAATTCTGTCCCAACCGGTCGCGGTAGATCCAGAGATTGGTAAGGATGCGCTCAACGAATGCCCGCGTCTCACGCGATGGCAGGCTCTCGATGAACAGCAGCGGATCGTCGCCATGGGGCACGTCACGTTCCCATTTGCGCAGATTTCCCGGCCCGGCATTGTAGGCCGCCGCCGTCCGGAACAGATCCTGCTGGATGCCGCGCTCGGACATCAGGAGCTGAATATATTGCTGGCCCAGTGCCAGGTTTAGCTCGGGGTCGAAAAGCCGATATTTGCCCCGGCCGCGCAGCGCTCTCTCTTGGGCAACGTAACTCGCGGTTCGCGGCATCAATTGCATCAGTCCGCGCGCGCCGGCGTGGCTTTTGGCGCGGCGGTTGAAGGCCGATTCCTGGCGCACAAACGCGAAGACGAGCGCCTGGTCGATCGCGTAGCCATCGACCGGTGCCCAGTCGGGAACAGGATAGGCGGCCGCGAGCTTCGCCTGTTGTTCGGCAAAACCCGACAGTTTCAGCGAAACAGCCGGCAGGTTGGCGTGGGCTGCAAGTGCGAGCACATCGGGAAGGAGGACCGATTGCGCGGCGGCGAGGTTGAGAAGTTCAAGTTCGGCTTCATGCTCCTGTCCGATCTGCAGCAAGGCGATCGCGCGCGCGCCGATCCTGGTGTCGGCGATGTCTCGGAAGTCGCCAAAATGGAGGTCCGGCTTTATCCATCCAAAATCGGCCGTCACGCCCAGTGCATGCCGTGACAGTAGTCCATAGAAGTGCCGCTCGTGCGCGGCGCCGATTTCAAGAAACGCGGTGACCCGGTCAGGGTGCCCGTTGGTCAGTGCTGCGCGTGCCGCCCAGAAGCCGCCGGCCGCGGCGAGCGAGTTCGCCGCATCTGCAGATTGTGCGAGGGTTGCGAACAGGGTTTCGGCGTCCTGTGTTTTCCCGAGGCGCCAGGCGGCCAAACCGCCCCACCAATAAGCGAGGGGAGCCGATCCCGGCGCCACGACGTCGGCCGCCCATGCGGCACGCAACGCCGCCTCGTCCTTGCCCGCACGAAAATAGCCGCGCGCGATCGTTCGCCAGGCCTGTGCAATCTGGACATTGTTTAGCTGCCGCTGGGTCTCGCGCCGTTCGAGAAGCTCTTTGGCACCCGTCGGCCAGCCGCGCGCGACACGCCGTCGCACATCGCTTTGAAGGTTGCGCCCCTGGCGTGTTGCGGCGCGGGAATTGAGGGGGCGCCCCTCCGATGCCTTGCGAACAGCCTCGCCACGGATGGCCAGCGTATTGGTGATTGGCGCCTGGGCGGCGCGAACCCCCTTGGGCTGGCGCAGTACGGCAAGCCTATAGATGCGTCGCGCCTGCGGGTGGTCGGCATGCGCCGCCATCCAGGCACGCAATTCCGTGAACCGGGATCGATATTTGGTTGGATGCAGATAACGCTGGGCCTCGACATGCCCCATCAGGCGGCGGTCCTGGATTCGCGCGATGATCGCGTCCGCGGCCTTCCATGCGCCGGTTTCCTGAATCTCGAAGACCCGCTTGTATCGGGCAGCATCGGTAGTGGACAACACGCCTTCGACAGACCCGAGGCCGGGTATCAACAGTGTTCCCGGCCCGACCAGAGCTGTCTCCAGCGGTCGCGGTTTGGGTTGCTGCGCATGCGCAACGCCTGTCCAGGCAAACAGCGCGGCGGCAGCCAGCGATACGACGACCCGATACTTCACGATGCTAACGCCCCCAATAAAAAGCTGCGCATTCATACAACCAGCGTGGTTCGTCCGGCAAGTTGCCGCGTTGGTGCTTCACAATTCGTTAACGTTCGTTACGCCGCCGTGATCTCGTCCAGTTTCTCTCGCACGGCGATCAGATCGAGCCAAGCGGCGCGTTTCTGTGCGGGCTGACGAAGCAGGTATGCCGGGTGGAGTGTCGCCATCGCTGGAATGGGCTGCAGATCGGCCGCATCCAGTGCGGGCGATGCATATTCGTTCCACTGGCCGCGCAGCCGGGTGATGCCTTCGGTCCGGTTTAGAAGTGTCTTGGCGGAAGTGCCGCCGAGAAAGACCAGTATCCGCGGCGCAACCAACGCAATATGGCGCTCAAGGAAGGGCAGACAGGCCGCTATCTCGGCGCCTGTTGGTTGCCGGTTCCCTGGTGGCCGCCAAGGCAGGATGTTTGTGATGTAGACATTCGTCTCGCGCCCTAAATCGAGAAATTCGAGCATCGCGTCGAGCAGCTGGCCACTGGCGCCGACAAAGGGTGTGCCGTCCCGGTCTTCGTCGCGCCCGGGTGCTTCGCCCACCAGCATGACATCTGCTTTTTCCGCACCGGTACCGAAGACGAGGTTCGTCGCCGTCGTTTTCAGCGCGCATCCATCGAACGCCGCGAGCGCCGTTTCCAGGGCGGCCAGATCATTGCAGTTGCCGGCGAGGTCCCGGGCGGTTTCGTTGACGGCATCGGCGGGTTCGAGCCTGGGTGCAGGCGCGGACGGCATTTCGGGGGGCTCCGCGGGTGGGGTCGGCCTATCGCCTTGCGGAGGCCCAGTTTCGGTCGGCGTCTGGCTTGCCGTCTCTACCGGCGCTGCGCTTGCCGTTTCGATGGCGGCATCGATTGCTGGCGTTGCGGCAGGCTTCGGCGGCTTTGTGGCGAAACGGTCGACCGGTGCGTCGAGGATGGCTTCATCTGCCCCGGCGTCGACCTGCCAGCGCAACGCCGCCGCCAGTTCCTGGCGCGTGTCTGCGGTGGCGGTCATGCCGGATGACCATATATTTTGGCCGTGGAACGACCTCGTGGAACCGCGTCTGTTCGGTGGGTGAGAGCGTCGCAAACGCCCGGTTGTGAATCGCGGTGGGTCATGGTTCCTTGAGAATAGAGCATATCGAGTCTTGGAGATTTCTAACATGAGCGAAGAGGCAACCGAACGCGAATCGATGGCCTACGACGTGGTGATCGTCGGGGCGGGCCCATCTGGTCTGGCGGCCGCGATCCGTCTGAAGCAACGCGCGGCCGAGGCCGATGCGGAGATCGGCGTCTGCGTGCTGGAGAAGGGCTCGGAGGTTGGCGCGCATATCCTGTCGGGCGCGGTGCTCGAGACCCGGGCGCTCGACGAGTTGCTGCCGGACTGGCGCGAGATGGATGCGCCGATAAAGACCCCGGTCAGTGATGAGAAGTTCCTGTTCCTGCGCGAGACCGGCGCGACGTCGATCCCGACTTCGCTGCTGCCGCCCACGCTGAAGAACCACGGCAATCACATCATCTCGCTCGGCAACCTGGCGCGCTGGCTGGGCGAACAGGCCGAAGCGCTGGGGGTCGAGATATATCCGGGATTCGCGGCGACTGAAGTGCTGTTCGACGAAGAAGGCGCGGTGCGCGGCGTCGCGACCGGAGATATGGGGGTCGGCGTTGATGGCGCGCCGACTGCGAATTACACCCAGGGCATCGAGCTGCATGCGCGCTACACCTTCTTCGCCGAGGGCTGCCGCGGGCATCTGGGCCTCCAGCTGATGGACCGGTTCGATCTGCGTGCCAATGTGGAGGCGCAGACCTACGGGATCGGCATCAAGGAGCTGTGGGAGGTCGACCCCGATCAGCACCAGGCTGGCCTGGTGGTGCACACGGCCGGCTGGCCGATGGATGCGAAGACTTACGGGGGCTCGTTTCTGTATCATCTGGAGGACAATCAGGTGGCGGTCGGCTTTGTGATCGGCCTGGACTACAAGAATCCCTACCTGTCACCGTTCGACGAATTCCAGCGCTTCAAGACCCACCCGTCTGTGCGGCCCACCTTCGAAGGCGGAAAGCGCATCTCCTATGGTGCGCGGGCCTTGAACGAAGGCGGCGTGCAATCCCTGCCGGAGATGGTGTTTCCCGGCGGCGCGCTGATCGGTTGTGAGGCGGGCACGTTGAACGTGCCGAAGATCAAGGGCACCCACACGGCGATGAAGTCGGGGATGCTCGCGGCCGATGCCGCGTTCGCGGCCCTGACCGGCGACGCCGCGCCGGGGCCGGTTCTCGACGGCTTCACCGCCGCATTCAAGGCCTCCTGGGCCTACAAGGAGCTCGTGCGGGCGCGCAACTTCCGCCCGGCATTCAGGTTCGGATTGCTGATGGGGACGCTGCTGGCCGGGTTCGACCAGGTGATCCTGCGCGGCCGCGCACCGTGGACGCTCAAGCACGGCCATGCCGATCACGAGACCCTCGAGCCCAAGACCAGGCACAAGCCGATCGACTATCCCAGGCCCGATGGGGAGGTCAGCTTCGACAAGCTCTCGTCGGTGTTCATCTCGAACACCAACCATGAGGAAAACCAGCCGGTCCATCTCACCCTGAAGGACCCGGCGGTGCCGATCACGGTCAATCTCGAGCTCTACGATGCCCCCGAGCAGCGTTTCTGCCCGGCATCGGTCTACGAAATCCTGACAGATGACGACGGGTCGAATCCACGGTTGCAGATCAACGCCCAGAATTGCGTCCACTGCAAGACCTGCGACATCAAGGATCCGACCCAGAATATCGTCTGGGTTGCACCCGAGGGTGGCGGTGGGCCGAACTATCCCAATATGTAAATGGCGTAGTGCATGACCGGCGCGTCACGACAAGTTGTGACATCCGGACTGTCTGGTCCGGCTAGATTCGACACAGGTGCGCGACAGGCATACATATTTTGGATCGGCTCAGAAAAGTGATGCTCATGAGAATTCCCCTTTCGGCAGGCCTTGCGTTCGCGGCGCTTCTGGGCGCCTCGGTGCTGACGGCAGAGGCCGCGACATACGGCCGGTCCGGATCGCCGGGATTGCAAATCGATCTCGAGGGGCAATCATTCGATATCGGCCTGTCGGTCGCTGGGCGTTTCCTGGCGGCCCGGCACGCTGAATCCGTCGGCAATCTCGTGGCGGCGGCTGACCTGACGACAGGCGTGCTCAGCGAGGTTCCGCGCAGCGAAATCATGAGCCGCCGTGCCCACCTGGTGATGGTGGGCGCCGGCCGCTTCGAGGATGCTGCGGCCATTGCGGATGAACTCATTGCGACCCGTCCCCAGGATCCGCTGGTTGTCTACACGCTCGTGGTGCGTGCCCTGCACCAGGGCGAACACACCAGGTCTCTTGCGCTTCTGGACGGGATTCCGGATTCCGGGGTCAATGGCATCATCGCGCCGTTGTTGAAGGCATGGTTGCTGGCGGGTGAGGGGCGGACGGCGGATGGCGTCGCCGCACTCGACGCGATGGCGGGGAACGCGGGCCTCGCTCCGGTCGCCGGCTTCCATCAGGCGCTGATTGCTGACCTCGGCGGCGATATCGTTGGTGCCGAGGCGGCCTTCCGCCGGACCTTCGCGGCATCGGGTGATCGGCCTTCGTTACAACTCATCGATTCATTCGCCCGTTTTCTCGTCCGCAACGGCAAGACGGAAGAGGCTGCAAAGCTTGTCGCCGACTTCGTGGCGCGCAATCCCCAAACCCTGCTTATTGAACCGGCACTGGCCGTGGTTGAAGGGCGCGCTGAGCCCGACCGCCTCGTGGCCGATGTTCGTGCGGGCGCGTCCGAGGTGTTTCGCAACGTTGCGAGCCTGCTGAACCGCGAGCAACTGCGGACCGAGGCATTGCTCTTTGTTCGCATGGCGCTTGATCTGGCCCCCAATGATGCGAGCGCGAAATTTTCCCTCGCCCAGCTTCTGGAGGCACGCGAGCGCGAAGATCTCGCGATCGAGGCCTACGAGACGATTGATCCACGGTCGCCCTACAATTGGTACGCGCGGCTCGGTGTTGCCGATGCGATGCACGCGCAGGGTGAGAGCGACGATGCCATTCGGCTGCTGCGTGCCATGTCCTCCGAACGGCCGGAGCGCGCCGATGCGCCGCGTGCGTTGGCGGACCTGTTTCGGGTGACCGAGCGTTTCGACGATGCGGTCGCAGCCTATGATCAGGCGGCCAAACGCATGGATGGCGAGCCCGATTGGGGGCTCCTCTACACGCGCGGTATCGCGCTGGAGCGCGCCAAGCGCTGGGACCGCGCCGAACAGGATTTCCTGCAGGCGCTCGATATTTCTCCCGACCAGCCTTTGGTGCTCAATTATCTCGGCTATAGCTGGGTTGAACAGGGCGTGCATCTGGAACGTGCCAGGAAAATGATCGAAACGGCTGTCGAGAAGCGGCCCCGTGACGGATACATCACGGACTCACTCGGTTGGGTCTTGTACCGCCTCGGAGATTTCGAGGCCGCGGTGGTTCATCTCGAGCGTGCCGTGGCGCTGGAGGCGGGCGACCCGGTGATCAATGATCATCTCGGCGACGCCTATTGGGCCGTCGGCCGCAAGCTGGAGGCCCGTTTCCAATGGATGCGGTCGCTTTCCCTGGAGCCCGACCGTGATGTCGAGGCGGAACTCCGACTGAAGCTGGGCGGGAAGAAAATTCCCAAGCCGCTGCCTCCGGGCAAGAAGCGCGACCTCTAAGGGCGTGGGCGGAGTCGCAGACACGACGTCCGATACGGCGGCGCGGCGCGAGCTTGCTGCGGCGAAAATCAATCTGTTTCTGCATGTCGGGTCCCGGGGCACGGACGGATATCATGCGCTTGAAAGCCTCGTCGTGTTCTCTGCGTTTGGCGACCACCTGCAACTGGCACCGTCGGACAGTTTCGAGCTTGCGCGGACCGGGCCCTATGCAATCGAACTGCCGGATCGGTCCGACGAGGATTTGACCGCGCGCGCCGTTGCCGGGCTTGCGGCGATCTGCGGGCGGGCATCTGCGTTTAAGATCACACTGGAAAAGAACATCCCGGTGGCGGCTGGTCTCGGTGGCGGGTCCGCCGATGCGGCGGCCGCGATTCGCCTCGTCTGCCGGGAATGGGGCGTCGACCCGGACGACCCGCGCGTGCTGGCGCTGGCGGAGGGCTTGGGTGCGGATGTCCCGATGTGCCTTCACAGCCGGCCGGCCTGGATCGCGGGCGCTGGAGAGCAGGTCACCCCGGTTTCGAACTGTGCGGATCTGGACCTGCTGTTGGTCAATCCGCGCGTGCCTCTGAGCACGGCGCAGGTGTTCGGTGCGTACGCTCCGGCCGACCCCGTTGTGGACAGCGACCTGGCATCGGCGGACGTTGCGACACCCGCATCCGTTCTCGCGTTCCTGGGACGTCAAAGCAACGACCTGACCGGTCCCGCGCAAGGACTTTGCCCCGTGATCTCCGACGTGCTGGAGACCCTTGCGCACGCGCGCGGTTGCCAGCTGGCGCGGATGAGCGGCAGCGGGCCGACCTGCTTTGCAATCTTTGACAATGAAGAGGCATGCAAAGCTGCGGCGCGGGATATCGGTGCGCGTCATCCCGACTGGTGGATGCGGTCGACGCGGACAGGGCATTCGACCCGATAAGACTGACCGGTGCGTGCGTGGCTTACTTCCGGAGCCCCGAGATCTGGCGTAGATGCGAAAGCAGGCTCTTGGATGGTTGTCCGTCTATGTCGAGGCCGAGCGCGCGTTGATAGTCGCGGATGGCATCGTGCGTTTTCGCGTTGAGCGAACCGGTGGCCGGACCAGGATCAAATCCAACGGACATCAGCAGGGTTTGTATTCTGCCGATGGTTTTTGCGTTCGATTCGGCGCGGGCTGTCGCGTTCTGCGTGCCTGCCGGCGATGCATTGGGCGCGCGCGGTGCGGAGACCGGCGGTGCCGGTGGTGCGGGCGGAGCTGGTGGCGCGGGTGACACCGAAGGGGTGATCCGCGGCCGTTTGGCGGTGATGTTCGCGGCGATGAACGCCGACACACGGCGATTGACGTCAGCGCGTTCTGCCGGTGTCAGGCGCGCCGCGACCAACTCTGCCCGGTCGGCGGCTTTGCTGTCGCCGTTCGCATCGGCCAGTCGATACCAGTAATAGGCATCCGTCAGGCTGTCGGGCGACACGGGTGATGTTGCCAGGATATTGGCGAGCGAGCTCTGCGCTTCGAGGATGTTTTCCTCGGCTGCACGCCGCAACCATTTCAGAGCCATATCGGAATCGCGCTCGATGCCCCGTCCTGCCGCATATGCGGCGGCGAGCGCATACTGCGCGCGGCCATGTCCCTTTTCGGCCGCGCTGTGGAACCAGATCAGTGCCTCGACCGGATCCGCCTCAACCCCGCGGCCGGAATCATAGAGAACACCCAGATTATATTGTGCGCTGACGACCCCGCCGGCGGCGGCTTCCTGAAGCCATCGCGCGGCCTGGTCGTAGTTTTGTGCGATGCCGCGGCCCAACAGATATCGGATCGCGAGTTCATTTTGCGCAACGCTATCGCCTGCCATCGCCAGATCGTGGAGTGCGTCGACCTCCGGATTGAGGGACGCAGGCGCTTCCTCTTTCTCCGCGGGTTGTGTTGGTGTCTCGGCGCCTGAGTTGTCCGCGGTGAGGGGCGCGGCGTTTGTCGATGCTGCTTCGGTTGTCAGTTCGGGATCGGGCAGCTCGGCGATCTCGTTTTTGTTCGCCTCGGCGTTCTTCGGTGCGGGCGTCTCCCGAGACGGCGGTGCGGGCGTTTCGCGAGACGGCGCCACCGGGTTGGGCGCTTGGGCGCTTGGGCGGCAGGGGCAGGGGCGGCAGGGGCGGCCAGGGCGGCAGGGGCGGCAGGGGCAGGGGCGGCCGGGGCAGTCGGGGCAGGGGCGGCCGACGGGAGGACGCTGTTGGGTTCGGGTGTCGCGTCGGTGGTCGGGGCCGGCGTATCCGTCGTCAGACTGTCATTGATCGCAACAGGCAGCTCTGGCGTTGTGAGTTCGAGCCAGACGAAGGCGCCAATGCCGACGCTGCCCACCAGGAACAGCAGTGCCAGCACCAGCAAATACATGGGGCGGGATCGCTTGGGGACGCTCGGGACGGGCGGCGGCATCGTGGAGGGCCCCAGAGAGGGCTCCTGCCTGGTCGCGTGTTCGCCGTCGTCGAACAGATTCACGAGTTCGGATTTGAGTGATTCGTCGGCGAGGCTGATGTCTTCTTCAGTTAACCCCTCGGCCTCGAACGGAAGGTCGGCCGGCGTCTCGGCGATATCCTCTTCCCACCGTTCGGCGGTGCCGTCATCGGCTTCGAATTCGTTTTCGTCGGCGAATTCGTTCTCATCTGCAAATTCGGTTTCGAATTTGTTTTCTGCTGCGGTGGTGCCGCTTGCTTCATTGCCGACATCATCATCGCGCACCCAACTGACGTCTGGATCCGTGTCGCTCGGATGGTCGACGGTCGTCTCGTCGCCTTCGGGTCCTTGATCGTCGGATTCGAGATGTTCGGGAGGTTCGTCATCCTCGGGAGGTATGGCATCCTCGGGAGGTTCGGCAACGACAGGAGGTTCGTCCTGGTGCGGAGACCCGGCATCCTCATGAGGTTCGAGATGCTGCGTTTCGTCGCCGTCGGATTGGCCGTGCGTGGTCGTGATTGCCAGGGGTTCGGGTTCGTCCTCATCGAGACCCGTCCCCTCGAAGTCCGATACCGGACCGTCGGGCCGCACCACGTCGTGACCGGTCTGATTTGCCGGGCCATAGCCCAGCTCTTCGAGCTTCCGTTCAATCGCCTCGACGGATCGGTTTACCGGCGCCAGTTTTACCGACAACCGGTCGGCCTGGGAATCGACGATCGACCCGAGCTCTTCGAGCGCGCGCATGATCTGTTCTTCGGCGGATAATGAGGTTTCGTCTTCGCGATCGGCCATGGTTTGCGTCGTTGGGTCTTCGCTTTCGGGTTTCCCGGTCGGCGGATCTGATCGTCCCGCTGATCGTGCGAATTATTCAAATCCTCGTTCGTCTTTTCAAGCGACCCGCCGCGCCTGTAACCGAGACTTGAACGGAGGCATTCGGGACGGGGACAAACGAACAACGAGGACCATAGTACCGCGTCACATAAGCGGAGAGACCGACAGTGGGTGAGGTGTTAGTCGCGCCCGAACAGGCGGCCGAGGAACCCGGCGCCATCGTCCGATGTTCGGCTCGGCCGGCTCGGACCCTTGGAGGTGTCTTCCATCCGATCAAGGCGTTCAGACAATCGCATCATCGCGCGTTCGACAGGGGCCGTGGATGCGCCACCCGCAGTGGATTTGATCTCTTCGATTTGCTCTCCAAGTTCGCCGACCTTTTGCGCGATCGGCTGGATCGCTTCGGTCGTTCGATGCTCGGATTGCTCGATCCGACTGGCCAGTTTCTGAATGCTTTCGAGCACGGCCTCGGCCGTCAATGCCGGGGGGCCGCTCGGCGTGTTGTCCTGGCGCGGGGGATTGTCATAGTGCTGCTCTTCGCGATGCACTTCGCGGGGCCGGTTCGCATTGTTTCCGTTGTCGGCAAACCGGTCGTCGGAATCGTTACGCTTCGTACGCAGTTCTTCAGATGCCGCCGCCAGGATTGTCTGGGACAGCCAGCGGCCGACATTGACGCCCTGCTTGCGCGCGGCAATTTTCGCCGCCTCGCGCGCTTCAGGGTCAACGCCCTTTACGCTCCAGGGTGAGTTAGCAGCCATTGGAAGTTATCTGATCCCGCTCATTCGATACGTAGTGCCCGAATAGGCCCATGTATTGCGACAATTAGAACTCGGTAGTACGCGGTCCCAATATGGGATTGTCACCGCCGAATTCCACTAAACAATTCTACAGCGGTATTGATGCACTTTTTTCACACACTTGAAAACATGAAAAAACCGCCACTCTGCGATTGGAATCAACGAGTTCGTGATGATGTACGACCGGTAGTGCCGCCGGTATTCAGAATTTTGGAGAAAACAAAAGTCGCTGTCGCTCCGGAGATCAGATTCCGAGATCCGATGCCGCCATACATTTGGACATACATGGTTTACCTCTGCGGCACTACGGTAGTGCGGGTAAAAAGCCCCGGATTACCGGGGGTTGCAGAGTCTGGTCGAACGGTCGATTTGCGTTCGCGGTGGTCCTCGGTTTGTCGGCTGGTCACACGAAACTGGTCGTTGGGATCGTTCAACGTCCCGGTCGCTGTTCCCGGGATTTGGTCGACGTCATGGTCGGATCTCCGGTGGCGCTGGAGATGTCTCGTATGTCGGGTAATCGGGTGTGATCACCCGAAGGTATGGCCTGCCGTTTGCTGTCCGGTCTTGTCTGCGCTTGATCCCGACAAGTATAGTCGCGCCGCATATCGCCTGCGCATACCCGCGTATGTCGAGACCTATCTCATAGTGGAGCCTCTGACATGGCCAAAAACGTTGCCCTCATCACCGGCGTGACGGGACAGGACGGGGCCTATCTGGCCGACCTTCTATTGGAAAAGGGCTATGAGGTTCACGGGGTAAAACGCCGCTCATCGTCTTTCAATACCGGCCGCGTCGACCATCTTTATAGCGATCCCCATGAGACCGGCGTGGGGTTCCATCTCCATTTCGGAGACATGACGGATGCGACCAACCTGATCCGGCTGATCCAGGAAGTTCAACCCACCGAGATTTACAATCTGGCGGCGCAGAGCCATGTGCAGGTCAGTTTTGATACGGCTGAATATACGGCAAATGCGGACGCGATGGGGGCGTTGCGTCTGCTTGAGGCGATCCGCATTCTGAAGCTGGAAGACGCGACCCGCTACTACCAGGCATCGACGTCCGAGCTCTATGGCAAGGTGCAGGAAACACCCCAGAGCGAGACGACGCCATTTTATCCGCGCAGCCCCTATGCCGTGGCGAAATTATATGGCTACTGGATCACGGTGAACTACCGTGAGGCCTATGGGATGCATGCCACGAATGGCATCCTGTTCAACCATGAGAGTCCGATCCGCGGCGAGACGTTCGTCACGCGCAAGATCACCCGCGCGGTCGCCGCGATCGAGCTCGGTCTGCAGAAACAATTGTTCCTCGGCAACATGGATGCCAAGCGCGATTGGGGTCATGCGCGCGACTATGTCGAGGGCATGTGGCGCATCGTGCAGCATGATGAACCCGATGATTTCGTTCTCGCGACGGGCGAGACCCATGCGGTCCGGGAATTCGTTGAACTGGCGTTCAAGGAAGTCGGTCGAACCATCGTCTGGCATGGCGAGGGTGTCGATGAGGTTGGCGAGGACGCAAAGACCGGTGAGACGCTGATCGCCATCGATCCGCGTTACTTTCGGCCGACCGAAGTGGACCTCCTGCTCGGCGATCCGGCCAAGGCGAAACGGGTGCTTGGTTGGCAACACACAACGCCATTTCCCCAGCTCGTCAAAGAGATGGTCGCGGCGGATCTCGAGCTCATGCGCTCGGAGAAAGACATCCACCAAAGTTCCGATTGAGCCGGGCGGCTTGCGGATCGCGTCGGCAAGGGCGATATAGACCCTGCAGTCGGCCTTGGGGCGTAGCCAAGTGGTAAGGCATCGGGCTTTGATCCCGTGATCGCAGGTTCGAACCCTGCCGCCCCAGCCAACTTGTTCCGAACAGTATTCGACGTTCAGCCGTTCGCGGCGGCGTCCAGGCGTGCACGAACGAGCCGCTGCAGGCGGAACAATTGCCGGTCGCGGATGCCGACCTCGCGCATATGTTCGACGGTGTTTTCCAGATACTCCGCACAGGTGCCCAGATACCCCGCGGCCGTTGCCAGATGTTCGACCACGCTGTCTTCGGGCAGGCGGCCGACATAGCGTTCGGTCTCGCGGTTCATGACGAAGGTGACGGCGTCGACCGGACCTTCCGGCGTCATGGCGCGAACCCAGACGGCCGAATAACTGTCGAGTGCCATCTCCCGGTCCCAGACCACGGATAATTCATCCTTCTCGCGGCCCGTCGGCAGCTTGAAGGCGATGCCGTTGCACGAGCCGCCCTTGTCGAGCGCCAGAACGAGGCCGGGATTTTCCGGTGTGCCGCGACCGAGCGGCGTACGCAGGCAGAAGGAGCGGTGATAGCCCCAGACGCGTGCCGTGCGTTTCTCGCTGTAGTGGATCGCCGGGTTCCAGATCAGGGAGCCATAGCCGAACACCCATACGTCGGTGCCGGGCGAGGCATCGAAGAATGTCGAGAGCGAGGCCGCGCGTTCCGCATCGGTGAGGGGACGGATGTTCGTCACATGCTGCTGCTCCTGCAACATGCGAAAGACCTGTCCGTCCCGGATGGAATCGCGATTGAGTTTGTTGGTCATTTCAAATCTGATGCAAATGCCATAGCGCGTGTATATCAATCGGGGTCAGGGAACTGAACCTCCGAAGCAGCGAGAGTGTGACGATGAGCGTGACAGCAGACAAGGTGCTGGACTTCTGGTTCAACGAAACCGACCGGCAAAACTGGTTCGAACGCAGCGACGAATTCGACCAGGTCATTCGAGATCGGTTTGGCGATGCGGTCGAGACCGCGCGTGCGGATGGCTTCACCGATTGGCACGACACCGCGCGAGGCTGCCTGGCGGTGATCATCCTGATCGATCAGCTGTCGCGGAACATCTACCGGGATTCCCCGCTCGCATGGTCGGCGGATGATGTCGGGCTCGCCTGTACCAAACGGGCGTTGACCCGTGCGTATGACGCCGACCTTGGAATTGATGAGCGCAAGTTCCTCTACATGCCTCTGATGCACAGCGAGGTGTTGGCGGATCAGGAGCAATGCGTCGAATTGTTTGCGACGCTGGCGACGGACGAGGACGATGTCAGCCTGGATTTTGCGATCCGGCACCGCGACATCGTCGCGCGGTTCGGCCGCTTTCCCCATCGCAACGAGATCCTCGGGCGGGAAAGCACGCCCGAAGAGCTGGCGTTCCTGAAGGAACCCGATTCTTCATTCTGAGGGCTTGCGTCGCGATTTAGGGGAGATCGGCGAGAACGATTTCCGCATCCCCTTGTGCCGTGATGGTGATTTCACGCTCGCCGGCAATGGCCGCACCCGCGCGTTCACCGATTTCCGTGCCGTTCACCAGCACCGTGCCGCGCGACGGCACGAGGTAGCCTTTGCGGTATTCCGAAAATATGTGCGTAAGACTTTGACCGTCGGACAGCGTTGCGCCGAAAAGCGCCGCATCCGGATGGATCATCGGCGCGCCCAGCCCGTCGTCTTCGGCCCGGCCCGAGGCGAGCAGGACCAGTGAGCCGGCCTGTTCGCCGCGCGGGAAGGTCTTGGTCTCCCAGCGCGGCGCGTGGCCCTCGCGATCGGGCGTGATCCAGATCTGGAAGATTTGGGTGGCCTCGTCCTCGACGTTGAATTCGGAATGCTGAATCCCGGTGCCGGCGCTCATGATCTGGACATCCCCGGCCTCTGTGCGGCCGCGATTGCCCAGATTGTCCTCATGGGTGATCGCGCCGTGGCGGACATAGGTGATGATCTCCATGTCCCGGTGCCCATGGGGCGGGAACCCGCCCTTGGCGACGATCGTGTCGTCATTCCAGACCCGCAGCGGGCCGAGGCCCATGCGGTCGGGATTCATGTATTCGCCGAAGCTGAAATGGTGATGGGCGTCGAGCCAGTCATTCTGGAAATGGCCGATCTCGTCGAGAGATGTCACGTCGATCATGCTGCGTCCTTAATGTCCGCGCGGTTGTGTGGCGCGAGGAAGTCGATCGTTGGTCCCACCGGCACGATGCCCGTCGGATTTACGGTCTCGTGGCTGCCGTAATAGTGGATCTTGATTTGCGGGTTGTTGATCGTCGAATCCACCCCCGGCACCTGGTAGAGGTCGCGGGTGTAGTTCCACAGGCTGGGATAGTCGATCAGCCGGCGGATATTGCATTTGAAGTGCCCGTGATAGACGGGATCAAATCGCAGCAGCGTTGTGAACAGGCGCCAGTCGGCTTCCGTGATCTGATCACCCACGAGATAGCGCTGGTTCGAGAGCCGGGCTTCGAGCCAGTCGAAAGTATCAAACAGGTTCGTCACCGCTTCGTCGTAGGCGGCCTGGGAACGCGCGAAGCCGGATTTGTAGACCCCGATATTGACCGTGTTGAAGACCCTGTCGTTGACGGCGTCGATCTCGTCGCGCAGCGGCGCGGGGTAGTAATCCCGTTCGGGGTGTTCGGCGAAGGCGTCGAAGGCGCTGTTGAACATCCGGATGATCTCGGACGATTCATTGTTCACGATCGTGCCTGTCTCCAGGTCCCAAAGCACAGGGACCGACACCCGGCCGGTAAAATTGGCGTCGGCTGCAGCATATATCTGATGCAGATAGTCGGCGCCGAGCACCGGATCGGGGACGACCTCGTCATCCGGTTTGAAGGTCCAGCCGTCGTCGCCCTTGTACCAGTGCACGACCGAAACCGAGATTGCCTCCTCAAGCCCCTTCAGGGCCCGGTAGATCATTGTGCGATGCGCCCAGGGGCAGGCGTGGCAAATATAAAGGTGATAGCGCCCCGGCGCAGCCTTGAATCCGCCGACACCCGTTGGGCCCGGGGATCCGTCTGCGGTGATCCAGTTGCGGAACGCCGTCTCGGGATTATTGAACTTGCCATCCGCGTCGTTTCTGGCCGGTTCAACCGCGTGCCAGACGCCTTCGATCATTACGCCCATCGCCTATTCCTTCCGTGGATGCCGTTATCCGTTGGCACCTTAGGTTGGATGCGCAGGCAGGAATGTCGAGGTCGTGTGTTCGAATATCGAACAGATGTTCGTTATTCGGCCAGGTACTCTTCCAGGCACACAAGCGCACCATGCCAGCCGCCGGAATGATTTTCGGCCATTTCGCTGGTCGGCAGCATGGTGTGGACGAGTTGCAGTTCCGATGCGTCCTCGGCGGTCGCAATGAATTTGAGATCGAGGAATGTCTCGATGCCCTGCATCTCGCCCTCATGCTGCCAGGTCCAGGACATGGTCAGCCGGTTTGGCGGGTCGATTGTGCCGAACACGCCGTGCGCGGCATGTTCCTTATTGTCCGGTGAGACCAGGACCATCTCGTAATTGCCGCCCTCCTGAAAGTCCCATCGGTCGATCCGGCAACTGACATTGCGCGGGCCCATCCACTGGCGGGCTTGCGCAGGGTCGGTCCAGGCCGCGAACAACCGCTCGATGGGGACCGTGAAGTTTCGCGACACCCTGAGCGTACGCGTTGCGTCGGGCGCTTCGGTGATATCCGGGGCGTTGGTCATGACGGTCCCTCCTTTTCGGCTGGTTCCGTTTCGAGGAACTGGGCGAGGGAGTCGAGGCTGCCTTCCCAGAAGGCCCGATAGCGCGCGAGCCATTCATCGGCATCCTGCAGCGGCGCCGCCTGGACGGCGCAGATCTGGTTCCGGCCGTCGCGACGACGCTCGATCAGGCCGGCCTTCTGCAGGACCTTCAGATGCTTCGAGACGGCGGGAAGGGACATGGCGAACGGTTCGGCGAGTTCGCCCACCGTTGCGTGGCCTTCGCTCAGGCGCGCGAGGATCGCGCGCCGGGTCGGGTCGGCCAGTGCGGCAAACGTATGATCGAGATTATATTTAACCATACGGTTAATTTAAGTGGGTTGGGCCCCCGTTGCAAGGGAGGCCGCAAGGGGCGATGCCGGGAGCTACTTTCCTTCGCGCCGCCATGCCGCGAGGAGGAACGCACCTATCATCAGCAGAAGGATCAGCGCGGGAAGGAACGGAAGATCCCGTACGCCGATGACGGCGGACGCATCGTTGCGTTGAAACGCGAGCCAGCGCGCCGACGTTCGCAGTTCCGAAGCATCACTCAACGCGCGCCCCGGCCGGGCGCGACGCAGGTCCGGGATGCCGGTGTCACCGATCCAGCTGAGCCCGCCGCCGGTAATCGCCGCAACGGGGCGCAGCAGCATGTCTGTGGCCGTCACGTCGGCGAACTCGATGGGGTTTATCGTGCCGACGCCTGCGACCGCCGTGCGGCTTCCATCGTCCAATCGGTAGATGCCCGTTTCCTTGACGGCGATGGTGCCGAGCGCACGGCCGTCTCCCTGTTCCTCGAGGGTGACCGACCGGGTCTCGCCCGTGGGTCCGGTGACTGTGACGGGTGCGGGGTCCGGCGTCAGGCTGTGGCGGACGATCTCGATGGTGTCGCCGCTGGATACCGCAGTCAGCCGGTCTTCCTCGAGCTCGGGCTCCTTCATCAGCCAGTGGGCGAGGCGGCGCAGCAGCTCATTGTGGGGGCCGCCGCCCTCATATCCGCGCGCCCAGAGCCAGATATGGTCGCTCAGGAACTGGCCAACCCGGCCTTCGCCAACCCGGTCCAGAATGAGAAGCGGCCGCCCGTCGGGGCCGTCCATGACCACCGTGCCCGATTTGGGCCGCGCGTCGACATGGCGGAACCAGCGCCCCCAGTCGGGTGTTGCGTCCAGGTCCGGGCCCAGCCCCGGGAGGGTCGCCGTCACGGGGTGGCGGCGTCCGATTTCGTTCACATTCGCGACGTAGGGGGCTTCCGTGACCTTGCCGGTCGGCTCTCCCGGCAGAACGCTCGCCAGCGCGGTGCGGTACAGGCTGGTTGCGGGGGTGACCTCCGGTCCTGTTGCTTCGAGGAGCGCGCCGCCGGCCTCAACATAGTTGGCGATATTGCGCAGGTAGATCGACGGCAACACACCCATGCGTCGATACCGGTCGAAGATGATCAGATCAAAATCGTTGAGCTTCACCTCGAACAGCTCGCGATACGGAAACGCGATCAGGCTGAGTTCGCGCACGGGCGTGCCGTCCTGTTTCTCGGGCGGTCTGAGGATGGTGAAGTGCACGAGGTCGACCGACGGATCGGCCTTGAGGAGATTGCGCCATGTGCGCTCACCGGGGTGCGGGGCGCCGGAGACCAGCAGGACCCGCAGCCTGTCGCGAATGCCGTTGACGGTCACCACGGCGAGATTGTTGGAGCGGGTGAGCTCCTCGCGGCCCGGCCCGACCGACAATTCAAATACGCTCGTGCCGCCGCGATCCACGACCAGCTCGACGCTGTGATCGACACCGACCGGGGCCAGTATGGTGCGGCCAACCGCTGCGCCGTCACGCCGGATGGTGACCTGCGCCTGGCGTGCGCGTACGGCTCTGGGCTCGTCGATCCGCAGGGTCAGGCGGACCGTTTCGCCGACGATGCCGAAGCCCGGATTCTCGATGATCGTCAGGCGCCTGTCTCCGGCCGTCCGATCACCGGTCAGCATGGCATGGACGGGCCCGCCCAGGTCGAGCGCGGCGATATTTTCGGGCAGATCATGGACCCGGCCATCGGTGATCAGAACCGCGCCGGCGAAACGGTCGCGTGGAATGTCGATCAGCGCGCGGTCGAGCGCCTCATAGAGATGGGTGCCGTCGCGCAGGCCCGATTGGCCGTCGTCCTCGTTCAGGTTCCCGGCCGCGGGCACCTCGACGATGCGCAGCTCGAAATTCGCCTGTCCCGCCGCCCACGCCGTCACTTTTGCCAGTGCCGCGTCGGCCTGCTCTGTGCGCGCACCGATCGACTGGCTCTGGGACCGGTCAACGACGACCAGGCCGATGTCCGTCAACGGCGTGCGATCCTCGACAACGATCGAGGGGTTCGCCAGCGCCGCCAGGATCGCCGCCGTCGCCGCGATCCGCCAGATCACGCCCGGCGCCGGGATGCCCGGCCGGGGGGCCGCAAACCCGACGAGCATCACCAGCGCGCCCACGGCCGCCATCGCGATCAGGATGCCGGTGGGCAGAAGCGGGTCCCAGATGATCGAGGAGGCGTCCATGGTTATTGCCCGAGCCGCTCGAGGATTTCGTCGACATGCACCTGGTCGGCCTTGTAGTTGCCGGTCAGCGCATACATCACCAGATTGACCCCGAAGCGGAACGCGAGCTCGCGCTGGCGTGCGCTTCCGGGCACGACTGAGAACATCGGCCGGCCCGTGGCATCGATGGCCCAGGCAGCGGCGAAATCATTGGCGCCGATGATCACGGACGAGACCCCGTCATTGACCCGTTCGTCGGGCTTTTGCACGAATAACCGCCCGCCTTCCCAGCGGCCGGGAAACTCATGCAAGAGATAGAAGGCCTTGGTCAGGACATGGGTCGTCGGTATTTCCAGCAGGGCGGGGATATCCAGCCCGCCAACCAGGCTCCGCAACGTCTGCGTGCCGGGGCCGACGCCGCCGATCCCCGATAAATTCTGGTCGCGGGTATCGAAGAGGATCGTGCCGCCATTGCGCAGGTAGGTGTTGATGCGCGCGCGTGCGCCGTCCGAGAGCGTCGCCTGGCGCTCGGTCATCGGCCAGTAGATCAGGGGAAAGAAGGCCAGCTCGTCCCGCTCGACATCCAGGCCGATGGGCGCGCCGGGGACAATCGAGGTCCGTCGTGACAGGATTTGTCCCAGCCCGGCCAGCCCCGCCCGGCTGGTCTCATCGACCTTCGTATCACCGGTCAGGATGTAGCCGATCCGCGTGTCCTTGGTGGCCTCCAGCGCGAAGCTGTCGCTCGACTGTGCCCAGCCCGGTGTCGCGCCCGCGCTCACGAGTCCGCCCGCCAGCGCCAGACATATCGCGGCCGCGGCCGCGGCCCGGGTGATCCGCGGGGTGAGGCCGCGCAGGACGAGTGAAATGATGAAATCGGCGAGCAGCAATCCGAAGGCTGCGACGAGGAACCAGACCCGCAATTCGCGTTGCAATGTGGGGCCGTATTCCGCCGTCTCGACCCCCGATGCATGCGCATCGAAAAGCCGGGGTGCGAGGCTCGGGCCCAGGTTGATGGCCCGGCGCGACTGCGCGACGCCGTAGAATCCCGGCGGGGTTCGCGGGCCTGGTGTCACGTCCTCGCCCGCGCCGGCGGGCAGCGCGCGACTGGTGTTGAGGGGTTCGGACAGCCGGCCGAAACCGTCCAGCGTCGAAAGCGGCGGGAGCGGACGGGTCGCTGTGTTGTCGGAAGCCACGCCCTGGCTCAGGGCGACGAGGCGCCGGAGCATGTCGACATAGAGGCCGGAAAAGGCGAGCGACGACCATTCGGCGTTGGCCGTCGTGTGGAACAGCACGAGCCAGCCGTCGGCGCGTTTCTCGCCCGTCACCAGCGGTGTGCCGTCTTCCAGCCGGGCCCAGGTTTTCGATGCCAGTTCGGGCGAAGGCTGCGCGAGCACCTGGCGCCGCACGATGATTTCGTCCGAGGGGATGAGGCCGGCGAACGGTGATGTCTCGTCGAATGAGGCCAGTTTGGAAGGCTGGTCCCAGCTCATCACGCCGCCGAACACCCGTCCGCCACGCCGCAGGTCGACCGGCAGCAACCGGTCGGTGCCGTCGGCGAGGTTCGGGCCGGCAAAGCGCACCAGCACGCCGCCATCGGCGATCCAGGTCTCCAGGCGTTCGATTTCGGTTTCGGTGAGGGTCCCGATATCGGAGAGAACCATCACCGCGAGGCGGCGTTCCAGCAACGCCTCGACGGTGCCGTTGCGCACCTCGGCAAACGGCTCGAGCGCCCGGTTGAGATAGAAGGCATTGCCGATCAGCGGTTGGTCGAGCTGGGCGGTGTCTCCCGACACGATGCCGACCGGGCGCCGGCGCAGGCTTTCGTCGAACAGCATGACGGCGCCGGCATGGCGCGCATCCTCGACACCGACCCGGGAGATGCGGTTGCGCAATTCGCTGGGCATCGCCAGCAGCACTTCGGCGGTCTCCACGCCGTCGTCAAATGTGAAGGCCTGGCGGCCCAGCAACCGGCCATCTTCGTCGCTCGCAATAAGTGCGGCACTTCGCGCACCGTCTGCATTCAGCCGCACGACACGCACGAGAACGCCGTCGGTCGCGCTCTGGGTCGCGGCGATCACGAGCGGCTGTTCGGCGGGGGCGGGATGCACATAGCGCAGTGATCCGAGGCGTTGCAGCGCCAGCTCGAGCGGTTTGGCGCCGGCGTCCGCACGTTCTTTGTCGGGCCCATCCAGTCCGCTCGACAGCCACATGGCCGTCGCGGGGCGGGACAGTTCCAGCGCCTCGATCTGGGCCCGCACGGGCGCGTAATCCACCGTCCAGGGCACGGGCGCGATCGAGCGGATGCGGTCCCTGGCCTCGGCCGCCGAGAGCGGTCGCAGGCTGCCCTCGGTTCGCTCGACCGATTGCGCCGTGGTGGCGATATAGACGGTGCGGTTTTCGCGTGCGGCCTCGTCGATCAGGGCCATCGCCGTATCCTGGCGTTCGCTCCAATTGGCGCCGGCGGTCCAGCCATTGTCGATCACCATGACCAACGGGCCGTTGCCACGCAGGATGCGCCCGGCATCGAGGATCGGATGGGCCAGGGCCAGGATGACCAGCGCCGTCAGGAGCAAGCGCATCGCCAGCAGCCACCAGGGGGTGCGATGGGGTGTCTCCTCATGCTGTGGCAGCCCGAACAGGAGCCGGATGGCGGGAAACGCGATCCGTGCCGGGGCCGGCGGGACGGCACGGAGCAGCCACCACAGGACCGGCAACGCGGCCAGTGCCACGAGCAACCAGGGAACGGCGAAGGAGAGGGCGCCGATGCTCAGCATGTTTGCTCAGGCCTTCGCATGCAGGGCCTCGGTCATGGCCATGAACAGGCTCAAAAGGGCGGGCTCCGGCGTCGCGTCGGTGCTGTGCACCCCGTAGGACCATCCGGCCCGTTGCGCGAAGGTGCCGAGCGCCGCCTGCAGTGATTCGAGGCGCGCCAGATATCCGGCGTGAAGGGATTCTGCGCGCCCGACGAGCAGCTCGCCCTCCGCCTCGAGGCCGCGAAACCTGGTCCGGCCCCGGAACGGCAAATGGACTTCGCTCGGGTCGAGGATCTGCAGCAGGTGACCGCGCACGCCGCGCGCCGCCATCTCGCGCAGGAATGCCAGCAGGATGTCCTCCTCGACCATGAAGTCGCTGATCAGGACCACGGTGCCATAGCGCGGCAGGGCCGGGACGGGCGGGACTTCATAGCTCTCGGGGTCGCGCGCCATGTCGTGCATCACCGTCATCGCGATGCGGTCCAGTGCGGCGCGGCCGGTGGCGGGTGCGTCCGGTTTGTCGAGCAGTGCGATCCGCTCGCCGCCGCGTGTCAGGAGCGACGCGAGCGCCAGGGCCAGGACCGCGGCCCGGTCCTGTTTCTCGGGCAGGTTGCGGCCGGAGCTGTAGCGCATCGAGGCCGTGAGGTCGGGCCACAGCCACACGCTTTGTGCGGCTTCCCACTCGGTTTGCCGGACAAACAGGCGATCCGAGCGCGCCGAACGGCGCCAGTCGATGTCGCGCGGGCTGTCGCCAAACGCGAACTGCCGATACTGCCAGAAGGTTTCGCCCTGTCCGACCCGGCGGCGGCCATGGACGCCCTGCGCGACGGTCGATGCGACCCGGTCGGCCGCGACGAGCAGCGGCGGAAACGCGGCCGCGGCCTCTTCGGCGCTGCGGCGCGTTGCGGGTTCAGGCGCGGGTGACATATCGGGTGTCGTCTACTTGAACGGGCTGCAGAGGCCGTCGATCACATCGTCCAGCGTGCGGCCCTCTGCGCGTGCGGCGAAGTTCAGGGCCATGCGGTGGCGCAGGATCGCCGGCGCCAGGGCTACGACGTCATCGATCGACGGCGAGATGCGCCCCTGCAGCAACGCGCGGGCACGGGTGGCGAGCATCAGCGCCTGGCTGGCGCGCGGGCCGGGGCCCCAGGCTACCCAGTTGGCAACATCTTCGCGGTCGGACGTGCCGGGCCGTCCGGAGCGGACGAGGGCGAGGATGGCGTCGACGACGCTGTCGCCGACCGGCAGCCGCCGGACCAGCTGCTGCGCCGCCATCAGCTGGGTCGCGTCCATCACTTGGCTCGGGGTCCGGTCTTCCATCCCCGTGGTCACGAGCAGCATCTGCCGTTCGGCCTCGGGGTCGGGGTAGCCGATATTGACCTGCAGGAGGAACCGGTCGAGCTGCGCCTCGGGCAGGGGGTAGGTGCCTTCCTGCTCGATCGGGTTCTGGGTGGCGAGCACATGGAAGGGGCTCGGCAGCGCATGGGTGTGACCGGCGACCGAGACCTCGCGCTCCTGCATGGCCTGCAGCAACGCCGACTGGGTCCGCGGGCTGGCGCGGTTGATCTCATCGGCCATCAGCATCTGGGTGAACACCGGCCCGGGGATGAAGCGGAAACTCCGGCCGTCCTCGGTCTCGTCCAGGATTTCCGAGCCGATGATGTCGGCCGGCATCAGGTCGGGCGTGCACTGCACCCGGCGGCTGTCGAGCCCGAGCACGGTGCCCAGCGTTTCAACAAGCCGGGTCTTCGCGAGGCCCGGCACGCCGAGCAGCAGCAGGTGCCCGCCGGCGAGCAGGGTGATGATCGTCTCGTCGATCACCTCTTCCTGGCCGAAAATGACCCGACCGATCCCGGTGCGCACGGCCGAGAGTTGTTCGCTTACGCGTTCGATATCTGCGAAAATCGAATCCGTGACCGGAAGATCGAGTTCCGAACGCACGACATCATCTGTGGGCATGACCTTGCTCCTGCGAATGCTACTGTGACCGAACCATGGGCTCCGACACCAACAATCCCCAAGGCCTTTTCGAACGGATCGGCAAAACCCGTTCGCAAGGCCCCTCCCGGCGTGAACCGATCGATTGCGGTCACTTCGACATGCGCATCGGGCGCGACGGGACTTGGTATTATCGCGGCTCTCCAATTGGGCGTAAACCGCTGGTCACGCTGTTTTCATCGGTGCTCAAACGCGATGCCGACGGCCAATACTGGCTCGAGACGCCTGTCGAACGCGGTCGCATCGATGTGGATGATGCGCCCTTCACGGCGGTCGAGATGGACGCGACCGGACAAGACCGTGACCAGGTCCTCAGTTTCCGCACCAATCTTGACCAAATGGTGACGGCGGGCGCAGAAAATCCGCTCCGCATCACGTTCGACGAATCGACCGGCGAACCCTCACCCTATGTGCATGTACGCGACGGGCTCGAGGCCTTGCTGACCCGTTCGGTCTATTACCATCTGGCCGAGCTGGCCGTTCATGACCCCGATAGAGGATTGTTTGGCGTGTGGAGTGACGGGATGTTTTTTGAGCTGGAGCAGGCTGGGGATTCAGCAAGGCCATGACCGCGCATTCTCCCGACCGCGCGGGGATCGCCGCGCGGATTCTCGCGACCCAGTCCCATCTCGATGTCCGGCGCAGCAGCGGCGCGGCCGTCAGCCAGATGCTGCATGATGATTCCGATGCCGCCCCCGGCGAGGTGGCGCCCAATCGGCGCGGCGACCACGATCTGAACGAAATCGGCATGCGGCCGAACCCGCCGCTTACCCCGGCTGCGGTCCTCGTGCCGCTGCTCGACCATGGCGACCGAATCACGGTCCTGCTCACGGAGCGCGCGGCGGATCTGCGCGCCCATGCCGGGCAGATCAGCTTTCCCGGCGGCCGCATCGATCCCGGCGACGCCCACCCGGAGGCCGCCGCCCTGCGCGAGGCCGAAGAAGAGGTCGGCCTGCCGCCCGCCGCGGTCGAGGTGATCGGGCGGCTGGACACATATGAAGTGCGCACGGGCTTCGAGATCACGCCCGTGGTCGGCTTCGTCGAGCCCGGTTTCGATGTGGTGGCTGATCCGGGCGAAGTGGCCGACGTGTTCGAGGTGCCGCTCGCCTTCATCCTCGATCCGGCCAATCACGAGCGCCAGAGCCGGGTGTTCCAGGGCAAGCGCCGCTTTTTCTATGTCCTGCCCTACGAGGACCGATACATCTGGGGCGCGACCGCGGGCATGCTGGTCAACCTGTTCGAGGTCCTGACCGGTCAGACGGCGCGCTGGCGCTAGGCGCCGGTCTTTTTATGAATCCGACCAAAACCATTTCACAGCAGGCATGGATGGCGGACCGTGACCTGCATGCCGTGTTCGCGGCGCTGCAGGGGGCGGGGGATCCCGATCCCGCTTTGCTCTGTGTCGGCGGCTGCGTGCGCGATGCGCTGATGGATCGCCCGGTCGTCGATGTCGATCTCGCCACGGTCCATCCCCCCGATATCACGCTCGCGCGGCTCGAGGCGGCCGGCATCACCGTTCTGGAAATCGGCATCGAACACGGCACGGTCGTCGCCCGGTTCGGGCACAAGCTGTTCCAGATCACGACACTTCGCGTGGATGTGGAGACCGACGGCCGCCACGCGCGCGTCGCCTACACCGATGACTGGGCGGCGGACGCATCGCGGCGCGACTTCACCATGAACGCGCTGTATGCCGATCTCGACGGCAACGTCTTTGACCCGCTCGGTGGCGCGGGGGACATCGCGGCGCGGCGGGTCCGGTTCATCGGCGACGCCAACGAACGCATCCACGAAGACGCGTTGCGGATTCTGCGGTTCTACAGGTTCCACGCGCAGATCGAGGATGGCGAGATCGATCCGGATGGGCAGGCGGCCTGCACGAAGCTGGCGGGCAGCCTCGCAACGCTGTCGGGCGAACGCATGCGCGAGGAAATCTTCAAACTGTTGGCGGCGGCCACCCCGGCGGCAACGTGGATGCTGCTGCTGGACGCGCAAATTCTGGAAACGGAACTCCCCTGGCTTTCCCGCTGCGACCGTCTCGCCGGACTGGTCACGGTTGAAGGGGTGGTCGCCGGCGCCGACCCGCTGCGCCGGTTGGCGTCACTCGTCGATGCCAAAGCGCATGGCGAAAATATTGCCACGCGGCTGCGCCTCTCCAACCGGGACGGGGAGCGTTTGCGCGACCTGAACAAGCGCGCGGACGATATCAAACCCGATCTTCCGCAAGACGCGTGGATGGCACGTCTCTACGAAATGGGTGCGGCGCGGTGGCGGGATCGTGCGTTGCTGAACTGGGCGGATGAAATCACCACGGGCCGTACCGGCGATCATCTTCGCGTAGACGCCTGGCATGCGCTGGTGGCGTTTCCGGACACGGAGGCCGTTCCCACCTTCCCAATACGTGGTGCAGATGTGATCGCCGCCAGCGTACCCGAGGGGCCTGACGTGAGCCGTCTTCTAAAAGAAATCGAGGCCTGGTGGATCGCGGGCGGGTTCGTGGCCGACAGGGACGCCTGTCTCAACGAGCTTGCGCGCCGGGCCGTGGTCTAGCGTGCGTCTTCCGGGCGGGCGGGTTTGAAACCCGCCTCCAAAAACCGTCATGCCCGGGCTTGACCCGGGCATCTTTTCACAACCGTTCGGGTGTTTGTCGCGAGATGCGCGGATCAAGTCCGCGCATGACGATGAGCGAATTGCGCCCTATTTCGTGCGCACCAGGTCGCCCGACATGCGGACCTTCACGTCTTCATCTTGCAGGCGCATGAACGAGATCGCCATGCCCTTGTCGGTCAATGAGCGCCGATAGACCTGCAGCTCCGACCCGCCGCTTGCGCTGATCGCCAGCGAATAGACGGTCATCGCATTGTCCTCGATCGCCGCCCAGCGAACCGCGTCGCCGCGCAGCGGATTGGGCAGTTCCGATTTTTGGAACAGGCCGCCCTTGGGGGACAGGACGAAGACATTCTCCTTGTCCTCGACCGGAATGAAGTTCTCTTCCACTTCGCGCCGCTTCACGTCCGTGCCAGTGCGCCCGCCATTCTCATCGCGGATGACCGTGATCCATTTCAGGGTAAAGCCTTCATTCTTGAACCGCTCGACCGTCACGTCGAGGTCGCGGGTTTCCCGGCGGTCTCCATCGGCGATGGTGGCGTTGCCTGCGCCGACATAGTTGCCGAAGAATTTCTCGATCGTATCGTCTGCGTGGGCGGCGCCGGCCAGGATGACCCCGGAGGCGAGAAACACACTCGCCGCGAGCAGTGTACGTGTGACGTGCAGAAATTTCATGCCGGGTGTCCGTCGATAAAGAATGCGCGCCTAGTTCCCGACCTTGACCAGCCGGGCATCGACCTCGCGTTGGGGTTCGCCGTTGGCGATGTTTATAAACTTGAGGCGCATGCCCGTGCCTTCAAGGGTTCGATTGTAGGTTTGGATCACATATCCTCCCGCCGCAGTGATCTGCATCACATGCACCGACAGGGTCTGATCGTGAACCTGGGCCCAGGCGAGGCCGTCCGTGCGCGGGTCCTGACGGCCGACCGCGTTGAACACATTGGCGGCAGCACCAGCCGTGAAGTCCATGCGTTGGGTGCGCCGGCGGATATCGGGGTTGTTGGGATCGCCACCACCGCGGATGACGCTCGTCCACTCGACGTAGAACCCGGCCCCCTCGGCGCCGATTTTGACGTCGAGGTCCCTGACGGTAACGCCGAAATAGAGCGAATCGCTGTTTTCGGCCACGCCGGATCCCTGATAATGCCCGTAGAAGGCATCGACCGGCAGGGACTGCGCGATCGCCGCAGGGGCGATGATCCAGCTCGTCGCGAACAGCATGGCTGCGGCGAGTGACGTGATCAGACAACGTGAAATGCGGGTCATGGTCTCTCCAATCCTGCGTCGGCGCCCGTCCGGAGGGCCGGGCACCGTATATCTGTGCTGAAACTAGCCCAGGCGGGGCGAGTTAGAAACTCTGCGCGAAGCGAATTTCGGCGAAAAGTATTCAGGGCCAGGAAACCATCGGCGGCAGCGACATCAGGATCGCCTCGACATTGCCGCCGGTCTTGAGGCCGAACTGGGTGCCCCGGTCGTAAAGCAGGTTGAACTCCACATAGCGGCCGCGGCGTTGCAGTTGGTGGGCGCGCTGATCGTCGGTCCAGCTTTTGTTCATGTGCCGGCGCACGATGCGTGGATAGACATCGAGGAACGACTTGCCCACATCCTGTGTGAACGCGAAATCCGCGTCCCAGTCGCCGGTCTCGACATAGTCGTAGAAGATGCCGCCGACCCCGCGCGGCTCGTCGCGATGCTTGAGATGGAAATACTCGTCGCACCAGGCCTTGAATTTGGGGTGATAGTCCGGGTCATGAGCGTCACATGCCGCCTGCAGACTGCTGTGGAACTGAGCCGTGTCATCATCATCGGGATACATCGGCGTCAGGTCGGCGCCACCGCCGAACCAGCTTTTCGACGTCACGATATGCCGCGTGTTCATGTGTACGGCCGGGACCAGCGGCGATTGCATGTGGGCGACCAGCGACACACCTGATGCCCAGAACCGCCCGTCTTCCGCCGCACCCGGAATTTGTTTTCGGAAATCTTCGGAAAAGACGCCCTCGACGGTTGAGACATTCACGCCGACCTTCTCGAACACGCGCCCGCGCATGACCGACATCACGCCGCCACCGCCTGGTGCGCCGTCCTGGTCGGGCCGGTCCCAGCTCGTCCGTTCGAAACGGCCTGCGGGCCGGTCGGTCATGGGGCCGGCTGCCGGGCCCTCCAGATCGTCTTCGATCGCCTCGAACGCGGCGCAGATATCGTCGCGCAACTGCGCGAACCATGCCGCCGCCTGTGGTTTGTGATTCTCGTTCGTCATGGACTTTACCTCGCTCCCTAAGCCGGACACCCTTGATCGGGAAATCCATCCTGTTGCCGCAACGCCTCGCCGAGCACGAGCGCCAGGGCCGTGACAACGTTTAGCGAGCGCGCGTCCGCCTGCATGGGTACCCGCACCTGCGCGTCGACCCGTCCGTGCACCGATTCCGGCACCCCGTCGCTCTCGCGTCCGACCAGCAGCGTATCGTCGCGGTGGTAGGCAAAGTCAATGTGCCGTTCTGTCGCCTTCGTGCTCAACAGGATCAGTCTTTGCGGCGGTGTCACACCGGCCTCGAATGCGTCCCAGGAGATATGACGAGACAGGTTCACCTGTTCCAGATAATCCATCCCGGCGCGCCGTACGCCTTGATTGTGCAGCACAAAGCCGGCTGGCTCGATCAGGTCCACGGGGATGTTGAGGCACGCGGCCAGGCGGAGGATAGCGCCTGCATTCTGGGGAATGTCGGGCTGGTAGAGGGCAATACGCACGGCGGTGATCCCTGATGCCGGTGAGCGGACCGGCAAAACGTTGTGGAGAAGCGTTCAAGGCGGGCTTGGCAAACGCTTTGGACTTCGATTATATCCGGGCGAAGTGTAAGGCACACATGGTTCCAGGGGGGCATTCTGGTCACAGCGTGCAGACGG
>Ga0233433_10000075_pt1 | contig 118327 bp, 116 predicted proteins | sample SI_122_August201_5_FD_179868 | JGI IMG/M metagenome (GOLD analysis project Ga0233433, IMG submission 179868) | Seawater microbial communities from Saanich Inlet, British Columbia, Canada - SI_122_August2016_100_MG | ecosystem: Environmental > Aquatic > Marine > Inlet | place: Canada: British...
GTGTAGATGCGGCTGGTAACAAAGACGAAGGCGCTGGTGATCAAGGCATCATGTTTGGCTACGCCTGTACCGAAACTGATGTGCTGATGCCTGCCCCAATCCACCTGTCACATGGTATTTTAAAGTCGTTGGCCGAAGCCCGCCATTCCGGCGCAGAGCCTGGCCTTGGCCCGGATTCAAAAAGCCAGATCACGTTGCGTTACGAAAATGGCAAGCCTGTTGCCGCGACCAGTGTTGTGGTTTCAACGCAGCACTCGGGCGACCTGTCACAGGAAGAGGTTCGTGAAATTGTTCGCCCCCATGTGACCAATGTTCTGCCTGATGGCTGGATGTGTGATGAGAGCGAGTTCTATGTAAATCCCACCGGCATCTTTGTCATTGGCGGCCCAGATGGTGACGCTGGCCTTACAGGGCGCAAGATTATTGTTGATACCTATGGTGGCGCGGCCCCTCACGGTGGCGGTGCCTTTTCTGGCAAAGACCCCACCAAGGTTGATCGCTCTGCTGCCTATGCTGCGCGTTATCTGGCCAAGAATGTGGTTGCCGCTGGTCTCGCCGACAAGTGCACCATTCAGTTGGCGTATGCCATCGGCGTTTCCAAGCCGCTCTCCGTATACATCGATACCGCCGGTACAGGCCGTGTGGATGAAGACAAGCTTGTGGCTACGTTGATGGAAATGGTTGATCTGTCGCCACGCGGCATTCGTGAGCACCTGAATCTGAGCCGTCCGATCTATGCACGGACTGCGGCTTATGGTCACTTCGGTCGTAACGTTGATTCCGATGGTGGGTTCTCATGGGAAGCGACCACGCTGGTCGACGACCTGAAATCAGCATTCGGCGTTTAGTTGAGCGAACCAGAACCCGATCCAGAAAAATCATCACGGTTTTATGGCCGACGCCAGGGGCACGCTTTACGCCCCCGGCGGCGTCAGCTTATGGAAACGGTGCTGCCGCGTATTCGTGTACCGCTTCCTGATGACAGCTCGACCTTAAGCCTCGACGGATTATTCGACGGACCCAAGCGCGCCTATTGGATGGAAATCGGGTTCGGCAGTGGCGAGCATCTTGCTGCACTGGCAGAAGCAAACCCGGATATCGGCTTTATTGGCTGTGAGCCCTTTATCAATGGCGTGGCCGCTCTGGTTTCTGTCATCGATGAACGCAAGCTGGAAAACATCCGCATCTTTGATGACGATGTGAACCTGTTATTTGCGTCTCTGCCTGACGCCTGTTTCGACCGCATCTACCTGCCTTATGCGGACCCGTGGCCCAAGACCCGGCATCATCGCCGCCGAATGGTTCAACCCAATACGGTGGTCACCTTTTCGCGCCTGTTACAGGACGACGCAGAGTTTCGATTTGCCAGTGACCATATGCCATATATTCAATGGACACTGGGCCACGTCACAGACAACAGCGACTTCCAGTGGCTGGCCCGCAGCGCCGCCGACTGGCGCACGCGGCCCACGGATAGCATCGAAACCCGCTATGAAGCCAAGGCGCGTGGCAAAGGTTCCGCCTGCGTCTACTTACAATTCAGGCGCCGGGGTCGGGCCGGAGTCGGGCCAGAGCCGGAATAGATAACTAAACACCCTTGTCAAACGACACGATGTGGGTGTATACCCCTGATCAATTCAACACGTTACTCGTTAGGCCGATCTTTAACGGTTTGGTGGGGTGGGCCTCTGGCCCGCCTTTTTTGTTATCTATAAGCCATTGAAATCAGGTTGGAAGCCATTGGATTTAACGGACCGCATCAACGCCATCATCGAACCCACTGTCATTGACATGGGATACGATCTGGTGCGCACGCATATCAAGGGCGCTGATCGCCTGCAGGTACAAATCATGGCCGAGCGGGCCGATGGTACCGGCATGGGCGTGGCTGATTGCGCCACCTTAAGCCGCGCCATTGCGGCCTTGCTTGATGTGGAAGATCCGATCTCTAAAGGCTACACGCTGGAGGTCAGCTCACCGGGCATTGATCGCCCACTGGTCAAGCTCAGCGATTTTGAACGCTTTGTGGGCTTCGATGTGCGCATTGATGCTGAGCGCCCGGTCGATGGCCGTCGCCGGTTTACCGGCCCCATTTCTGCGGTCAAGGACGAGATCGTTGCCATCAAAACCGATGGTGGTGAAATTGAAATACCGTTCGATCACATCGCACGGGCAAAACTTCTGCTTACAGACCGGTTGATTGCCGCTGCGACAGAAAAAGGACTTTCATAATTGGTGCCCGTTGTACCAGATTGTGTGAATTGAAATAACGTTAACTAGGACAGACAGAGAACCGTCATGGAAACCGAAGCAGTATACGCGCGACCCGAATTATTGACCGTAGCAGACACCGTAGCCCGTGATAAATCCATCGATCGCGATGAGGTTATCGAGGCAATGGAACAGGCTATCCAAAAAGCCGGCCGGTCCAAATATGGTCACGAACATGATATTCGCGCCACGATCGACCGTACCACGGGCGCTATTTCTCTGGCCCGCTATCAAGAAGTTGTTGGCTCGGTGGAAGAAATCGAAAACGAGGTTGCTCAGCTTCTGTTACCCGAAGCCCAGAAAATCAAGGCCGATGCCGAAGTTGGTGAATTTCTGATTGATCCCCTGCCGCCTATCGATTTTGGCCGTATTGCTGCCCAAACCGCCAAACAGGTGATCGTCCAGCGTGTGCGTGAAGCCGAGCGTACCCGTCAGTACGCTGAGTACAAAGAACGTAAGGGCGAGATCGTCAACGGTCTGGTCAAGCGTATCGAGTATGGCAACATCATCGTTGATCTGGGCCGAGCCGAAGCCCTGCTGCGCCGTGATGAGTCGATCCCGAGAGAGCACTTCAACAATGGCGACCGCATTCGTGCCTACATTATGGATGTGCGCGAAGAACAGCGCGGTCCGCAAATTTTCCTTTCCCGTACACACAACGATTTCATGGCAAAGCTTTTTGCCCAGGAAGTGCCGGAAATTTATGACGGCGTGATTGAAATTATGTCCGTGGCACGTGATCCCGGATCACGCGCCAAGATTGCTGTGTTGTCTAATGATTCCAGCATTGATCCGGTTGGTCCTTGTATTGGTATGCGTGGTTCACGCGTTCAGGCCGTTGTGGGCGAATTGCAGGGTGAGAAAATCGACATCATCCAGTGGACCACTGATCCCGCCGCGTTCATCGTCAACGCACTGGCCCCGGCCGAAGTGGCCAAAGTTGTTCTGGATGAAGAAAAGCAGAATATCGAAGTAGTGGTTCCTGACGAACAGCTTTCGCTGGCTATTGGCCGGCGTGGCCAAAACGTTCGTTTGGCTTCTCAGCTTTCCGGCTGGAGCATCGATATCATGACGGAGGCCGCAGAAAGCGAAAAGCATCGCGAAGAATTCAATACCCGTTCGCAGATGTTCATCGAGGCCCTGGATGTGGATGATGTTATTGCGCACCTTCTGGTCACCGAGGGTTTCTCGGCCATCGAAGAAGTGGCGTTCGTTCCCGTTGAAGACCTCGTTGATATCGAAGGCTTCGATGAAGGAATCGCTGAAGAATTGCGTGTTCGTGCCCGCACCTATTTGGAGCAGCAGGAAGCCGTTCTGACCGAACGCTCCAAGGAACTGGGTCTCGATGATGATATGCAAGGCCTTCCAGGCGTTGTGCCGGCTATGCTGGTTGCATTGGGCGAACAGGATATCAAAACCCGTGATGACCTGGCCGATTTGGCTGGTGATGAGTTGATCGAACTGCTTCAGGGCGCTTCATACAAGGAGGTCCCAACAGCAACGCAGGCCGATGAGATCATTATGGCCGCCCGAGCACACTGGTTCGAAGACGAAGAAGCTGCACCAGAAGCAGCAGAAGAGGAAGTCGCAGCCGAAGATGGCGGAGAAGCAGAGGCCTGATTGGCCCAGATGGGACGAACAGAGGATAAGCAGTTATGGCGTCACGCCAGCGCAAGCAAGACCGTAAAGGCGTTGAAAGTGGTGCCGAAAACAATGGCTCTATGCGAAAATGTATCGCTTCGGGCCAAAGTTTCCCCCCCGAATTGCTTATTCGGTTTGTTGTGGGTCCGGACAATTTTGTGGTTCCGGATCTGGAAGAGCGGTTACCGGGACGGGGTTTTTGGTTGAGTGCCGACCCGGATATGATAAATACAGCCTGCGCTAGGCAGTTGTTTAGTAAAGCAGCTCGGCAAAAGGTTGAATTTTCGCCCACGTTGGCGGAAGACGTTGAAAGATTACTGGTCCGGCGTTGTCTGGATCGGGTGTCGCTGGCAAGACGGGCCGGACAGGCCGTCGCCGGATTTGAGAAGGCCTCAATCTGGTTACGTAAGAGCGGCCGCAAGGGAAGTGTTATACTCGAAGCATCGGATGGTGCCTCGGGTGGAAAAGAAAAGTTCAGGCGGTTGGCTGGTGATGCCACTGTTATTGATCTTTTCAGTGCCGACGAACTTGGCGGCGCGATGGGAAGTGAGCGAACTATTCATTTGGTGATTGCACCGGGTGGATTGGCTGATGGGATTTTACGTGAAACACAGCGTCTGGCTGGATTTCGTAAAACACCAACAGTCGAAGATGACGAGCCAGAAGAGCCAGAAGAGCCAGAAGAGCCAGAAGAGATAGACGAAATTAACTAACCAGCAGCTCTGCTGCCAAATTGCCGCGATTGCAAAAGTGAAAGAACGACATGACCGAGACCAACGAGACAGATGATGGCGAGAACAAGCTAGAGATTGCTCGACCAAAAAAGCTTGAGCTGAAAAAGACCGTTGAGACTGGCCAGATTCGCCAGAACTTCTCGCATGGTCGCTCCAAGATGGTTCAAGTGGAAGTCAAAAAGAAGCGCACCTTCGCCCGCGGTGCCGCCGGTGGTATGTCTGAAGTCAAAGCAGGAAGCATGGGCGAAGCCATCGCCAACCTGGAAGCGGCTGAACTGGACGATGCAACCCTTAGCAGGCTGACACCCAGCGAACGCGAAAAACGTATGGCCGTTCTGGAAGAAGCAAAACGTACCGCTGAACAGCGCGCTATCGAAGAAGCTGCCGCAGCCGAAGCGGCAGAAGCAGACCGTATCGAAGCCGAAGCCCAGGCCGAACGGGATGCCATAAAAGCAGCTGAAGAAGCGGCCGCTGCACCCGAACCGGAACCTGAGCCCGAGCCGGAACCTGAGCCCGAAGTGGACCCGGCACAGGCCGCCGCCGAGGCCATGCCTATTCCGCCTTCGGAAAAACCCAATATAAAATCGGCTCCGGATGAAGATCGCGCCAAGAAAGCGGCTCGTGAAGAAGCCGCCAAGAAACCAGCGGCCCGCAAAGACAGTGAGCCACGCCGACGTTCCGGTAAGCTGACCATCGCCGAAGCACTGGGCGACGGCGAAGAGCGTGTTCGGTCGCTGGCCTCTGTGCGCCGTGCCCGCGAACGCCAGAAAGCCGCCCGTCAGGGACCAATTGAAACCACGAAAATCGTTCGTGAAGTCGTTGTGCCGGAAACAATCACGGTACAGGAACTAGCCAACCGTATGGCCGAGCGCGCGCCTGCTGTTATCAAGACTTTGATGGGCATGGACGTGATGGCGACCATCAATCAGAACATTGATGCAGATACGGCCGAACTGGTGATCGCTGAATTTGGTCATACCGTTAAACGCGTGTCTGAATCCGATGTGGAAGATGGCCTGCGTGGTGAAGACGATGCACCCGACTCAAGATTGCCTCGTCCACCCGTTGTAACGGTTATGGGCCATGTGGATCACGGCAAGACATCCTTGCTGGATGCCATGCGATCAACCGATGTGGCGGACCACGAGGCCGGCGGCATTACCCAGCACATTGGCGCCTATCAGGTCAACATGGCGGGCGGACAGAAGATCACCTTCATTGATACACCGGGCCACGCCGCGTTTACTGAAATGCGCTCTCGTGGTGCCCAGGTGACGGATATTGTTGTGTTGTGTGTGGCTGCCGATGATGGCGTCATGCCACAAACCATCGAAGCGATTCGACATGCCCAGGCCGCTGAAGTGCCGATCATTGTTGCCATCAACAAGATGGATGTTGCTGGTGCCGATGCCAACCGGGTTAAACAGGAACTCCTACAGCACGAAGTGGTTGTGGAAGATATGGGCGGCGAAACCCTGACGGTGGAAGTATCCGCCAAGGAACGCACCAACCTGGATAAGCTGGAAGAAACTATTCTGTTACAAGCCGAGTTGCTTGATCTGACGGCTAACCCTGACCGCGCTGCCGAAGGCGTTGTTGTTGAATCCCGTATGGAACAGGGCCGCGGCGCTGTGGCTACGGTTCTGGTACAGCGCGGCACCCTTAACATTGGCGACCTGTTGGTTGCTGGTGGCGAATGGGGTCGTGTCAAAGCCATGACTGACGAGCGCAATAGCAAGATTGACTCTGCTGGCCCTGGCGTGCCGGTTGAGGTTTTGGGTCTTAATGGTGTTCCCCTGGCTGGCGATGAAGTGTCCGCTGTGGAATCTGAATCCCGCGCCCGTGAAATCACCGAGTATCGCCAACGTCGCATAAAAGACACACAGGCCGCAAAAATTGCTCGCGGTACGCTTGAGCAGATGTTTGAGAAGATCAAAGAGGGCGACAAAGAAACCCTTTCTGTGGTCATCAAAGCGGATGTTCATGGTTCTGTTGAAGCGCTCATCGGCTCGATTGAGCAAATGAACAACGATGAAGTTTCCATCAATGTTCTACACAGCGCCATTGGCGGGATTAACGAATCAGATATTACGCTGGCCAATGCCTCTGATGCGCTAATCATCGGGTTCAACGTCCGTGCAAACCCACAGGCGCGTGAGCACGCCCGTCGCGATGGTGTGGAAATTCGTTATTATTCGATCATTTATAATGCCATTGACGATCTGAAGCAGGCGCTGTCCGGTATGCTGTCACCGGAAATTCGCGAAACCTTTATCGGTTATGCCGAAATCAAGGAAGTCTTCAGCGTTTCCAAGGTTGGCAAGGTTGCCGGTTGCATGGTCACAGAAGGCCTGGTGAAACGCGGTGCCAAAGTACGCTTGCTGCGTGATGATGTGGTTATTCACGAAGGTGATTTGAGCCAGTTGAAACGCTTCAAGGACGATGCCAAGGAAGTTCGCGAAGGGACCGAATGTGGCATGGCGTTTGCCAATTATGACGACCTCAAGGCCGGTGATATTATCGAATGCTTTGAAGTTGAAGAAATTGCGCGGGAGCTCTAGGGCAACGCCTGAACAAAGTGGTTTAATTTGTGAAGGTGGCTTTGCGTCATATTAAAGCTTCAAGTCCGCCACAGAACTTAACGAGGGTATCATGTCAACACGAGGTGGTAATGCACCGTCCCAGCGCCAACTGCGCGTTGGCGAGGAAGTCCGCCATGCATTAGCCATGGTGATGGAACGTGGCGAGCTGCGCGACCCTGGCCTGCATGGTGTTTCGGTCACGATTACCGAAGTACGGGCTACACCTGATCTCAAGCATGCCTATGTGTATATTATGCCGCTGGGCGGTGGCGATATTGAAGGTGTTTTAAAGGCCCTGAACCGGGCCAAGCCTTATCTGAGGCGACAAATTGCCAAAGGCGTACAACTGCGTCATGCACCTGATCTGCATTTCAAGGCCGATGAGACTTTTGACAATGCCGAACACATCAGCGCCTTGTTGCGCGATTCCAAATAGACCCAGATAGATCATGGCCCGTAAACGCAAAGGCGATCCCGTACACGGCTGGGTGATTATTGATAAGCCTTTGGGCCTCTCGTCCAGCAAAGTTGTGGGCATTGTTCGTCGGTCACTGAATGCACAGAAAGCGGGCCATGGCGGCACGCTTGACCCGTTGGCCACCGGTATTTTGCCCATTGCTCTGGGTGAGGCCACAAAGACGGTGTCTTATGCCATGGATGGCACCAAGGTTTACCGCTTTACCATCTGTTTTGGCGAAAGCCGCACCACCGACGACCGCGAAGGCGACGTGGTTGAAACCAGTGATGTGCGCCCTACACCCGAACAGATCCAAAGCGTGTTGGCGCAGTTTACGGGTGAAATATCGCAAATTCCGCCCATATATTCGGCCATTAAGGTTGATGGGAAGAGGTCTTATGACCTCGCCCGCGCCAATGAAGCCGTTGAGCTTAAATCCCGCGTCATTACGGTGCATTCCCTGGCCCTCTGTGAGATGCCCGATGCGGACCATGCGGTGCTTGAAGTTACGTCAGGGAAGGGCACTTATGTGCGGTCTTTGGCCCGTGATATTGCCGTTGCCGTGGGCACGGTGGGTCATGTGTCTGAGCTGCGTCGGACGGCTGTTGGACCATTTTCAGAAAAAGATGCAATTTCGCTGGATTCCCTTGAAAGCCTGGGGCATAGTGCGCCGCCCGGCGAGATAGTGTTGCCGATCGAAACCGTGCTGGACGACATCCCGGCATTGGCTTTGACGGAACAAGAAGCCCGGCGCTTACGCCAAGGACAGGCTATTCCAGCTTTGCCCGTGGCAACCCGATCGCCGCTTACAGATTTCAACCTAGATGAAATTGTATGCGCCATGACGGGAGAGCGTCTGGTAGCGCTGGTTAAAGTAACGGGCGGCGAAATTCGTCCGGTACGTGTTATGAACCTGAGTTAAATATAAAAGGAGTACCCGATGTCGATTACTGCTGAACGAAAAGAAGAAGTTATCAAAGAATATGCGGCGAAAGACGGAGACACCGGTTCGCCCGAAGTCCAGGTAGCTATTATTACTGAACGGATCAGAAACCTGACCGATCACCTGAAGATTCACAAAAAAGACTTTCACTCACGTCGTGGCCTGCTGAAACTGGTTGGCCAGCGCCGTCGCTTGCTTGACTACGTCAAGGGCAAGCAAGTCACTCGCTACGAAGAAATCATCAAGCGCCTTGGCATCCGTCGTTAAAAGACAGTCAGACGTTTGAGGGTATAGGAACCGGCGCATGGAATGGTCCAGCGCCGGCGTTCCTGTTTAAGGCATGTGTATGCCGAGGCGTTTCCGGAATGGCCGGACACGTTCTATGTATGAAGAAAGAGAATAGATATGTTTCAAGAATATCGTAAAGAAATCGAATGGGGCGGCCGCACGCTGACCCTGGAAACGGGCAAGGTAGCCCGCCAAGCCGACGGCGCGATCATCGCGACCTATGGTGATACCAAAGTACTGTGCACCGTTGTTGGTGAAAGATCCCCGAAACCCGGTTTGGATTTTTTCCCACTGACTGTTCATTATGTTGAGAAAGCCTATGCAGCGGGTAAAATCCCGGGTGGCTTCTTCAAACGTGAAGCACGTCCCAGCGAAAAAGAAACATTGGTCTGTCGTCTGATTGACCGTCCAATTCGTCCGCTGTTCGTTCCTGGTTTCAGAAACGAAACGCAAGTAATCTGCACCGTGCTTAGCCACGACATGGACAATGATCCTGATATCGTTGCTTTGGTTGGTACGTCCGCTGCGTTGACCATTTCAGGTCTGCCGTTCCGTGGTCCTATTGGCGCTGCCCGTGTTGCCTACATTGACGGCGAATACGTCCTCAACCCCACACTTGATCAGATGCCTGACAGTTCTCTTGATCTGGTTGTTGCTGGTACCAACGAAGGTGTTCTGATGGTTGAATCGGAAGCCAAGGAGCTTTCCGAAGAAATCATGCTGGGTGCCGTTAACTTTGGTCACGAAGGGTTTCAGCCCGTCATCAACGCGATTATCGAATTGGCCGAAGCTTGCGCCAAAGAGCCAATCGACATGCCGGGCGAACCTGAAGGTCTTGATGATCTGGCCGCCAAGGTCAAATCACTGACCGACGCTCCGCTGCGCGCCGCCTACAAAGAAACCGTCAAACAGGCTCGTCAGGAACTGATCTCAGCCGCCAAAAAGGGTGCGAAGGCATCTTTGCAGGAAGACGACTCAGTCGATCAGGATCTGCTGGAAAAAGCCTTTGGTGGCATCGCCAAGGATGTGGAAAAAGACATCGTTCGTCGCGATATCCTGGATACGAAAAAACGTATCGATGGTCGCGACACTTCAACGGTTCGTGCTATTGCCAGTCAGGTTGGCGCATTGCCTCGTGCACATGGTAGCGCGCTGTTCACCCGTGGTGAAACGCAGGCTATCGTGGTTACTACATTGGGTACGGGTCAGGATGAGCAAATCATCGACGCGTTGGCCAATGAATACCGCGAAAGCTTCATGCTGCATTACAACTTCCCACCTTATTCAGTAGGCGAAGCCGGTCGTTTTGGTTTCACCAGCCGTCGGGAAGTGGGTCACGGAAAGCTTGCATGGCGCGCCCTGCATCCTGTGATGCCGAGCAAAGAAGATTTCCCTTATACGGTTCGTGTGGTTTCTGAAATCACCGAGTCCAACGGTTCTTCTTCTATGGCCAGTGTTTGTGGTGGCTCGCTTGCCATGATGGACGCCGGTGTACCATTGGCACGCCCGGTTGCGGGTATTGCCATGGGCCTGATCAAAGAAGGTGACGACTTTGCTGTTCTGTCAGATATTCTGGGTGACGAAGATCATCTGGGTGATATGGACTTCAAGGTTGCCGGTTCCGATCAGGGTATTACAGCCCTTCAGATGGACATCAAGATCACGTCCATCACCAAGGAAATCATGGAAATCGCCCTGAAGCAGGCCCACGAAGGCCGTCTTCACATTCTGGGTGAAATGTCTGCGGCTATTTCATCGTCCCGTGATGGTGTCAGTGATAATGCCCCGCGTATTACCACGATGACCATCAACAAGGACAAGATTCGCGACATCATCGGCCCAGGTGGCAAAATGATCCGTGAAATTTGTGAAACAACCGGTGCCAAGATCGATATTGATGATGATGGCACGGTCAAGGTTGCCGCTGTTGATGACGCAGCGGCCAAGGCTGCTGTTGACTGGATCAAGGGCATTACGGCCGAACCTGAAGTCGGCGCGATCTACGACGGTAAAGTTGTTAAGACCGTTGATTTCGGCGCTTTCGTCAACTTCATGGGTGCCAAAGACGGCCTGGTGCATATTTCAGAAATGAAAAATCACCGGGTTGGCAAGGTTTCCGACGTTGTAAGCGAAGGCGACTTGGTCAAAGTCAAACTGATCGGTATTGATGATCGTGGCAAAGTGAAGCTTTCCATGCGCGTCGTTGATCAGGAAACCGGAGAGGAAATTTCCGGCGATAAAGAAGAAGCACCTGCAGAAGAGTAATCTGTAGTCTGTAAGCATTTAAAGGGCCGATTACCGGATTAAGGTGATCGGCCCTTTTGTTTATGTATCTCCTTTGGCACTGGATATATATAGGGGCGATGTATAAAGTTATGCATCACACAGCACACATAGATGGAGCCTGATCGCTTTGACGCAAAAAGACAGTTATAGCTACGAAGACCTTCTGGCCTGTGGTCGAAGTGAATTGTTTGGCCCCGGGAATGCGCTGCTTCCCGCGCCGCCTATGTTGATGTTTGACCGCATTACGACGATCAATGCGGATGGTGGGTCTTATGGCAAGGGTTTGATTCAGGCAGAATTCGACATTAGCCCTGATCGCTGGTTCTTCGACTGCCACTTTATTGATGATCCGGTCATGCCGGGCTGCCTGGGCGTTGACGCCTTGTGGCAGCTGTTGGGCTTTTATCTGGGCTGGACCGGTGCGCCCGGTCGGGGCCGTGCGCTTGGCGTGGGATCGGTTAAATTTACCAATCAGGTCTTGCCGACGAATAAACTTGTGACATATCAGATAGATGTGAAACGCGTCATGTCCCGCGGCATCACGCTTGGTTTCGGTGACGGAACAATGTCCGTTGACGGTGAATTGGCGTATGAAGCCAAGGACTTGAAGGTCACGCTGGTACCAGACGGCACCGGTGAAGAATAAACCCGAAGAAAAAATAGGGCGAATATCGTATGAAACGTGTAGTTGTAACCGGTATGGGAATCGTGTCGTGTATCGGTAATTCCATTGACGAAGTGACCACGTCCCTGCGCGAGGGTCGTTCCGGCATCACCTTCAATGAAGATTTCAAAGAGCGCGGATTCAGATCACAAGTATCCGGCTGTCCCGATATTGATTTGACTGAAGCCGTTGACCGCCGTTGGAAAAGGTTCATGGGCGATGGCGCGGCCTACAATTATGTGGCAATGGAGCAGGCCATCGCTGATTCCGGCCTCGAGCCAACTGAAGTGGAAAACGTGCGTACTGGCCTGATCATGGGGTCAGGCGGGCCGTCCACAAAAAACCAGGTATGGGCCGCTGATACCGCGCGCGAAAAAAGCGCCAAGAAGGTCGGCCCCTTCATGGTGCCCAGGTGCATGTCTTCAACCAATTCCGCTACGCTGGCCACGGCCTTCAAAATCAAGGGCGTCAATTATTCAATTACATCCGCCTGTTCCACCAGTGCCCATTGCATTGGTAACGCATCTGAATTGATTCAGATGGGCAAGCAGGATGTGGTGTTTGCTGGCGGTGGTGAGGAGCTGGACTGGAGCCTGTCTGTTCTGTTCGATGCCATGCCCGCCATGAGCTCCAGCTATAACGACACGCCTGAAAAAGCATCCCGAGCCTATGATGCGGGTCGTGATGGCTTTGTGATTGCGGGCGGCGGCGGCGTTCTGGTTCTTGAGGAACTGGAACATGCCAAGGCACGTGGCGCGAAGATTTACGGCGAAGTGGCCGGATACGGTGCGACCTCTGACGGCCACGATATGGTTCAGCCTTCCGGCGAAGGCGCGGTTCGTTGCATGCAGATGGCCATGAGTACGCTGGACAGGCCGGTGGATTACATCAACACACACGGCACCTCTACGCCGGTTGGTGATACCAAGGAGCTGGCCGCTATTCGTGAAACCTTTGGTGATCGTATTCCGCCGTTCAGCTCGACCAAGTCTCTGACCGGTCATTCATTGGGCGCGACAGGTGTTCAGGAATCCATCTATAGCCTGATTATGATGAAGGAAAACTTCCTGACGGCGTCGGCCAATATTGAAGATCTGGATCCGGATGCAGCGGATATGCCGGTGCTGATGGAGCGCCAGGACAACGCAGACGTGAACTGTGTCATATCCAACAGCTTCGGCTTTGGTGGCACCAATGCCACGCTGGCGTTCAGCCGGTTTGAGAGCTAGTCCAGATGACAGACTCTGAGGGATCAATCGGCCCATCAATTAGCACAACAGGCCTGATGGCTGGTAAGCGCGGCATTATTATGGGCGTCGCCAATAATCGCTCCATTGCCTGGGGTATTGCGTCGAAACTCGCTGAACAAGGCGCTGAACTGGCCTTTACCTATCAGGGCGAAGCGCTGGGCAAGCGGGTTACGCCACTGGCTGAGTCTGTGGGCTCTTCCATTCTGGTTGAATGCGATGTGGAAGATGATGCATCCGTGGAAAATGCTTTTTCCGTCGTGCGTAAGTCCTGGGACAGCATTGATTTTGTGGTGCATGCTATCGCCTATTCTGACAAAGATGAGCTAAACGGCCGGTACGTGGAAACCAGCCGCGAAAACTTCCGCCGCACCATGGATGTTTCATGTTTCTCGTTCACTGCGGTGGCAAACGCGGCGGCGGTGGCTATGCCTGAAGGCGGCAGCCTGCTGACACTGACATTTTCGGGTGCTGAGCGGGTGGTGCCAAATTACAATGTCATGGGTGTGGCCAAGGCCGCGTTGGAAGCCAGCGTGCGATATCTGGCCGCTGATCTGGGCTCACAAGGTATTCGCGTTAATGCCATTTCTGCCGGGCCGGTGAAAACCCTGGCGGGCAGCGCCATTGCGGGCGCGCGTCATATATTCCGGTGGAGCCAGGACCACGCGCCGCTGAAGCGCAACGCGGATCTGGCCGATATTGGTGGTTCTGCGCTCTATCTGCTCAGTGATTTATCCAATGGCGTGACCGGGGAAATTCACCATGTGGATAGTGGTTACAATGTGATTGGCATTCCTGATCCGGACAATTCATCGGATCCGTAACGCAAGGTTAAACGTTCAAAAATAATCCTTATAAATACAATGGTTTTATGGTAGAGACGTAGTTCTACTTTAAAAACGTTATAAAAACGCAGTCTTTTCCAGACGCTCGATGAGGATTATTACATGACGACCACACGCCCTTACAGCCATATCATCGAACGACTTCGCGGCGTTGGCTTGCGACCAACCCGTCAACGACTGGCGCTGGCCAAGATGCTGTTCGAAGGCTCTGACCGCCACGTCACCGCCGAAATCTTGCACGGCGAATCCTGCGCTAATGGTATCAGCGTATCGCTCGCCACCGTTTATAACACCCTGAACCAGTTCACCGCCGCTGGCTTGCTGCGGGAAATCGTTGTTGATGGTGACCGCTCTTACTTCGATACCAATACCAGTGACCATCACCATTTCTATCACGCTCAGAACCGCCAGCTTGAAGATATAAATGGTGGTGACGTGGTTTTGCAGAAAATACCACCTGCACCTGAAGGCACGGCAGTTTCTCGTATTGATGTGATCGTAAGGTTAGAAAATATTCAATAATTACAATTGATTATAAGAATTATTAGAACGATAAAAACATCGTTGACACTCGCTCCTATAATCTTCATATTGCCTGTAAGAAATTCAAGCGGCGCTTTGGATTCTGTGCCGCCCAATAAGTCCGACATAAACAACCTCAAGACAATCCAACACCAGGGAGATCGACATGAGTCTTAAAGACAGCAAAACCGAACAGAATTTGAAAGACGCCTTTGCTGGCGAATCACAGGCTAACCGCCGCTATCTGTATTTCGCGCAGAAAGCCGACATCGAAGGTTACAACGATGTAGCCGCTGTATTCCGTTCAACTGCCGAAGGTGAAACCGGCCACGCACACGGTCATCTGGAATTCCTCGAAGAAACCGGTGATCCTGCAACGGGCCTGCCAATCGGTGGCACGTCTGACAACCTGAAAGCATCTGTGGCTGGCGAAACTCACGAATACACAGACATGTATCCGGGTATGGCTAAATCAGCCCGTGAAGAAGGTTTCGACGAAATTGCAGATTGGTTTGAAACACTGGCAAAGGCTGAAAAGTCACACGCTGGTCGTTTCCAGAAGGCCCTTGATAGCCTTGATTCCTAAGCATTAAGGCCAACTTGATTAAGAAGAGGGGGCCAGTAAATGGCCCCCTTTTTCGTTTAGTGACGTGGAGCATGTGACAATGGCAAGCGAAGGCAGTTTAGGCGCGCCGGTCCGCCACCCCATCCCCTGGAATGATCCTGATTTCTATGATGAGGCGAAGCTGGATGATGAGCTGCGCCGTGTCTTTGATATCTGTCATGGCTGTCGTCGGTGCTTCAATCTGTGTGACAGCTTCCCGCGCTTGTTTGATCTAATCGACGATTCTGATTCCGGCGAACTGGATACGGTTGCCAGCAAGGATTTCGGCCCGGTTATCGATGCCTGCACGTTGTGCGATTTGTGCTTCATGACCAAGTGCCCTTACGTGCCGCCGCATGAATTCGATCTGGATTTCCCGCACCTGATGTTGCGCGCCCGTGCCATAGAACAAAAGAAAAGCGGTACCCCGTTTTTCGACAAACAGCTCACTGAAACTGATCGTAACGGCAAGGTCGGCTGTTCGCTGTCTGGTTTGGCTAATTGGGGCAGCAAACAGGGTAACGCCCTGACCCGTCCCCTGTTGGAAACGGTGGCCGGTGTTCACCGTGAAGCCCACCTGCCGGAATTCGGCTCTAAGACGCTGGTTCAGATGGCGCAAGAGACGCCCCTTGAAAAATCCATGGAATCAGACCGTAAGGTCGTTCTCTACGCCACCTGCTTTTCCAACTATAACGCACCGGCCATTGGTCAGGCCGCGCGCCAGGTCCTGGCTCGTAACGGTGTTGAGGTGGAAACACTGCATCCCGGCTGTTGCGGGATGCCACAACTGGAACAGGGCGATATCGCCCGTGTGGCAAAGCAAGCCAAGGAAATCGCAGCGGAATTCAAACCGTGGATCGAAAAAGGTTACCGGATCGTGCCACTGGTACCGTCGTGCTCGCTGATGCTTAAATTTGAATGGCCGCTTATTCTACCCGAAGACGACGACATCAAAGCATTGTCCGAAGCGACCAGTGATATCAGCGAATATATCTGTGACATTTCCCGCGAAGGCGGATTGGCCGAAGGCTTACAGCCAATTGATGGCGACATTACGGTTCATATCGCCTGTCATGCCCGCGCCCAGAATATGGGGCAGAAAGCAGCAGAGCTTCTGCGCCTTATTCCGGATACCAACCTCAATGTAATCGAGCGGTGTTCCGGCCATGGCGGTGCCTGGGGTGTGAAGAAAGATAACTTTGAGGTCGGTATTAAAATTGGCAAGCCGGTTGCCCGTCAGGCCGTAAAGGCGTCTGTTGCCGGGGCTAAATACCTGGTGTCCGAATGCCCGCTCGCTCGCGACCACATTGTTCAGGGCATTGCCAAGCTGGGCGAAGAAATCCCCGACCTGGGTGAGAACAAGCACCCGATCGAATTACTTGCAGCTGCGTATGGTTATTGAGGCGAATATTGAGATGAAAACTGAAATTACCCGGGGCGACGTGATGGACATGGACGCCTATGCCGGTGTCCGCAAAGAACGGCGTGCGCGGATTACCGAACTCAAGCGTGACCGCCGTGTGCATGTGGGCCCGGACGCCACGTTCTATTTCGAATCCTATGACACCATGTGGCATCAGGTCCATGAGATGCTGTATATCGAACGCGGCGGCGAAGAACAGATCGCGGATGAACTCGAAGCCTATAACCCGCTCATTCCAAATGGTCGGGAGCTGGTCACCACGTTAATGTTTGAAGTGGACGACCCCGACCGGCGCGAGGTCTTTCTGGCTGATCTTGGCGGTGTGGAAGAAACTGTCACCATCGCTGTTGGCGGCGAAACTATTACGGGCGTGCCGGAAACCGACATTGATCGAACCACGGCTGACGGCAAGGCCTCTGCCATCCAGTTCATTCATTTTCCATTTAACGATGCCCAGGCTGAAGCGTTTAAGACCGAAGGCGCACAAGTGGTGCTCGGTATCGGGCATGCCAAGTACGGGCATCTGGCGATTATGGGTGAGAATGTTCGCGCTGCACTGGCCAGCGACTTTGCCTAAAGTTTGGGCTTAAAACTCACGAAACAAGCGGCCGTAACCCTCAATTTTATCGTCAATCCCGGCCAGGCGAAGCGTGTCCCATATCATGGCCTGATTGCTTGTGATAACCGGTTTACCGACGGCTTGTTCCAGTTCTTCCACGATGTCCAGTGACCGTAACGCGCCGCAACTGATGAACAGTGTATCGGCGTCAGCCCTGTCGGCGGCTTGTGCGAATTCCTTAATGAAGTCGGGCGCGACTTTAACCATGTCGCTATCGCGTTCAATATTCATGCCCTGAATATTGATGGTCTCAAACCCGGCGTATTTCAGGTAATCGGCTTCCATACGGTTGATTTCATCCAGGTACGGCGTGGCAATGGCCAGCCGAGACGAGCCAAAGGCATTGAGCGCGCGAATGACGCTGGTGATCAGCGATGTGGCCTTGGCGTTTGGTGCCCCTGTGTTCAGTTCGTGGAACACGCGCTCTTCCCCAATAACCAGGCTGCCCGACGTGCAAGCGTAACAGACTACATCAAGCGATCCATCAGGCAGGATGGTCGCCGCGGCGGTGCCCAGCTCTGATGCCTGTGCAGCGAGAGTATCTACCGTAATGCTGTCGGGGATCGGTGCTCGCGCAAAATGCACACCCACGCCCGGCGGTACAATCTTGTACACATCGTCCGGAATCGTTTGTTCTGTGGCGAGCAGCACATAGCCGATCTTTGCCCGGCTATGCCTTCCGGCATCGAACCGAATACCGGGGACCTGATCGGGGTGAGGTTGTAGCTGTTGCATGGCGATCATCCTGTGTGAGTTCAGGCACACAGTATTCACTCATTCGTTCAGGAGATAAAGTCTAGTGGCCAGGGTCTTTCCGCGCCCTAGTCAAAGACTTCGTTTTTGTAGGCGCCCCAGAAGTCCACATGGCGTAACCACCCCTGATAGCCATCGGCTTCAATCTGGCACCAGCCATTGCCATTGGGACAATCCATCAATCGAGCGACCACACCCGGTTCCAGCCGCGCTACTAGTTTGCTTTTGGCATCATCTTTCTGGCGCAACAACCGAACGTCACCTTGGATGATCACTGTGCGCTTGCCGCTCAGCATGCTCTGGTGAACCCAGCCTTGCGTGCCTTCCCAATCGCGAATTTTGCGCCAGGTCTCGAATTCGGCAATCACTTCCACGGGTAAGTCTTTGCGCACGTAGACCCATTCGACCGGGTATTGTACACCGGGGCCGGTACGTAAATTTACCTCACTTGCGCGCAGGCTTACAAACCGCGGCAAGGGCAATCCCGACGTGCCCTGTCCCGCTGAAACAGCGGCCAACACCGGGCCTGTGGCCAGTATCAGGGCGACTAGTGCGCCCATGATGTATGGAAGGGTTCTTCTTTTCATCTTCTGGAATTTAACGCTCAGAGGTTAAGAAATTGCCAAAAATTAAGGCCTGAAAAGGCTTTGAGGTATATCTTTTAGGCCGCGAAACACCATTCCGGCTAGACATTTCCGGGTGCAATTGCTATGGCCTGAACAAGAATTACGCTGATTACCACGCCCAGCACTTTTCCGCGACCAGAGAGGCATGCATGTCTACCAAAAAGCCCCGCGTTGTTATCACCCGCAAGCTGCCAGACGCTATTGAAACGCGGATGATGGAGCTGTTTGATGTGCAACTGAATCTCGACGACACACCCATGACCAGCGCCCAGCTTATCGACGCCATGAAAACAGCCGATGTGCTGGTGCCTACGGTGACAGACCATATTGACGCGGGCGTTCTGGCTCAGTCTGGGCCCGATCTGCGCCTGATTGCCAACTATGGGGCCGGTATTGACCACATTGATCTGGCGACGGCACGCCAGCGCGGCATTACCGTGACCAATACACCGGACGTGCTGACCGAAGATACCGCTGATATGACCATGGCCCTGATGCTGGCGGTTCCCCGCCGGCTTTCCGAAGGCGAGCGGGCCATGCGGTCGGGCGAGTGGAGTGGCTGGTCACCCACATGGATGCTGGGCCACCGCATTTTTGGCAAGCGCCTCGGCATTATTGGTATGGGCCGCATTGGCCAGGCCGTTGCCCGCCGCGCCCGTGGGTTCGGTTTGTCGGTGCACTATCACAACCGCCATCAGCTACACGAAGATATTGAAAACGAGCTGGAAGCAACCTATTGGGAAAGCCTGGACCAAATGCTGGCGCGTATGGATATTATTTCCATCAATTGCCCGCATACCCCGGCAACTTATCATTTGCTGTCTGCCCGCCGGTTGAAGCTGCTTCAACCACAAGCCTACATCGTTAACACCGCGCGTGGTGAGATCGTGGACGAGAATGCCCTGACCCGCATGTTACGCGCGGGCGAGGTGGCCGGTGCCGGGCTCGATGTGTTCGAGCACGAACCCGCCGTGAACCCCAAACTGCTGGAACTGGACAATGTGGTTCTGTTGCCACATATGAGCTCCGCCACCGTTGAAGGCCGTATCGATATGGGTGAAAAGGTTCTGATCAACATCAAGACCTTTGCTGACGGTCACAAGCCACCGGATCGCGTGCTCGGCGATATCGCTTAAATAAACACCACTGAACCACTGGCGCTGGCGTTTGATAAAAACGTCACCAAACCGCCCGATGTGACGGGTATGTCATCGCGTAAATCGCCGGCATCCAGGCCGCGGGCTTTCAGGCCCATTTCACACACCATGATGGTGACGCCAAATTCGATGCAGGCTGATAGCAGTTCATCAAACGTGGCGATCTTTTGGGCGGCGAAATCATCATCCATGGTGCCGCCATTACCAGATCCTTGTGAAACAGGTAAGTCCCGCCAACCTGATTTCATTAACGCCCGGCAGGCGTCCATGGTAAAAAACAGGGTTACAGACGTATCAATAGCCGCCGCAGACGATGCCATGGCCAGGGCATAATGGATTTTGTCGTAATGACCGTCGTAGATAACGATCGACAGTTGGGATAATCGTTCATCAGCCATGGATGCTCAGGTCCTTAATCTCAGGGTTATCCCCGCACAGCGGACAGCCCGGATCAGCTTTCACACCGATGCGCCGGAACTCACTGGCCAGCCCTTCGTACATCATTAGTGTGCCGGACAATGTGTCGCCAATGTCCAGAATTTCCTTCACGACCTCGGTTGCCTGTAGCGATCCCATCACACCACACAGCGCCCCCAACACGCCGGCTTCGGCGCAGGACGGGATTTGACCGGGCGGTGGTGGTTCACGGAAAATACAGCGATAACACGGCCCATGATCGCCACCCTCACCCATCTCAAACGCCTTGTAGGTGGAAATCTGGCCATCGAACCGCAGAATGGCCGCAGACACCAACGGGATGTGGGCAAAATAAGCCGCATCATTGATCAGGAACCGGGTCTCGAAATTATCGGTACCATCGGCCACCACATCGTACCGGCCAAACAGTTCCATCACATTGTCAGGTGTCAGCCGTTCTTCATACAATTCCAGCTCTACATCCGGATTGATGGCGGCAACGGCCTGCTTAGCACTTTCCACTTTGGATAGGCCAACCCGGTCTGTTGTATGCAGCACCTGGCGTTGCAGGTTCGACAAATCCACAACATCCGGATCGATGACACCGATATGGCCGATACCGGCAGCGGCCAGATACAGAATAACGGGTGAGCCCAGTCCACCGGCGCCCACGACCAGCACACGACTGTTCAATAGTCGCGATTGCCCCTCGCCGCCAATTTCTTTCAGCAGAATATGTCGGGCGTAACGTTCTATTTGTTGTTCGGAGAAATCCATTGGATGGGCCAGTCTACATTCAATCCATGTTCAGGCCATCAAACAGACCAGTGGACAAATACCGCTCGGCGAATGATGGCAGGATCACAACGATGGTTTTGCCTTCCATGCCGTCCCGGGAGCCGACTTCGATGGCGGCCGAAAGGGCGGCCCCCGATGAGATACCCACCGGTACGCCTTCCAATTTGGCGACGCGCCGTGACATGTCCATGGCAGTTTCGTTACCGATTTTCAGCACTTCATCTATGTGATCAGTATTCAGGTTGCCCGGCACGAACCCGGCACCGATACCCTGAATCTTATGGGGGCCCGGCATGCCGCCTGACAGGATCGGACTGTCTTCCGGCTCAACCGCAATGACCTGGAAGCCCGGCTTTCTCTGTTTTAGAACATCCGCCACACCGGTCAGCGTGCCGCCCGTGCCCACACCAGAGATTAAAATATCGGCGGCACCGCTTGAGTCCTGCCAGATTTCTTCGGCTGTGGTGTTACGGTGAATTTCCGGATTGGCAGGGTTTTCGAACTGTTGCAACAAAACCGCATTGTCATTTTCGTCGGCGATCTCCCTGGCCCGCTCAATCGCACCGGCCATACCCTTGGTCGCTGGCGTTAGTTCCAGCTCAGCACCCAGAAAGACCAGCATCTTACGGCGTTCAATAGACATGCTTTCCGGCATGGTCAGAATTAGCCGGTACCCCTTGGCAGCACACACAAAAGCCAGCGCAATGCCGGTATTGCCTGATGTGGGTTCAACCAGCACGCCACCCGGTTTCAAACGGCCGCTTTTCTCCGCGTCTTCGATCATGGCGAAACCGATGCGATCTTTAACCGATGCCAGCGGGTTGAAAAATTCACACTTGCCTAACAGCGTCGCCTTGCACCCTGTTTCTTTGGCCAGTCGGTCAAGGCGTACCAGCGGCGTGCCGCCAATGGTTTCAAGGATTGAGTCGTATATTTTCCCGCGTGGTGCTGCTGGGCTTGTCATTGGTTAGGTCCCGTCTGGTTGTTGCTTTATTGGTTAAATCGTAAAATCGAGATTGGATCGCCCTTCGCTGGGCACGTCCGATTTAAGCGCCTGATCACACAAGTCATCGATGGAAATAGATTCGAGGTGCGTCATCATGTCGCTTTGCAATTGATCCAGCAAAGGCCGAACAACCTTGGTGCCCAATTGAGATTCGGCGTCGCCTGAAGGCTTCCGGTCATCTAATTCCATTTCGTGAACGACCCTGACAATATCGGCCACGGAGATGCGCCGCCGTTCGCGCGCCAGTCGGTAGCCACCCCTTGGCCCCCGCACACCGCGCAGAACATCGTTGCGCACGAGAACCTGCAACGCTTGTTCAAGGTATCGTTTCGGAATTCCCTGACGCCGGGTAATTTCCTGGCTTTGCACCGGCGTGCTACCCGCATGATAGGCAATGTCGAGAACAGCCTCAATTGCGTACAGCATTTTTTTGGACATTTTCAGCATGTCAGTTTTATCCCTGTTTCCCCAAAACGTGGTTCCCCTAAACGTGTGTGCCGGTCGAGCCAAACCCACCGCCGCCCCGCGCACTCTCGTCCAAATCATCTGTTTCCTGCCACTGGGCAACAGAAACCGGTGCGATGATCAGTTGGGCAATGCGCATGCCACGGTCGATGGTAAATGGTTCATCACCATGATTGATCAGGATTACGCCAACCTCGCCCCGGTAATCCGCATCGATGGTGCCCGGGCTATTCAGCACCGTAACCCCGTGTTTTGCGGCAAGCCCGGATCGTGGTCGTACCTGTGCTTCATAGCCGCTCGGCAACGCAATCGATATGCCTGTGGGCACAATCGCTCGTTTGCCCGGATCCAGTGTTACCTGTTCTGTTACGGCGGCCAGCAAGTCTGCACCCGCCGACTGGTCGGTGGCGTATCCGGGTAGAGGTAGGTCCATGCCATGCGGCAGACGCGCCAGTGGTACCTGAACAAGTGCGCTCAACGGGATGCCTCCAACGTATCAACGATGCGATTGGCCAGCTTTTGTGCCACCGCGATCTTGCTGAGCCGGGGCCAGTCTTCGACGCCGTGCTCATCAACCAGGTGAATAACATTCTCATCGCCACCAAAGGTACCTGTACCGGCAGACACATCATTGGCCAAAATCCAGTCACAGCCTTTGGACAGGCGTTTCTTTTGGGCGTTCTCGACCACCGAGTCGGTTTCGGCGGCAAAGCCGATCAGCAAGCCCGGTCGTTTGTTTCCAGCCGCACCAAGGGTGCGCAGAATATCAGGGTTCTCGCTTAGGCTCAGCGGTGCTGGCGCTTCACCCGGTAATTTCTTCATCTTGGATGCCGCTTCATCGGCGGGTCGCCAATCGGCTACGGCTGCGGCGCAAACGGCGATATGAGCGGGCAGGGCGCTCTCACAGGCATCCAGCATATTGCGCGCTGACTGGACGTGAACCATATGAACGCCCGCCGGGTCAGGCAGGTTCGTCGGGCCAGAAACCAGCGTTGTTTCTGCACCCATAGCGGCAAGCGCTGCGGCAATGGCGTGGCCCTGTTTACCCGATGATCGATTTGCAATGTAGCGCACGGGATCAATGGCTTCATGGGTGGGGCCGCTTGTGACCAGGGCGCGCTGACCCATCAAGCGGTTAGAGGCTTGAAAAAAAGACTGGATAGCCGCCAGAATATATGCCGGTTCAGCCATGCGGCCCATACCGTATTCACCGCATGCCATGTCGCCTTCTTCGGGTCCAACCATGTGGACGCCTCTGGCGGATAGTGTTTGCAGGTTTTGTTGGGTGGCGGCGTGTTCCCACATGCGCACGTTCATGGCGGGCGCGATCATCACCGGCTTGTCTGTGGCTAACAATGTCGTGCTGGCCAGATCAGTTGCCAGCCCTGTGGCCATCTTCGCCATCAGGTCCGCCGTTGCCGGGGCCACGACCACCAGATCGGCTTCGCGCGATAGCTGGATATGGCCCATGTCGCTTTCTTCGGTCAGGGAAAATAAATCGTCATAGACCGTATCGCCACTGACCGAGCCCAACGTCATGGGTGTGACGAACTGCGCACCGGCATCCGTTAGGATGACCCGCGTGCTGCCACCGGCCTTTGCGATGAGGCGGACCAGTTCAGGCGTCTTATAGGCGGCAATGCCACCGGCGACGATCAGCAATATGCGTTTATCTGTCAGCATCGGATTACCCTAATGGGGAAATAAAATTATTTCACGCAAATTTAGTGTGTTAAACTAGGTCCATGGCTGCATTACTGCAAGCCTCTAGAGCAGGTAAGCGACCAAAACAGCCAGACCTGCAATGGCGCTCCACAACCATACTGGTGAGACCAGCGGCGATGGGTTGCCCTTTAGGGCGGCGATGGTCTCCGGGTCCAGCTTAAGCTGTCCGCTGGCGACCATTTCGGCGCCCTTTTCCAGATTGCGAATCACGCGCGGCAGGCGCTCCAGTGTCTCTAGCCCTGTGGTCACAATATCACGCAACCGGGCTTCCGGTCCCAAATGCTGGACCATCCATGCTTCGATCAAAGGCCGGGCCATGAACCATATATTGGCTTCAGGGGCCAGGCTGCGGGCCGTTCCTTCGGCCACCAACATGGTTTTTTGCAACAACAGTAATTGCGGTTGGGTTTCCATATCAAAGGTCTTGGCGACCTGAAATAACAGGCCCAACAGACGCGCGATGGATACTTCGCTCTGTGGTTTGTCCAGTATGGGCTCGGCGATGGCCCGACAGGCCTGTGTGAAGTCCTCAACCGACTTATGTCCGGGAATCCAGCCCGCCTCCATGTGAAGCTCGGCCACGCGGGCGTAATCACGGGTCAGGAAGCCCAGCAAAATGCCCCCGAGATAACGCCGGTCCGGCATGCTGAGGCGGCCCATGATACCGAAATCAACGGCACCGACGGTCCCGTCGCCCAGCACAAACAGATTGCCGGGGTGCAGGTCGGCGTGGAAAAAGCCGTCCCGAAATAGCTGGTTAAAGAATGCATCGGCGGCCTTTTGCAATACATTCAGCGGGTCGTGACCAGCGGCTATAATGGCCTCGCGATCATCGAGCGGAATGCCTTCCAGGCGTTCGGTGGTCATCACACGCTGGCCCGACAGAGACCAGTCCACGGATGGAATGTTGAAAGTCCCGTCCCCGGAGAAGTTCTCGCCTATTTCGGCTGCCCCTGCTGCCTCAAAGCGTAAATCCATTTCCATGTGGATTGTTTGTTCCAGAACCGCAACGGATTCCTGTGGTTTAAGTCGCCGATAGCCGGGCGCGCGGCGCTCCACCATTTGGGCCACCCACGAAAACATCTCGATATCGTTATGAAATGCGTCTTCGATGCCGGGCCGCAGGATCTTCACGGCCACCTCCCGGCCTTCTTTTGTGACGGCAAAGTGCACCTGCGCGATTGAGGCGGCGGCATGCGCTTTCTCATCGAAGCTGGCAAACAGCTCTTCAGGCGTCTGCCCGAATTCATCCACAATGGCGGCGCGCACCTGGTCGATGGAAAACGGTGGCAAATTATCCTGTAGCAACGACAAGTCCCGGCACAGCTCCTCACCCAACAGATCCGAGCGGGTGGAAAGGGCCTGACCGAATTTGATGAAACTGGGGCCGGCCTCTTGCAGCGCCCGCGACAGTCGTTCGCCCGGACGGCCCTTGGATCGGCGCCGGCTGCCTACTCTGGCTGCCCAGCGAATGCCCGGGGCCACGTCCAGCCGGTCGAGCAGGAACAAGGCATCGTGGCGTGCCAGAATACGTGCAACACGGAGCAACCGAAGCGCGTTTCGAAAATTGCCTGCCATGGCCTGTACTCTAAATCCGCCAGGCCGAATGGATGGCCGCAATCCCGCCTGACAGGTTCTGGTAGGTCACATTGCCGAGGCCTGTGCGCTCAATCATGGCGGCGAAGTCCTTTTGCGCCGGGAACTGGCGAATGCTTTCGGCCAGGTACTGGTACGCGTCCGCATCGCCAGCAATGCTTGATCCCAATGTGGGCAGAATGTTGAACGAATAGGCATCATACAGTTTGGATAACCACGGCAAGGCCACGGTGGAAAATTCAAGGCACAGGAAACGCCCGCCCGGCTTTAACACCCGGCGCGCTTCTTCCAACGCTCGTTGCGGATTCGTAACGTTACGAATACAAAACGCAATGGTGAACGCATCCACAGACGAGTCCTCTATAGGCAGGTTTTCGGCATCACCGGGTACCCAGGTAATATTATCCAGAACCCCCCGGTCGATGGCACGGTCCCGGCCTACGGCCAGCATTTCTTCGTTGATATCCACCACGGTGACCGAGCCGCCACCATTTTTGAGAAATCGCAAGGCGATGTCACCGGTGCCGCCGCCCACATCCAGCAATGTCATGTTGGCGCGTGGGCGAAGCTGGTTGATGAGGGTGTTTTTCCACAAACGGTGAACACCGGCGCTCATCAGGTCGTTCATCAGGTCATATTTGGGCGCCACAGAATCAAACACCCCCCGCACCATGCCAGACTTATCATCCGCATTGACGGTTTTGAAGCCAAAGTGGGTTGTTGTTTCTGGTGTCACTTCCGGGTTGGCCATAAATTTTTCCATTCAAACAGCGCGTCACCATAGCTTATGCGAACGGGACAAGCTAGATTGATCGCATGCCAGAATTACCTGAAGTTGAAACCGTCCGTCGAGGCCTGATCCCCATCATGGAAGGGCAGGTGCTTTCCCGTGTGGTGGCGCGCCGTCCTGATTTACGGTTCCCAATCCCCGATGGTTTCGGTCAGCAGTTAACAGGGCGTCGGGTGGTCAGGTTAGATCGCCGGGCCAAGTACCTGTTAATTCATTTCGATAGCGGGGTAGTGCTGATCTGGCATCTGGGCATGTCTGGTCGCGTGTTGATATTTGAGCGCGACCCGCCGCCTGAAGAAAAGCACGATCATATTATTTTTGAGACGGAATCCGGTGCCGTGGTGCGCTTCAATGATACTCGGCGGTTCGGCTTTGTGGATCTGGTCGACGGGGACGCGCTGGACACTTATCCCATGATCGCCAAGTTGGGCCCGGAGCCGTTGGATGACAGTTTTGATGGGGCCGCCCTGGCCCTGCGTCTGAAGAACCGAAAGACGCCGATCAAGGCCGCATTGCTGGATCAGTCTGTGGTGGCGGGGCTGGGAAACATCTATGTATCCGAGGCTCTTCACCGTGCGGGCATCTCGCCGCGCCGGTTGGCCGGTACGGTTCAGGGTGGGCGGGCCGTCAAATTAATCGTCGCCATTAAACAGGTGCTGCGGGATGCCATCGCCGCTGGCGGATCATCCTTGCGCGACCACCGTCAACCCAATGGGGAGCTGGGTTATTTCCAGCACAGCTTTGTGGTCTATGACCGTGCCGGTCAGCCGTGCCCCCGTTGTGATCATGGTGGTGATCATGGTGGTGATTGTGGCGGTGTGATCCAACAAATCGTTCAATCGGGCCGCTCCACATTCTTTTGTTCGGCCTGTCAGCGTTGATTACTCGTGCAAAGCCGGGTTTACAGCGATATACAGTCAGTATGATTTCAATTCGCCTGCGCTCTGTACTTTATGCTGTCGTGATCGTCGTTTTGGCGGTTGCTGCACGGCCCGGTATGGCCCAGGAACTGAGCTTCCTCAGCGGCATTGATGATCTGCCCCTTATGCCGGGCCTGCTGGAACAGACAGATTTAACTCTGGTATTTGATTCAGCCGAGGGCCGGTACGTCGAGGCCTATGCCACGGGAAACGTAACTGAGTTGACGGTCTCGCAGTTTTATCAACAAAGCCTGCCACAACTGGGCTGGCTGCATGATGGTTTGGTCACGTACCAACGTGATGGCGAGATTCTAATTATTCTGTCATCCCCATCGCCTGATGGTAGTAGTGCAACCACTGTTCGGTTTGCCCTCTCGCCACAAAACAGCAATTAGACCAACCTCATTCCAACACGGAGAACCGTCCCGAATGTATAATACCATCTTGAGCGAAACCCGTGATGCGGTTGGCCTGATAACCCTGAGCCGCCCTGACGCCCTTAATGCCCTTAATGCTGAACTGCTTTCTGAGCTTGGCGATGCGCTGGATGCCTTTTCGAGCGATGATGCGATCCGCGCCATTGTGATTACGGGCAGCGAAAAAGCCTTTGCCGCCGGTGCCGACATCAAGGAAATGATGAACCTCTCCTATATGGACGCCTACAAGGTTGATCTGCTGCCTAACTGGGACCGCATGCAGGCGTGCCGCAAACCTGTTATCGCGGCGGTGGCCGGGTTTGCACTGGGCGGTGGGTGTGAACTGGCCATGCAGTGTGACTTTATTATTGCTGCCGATACCGCCCAGTTCGGCCAACCAGAAATCAAGCTCGGCATCATTCCGGGCGGTGGCGGCACCCAGCGCCTGACCAGTTTGGTGGGAAAATCCAAGGCCATGGAGATGTGCCTGACTGGACGCATGATGGGTGCCGAAGAAGCGGAGCGTGCTGGGTTGGTCAGCCGCATCGTACCCGCCGCGAGCCTTTTGGACGACGCCCTCGCCACGGCGGCGACTATTGCTGCGAAGTCCCAGCCGATCGCCATGATGGCCAAGGAGGCGGTAAACACGGCGCTTGAGACGTCATTGAGTAAGGGCATTTTCTTCGAAAAACGGCTATTTCAAGCCACTTTTGCTACCGAAGATCAAAAAGAAGGCATGGCTGCATTCAACGAAAAGCGGAAACCCGACTTTAAACATAAGTGAGGACGCGCACCGTTGACCGTGGCTCGCCAAAAAACATTGTGCAGCAACGCTTGACGCCCGGTGAGAGTGCCTATATATACCTCGCTTCCGACCCGGTTAGAGACTGTTTGATACTGTTTGAGACTGGGACCGCATGAAATTCAGGACGATAAAAAATGGCTAATTCACTACAGGCACGCAAACGCATCCGTCAGACCGAACGACGCACCCAGGTAAACCGCGATCGTCGCAGTACGATGCGGACATTTGTTCGTAAGGTTGAAGAAGCAATCGAAGCTGGCGATGTAGGTGCCGCTAAAGCAGCGCTACGTGACGCAGAGCCTAAATTGATGCGCTGTGCGCAAAAGGGCATCCTCGAAAAGAATACGGCTGCACGAAAAGTTTCTCGTCTAAGCGCTCGTGTGAAAGCACTGGCCAGCTAGTCTGGATCAGAAAACAGGGTCAGCTATCCGATCCTCGAAAGCCGCGTTTTTTGAACGCGGCTTTTTTTATGGGATTTTTTCTCGCTCAGGCTGCATGAGTCTGCAAAACGATTTTCTGTCAAGCCCCATTATTTGTGGATTCGCAAATTGAATCCGTTGCGCCCAAGCGCAGACCCTCCTAAGATTACTTGTGACGTGATTAGGGAGATGCGTCGCGCGTAACCTTAGAGGGTTTGCCATTGCTGCTGAATGTGGCGGACCCATCCTACTATTAGTTGAAGACGCAACGCCAGGGAGGCATCGTAGGTCACCACCGCAATGACGTTAAACTATGTCAATGGTGATGTATTTTTTTGGGGGGCTGTCGTTCTCTGATTCTACGAAAATCGTGTCGTGTGATCGCTGTTACAGCGCCCGACATTTAAATGCCCGACACTGGCATGTGCAATTGGTTGGCTAAGCGAAGCACCCGACCAATAATGATGAAATTAATATTGGCACCAGAATGCCAATGCCCGGGGATCAAAAATTTATGTCGAGCGATCAGATTAAGCGCGAAATAGACGCGCAGTGGTTAGAACTAAGCGAGCAACTCCGCGCCGAAATCGGCGAGGCTGCGTTCCAGAGCTGGATCAAACCAATCTCTGTGCGTGATCAAGATGGCGGTACCGTCAAGATGACTGTGCCGACACGGTTTATGCGTGACTGGGTTGCCGCCCACTATGTGGACCGTTTAACCGACCTGTGGTCACAATGTGATGCCGGTATCTCGGCTGTTGAAATCAATGTGCAGACGGACCGGCATGTGCAAGCGACGCCTGAGCGTGCCGATGACGGCAACACGTTCGGATCAGCGCGCCGTATCGGCGATATGGACAAAGATCTTCAGGCAAAACGCGACGATATCAGCGCACCGCTGGACTCCCGTTTCATGTTCGAGCGATTTGTTGTGGGTAAGCCGAACGAATTTGCCTACGCCGCCGCCCGTCGTGTGGCCGAAGCCGAGGTGGTGCCGTTCAATCCGCTGTTCCTGTATGGCGGCGTCGGGCTTGGTAAGACTCACCTGATGCATGCTATTGCCTGGCACATTCGACAGGTCACGCCACAGCGTAACGTTATGTATCTGTCGGCTGAGAAATTCATGTACCAGTTCGTGCGCGCCCTTCGCGAGCAGAACACGGTGGATTTCAAACAGCAATTCCGTTCCGTGGACGTGTTGATGATTGATGACGTCCAATTCATCAGCGGTAAGGACTCCACCCAGGAAGAATTCTTCCACACCTTTAACGCGCTTGTTGATCAGGGTCGCCAGATCGTTATTTCGGCGGATAAGTCACCGTCCGATTTAGAGGGCATGGAAGAGCGCCTGATTTCACGCCTTAACTGTGGCCTGGTTGCTGATATTCACGCCACGACATACGAACTGCGTTTGGGCATTCTGCAATCCAAGGCTGAGCAGATGGGTGTAGAAGTGCCACCCAAGGTGCTTGAATTTCTGGCTCATAAAATTACGTCCAATGTTCGCGAGCTTGAAGGTGGCCTCAACCGTGTTGTTGCCCATTCTCAGCTTATCGGTCGCGATATCTCGCTGGAGACAACACAAGAGGTTCTCCATGATTTGTTACGCGCCAATGATCGCCGCGTGACCATTGAAGAAATTCAAAAACGCGTTTCACAACATTTCAATATCCGCGTTTCCGACATGCATTCGGCCCGCCGGGCTCGTTCGGTTGCCCGGCCTCGTCAGGTCGCCATGTATCTGGCCAAGCAACTTACATCGCGTTCCTTGCCCGAAATCGGCCGCAAATTTGGCGGTCGAGATCACACCACGGTCATGCACGCGGTCAAGAAGGTGGACGAGCTGCGCGAACACGATTCGTCGTTTGCAGAGGACGTGGAGCTGCTTCGGCGTATGCTGGAGGGCTAAGGCTCTTCTCTGTCCCTGTAATCCGTTGAAATTGCGTCTGTTTTCGCCTCCATTTTGGTTGCGAAAATGCTTACCATTCCGGACCTATCTGATATACTGTGAAGCCTTATCGCGGGGCCGTTCGATAGCCTTTATTGTGATGGGCGAATGGGTGTTTTCCGGGCTAATTTCGACCCGGATTTCTGTTCGTCATGGATACTGGTATCCGACCCAATTTATGGGGCGCAATTTGCGAGGCGCGGGCGGATTGGAACAAGTTATTTTAAGCGGGTTATGAATTAACAATGAAACTGACTATTGAACGAGCAACGCTCCTGAAGTCTCTGGGACATGTGCAAAGCGTTGTCGAGCGACGCAACACTATTCCCATTCTGTCCAATGTGAAAATGACCGCTGCCGATGGCAGGCTGGATCTGGACGCAACGGATATGGACTTGGATATTGTGGCGGGTGTGGCGGCAGATGTGTCCGCTCCCGGCTCCACCACGGCACCGGCGCATACCTTGTATGAAATCGTCCGTAAATTGCCCGATGGCACGCAGGTAGAACTGGACGCCACCTCTGATGATGGCCAGCTGGCCTTGCGCGCTGGTCGTTCACGATTTTCGCTCACCTGCCTGCCGACCGAAGATTTTCCGGTTATGGCTGGAGGCGACGCAACGCATACCTTCAGCATTGCGGCTGGCGAGCTGCGCGGGCTGATTGACCGCACCCGATTTGCTATATCCACCGAAGAAACCCGGTATTATCTAAACGGTATTTACCTGCATAGCACAGATCGTGACGGCACCAGCGTGCTGCGCGCTGTTGCAACCGACGGGCACCGCCTGGCGAGTGTGGAATGCCCCTTGCCCAGTGGCGCGGCTGGTATGCCGGGCATTATTGTGCCCCGTAAAACCATTGCTGAATTACGCAAGCTGATCGAAGATTCTTCGGACGATGTGGATGTTTCGTTGTCTGAATTCAAAATCCGGTTCACTTTTGATGGCGCGGTTCTGACATCCAAGCTTATCGATGGCACTTTCCCCGATTACCAGCGCGTGATCCCGGAAGGCAATGATAAGGAAATGGATGTTGAATGCCGGATGTTTGGTGATGCCGTTGATCGCGTTTCCGCTATTTCCAGTGAAAAATCCCGCGCCGTGAAAATGAAGCTGGCTGACGGTATTTTGACGCTATCGGCCTCTAGCCCCGAGCACGGTAGTGCTTCCGAAGAAATAGAAGTGGATTTCGCCGGTGATGAGATTGAGATCGGTTTCAATTCTCGCTATCTGCTGGACATCGTTCAACAGGTTGAAGGCGACGCCATGCGGTTTGTTTTAGCGGATGCCGCCTCGCCCACCATTATCCGTGAAGTTGATGACGAAAGCGCGCTCTACGTCCTCATGCCAATGCGCGTGTAATAGTTAGAGGGTAACAAAAATCTTGTTACAGACGCCATGCGATACGCCAACTGTATCTGACTCTGTATCTAGCAATGGATCACCGGGTGTTTTTATGACCGCCGATCACGCCGATGCGCCCTTTCCGCTGGCTATTGAGCGTCTCATGCTGACCGATTTCCGCTGTTACGAACATGCAGTTATGGAAACCGCTGGCAAGACGGTGGTTCTCAGTGGCCCAAACGGTGCCGGGAAAACAAACATTCTGGAAGCTGTGTCGCTGTTGTCGCCGGGACGCGGGTTGCGCCGTGCCAAACTCAGCGAAATTGCCCGGCAAGGTGGGGGCGGTGGCGGAGAACACCGCGCGTGGGCGGTTGCTGCCCGCGCGGCATCGCCAACGGGACCCGTCGATCTGGGCACTGGCCTGGCGCAAGCGGGCGCTGAGAAACGTACGGTTCGTATCGAGGGCGAGAACGCCAAATCGCAAGCCGCGTTGGGCGATTACATGGATACCCAGTGGCTGACCCCCCAAATGGACCGACTGTTTCTGGACGGCAAATCGGCCCGTCGACGTTTTCTGGACCGCCTGGTGTTTGGTTATGATCCGGCCCATGCCGGTCGGATAACGGCCTATGAACATGCCATGCGCGAACGGGCACGATTGCTACGCGATCATTCACGGGACGCCACATGGCTGACGGGTCTCGAAGACACCATGGTGACCAAAGGCATTGCGGTGGCCGCCGCTCGACTTGATCTGGTCGATCGTCTGGGCCGATATTGCCGGGCTGCCCACGGGCCTTTCCCGGGCGCCGGATTGGAAATTGACGGTACTGTGGAGCATTGGTTGCGCCAGCACCCGGCCCTGACCGCCGAAGACCAGTATCGGGCCAGCTTGCTTTCGTCACGCGAATCCGACGGCCATACGGGCGGCGCCCGCGTTGGTCCTCATAAAAGCGATTTGCACGTGCGGCATTTGAGCAAAGATCAGGAAGCAGAAATTTGCTCAACAGGTGAACAAAAAGCGCTGCTCATCTCCATCATTCTGGCCGATGCCCGCATGACGGCGGCGGAACGGGGTCGCGTGCCCGTTTTGTTGCTGGATGAAGTTGCCGCCCATCTGGACGAAGAACGCCGCGATGCCTTGTTCGTTGATCTGATCGCCCTTGGCGGTCAGGCTTGGCTCACAGGCACAGACGATAGTTTATTCTCCCGCTTGCGGGGCCACGCACAATTCTACGCCGTTGCAGACGCCACGGTGACACCGGTATCGGAGCCCGATTAATCACATGAGTGACGAAACAGAAAATACTGACGTTGACGAAACTCCCGCGCAGGATCCGGATTCATATGACTCCGATTCCATTAAAGTCCTGAAGGGACTGGAGGCTGTTCGGAAACGTCCCGGCATGTATATCGGTGATACGGACGACGGGTCTGGCCTTCATCACATGGTTTATGAGGTTGTCGATAATTCCATCGATGAAGCGCTGGCCGGACATTGTGATACGGTGAAGGTGGTGCTGAACGCCGATGGCTCTGTTTCTGTTTCTGATAATGGTCGCGGTATCCCGGTTGATATTCACGCCGAAGAAGGCGTTTCTGCGGCTGAGGTGATCATGACCCAGCTTCACGCCGGTGGTAAGTTCGATCAGAACTCATACAAGGTCTCTGGCGGATTGCACGGTGTGGGCGTTTCGGTGGTGAACGCGCTTTCTGAAAAACTCAGTATGAAAATTTGGCGAAATGGTAAAGAACACGAGATTTCCTTTGCCCATGGTGACACGGTGGCAGCGCTGGAAATCACCGGCGATGCCCCGGACCGGGAAGAAGGCCCAGGCCCGCTGACCGGTACCGAGATCACGTTCCTGCCGTCCAAGGAAACATTCTCAATCGTCGATTTTGATTTCGCTACGCTGGAACACCGCTTGCGTGAGCTGGCATTCCTGAATTCCGGCGTTGTGTTGGAGTTGATCGATGACCGCAGTCCTGAACCCGTTGTCTCTCGCCTGCACTACGAAGGCGGGTTACAGGCCTTTGTGGAGTACCTGGATAAATCCAAGAATGCGATCACCGAAAATATCATTATGGGCACAGGTGAGCGCGATGGCACCACCGTGGAATTCGCCCTGCAATGGAATGACAGTTATCACGAAACCACGCTGTGTTTCACAAACAACATCCCCCAGCGGGACGGTGGCGCGCATCTGGCGGGTTTCCGTGGGGCGTTAACGCGAACCATCAACAATTATGCCAATGAGTCCGGGTCCACCAAAAAGGCCAAGGTGAACATCACCGGCGATGATGCCCGCGAAGGCATGACCTGTATTGTTTCGGTTAAGGCGCCTGACCCTAAATTCTCGTCTCAGACCAAAGACAAGCTGGTTAGCTCCGAAGTGCGCCCCATTGTGGAAGGCATTATTGGCGAGGCCCTCGACCGTTATTTCGAAGAGCATCCGGGTGAAGCCAGAAAAGTGATCGGCAAAATCATTGAAGCCGCTGCGGCCCGTGAAGCCGCCCGTAAAGCCCGTGAACTGACCCGGCGCAAAGGGGCGTTGGATATTTCATCGCTGCCCGGCAAGCTGGCGGATTGTCAGGAACGTGATCCGGCGCTATCCGAAATTTTCATCGTGGAAGGTGACTCTGCTGGCGGTTCCGCCAAGCAGGGCCGTCATCGTGCCAATCAGGCGATCCTGCCCCTGCGCGGTAAGATTCTGAATGTGGAACGGGCACGCATCGACAGGATGCTGGGTTCGGCAGAAATCGGCACGCTGATTACGGCTTTTGGCATGGGCATCGCTGATGAATTTGATATCGAGAAATGTCGCTATCACAAAATCATCATCATGACGGATGCCGACGTGGACGGTAGCCACATCCGAACCTTGTTGCTCACGTTCTTCTTCCGTCAGATGCCTGAAATTATTGAACGCGGTTATCTCTATATCGCGCAACCACCACTCTACCGGGCCAAGCGTGGCAATTCAGAAGTTTATCTGAAAGACGACGCGGCGCTCGAAGATTACCTGTTCAATGCCGCCATCGACGAAGGCAGCGTGTTCACCACTTTTGATGGTCAACAGATTGCGGGCCATGACTTGCTGGCCACCGTTGAAGAGGCGCGTGATATCAAGGTTGTGCTATCGCGACTGGCGCAGCATGTGCCGCTGGCGATTATTGAGCAGGCCGCTGTTCTTGGCGCGCTTGACCCGGCGTTGCTGTCCAATGATGAACAGTCCGGCGCGGTGGCGGCCGAGATTGCCAAGCGCCTGAACGCGCTGGCCGACACCCATGAAAAAGGGTGGGAAGGCCAGGCGCTGGATGATGGTGGCCTGGCATTCAGTCGCACGCTGCGCGGTGTAACCGAACGGCACGACATCGATGGTGCGGTTGTCCGTTCAGCCGATGCCCGGCGACTGCTCGACCGGGTTGAAGCCTTGCAGAAATTGTATCTTGCCCACGGCACGTTTATGGCAAAAGAAAAAGAGCATTCCATCACCGGCCCCGTATCGCTGGTCGACACCGTGATCGCCATGGCCCGTAAAGGCGTCGGTATGCAGCGCTATAAGGGGTTGGGTGAAATGAACCCCGAACAGCTGTGGGAAACCACACTGGATCCCAATGCGCGTGTGTTGTTGCAGGTAAAAGTAGGCCAGCTGGATGACGCCGAAGAAGTGTTCTCAACCCTCATGGGCGACATCGTGGAACCACGGCGTGAATTCATTCAGAACAACGCTCTGAAGGTTGCTAATCTGGACGCCTGATTTGGGGTGTCGTTTGCTGTTTCGGCTTTCCGGAAATCACACGATGTTATTGGGGTTGGGAAGCCTTAACCCCCTTATAATCAGCTAGAAGATCGGCCACTTCTTTTCTTCTTGGATAGAAGAACGCCGTGTAAGCCATATCATCTTTCAGAATGTGACTGTACCACCAGTCCAGCAGCGCGTTGGCTACGACGTTGCTACGCCAATCATCCGTTGTCTCGAGAGGGGAAGCCAAGATGGTCTCCATCCAATGCCGAAATTCATCATGCTTGGCAAGGTGAGCTGTATAATCCGGGTAATTCATCCGTTTCATGACGAATTCTTCAGAGGCGAGATGAATATCTATGTAGGGAACCAGTGTATTCAGGATATACCCTTTCACCTCCAGTGGTTCACCATTTTCTATCGCGCCCTGCAGTTCTTCAATGAGACCCAGCAACGCAATATGGTCGGCGTCCCACTTCTCTATGCCAATACTCATTGAGGGTAACCAGGGGCCTATTTTTCCTGACTCGGTTTTAGGGGTCTCGGTTATTTCCAAACTCTCTATGTCGGTTGGGACGAGGGAAAAGCTTGCTACCGTTCCCTTTCCCTTTTCACTATGTATCGTAAACTTCCCACCCTGGAGCTCTGCAAAGTGATTGCACAAAGAAAGTCCCAGGCCTGTCCCTTCATGAGAGCGACCTTTTTCCCGCTCTATCTGTACAAACGGTTCAAGCGATCTTTTTTGTTCTTCACGGGACATTCCGATCCCGGTATCAATGACATTGACGACGACTTCCCTTCCGCTCATTAAAACTCGAACCGTTACTGAACCACCCGCAGAGGAAAACTTGACGGCATTTGTCAGAAGGTTGACCAGGATCTGTTTGGTTATCATCCTATCGGCTTTAACCTCCAGCGATTCTGAAGGAAACTCCGTGGCAATCGATATCTGTTGACTGTTGGCCCTTATCTTGATCATCGCCAGCACTTCTTTGATTACATCTGACAGTCGAAAATCTTCAATAAAGACCGTATGTTTTCCGGCCTCAATTTTCGACATATCAAGAACCTGGTTAATCAGCGCAAGAAGGTGGTTTCCGCTCTCGTTAATATCATCCGCATAGTCCTGGTATTTGGAAGGGCTCACAGGCCCATGTATCTGATATTTTATCATATCAGAGAATCCAATTATCGCGTTGAGTGGTGTTCGTAATTCGTGACTCATGGTCGACAGAAAGTCTGATTTGGCCCGGTTCGCGCGATCCGCGTCGGATAAGGCCGTTTGCAATTCAATTTGACCTTTCCGTATGCGTGAAAGAATGATCAAAATAATTATCAGTCCAATTATTGAGACCCCTGACACGATCGTAGCAATAATAATATTTTCGTTTCGCTCTTCCATCCTTGCTGCCAGAACGGCGTGCTCATACTCAGCACAGCCCCAATACCGTCAGTCGTTAGTGGAATTTGAGATAAAACGAACGCCTCTATTTCCTGCCCGGCAGCAACCAGTTCGTCGACTCTGGACCTGGTCGTGTCATTCCCGTACCGGTCCTCTAATATTTGCAAGGATTGGATTGCATGCCCTGAAACATACAAGGTGTCCTCGACCACCTGAATGATACCTGAGTACCTTGACTGGAGCTCTAGATCGCCCGGACGCATTTCAGCCAGTATCTGGGAATTCAAGAAATTCGACACCTTTTCGTAGGTTATCGAAACTTCTGCGACAACCTCACTTGACCATTCTCCAGCCGCGAGGTGGTAATCATTGATTAGAATATTCCGCCATTCGTCGGAATTGTACCGCCAGATCAACCCGGTTATGACGACCCCTGCCGTCAAAACCATGATCCCGATCAGAAAAAATATATACTGGGATAAAGTAAATTCGGTTCTTGAGGGGGCATCGTCATCCGATTCTACTAAGGCCTCCATCTAAAGCATTCCCAGACTCTCGGCGATGGTTGATAGTTCTTGAAAGTCATCCAGACTGGCTGGCAAGAACCCCCCGGCATGGAGTTTGTTCAGTATTGCGGTATCGGGCTCGTCAGTGGGAGATAATTGAAGGAAGGCCTGTATCAAGGAATTTCGGACTTCGGCGCCCAGGCCCTTGTTGGCCGCCCACACATAATCCGGGTAAGGCGGCGTCTTCCAGATAATCTGTACGTTGGTCTTTGACAATTGCCCATCAGAAAACATGGAATCAATAATCGAGGCGTTAGCGACGCCAAGATCAACCATGCCATCGCGAACTAGAAACCCGGTTTTGTCATGCGCGCCAGAGAACTTAATTTCCGAAAAATACGTTTCTGGAACGATGCCTTTAGTTTGGAGAAAATGCCTGGGCATAAGATGTCCGGACGTGGATAGCTTCGCTCCAAAGGCCAAGCGTTGGCCCTTGAAATCGTGTATCGTTTTTTCTATACGATCTGATCGTGCCAGAAAATAGCTCCGAAAACGAAGGTCCGTATCACGCATAACCATTGGAGCAGCACCAAGCTGTTTGTGTGCCTTAAGGAACGTCAAACCGCCGAAATAGGCGATATCAACCTGATTCTGACTAAATAATTCAAGAAGGTGGCTATAGCTCTTGGGCACGACTAATTCAGTTTTCAAGCCAACGGCGCTTTCCAGGTGTTGAAAAAGTGGAAGGTAACGTTCACGCAATTTAGCCTCTGTCTCATCAGGAAGGACGCCGATTCGAATCATTGTCGGTCGTTCTGATTTTTGCTGATCGAGAATGTCCATTGGATTAAGGATCAGAACCAATCCGATGGATAAACATAGGATCATCAACGCAAGTAGCATTCGTTTTGTCATATGGCGTGCCTCAAACAGCAGAGTTTCTCAACAATGGGCAGGCGCCTACTCTGAGGAATATTGCGTCGACCGGGTAACTCTTTGAATTATATGTGAGTGTTATAGTATGCATATTCAAGAGATTTGTAAAATACCCGCTGCTTTTATCTGAATTCCTCAACACCACCATACCGAAATTGCCCGAGCGTGAGCTATATTGCCGTCGTTCTTAACCCATTTATAAGTCCCATCCCTTTATTGTAGGCCATGGAAAAGTCACGAAAATCTGGGGCCAAACCGGTCTCGCGGCGAAAAACGGGACCCAGGCCTGCAAGTAACCGAGCACGGGCCAAAAAACCGGCTGCTGCGCCGAGTCGCGGTCGATTATCTGGCATGTTTAAAGGTCTGGGACGTGTTGCATCCTTCCTGTTGTATTGGGGTTCTGTTGCGGCCATCTGGGGCGGTGTTGCTGTCGGCGGCATCTTTGCATTCTATGCCTATGATCTGCCTGATGTTGATGCGGCATTCACGGCTACCCGGCGCCCCGCTGTGACGATTCTCGCCGCAGATGGCAGTGAACTTGCCACGGTAGGAGACATGTACGGCATGCCGGTGCAGCTGAACCAGTTGCCGCCGGTTTTATCCCAAGCCATCATCGCCACCGAAGACCGCCGTTTTTACAGTCATTTTGGTTTGGACGTGATCGGACTGGCCCGGGCTATGTGGGTTAATGTACAGGCCGGGCGTATTCGTCAGGGTGGCTCAACCTTAACCCAGCAAGTGGCGAAGAACCTGTTTTTGACGCCCGCTCGCACCATCAAGCGCAAGGTTCAGGAGGTTATGCTCGCGTTGTGGCTGGAGCATAAATTCACGAAAGATGAGATCCTTACCGTTTATTTGAACCGTATCTATTTAGGTGCTGGTACGTGGGGTGTGGACGCGGCCGCTCGTAAATTTTTCGGTAAGCCAGCGTCTCAGGTTTCCACGTGGCAGGCCGCCATGATTGCGGGACTGATGAAAGCGCCCAGTCGGTTGAACCCTATCGCCAGCCCTGAGCGTGCGAGAGCCCGAACGAACATTGTCTTGGGCAATATGGTCGCTGCCGGATACCTGAGCACCGCATCCGCAGACATCGCCCGCCGCGACAAAGGGCGCAACGTGCAAACCGCCATGGGTGGCGGCAGCCGTTATTTTGTGGACTGGGTGCTGGAACAGGTGCCCGATTATATCACCCTGGACCGGGACGTGGTGGTCAGAACCACGCTCGATCCCGGCATTCAACTAGGTGCTGACCGCGCGGTGATTACGGCGTTGGACGGGAAGGGCAAAGCTCAGCGTATTTCGCAAGCGGCCGTGGTCACCATGACCCCAACCGGTGCGATCCGCGCCATGGTGGGTGGTCGTTCATATGGCCAAAGTCAGTTCAATCGGGCCACCAAAGCGAGGCGTCAGCCGGGGTCCGCGTTCAAGCCTATTGTCTATTTGGCCGGTTTAGAATCCGGGCTGAATCTCTCCACGGTGATGGTTGATGAAGCCGTTGATATCAATGGTTGGTCGCCAACAAATTTTGACGATCAATACCACGGTGCCATGACGTTGGGGCAGGCCATGTCACGCTCGAGCAATACCATCGCGGTTCAGGTTGCGAGGCATGCGAGCTGGGGCCGTGTCGTTGATGTGGCCGAACGACTGGGCATTACCGGCTCACCCTCACCGCACCCCAGTCTTGCGTTGGGTACACATGAGGTCAGCGTGCTTGAGATGACGGGTGCTTATGCCTCATTTGCTAATAATGGCCTCGGTGTCTGGCCTTACGCCATTGAAGATATTCGAGAGCGTGATGGTACGGTTCTTTACACCCGGTCCGGGACCGGTCCGGGCCGCGTGATGGCCCCCCGGCACGCGGCCGCCATGAACACCATGCTCAGCGCCGTTATCGAAGAAGGCACCGGGCGCAAAGCCGCGATAGGTCGACCGGCTGCTGGCAAGACGGGGACCAGCCAGAATTTTCGCGATGGTTGGTTCGTTGGCTATACGGCGCAACTGATTACCGGTGTTTGGATGGGAAATGACAATGGGGCCGCACCAAAACGCCTGACCGGTGGTGGCTTACCCGCGCAAGTATGGCGCGACACCATGACTGCCGCGCATCGGGGTGTGCCGATTAAGGCGCTTGATCTGGAAAAGCCTACGTCGCGTCAACAAAGCGAAGGCTTGTTCTCAGGCTTGCTCTCGACGCTGTTAGGCGGCGGATAACCGCCTACTTTTTGGCTGTTTTCTTATTGGGTTTTTTAGCGGGCTTTTTGCCCAGCTTCTTGATGGTATTGGTGGTCGAATGTCCGACCTCGATATCCGCCAGAAACACTTCACCGCCGTACTTCATGACGGCGTCTCCGCCTACCACCTGATCCACCGTGTAATCAGATCCCTTAATCAGCACATCAGGTTTGATGCTTTTGATCAGCTTGATGGGCGTTTGTTCACCGAACAGGGTAACCGCATCCACGCTGGACAAGGACGATAGCACCGTTGAGCGGGCCTGCTCGTTCTGCACCGGACGGCTATCGCCTTTCAATTTTCTCACCGATTTGTCTGTATTGAGACCGACGATCAATCGGTCACAGGTATTGCGTGCCTGTTGCAGCAACGACACGTGACCCGGATGCAGCAAATCAAAGCAACCGTTGGTGAACCCGATCCTGAGTCCGGATTGCCGCCAGATTGCGACCTTGTCGGCCAGTTGTTCGTCGTTGCAAATTTTCAGATCTGTATTGCCCAGTTGTTGTTGCTGAAGGGCGGCGACAACATCGGCGGCATAGGCGGTTGCGGTGCCGACCTTGCCGACCACGATGCCTGCTGCCACGTTGGCAATCTTCGCCGCATCCACCATGCTCGCCCCGCTGGCTATGACGGCGGCAATGGTTGCGACCACGGTGTCGCCAGCGCCCGATACATCGAATACCTCCAGCGCTTCGGCGGGAAGGTGTGTGACTTCGCCGTCGGCCGTGACCAGGCTCATGCCATCCTGGCTGCGCGTGACCAGCACGGCTTTTAAATCATAGTCCACCACCAATGACATAGCGGCGTCCACGATATCGCTTTCCACCGTGACGGGATGGCCGACGGCCTCGGCTAATTCGGCCCGGTTCGGGGTGACCAGTGTCGCACCTTGATAGCGCCAGTACTCACGCCCTTTTGGATCCACAATTACCGGAATTCCTTTGGACCGCGCCGCATCAATAATGCTTTCGATCACATCAGGGATCAGGACACCTTTGCCATAATCCGATATAATGACGGCTCCGCAGGTTTTCAGGGCGCGCTTGGCGGCGCTGATAACCTTACGAGCTGTTACTGCATCTATGGGCCCAATGGATTCCTGATCGGTGCGTAAAAGCTGCTGCGTGCCAGCCAGGTAGCGTGTCTTGATCCCTGTGGCGCGATTTGGAACCGTGACCAGGCTGTTACATTTAAGACCGTTTTGCTCCAGTAGCTTCGATACCTTCTTACCCATAGCATCATTGCCGATGGCGGCTGCCAGTGACGCATTCCCGCCCAGGCCCACGATGTTACGCACAACGTTTCCGGCCCCGCCAAGCATGTTGGATTCGTGGCGGATCTGAAGAATCGGTATGGGTGCTTCGGGTGAAATACGATCCACATCGCCGTAAACAAATTGGTCGAGCATGATGTCGCCCACTACCAGAACATTGGCGTTGCGCAGGCGGGAAACAGTCTGGATCAGGTTCGAGCGTTGTTTCATTTAAAGGAGACCTAATTCCATTTCCAGGGCACCGCACAGCATGTGGCCCAGTGTAATGTGCATTTCCTGAATTCTCGGTGTGTCGTTAGATGGCACGATCAGGAACGGATCGGCCAGTCCGACCATTTTGCCGCCATCACGACCACCGAACCCGGCGGCGATGCAGCCTATGGATTTGGCCTGCTCCAACGCCTTGATGATGTTTGTCGAATTGCCGGATGTTGAGAACCCGATCACCACGTCATGGGGGCTGCACAATGCTTCCACCTGGCGCGAAAAGATGCTCTCAAATCCTATATCGTTGCCCGCCGCCGTCAGTGTGGACGTGTCCGTGGTCAACGCGATGGCGGCAATGGGGGAACGGTCTTCCAAATAACGGATGGTCAGCTCTGTGGCCAAATGCTGGCAGTCCGCTGCGCTGCCCCCGTTACCACAGAACACGATTTTGCCACCAGCTCTGATTGCAGCGGCGCTCAGCGATACCAATCGGGCCAGCGGCTCGCGCATCTCGCCATAGGCGGCGTTTGCAACCCGAATGTGTTCTTCAAATTCGTCGTTGTAGTATTGGTCTAGATCCATTGGTGCCTCGTATGATCCTGGCAAATTCCATCGCCTCTTTTACGCTACCGGCGGCGGTTTGCAAAGGTCCTACAGGTCACTTGAGACAGGTCATACGTTTTGGCGTTCAGCCACAAACCGACGGTCGTTCAGCCACAAGAATATGCCAGCCCAGCGCGCCATCGCGTGCTTTGGCCGCCCCAAAACGCCAGTTATCCAGGTTCCAGTCCACGATATGTTTCGAGATGTCCTGGGTCAGTGTGGCGTAATCATCTTCAATGCGTCCGACAATAGCGTCAAATAGCGGTGCCAGGTGTGTGGACATGTCATCATCGCGGATCATCCTGAAGCTCTGATCTATCATCAGCCGGATAAAGCCGTCGGCATTCAGTAAATCGGGTGAGCCGTGTCGGGCGGCAAGACGTGCTTGCTCATCTTTGCTCATCAGAGATGTTTCCGTGGTTTGCTCGCTGATAACAATGCGCCCGCCGGGTTTCAGTACACGGAACGCTTCTGAAATCACGGTCGCTTTATCTTTTGCGTGCACAATGCCTTCCTGAACCCAGTACCCATCGAAAGTTTTATCTTCGAAGGGAAGATCGTGAAAATCCGCCCATACGTTGTCCACGCGTCGGCTGAGGTCCTGATGTGATGCCTTTTCAGATGATGTGGCCAGATGCTGGTTTGAAATATTCGTTGCCGTAACGGTGCAACCATATTCTTTTGCAAAAAATCGAGCGGTTTCGCCGACGCCGCTCGCGACTTCCAGCACATGATGGTTTGCCGTTATGCCAAGGGCTTCGGCGATATGGCGTTTGGTGTGCACTATTGCCTGATCGAATGTGCAGTCATCGGTCAGCCGAATACCGAAATGAATGCTTTCGCCCCACACGGTATAGTAGAGTCTATTTGTTTCTTCTGTATCATATCGTTCCAGCCCCTTACCCCAGCTGGATTGAGTCTCTGAGTTATTTTTATGATGTTGGGTGGGTAAGTCATTCATAATAGGCACCTTTGTGAAAATGGAGAGTAAAATAGCTGTTGGTTATTTTCTGGTTGTCTATTTATCATTGCAATATGATGCACTTTATGCGCGAATGTAAATATATTTATTCTTACAAGAGGCGCAGCATGAACCAGGTCCACCCCATTAACGTGTCTGCTGACCAGTTTTCGGATGGACCAGTCGCGGGTCGTCTTTCTGATTGTCTGTCACTGGCGAATGATCAGCTTGGACGATCCATCAAGTCCTTTTTGGATCGCTACGAATCCAGGGCCATTGCGGGCGGAATTCGATTGGAATTGCATACAGATTTTCAACAATTCAAAGCAACCGCGGCCTCGTTGAACAAAGGCCCCATCTCACCGCAGTTTGACCAAACGGTGTCTGATATAGGTGCGGTGAACGGGTTTTGGCTGAAGGGCGTGGATGGGCGTGGTGAGATTGCCCAGCTTCAAGCCGTTCGAATGGATGACCTCGACGGCGACTCATTGGCAAACCATTGCCGTTCCCTACGGTTCTTTTACGACGATCCCTCAGTCAGTGCCCACCCGGGCGAATCATGTGTGGTGGATGCACCGGCCTCAAATGGAATTTCCGGCGTGGTTTGCTATCAGGGTGAGTTCTGGATTAAGGGCGGCGAGAACGGATTCCGAGGGCATGACTTCGCGAAAGTTCTGCTTCGAATCGGTATGGCAATCGCCCTGGCCCGTTGGTCGCCCGATTTTATTTTTGCCACCGTCGCGCCCGTCCTTGTGGAGAAAGGGGTCGTCGCGCGATATGGTTATCACAATCTTCAGCCTCACGGCATGATATGGACGGCCCCACAGAATGACGAAGTACTGGACGAGTGGATTATGTGGCTGGCCTGGCGAGAGTTGGTAGATCTGGTCGCGCGAAGCCGGTAGCCCTACTGGCTAAACTGATGCGGTGTTTTCGCGTGGCATCGTGGCATCGAGAAAGTCCACGTCCAAATCCTGACTGGCCTCGGAACAACACATGAGCAACGGCCCACCAGCATGTGTTCGCCATGGCAGCAGCAGCCTCTCATAGTTCAACCAGATCGGATCATCACCTGACAAATGAACGAAAGCCCGCACGTGGTCCAGTTTCGGTACACCTGACCGCATGACCCCTGCGTAGTCCTCGCTCATGGCCGCTTCATAGTCTTCGTCTGAAAAACAATGTTGGGGTGTTGTCCCAACCGCCAGACGTGGCCAGTCCTGGCCCAGCAGCGCCACACTGAGCGAATGGTTTCCCGCGTCAACAATAATAAAGTGTTTGCCCAACGCGTCAGGACGCATAGAGAAAGTGCGGCTCTTCAATCGCTCCAGATCGCCTTCTGGTACGTTTTTGAAAAATCCATCTGCTTTCCGCCAAACCGTGTACGCCCACGCAATGTCTGTGTGACTTTCGTCGATATGATCTAATGCTACATTGGCAATGGTGATGCTTTCGTCTGCTTCAAAGCTTTCACAGGCCGACAGCTCTGAAATACGATCAAGGGCCTCTTGGGTGGTCGGGAACCTTTCGCTGTTCCAGGCACCGAAAAAGTACCTTAACGTCACTAGAAAGTTCCCGGAGCCAGGCGTTTCATACGCCAGTAGAAAATAAAACATAGACCGCACGGCTTCTTGGGAGGCTTGCCTTACATCCCATTGGATATCCACAACCCCACCAATTTGAGCGACCTTAATCATACCCAATTCCCGGAATAGCGGCCCTTGGCGCTGCGTTAATTCCGGCAGGGTGCAGTCCGGAAACCGTTCCGCATAGCTGTTGTTGGCCTCATGCCACGCGCCCGCGTCATCGATCCACCATACCTTTGCGTTGGGTATGCTAACGGCATCCATTATAATTATCCCGACCCCTGCACCATCTTAACCTGTCTATGCGACATTATTTTACGCATATATATATTCTCATCACCAGTCCTCAATCCAATCAATCGTCACAGCAATATCACCATTTGTTAACCATCCAATCATTTCTTTCGTATTATTGTACCTCATACGCCGTGGTCTTATGATGGCGTTCATTGTGAATGCCTGATCGAACTGCGGCACTCTCTGATAGGAGAACGGGTTGAACACGGGAATGTTGCCTGGGCACATGGAGCCCCAGAAAGGTGAAGAGGAGATGCTGTTACAGCATCTTGGCCGCTTGCGTTCAGACGCTGTGGGTGCCTTTGCTGTTCATGTTCACCTTTCTGATCTCAGGCCCGGTAACCGTCAGCCCCGTTTTCTGGGCATCGCCAAACGATCCTTTGATGAATTCATCAGCGGCCACGATTCAATTCTATTCACCATGTACAATGCAGACCTGGTTTTGATGTGCCGGAATGTTCCCATTGAAGATGTGGATCCGGTAATCGAAAAAGTTAAGGCGTTGTTTTCTGAAGATCCACTGGTGCAGGGTGAAACCGGTAGCTACGAAGACCGTTTCACCACCTGGCATGACTTGTCTCAGCCCGATGATTTCCGCGCCCTCAGCGCCAAAATCAAGGAGCAGGAGGCCGCCGCCACCATCAAGTTTGAAAAGGACCTGGACGAATACAAGGTTCAGCTCAGCGCCACCGATCAAGGTACGCCGCTTGCGCCTGCTAATCTTGCTGCCATTGACCAAACCATGCGCAGCACCCAGATCGCCGATATTATTCGCAATCAGCCTGTTTATCACGTGATCCCCGGCAAGAAGGGCGCAATTGTTTTTCGTGAACACTTCATTGCCATGGGTGAGCTGAAAAAACGTGTGGCACCCAACGTCAATTTATTCGGTAGCCCCTGGCTGTTCCAATACCTGACCGAAACGCTCGACCGACGCATGCTTGCCGTCATGTCACGTCGAGACCTGGGCAAAACCACTGACAGCATCAGCCTGAACCTTAATATCAACACCATCATGTCCCGTGATTTCCAACAATTTCACGAAAGCCTTGGCGAGCACACATCCCAGGTGGTGATTGAAATCCAGATTATTGATATTTTTTCTGACCTTTCGGCCTACCACCATGCCCATGATTTTTTGCGTGAGCGCGGCTACAAGGTTCTGGTGGATGGACTCAGCCCTATTGCCATTAATTTCTTCGACCCCTCAATCTTGCAGGCGGACTTTCTGAAAATCAGCTGGGGCCCGGAATTTGTGGGCGAGGAAAAAGAAGACAAGATTGCCGATATGCGGCGCATTGTTTCACGGGCCGGTAAGCATGGCGTTATCCTGTCCCGGGTTGATTCTGAAGACGCTGTGAAGTGGGGCGCCACCTTGGGGATCGCCCGTTTCCAGGGCTACTTTATTGATAAACTGGTCGCTGCCGTTAGCGCCAAATCTGGGGCTTTGTAATTATGGCTGAAACCAATGATGCCAAAAAACGGATGCCCAGTCAGGAGCGATTGCTGGTTGACTATGTCCAGCGTCTGGAAAAACATCGTGAAGGGCGTGCCATCGTTCAGGTCCATTTATCGGCTCTTCGGCCCTTTAATCGTCGCGATCATCACCTGCGCGCGGCGGCCAATATTTTCGAACCCATCGTCAAAGCTTTGGCCGGTCAGCTCTTTCTGCTTAAAAGCGGTGATATCTTTTTCTTCTTCAAAAACGAGGTGCAGGGCGATACTGAGACGGCTGTTCAACAGGTGAAGTATATGTTCAGTGACGACCTGCTTATCGCTGACGAGGCCGAAACCCATACCATTTTCTCCACCTGGTTTAACGCGGTAACAGACTTCCCTGAGGTGCAGCGCATCGTCAAGGCCATGGCGGAAGTGGAAGATCGGCGCACCGAAGATGCCAAGAGCCGTATGGACGCGCGTGCTTCCTTGCGGGCTAAACAAAAAATGGGCGAACCCCTTACCCCTGACGTGTTGGCAAAAATTGAAGAGGCGTTGATCCGCGCCGACCTGTCCAATCTTGTTCGCCGACAGTTCGCCTGCAAGATCGACGATACCATGGTGCCAACACAGCAATTCAGCGAATTGTTTATCTCTATTCAGGATCTGCGCGAGACCTTGATGCCGGACGTCAACCTGTTGGCAAATCGTTGGCTGTTTCAGCACCTGACGGAAACACTGGACCGGCGTATGTTGTCCATGCTGAGCAAGACGGATCGTATCGCTATTACGGGTGATATCAGTTTCAACATCAACATCCGGACCCTTATGTCTAACGAGTTTTTGGCTTTTGATGACAATGTGGCGGCCAATCGCCGCGGCGCCATGATTATTGAGCTACAGAAAGAAGATATTTTTGCCGATCTCGGCTCATACCTGTTCGTTCGCGAGTTTGTTCAATCCAAGGGCTATCGGGTGGCCATTGACGGCATGACACTTGAAGCCATGCAACTCATTGACCACAAGCGATTGGGTGCCAATATGGTCAAGTTGGTCTGGAATGGTGAATTGGTTGACGGTGGTGAAAACGTTCAGGCCCAAGTGCGCCAGATGATCGAGTCCATTGGCGGCGAAAATGTTGTTATGTGCCGGTGTGACAACCGGGAAGCGATCGATTTTGGAAAATCCGTGGGCATCCAGCTTTATCAGGGTCGTTATATTGAGAATTTACTCGCTGAAGATGACCGCCGCCTTGATTTACTACGCCTGAAACGCCGTATCGAACGGTCGGATGAGGCCCCCGAGGATGAAGACGATTTCGAAGAAAAAGATGATGCCGATTTCGATTTCGGCCTTGATGACGACTAGGCTCAGGCGTCTTTATCGGCTACCCCGGCTTCGGCAAAAGTTGCCATCCCTGTGTGACAGGCATGCGCCGCACGGATGATCCCGATGGCCACGGCAGCACCGGATGCTTCGCCCAATCGCATATCCAGATCAAGCAGCGGGTCTAACCCCAATTTTTCCAGTAGCCGCCTATGGCCGGGCTCCTTGGAAACATGACCCGCGATGCAATGGTCAAGAGCGCCTTCTGCACAAACGGCGATCGGACCGGCAGCCGCGGTTGCCACGTATCCGTCCAGCACCACGGGCACACCCTGAATGCGCGCGGCTACGATAGCCCCCGCCATGGCGGCCAGTTCACGGCCGCCCACATGGCGCAAAATTTCCAACCCATCCGTCATGGCACCCTGGTGGGTTTCAACGGCGGCGCTGATAACAGATGCTTTATGGCTCAGGGCTTCACCCGACACACCGGTGCCCGGCCCAGCCCAGTCTTCGCCGGTGCCACCGAACAGGGCATGGGCGATAGCCGCCGCCGCTGTGGTATTGCCAATACCCATTTCACCAACGCACAGCAAATCCATATTGCTGTGAACGGAATTCCAACCCACATTGAAGGCCGTAACAAATTCACCTTCGTTCATGGCGGGACTTTCAGAGAAATCGGCCGTGGGGTTGTCCAGTTCCAGTGGAAACACCTGTAACGCCGCCCCTTGCGCTTTGCACAGCTGATTGATGGCGGCACCACCAGCCTGAAAATTACCGACCATTTGCGCGGTTACTTCTGATGGGAAGGCTGAAACGCCCTGTTTGGTCACACCGTGATTTCCGGCAAAGACGTGGACGGCCACAGTGCCCAGTGCGGGTGGATGGCTTCTTTGCCAAGTCGCCAGCCATGCGGCGATCTGTTCCAGGCGTCCCAATGATCCCGCCGGTTTGGTCAGTTGAGGCTCGCGTTCATTGGCTGCGGCCTCCGCACTTGCGTCCGGTCCGGGTAAGTTTTCGATCACGCCACGGATGTCATTGATGGAGTCTAAAATAGGAAGTGACATGAAGTGTCCTTGCATGGGGTTAGTGTTTTGTCGAAGATGGACTTCTATTCAAAATGTGACAACAGCTCCAAGCTTGCTGTTGTGAAAACGTCTATCTATACCCGGTAATAGTCAGATAATAGCGACATAAAACACATGGCATCTGAAAACAACACAGAACAAAAATTTAGTCCCGTGCGCGATATCGCGCTGGTCTTGTCATTTTTGACGCGGTTGCCGGTGGGTGCCGCCAGTTTCAATGGCCGAACCCTGGCACAAGCCGCATGGGCCTTTCCCTTTGCGGGGCTTGTGGTGGGCGGCATGGGTGGTGCTGTGTTGTACGGATTTGCCTTTATGGGGTGGAGCGCCGGCCTCGCGGTTTTGTTGGCAATGGCGCTGATGGCGTTGATGACCGGTGGCTTGCACGAAGACGGCCTGGCTGATGTGGCCGATGGCTTTGGCGGTGGTAACGACCCGGCCACAAAACTCGCCATCATGCATGACAGCCGTATCGGCACTTATGGGGTGCTGGCTCTAATATTCAGTGTGGGTATCCGGGCTCTGGCGCTGATTGAGATTCAGCAATCTGTTAATGCCTTCGTGGTCCTGGTGGCGGCCGCTGTGTTTTCGCGCGCTATCCTGCCTGCCATGATGGCGATCCAACCCCACGCCCGTGACGACGGCCTTTCCGTTGTGGCCGGTAGGCCCAGCGGTGGTGGGGCTTTGCTCGCCATCATCATTGGCGGTGGGATTGCCTTTGATGTTTTTTATCCCGATATCGTTGTAACGCTCATCGCCATGGGATTGGCCGCCTCGGGTGTCCTGTTATTAGGTGTGATTGCCAAGCGTCAGATCGGCGGCCAGACCGGTGACGTTATTGGTGCGGCCCAACAGATTGCAGAAACACTGTTTCTTATTGCTGTGGCGCTTACAGCAGGATCGCTGGCATGAGCAAATCAGAAGAAGCATGGCACGCAGCAGCCCCCACCGTGACCCGGTGGTGGTGGATCAGGCACGCCCCGGTGTTTGGCGGCGCATCCCGGCTTTATGGCCAGGAAGATCTGGATTGTGACGTGAGCGATACGCCCCGGTATGAAGCATTGGCATCCCGCTTGCCGGATGATGCCGTCTGGATTGTGACTAATCTGGTGCGAACCCATCAGACGGCTGGTGCCATATGGTCAGCGGCGGGCTCGGAACAGAATCCGACTGTTGAGCCCGAATTGGCGGAACAGTTTTTCGGTGACTGGCAGGGTCTTACGTGGAGCCAGATGGAAGAACGCGATGCGGATACCTATGCTCAGTTTTGGCAGGACCCGTCCGGCAATGCGCCACCGGGTGGTGAGAGTTTTGCTGCGGTTATTGATCGCACGTCTCAGGCCGTGGATCGCCTGACCCAACAATTCGCCGGTCGCGACATTGTGTGTGTGGCCCACGGTGGCAGCATCCGGGGCGCTGTGTCACAGGCGCTGGGCCTGCATCATGAACGCGGACTGTCGCTAACCATCGATAATCTGTCGCTTACCCGGCTTGACCATATAGAAGGCGGTACGCTTAATGGTGCCGGTCAATCTTGGCGCGTTGTTGGCGTCAACACGGTTGTCTGAATTCGTAACTGATGGAAGCATTGCGTGACTGAACAATTGCCACCGGTAACGCTTGTCCTTGGTGGCGCGCGTTCGGGTAAAAGCACCTATGCAGAACGTCTGATCGAGGCCACAGGGCGCGGTGTCTATATCGCCACGGCCGAGGCCTTTGACGATGAAATGCGAGACCGCATTGGCACGCATCAGCAGCGCCGGGGCGCGGGGTGGCATACCCTGGAAGAGCCGCTGGATTTATGCGGTGCGCTCGTTCGTGCATCCGACATCGGTGCGCCGGTACTGGTGGATTGCCTGACCCTGTGGCTGTCCAATCTTATGGCCGCCGATAAAGAGATTGATCAGGAAGCCTTGCGGCTGATAGAGACACTACAGAATTTAAATGTGCCTGTGGTAATGGTATCAAATGAGGTTGGCCTTGGCATCGTGCCGGATAATAAATTGGCGCGAGACTTTCGGGATCATGCTGGGTTATTGAACCAACAGGTTGCCGCCATGGCAGACCGGGTTGTATTTATTGCGGCTGGGCTGCCGCTTACACTGAAAGAATAACAAGATGAAGATACCTGCTACCGTGATCACCGGCTTTTTGGGTGCGGGCAAAACAACGGCTATTCGACATATGCTGGAAAACGCGAACGGCAAAAGGATAGCCCTCATTATTAATGAGTTCGGTGATCTGGGCATCGACCGCGAAATCCTGACCAGTTGCGGCATCGAAGGCTGCGCGGATGATGATGTGGTGGAACTGGCCAATGGGTGTATCTGTTGCACGGTAGCCGATGATTTCCTGCCTACCATTGAAAAGCTTATAGACCGGCCCGATCCACCAGATCATATCGTTATCGAAACATCTGGTCTGGCGCTGCCAAAACCGTTGGTGAAAGCCTTTAACTGGCCTGAAATCCGCTCTCGCGTGACCGTCGACGGGGTGATTGCCGTTGTGGATGGTCCGGCTGTGGCGGCGGGACAATTTGCCCATGATCTGCACGCGGTTCAGGATGCGCGTGAAGCCGATGATGCGCTGGACCACGATTCGCCGTTGGAAGAGGTTTTTGAAGATCAATTGCATTGCGCCGATATCATCGTGCTGAACAAGTCTGATCTGCTGGACTCAGGTACACTAGACCGGGTTCGGGCCGAATTACAGGAAGCCGCCAGTGCATCCGTGAAAGTAGTGTCATCCAGCCACGGCAACATTGATCCGGCGATCTTGCTGGGCGTCAGTGGTGCGGTGGAAGACGTGATCGAGGATCGGTGGTCCCATCACGACGGTGATGATGACCACGACCATGACGATTTCGATACCATTGTTGTGTCTATCGGTGATGTGACAGACCCCAAAGTTTTGACAGCCTCTATTCAGGACCTGGCCGCGAATCATAATATCCTTCGGATTAAGGGTTTTGTGCATGTGCCGGGTAAATCCATGCGTCATGTGGTTCAGGCCGTGGGTGGTCGGGTGCAGCATTACTTCGACCGCGAATGGCAGGACGGCGAGACCCGCGAAAGCCGGTTGGTGGTTATTGGCCAGACCGGTTTCGATCATGAGGCTGTGACGGCCTCGCTTCAGCAGTAAAACAACATGCATCTTCTGGCTGCCCAACCCGGCGCTGTTTCTGATGGATCAGAAGCCATTGATCTGGGCCAGAGCCCCGGCGATATTATTGTGTTGTCGGCGGCTGATACGGAACTGTCATTGTTGGCGCAAGCCTGCGGACAGTTAACTGACAATGTGGATGGTTTTCCGTCCGTTCGATTAGCCAACATCATGCACCTGGCTCACAACATGTCCGTGGACCTGTATGTGGACGATATGATCCGATCCGCCAAGCTGGTGGTGGTGCGCCTGTTGGGCGGGCGCGGGTACTGGTCGTATGGCGTGGAACAGGTTGCCGGAGTTTGTGCCGAGCTTGGCATCCCGGTGGCTTTCCTGCCCGGTGACGATCAGCCCGATGCGGAACTGAACAGCTTTACGTCTCTGGCCCCTGAATCAACCCACCGGTTATGGCAGTACTGTGTGCACGGTGGTTTGGAGAACGCTCTGTCGTTCATGGGGTTCTGCGCCGATCTGATTGACCATCCCGCTGAATGGCAGGAGCCCCGCCCGCTGGTGCGTGCTGGTTTGTATTGGCCCGGCGAAACCATGCCCGATGTGGAAAGTATTCAGGCCCATTGGAAACAGGGTGCGCCGGTTGCGGCCATCATTTTTTACCGGGCATTGGTGCAGGCCGGAAACACGGCGGTGGTGGACACTATGATTGCGTCGTTACAAGCGTCGGGGCTGAATCCGCTGCCCATTTTCTCACAAAGCCTGAAAGACCCGGTTGCGGCTGCGGTGATCGAAGAACTGATGGCCACGTCACCTCCATCCGTTATTCTGAACGCCACCGGCTTTGCTGTATCAGCCCCCGGTCAGGACCGGACCGCAACCCCGTTTGATGATGCCGACTGTCCTATCTTGCAGGTGGTTTTTTCGGGCAGTAACAAAGCCAGCTGGGAGGACGGCACGCATGGCCTGTCCGCTCGTGACATTGCCATGAATGTGGCCCTGCCTGAAGTGGATGGCCGGTTATTTTCCCGCGCCGTTTCCTTCAAGGGATCATCGCGCCGTGACGCGCTAACCGAAACGGATATCGTGGCTTATGAGCCGGTGGATGATCGCGTGAGCTTTGTGGCTGAACTGGCCGCCGCATGGGCCAATTTGCGAGATAAAAAACCCGGCGACAGGCGGGTTGCGCTGATCCTTGCCAACTACCCCAATCGGGACGGGCGGCTCGGCAATGGCGTTGGGCTGGATACACCAGCGGCGACCATCAACGTACTGAACGCCTTGCAGGATGCTGGTTATCAAGTTTCAGAAATACCAGCCAGTGGCGATGATCTGGTCCGCCATATGCAGGCTGGACCGACCAATGATTTCACCAAGCTGGATGAGCGTGAAATCCGTGAAACGTTTTCTTTTGCCGACTACCAGCTTTTTTTCTCCAGCCTGCCGCAGGCTGTGCAGGACGCGGTGATCAACCGCTGGGGAGCCGCCGATCAAGACCCGTTCTATCGACCCGGTGATCTGGATTGCGGCAAGTTCCTGTTACCCGCGTTTCGGTGTGGGAACGTGATCGTGGGGGTGCAGCCCGCGCGTGGCTACAACATCGATCCGGTTGAGACCTATCACGACCCTGATCTGGTGCCGCCGCATAACTACTTCGCTTTCTATGCGTGGTTACGGCTGGGCGCACAGGTGGATGCCGTCGTTCATATGGGCAAGCACGGCAATCTGGAATGGTTACCGGGTAAGGCCATTGCCTTGTCATCCGCGTGCTACCCCGAAGCCGTACTCGGCCCGATGCCCAATATTTACCCGTTTATCGTGAATGATCCGGGCGAAGGCACGCAGGCCAAGCGCCGAGCCCAAGCCGTGATCATTGATCACCTGACACCGCCGCTGACCCGCGCAGAAAGTTACGGACCCTTACGCGACCTGGAACAGTTGGTGGATGAATACTACGAAGCATCCGGCGTGGACCCCCGTCGTTTGGTCGTGCTGAAAAAAGAAATCCTGACCCTGTGTGCCGCTACCGGTGTGGGCGAAGATTGCGGTTTTAAGACCGGCGATGGTGAAGATACGGCCTTGGCCAAACTGGACAATTATCTGTGCGAACTGAAAGAGCTTCAAATTCGCGATGGCCTGCATGTGTTTGGCGACAGCCCGACGGACGGGTTGCTCACCGATTTACTGGTGGCGCTGATCCGGGTGCCGCGTAATTCGGGCAAGGATGGCGACGCGTCGATCCTGCGCGCGTTGGCCGATGATCTGAATTTGCGAGAAACCGGTTTTGATCCGCTGGATTGTGAGATGGGCGTTGAATGGGTTGGACCTAAACCGGGTTGCCTGAATCTGCTGGACGAGCCGTGGAGGTCCAATGGCGATACGGTTGAACGGCTGGAAATGTTGTCCAGTGCGTTGGTGTCGAACCAAACCGACCCAGATGCATCGTGGTCAGGTGCGAAACAGGTTTTGGACAACCTCGATGCCACCATTCGCCCGGCGGTGATGTCCAGCGGCGCGGCGGAAATTACCGGGTTATTACGGGGCTTGGGTGGTCGCTTTGTAGAACCGGGCCCGTCCGGCGCGCCCACCCGTGGTCGTCCAGATGTTCTGCCCACGGGGCGCAATTTTTATTCTGTGGACACCCGCACGGTCCCAACGCCGGCCGCCTGGACGCTGGGCTGGAAGTCGGCTGATCTGTTGTTGGAAACCTATCGGCAGGAACACGGCGAATGGCCCACAGCCATGGCGGTGACGGCGTGGGGTACCAGCAACATGCGCACGGGTGGTGATGACATTGCACAAGCCCTGGCACTTATGGGTGTGCGACCCACGTGGGATACGGCGTCCCGCCGGGTCACCGGGTTTGAGGTTCTGCCCCAATCGGTTTTGGGCCGGCCCCGCGTTGATGTGACGTTGCGGGTGTCCGGATTTTTCCGCGATGCATTCCCGGCGCTTATTGACCTGGTGGATTCCGCTGTTCGTGCCGTGGCTGTATTGGATGAAGACGAAACGGAAAACCCGCTTGCCGCACGGGTGCGGGCCGAAACTGCGCGGCTTGTTAAAAAAGGCACAGATCCCGACGTGGCTGAAAAGCAGGCTGGATACCGCGTGTTTGGCTCCATGCCCGGCGCCTATGGAGCGGGTCTTCAGGCCCTGATCGATGAAAAGGGTTGGGAGACCGATGCCGATCTGGCCCGCGCTTATGTGGCGTGGGGCGGCTATGCCTATGGGTCGGGTGCCGAAGGTGAAACGGCCCACGGTCTTTTTGAAGAACGCCTGAAACGAGTAGACGCCGTGGTTCAGAATCAGGACAATCGCGAGCACGATATCCTCGATTCGGACGATTACTACCAGTTCGAAGGTGGCATGACCGCGGCGGTTCGCGTTCTGTCTGGTGCACAGCCCACAGTTTACCATAACGATCACTCGCGCCCCGAAACACCGCGCGTACGTACACTGGAAGACGAAGTGGGCCGTATCGTTCGCGCCCGCGTGGTGAACCCTAAATGGATCAACGGGGTCATGCGCCATGGCTATAAAGGCGTGTTCGAAATGGCGGCCACGGTGGACTATCTGTTTTCATTTGCCGCCACGGCCCGGTGCGTGAAAGACCACCATTTCGATGCCGTGTTCGATGCTTATTTAGGTGATGACACGGTTCGCGATTTCATGGCCGAGCATAACCCGGCGGCCATGGCCGAGATGATCGATCGCCTGATCGAGGCACAGGAGCGCGGCTTGTGGAAACCACGCCGTAACGACACACGTGCGCAACTGGAAGAATTTGCGTTATAATCCGGATTCTTAACAGACCAACATAGCAGGACCACTCATGGCCGAAATGACCGAAGACGAAAAGAACGAGCGTCACGCCGAGAAGATGAAAAAGAAGAAGGCCGCCCGCGACAAAATTCTGGCCACCAAGACCATCGAAAAAGGTCTGATCATGGTTCATACCGGCAAGGGCAAAGGTAAGTCCACGGCGGCGATGGGTCTGGCGGCGCGGGCCGTGGGTAACGGCATGAAGGTGGGCATTATACAGTTTGTTAAAGGTGTATGGGAAACCGGCGAGCGCGTGGTGTTGGAAAAATTTCCCGACCTTTGTATCATGAAAGCCATGGGCGATGGCTTTACCTGGGAAACCCAGGACCGTGAACGCGATCTGGCCGCCGCACGGTCAGCATGGGAATCAGCCAACGAAATGATGGCGGACCCCAGTTACGATATGGTCATTATGGACGAGCTGAACATCGTTCTGCGTTACGATAACCTGCCGCTGGAAGAAGTTATTGAAACACTACAGAACAAGCGCGAGATGCTGCATGTGGTGGTGACGGGTCGCAATGCCAAAGATGAACTGATCGAGATCGCTGATCTGGTGACAGAAATGACGCAAATCAAGCACCCGTTCCGTGGTGGTGTGAAAGCGCAAGTGGGGATTGAATTCTGATGCGTACTTATATTCTGGCTGTATTCTTCAGCATCTTTATGACGGGCGCGTGTACGCAGTATACGGACCCGCCCCACATGGTGGCCCCCCGGATTATTGATCAATCCATCGACACGCTGGCCACGTTCCGCCAGCTGGAAAACATCGATTCCATCGACAAGCATATTCCGGGTGCGGCGGGCATTCTGATCCTGCCTCATGTGGTTAAGGGTGGATTCATAGCGGCGGCAGAGGCCGGTACTGGCGTTCTGTTGGCGCGCACCTCAGACGGAAGCTGGAGCTATCCGGCATTCTATGTTCTGGGCTCCGGTAGTATTGGATTGCAGCTCGGCGTGCAGGACGTGTCCATGATTCTGATTATTCGAAATCAGGGTGCCCTTCAGGCAGTCATCGAAAATCAGGGTAAATTCGGCGCCGACATCGGTTTGATGTTGGGTTATGTGGGGGCTGGATATGAAGGTTCAACCACCACCAATCTGGGGGCTGATATCATTGCCTTCATGGGACCGGGCATGGGCGCTTTTGGTGGCGTGTCGCTGGAAGGTGCAGCCCTGATCCGGCGCAATGATCTGAATGATTATTATTATGGTGCGGGCGCCTTGCCACAGGACATCGTGATCACGGGTAAATATACCAATGCTGGTGCCGATCCCTTACGCATACGCATCGATCCGCAATAAGCACCATGGCCTCGACCACTTCCATCATGTTTCAGGGGACGGGCTCAGACGTGGGCAAGTCCCTGTTGGTGGCCGGGCTGTGTCGTGCCTATCACCGGCGTGGCCTTGTGGTCAGACCATTCAAACCACAGAACATGTCCAACAATGCCGCTGTTACCGAGGACGGAGGCGAGATCGGTAGGGCGCAGGCGTTGCAGGCCCGCGCGGCCTGTGTGCCCCTCAGCATCCATATGAATCCGGTGTTGTTGAAGCCCGAATCGGAAACCGGCTCGCAGGTTATTGTTCAGGGCAAAGTGGAAACCACCGCCAAGGCGCGGGATTACTACGCCCTTAAATCACAGCTTATGCCCCGCGTACTGGACAGCTTTTCGATTATCAGTGACGAAGCCGATCTGGTGATTGTTGAAGGCGCGGGCAGTGCGGCGGAGGTAAACCTGCGCGATAGTGACATCGCCAACATGGGCTTTGCTATCGCGGCAAATGTGCCGGTGGCACTGATCGGCGATATTGACCGTGGTGGCGTAATCGCCAGCTTTGTGGGCACACATGCATTGATATCCCAAGCCGAGCGCGATCTGGTCTGCGGGTTTGTGGTCAACAAGTTTCGGGGTGACCCCAGCCTGTTTGATGATGCTATATCCCTGATCGAAGACCGCACCGGGTTCTCATCATTGGGTATCGTGCCTTACTTTGCCGACGCGCGGTTTTTGCCCAAGGAAGATGCCATGGCGCTTGATAATCGGGATGATCAGGAACAGGCGAATGGGTTAATCAAGATCGCTGTGCCGCGCATTCCCCGTATCGCCAACTTCGATGACCTGGACCCGTTTATGGCGGAACCAAATGTCCAGGTGGTGATTGTGGAAGCGGGTAACCCCATCCCCGGCGATGCCCATGCGGTGCTGATCCCCGGATCAAAAGCCACTTTGGCGGATTACGCTTTCCTGTGTGAACAGGGCTGGGATATCGACATCGCCGCACATCACCGCCGAGGCGGTATGGTGATCGGCCTGTGCGGCGGGTACCAGATGCTGGGCCAATCAATTTCTGATCCGAGCGGTACCGAGGGCCCGCCAGAAACCCGAAACGGTCTCGGTTTGTTGAATGTGAACACCGTTATGGGTGGCGAGAAAACGCTGGTGGAAACACAAGGCCAGGAAGTCTTGAGCCGCGCACTGGTGCGTGGCTATGAAATCCACATGGGCGACACCACTGGCGAAGACCGGAACCGCCCATGGTTTACCGTGCGCGGGTATGAGCCGGAGGGGGCCTGTTCATCAGACGGTCTTGTGATGGGTAGTTACCTGCATGGCATGTTCGTCGAAGACGCATTCAGGCAAGCGTTCTTGTCGCGACTGCGCGCCGGGCATCACAGCGATCTGGCGTTCGAAGACCGCATTGAGAAAACGCTGGATGGGTTGGCCACGCATCTGGAAGAACACATGGATCTGGATAAATTGCTTAAGGCAGCAGGTTGATCCGCACCACCAACAGAACACCGACCCAGCCCGCATTAATCAGGCACGCCACGAAATACAGATAAAGTGCGCGGTTGATATGCACATAGGTCAGCTTGGCTGTGCCGTCGCCCATCCATGGGTCTTTCACAACCATATCCACATACCGGCGAGGACCAGCCAACGCCAAACCCAGTGCGCCCGCCATGGCACCTTCGGGCCAGCCCGCATTAGGGGATCGATGTTTGCCCGCATCGCGCCACATAACTTTAAAGCCTTTCAGGGCGTTGGCTTTGGGTGCGATCAGTGCGGCCAAACACAAAAATATGGCTGACAGCCGGGCCGGGATGATGTTGACAATGTCATCGATTCGCGCCGCCGAAAACCCAAAGGCACGATATTTGGGCGACTTGTGCCCGATCATGGAATCCATGGTGTTGATGGCTTTGTAGACCAGCAACCCCGGAAAACCGAACAGCACATACCAGAACACCGGTGCCACCACGCCGTCGCCGAAATTTTCTGCCAATGATTCGATGGCTGCCCGAGCAACGCCGTGCTCGTCCAGTTGCGCCGGATCACGCCCGACGATATGTGACACGGCGTCACGGGCGCTTTCCAGGCTATCATGGTGCAATGCCTTGCCCACTTTTTTCACGGCGTTGTACAGGCCCCGTTGCGCGATGAGACTGATGGTTAGAATGCATTCAATAATCCAGCCCCAGGGGTGGTTTTGGCCGAGCCACGAAACAGCAAACCCGACAACCCCGCAAACTCCGCTAATGATTATAACCGTCAGGAACCCACGTACAGCGCGGTCCATGTCAGACCGTGTTTCACGGTTCAACTTGCGATCGAACAGATCAATCATGCCGCCGATGATGACCACCGGATGTTTTACGAATCGGAAAACAAACCGCGCTTCGCCCAGGTAGGCTTCCACGCCGAGCGCGATCAGCATAATTACCAGTGGATCAAACCCGGCTGGCCCATTTATCATATCGAAGCTAAACATGGAGTGCACAATGATCGGACAGGCCTCTACGGTCAATCACCCGAATAAGATGCTATGATGCGATTCGCGTGACGGTCATATAATAGATGGATACAACAACGGCAATGGATGCGCTTTCCCGAGCTTTGGAACTAATCGGCATTAGCTTACCGAACCCTGTACCCGTTTTGGGCGGAGTGCTGATCATCGCCCTTATTGTTGCATTGGTCATTCGACAGAAACGCGCCGCCCGGCGATTGTCCAAACCGGCACCCGTTATCGATAAGCTACCGCCCAATATGGAGATGGCGAATGCGGAAACAGGCGTTTCGGACGAACGGCAGGAGCCCGCGTTGGGGACCCCGGTTTCGGACATTCCCCTTCCATCGGATCACGCATTTTCTCGTCTGTCCGGTCTCGACGACAGCCTGAGCACTGAATTGACGGCTGCGCGACAGTTGCTGGATGATGGCAATGTGTCGACGGCCATTGAGGCATTGTCTCGCATGGGTGAGATGGAGCAAGGTGCCGGGCGTGACCTGCGGCGTCAGGCAGACGCCCGCCTGTCCGGGGCCGCCACCATTCATCTGGTATCCGGTGATTTGAAGCTGGCCAATGACGACGTGGTTGGTGCCATGGCTGAATACGGTGAAGCCATCGAAGCGGTGCCGCGTGGCCGTGATACGTTGATGGCGGAATGCCTAAACAAACATGGTGCGGCGGCTTATGCGGCCCAGGACCTGGATACGGCGGCAGCATCGTTCAAACGGGCGGCACGAATTATTGAACGTATTCGGGGCCTGAACCACCCTGATGTGGCAACGGCGATTAGCAATCTGGCCATGCTTCACTACGTGCGTGGCGATCTGGCAGCGGCTGAGCCTCTATACAGCCGTGCATTGGAAATTGACGAATCGTCATTTGGCAAAAATGCCACCGAGGTCGCCACCGATTTGAACAACATGGCGTTGTTGTATCAGAAACAAGGCCGGCTGGATGATGCAGAAGTCCTGTTTGCTCGCGCCCTCAGCATTAAGGAAAGCCAGTTTGACGCTGGTCATCCCAGTCTGGTCACGGGCTTGCGAAATTATGCGGCGCTATTGCGTGATATGGATCGCGGGGTTGAGGCCGAGGCTTACGAGCGCCGGGCGGAAGCCTGATTTTTTAGTGTCCTGTATATACCCCGGGCGCTGATCAAAACAGTGAACAGCAGAGCCGATGCGCTCATCAGTGCCATCAGGCCATGGGGTTCCCATAATTCGATTGCGTACCCGGCGGCGGGTGGACCGACGATGTTTGAAATCTCATAGGCCACCACGAACGCGGCGCAGGCCGCGGTCAGGCTGCCACCCTTGAAACGCTCACCCAGCATAGCCAGCGATACGGTATACAGCGCCCATATACAGCCGCCCCACACAAACAGTACGGCACCCATGGCATACAGATTATCAGCCATCAGAGTGACGCCGATGGGTCCAAAGATGCCAACGATACCACACAACACCAGCACCAGTCGGCCATTGGTTTTCTCGGCCAGCCATGCGATCGGCAGTTGCAAGACCACATTGCCCAGAACAAACACGCTCAACAATTGAATAGATATCTCCTGCTCGTAACCCATGCGTAAACCCCAGATGGGCAGGAAGCTGAACATGGACATATCAACCATGCCACAGACCAGCGCCGCGGCCAGCAACGATGGCATGGCGATCAGGATGCCTGAGATTTTCATATCATTGGCAAGATTGAGGACCGGGGCCATCTTCCCGATGAGCGCAAATGGTATGAGGCTGAATGCAATAAGTATGGCGAATACCATATATGGCCAGAAATCGCCCACGCCGATCATGGTCAGCATGAATGGCCCAACGGCGAAGCTGGTCGCCATGACCGCGCCATACATGGCGGTAATGCGGTTTCGCATTTTCTCTGAGGCGATAGAGTTCAGCCAGGATTCGGAAATAATCCAGGACATGCCGCCAAACACGCCGGCCACAAACCTTAAAGCGAGCCATTCATTATAGGTGTTGAATATGGGTAACAGGGCGACCATGACCAGCGAGCCAACGCTGGACAGGAATATTGTGTTCAGGGTTCCAAGTCGACTGACAATGAACGGCACGAACGGTGCGACCAGAATGACGCCGATGGGCGTTACGGCCCCAATAATACCAATGCTAAGGGTCGAATAGCCGTTCCCCTCCAGCGTTAGCGCCATCAGCGGCATTAGCCCGGCGTATGAGATCCCCCACGTGAAAACAGCCGCATAGATCGCCACCAACGATATGGTGCGCTGACGGCTGGTTAGCGTTGATCCCGTTGCCGTTTGTTCGATTTCTATTTCAGCTTTAGTGGTCATGCCTACCCTTCGCCCGGCGAGTGGCCCATTGTCAACCGTCTCATCTATGGTGATGAGGGGAGAGGATAGTTTTTGTCGGATTTCGGTGTTTCCCTCAAGCTGGAAACAGCTATAGTGCGCCAACTACATACAAGCATATACAGGCGGAGGCGATGACCACCTGTACTCATACACGCGCAGCTCGAAGGCAAGGACCAGGCTCTTGGAAAACTCCACCGCCATTATGATATGTGGTCACGGCAGCCGTGACCAATCCGCCGTTGACGAATTCAATTCGTTGGCGGCCCATTTCCGTGACCGTCTGCCCAATTATGATGTGGAAAGCGGGTTTCTGGAATTCGCCACGCCGGTTATCAGTGAAGGCCTGGATAAGTTGCGCGATCGGGGCGCAAAAAAAATCATCTGTATTCCCAGCATGTTGTTTGCCGCGGGCCATGTGAAGAACGATCTGCCGTCCGAGGTAAATAACTACGGCGCTGCGAATGACGGCTTGGAAATGGTTTTTGGTGGCGAATTGGCTATCGATCCTAAATTACTGGAAGCCGCCAAGCAGCGCATCGAAGAATGCGAAGCTGCTGCTGAGACTACCGTTGCGCGCGAAGATACGCTGTTGATGGTCGTGGGGCGGGGCACCAACGATTCAGATGCCAATTCCAATGTTAGCAAGGTCGCCCGCATGTTGTGGGAAGGCATGGGTTTTGGCTGGGCCGAGGTAAGCTATTCCGGCGTTGCCTATCCGCTGGTGGATGCGGGTATGGAGCGGGCCATGAAGCTGGGCTATAAACGCATCATCGTTTTTCCTTATTTTCTGTTCACGGGTATTTTGGTCCGGCGCATTTATGCGTGGGCCGATGAGGCCGCCGCCGCAAACCCGGATGTGGAAGTTCTCAACGCTGGATACCTCAATGATCATCCGCTGGTTATTGATACCTTTATTGAACGGGTTGGGCAGGCGCTTGAAGGCGATAACGCCATGAATTGTTTGTTGTGCAAATATCGTGACCAGATTATCGGCTATGAAGGTGACGTGGGTACGGCACAGGTGGGCCATCATCATCACGTTCAGGGTGTGGGCACGGACGGGCACGGCGCCCATGACCACGGTGTGCATCACGGCCATCACCATCATCCCGGGCACGGCCATAGCCACGACCACGATCATTCCAAAGACTAGGCACGCGTTATGTTCGATTACATTCGTGATCCACAGGTGATTTACGATCAGTCTTTCGCCACCATCCGGGCGGAAACCGATCTGGATGCTCTGGCCCCGGATATAGCAACCGTTGCTGTGCGTCTGATCCATGCCTGTGGCATGACCGATATCTGTGACGACTTATCTTATTCAGACGATGTGGTTTCATCTGTGAAATCGGCACTGGCAGCGGGAAAACCCGTGATCACCGATGTGCGCATGGTGGCCGAGGGCATCATCCGAAACCGACTTCCATCGGATAACGTGGTGATCTGTACCCTGAATGACGCGTCCGTGTCGGATCATGCCAGGACCACCCGTAACACCCGGTCGGCAGCCGCTGTTGATTTATGGGGTGATAATCTGGCGGGCGCGGTGGTTGCCATCGGCAACGCGCCCACGGCCCTGTTTCGCTTGTTAGAGATCCTTCATCAGGGGGCCCCGAAACCGGCGGCTATTTTGGGCTTTCCTGTGGGGTTTGTGGGCGCTGTTGAATCCAAAGACGCGCTGATTGAACGCGCTGGCGACGTACCCTATATGACGTTGCGTGGTCGTCGAGGGGGCAGTGCCATGGCGGCGGCGGCCGTGAATGCCATGGCGGGGGAACCAGCATGAGCAGTTGGATTACCGTCATTGGCGTTGGTGCAGACGGGCTGGATGGCCTGACATCGTCCACCCGCGACCACGTAGCCTGCGCTGATTTACTGGTAGGGGGCGAGCGCCATCAGGCTATGGTGCCGGACAGCGACCTCAAAGCCGGGGCCGAGCGCCTGACCTGGTCCTGTGGCATTGCATCCGCCATGGATGAGATTGCCAACTGGCGGGGCAAATCCGTTGTGGTGCTGGCATCCGGCGATCCACTTTATTTTGGTGCTGGCAGCACGCTTGCCCGACATTTCGGCGCTGCTGAAATCAACGTTATCCCCTATCCGGGGGCTTTCAGTCTGGCCTGTGCCCGCATGGTCTGGCCGATTCCTGACGCAACCACCATGACCGTGCATGGCCGCGCACACGCGGGCCTTAACCTGCACATTCGTCCCGGCGCCCGCATTGTGGCGCTGAGCTGGAATGGCGAAAGTCCGGCCAAGCTAGCGAACATTCTGCGTGATCGAGGCTTCGGTCCCAGCACCATCGTTGTGTTCAGCGACATGGGTACAGTCGAAGAACAACGCTTTGACGGCACGGCAGAGAACTGGCCACACGCCACGGTACCAGACCTCAACACCGTCTGTATCGATTGCACCCCCGGACCTGATGCCAACTGGTGGCCCCGCACGCCGGGCTTGCCGGAAGAGGCGTTTGAGCACGACAGTCAGATCACAAAACGCGAAGTACGTGCGGCAACGCTGGCCGCACTGGCCCCTCAGCCGGGTGAATTGTTGTGGGACGTGGGGGCCGGATGCGGGTCGGTGTCTGTTGAATGGCTGCGTAGCACAGATGGCACCCGCGCCATCGCCATCGAACGCCATGAAGACCGGCTCAAATATATCGAAACCAATGCCAGCACGCTGGGCGTGCCTCGTTTGGAGATTGTTGCGGGTGAAGCACCTTCGGCGTTGAGCGATCTGGCCACACCGGATGCCATCTTCATCGGTGGTGGTGTCTCCAATGCGGATATTCTGAAAGCCTGCTGGGAAAGGCTGGCCGGTGGTGGACGCATGGTCGCCAACGCCGTCACGCTGGAAGCTCAACAGCAACTGATGAATTTCGGTGCCAGCCATGATGCCACCTTTACCCGTATGAGCGTGGCCCGCTCTGGCGCAGTGGGTGAATTGACCACGTTACGTCCCATGATGGACGTGTTGCAACTCTACGTAAGGAAGAACGATACATGACCCAAGTGGGTACACTCTATGGCCTCGGTGTGGGGCCGGGCGATCCCGATCTGATCACCCTGAAAGCACACGCAATTTTGCAACGCGTCCCGGTCATTGCCTATCCGGCCCCTGATACTGGTGACAGTCTGGCTCGGGCTATTGCTGCGCCCCACTTACCCGGTGGGCAGGAAGAAATTGTCATTCGTACCCCCATGGTGCCCGGCGCGTTCCCGGCCAATGATGTTTACGATCATTACGCTGGCGAAATTCGCGAGCATCTCAATGCCGGTCGTGATGTGGCCGTGCTGTGTGAGGGTGATCCGTTCTTGTATGGCTCCTTCATGTACGTGTTCTCGCGTTTTGTGGATGCGGGCAAAGTTGTTGTCGTCCCCGGCGTGTCATCACTGGGCGCTTGTGCGGCGGCGGCGGGATCGCCACTGGTATCCCGTAATCAGGTTCTGACCGTGCTGCCCGCTACACTGGACGAGGGCGAACTGGAGCAGCGCATTCAGAATTCAGCCGCTGTTGCCGTCATGAAAGTCGGTCGTCACGCCGCCAAGGTGCGGGCCGTGCTCGAACGACTGGGCCGGGCGGACACTGCCTGGTACGTGGAGCACGCGACCATGGATAACGAGAAGGTCCTGCCGCTGGCAGAATTTTCCGACCCCAAAGCCCCTTATTTTTCCATGATCCTCGTTCGTGAACGTGAAGGAGTTACCCCGTGAGCAACCCGCTAACGATTGTTGTTCTCCATCAGTCCGGCATCAATTGTGCTGAACGTATTAAAGTCTTCATGCCCCATGCCAGAATCCACGGCCTGTCAGGGCGGGTCAAAGATGGTGCCGATGAACTGTTTGTTGGCGCCGCCGATCACCTGCGCCAGTTGTTTCTGGATGGTCACACAATCGTCGGTGTTTGTGCTGCGGGTATTCTAATCCGCGCCCTGTCGAGCGTTCTGGATGACAAGCACACCGAACCACCCGTCCTTGCCATCGCGGGTGACGGATCGTCCATCGTGCCGCTGTTGGGTGGTCATCACGGTGCCAATGCTTTGGCGAGCGAACTGGCCGATCATTTGGGTGGTACTGCCGCTGTGACCACTGCCGGTGATGTTCAGTTGGGCTTTGCGCTAGACGAGCCACCGCTTGGCTGGCACGTGCAGAACCCTGAAAACGCCAAACCCATTGCGGCGGCGTTGTTGGCAGGCGATCCGGTTGTTCTGTCTGAGGAGGCAGGAAACGCTGATTGGATTGCCGCCACATTCGCGGAAACATCAGAGCTGTCCATTCGAGTGACCGACAAGGTGGTCGAGGCGAAAGGTAACGCCCTTGTTTTCAACCCGCCCAGCCTCGCTCTGGGCGTAGGATGCGAACGCGACACGGAAACGTCAGAGCTGATCCAGCTTGTGAAGCAAACGCTGACGGATGGTGGTCTCACGTCACGCTCCATTACGTGCGTGGTGTCTATCGATCTTAAGTCCAATGAAGAAGCCGTTCACGGTCTGGCGGATTATCTTGGCGTTCCCGCCCGATTTTATTCAGCTGCGGAACTTGAGAGCGAAGCCAGTCGTCTGGAAACACCATCCGACATCGTGTTTCAGGAGACCGGATGCCATGGCGTTGCCGAAGGCGCGGCACTGGCCGCTGTTGGCCCGACCGGTGAATTGATTGTGCCCAAGCATAAATCTCAGCGTGCGACCTGTGCCGTGGCGCGAGCCCAAGGGAACATTGACGCGACCACGGTAGGGCGTCCGCAAGGCAGTCTCGCCATTGTTGGCATTGGGCCGGGCTCTGAAGAATGGCGCACGCCACAGGTCACCCGTGCGCTTGCAAAGGCCGATCATGTCGTGGGCTATGGATTATACCTCGATCTGATAGAAGACGTGATTGCTGGCAAAGAACGCCATCAATCTGATCTGGCACAGGAAGAAGCCCGCGCCCGTGCGGCGCTGGAATTGGCCGCCGAAGGCAAACGCGCGGCGTTGGTTTGTTCCGGTGATGCGGGTATCTATGCGCTGGCTACACTGGTGTTCGAACTGCTGGACCGGGAAGACCGTGGCGATTGGAATCGTCTGGCTATCTCTGTATGCCCCGGTGTGTCGGCTATTCAAGCCGCGGCGTCGCGTATCGGCGCGCCTATTGGGCATGATTTCTGCACCGTATCGCTGTCTGATTTGCTGACCCCGTGGGATGCCATCCGCACCCGTTTGGAAGGGGCTGCCATGGGTGGCTTCGTAGTGGCGCTCTATAACCCGGTATCCAAAAAGCGCCAGAAGCATATCACCGAAGCCCGTGATATTTTGCTGAAACACCGCCCGGCGGACACGCCTGTGGTGCTGGCGAGAAATTTGGGCCGTGACGGCGAGAATATTTCCGTGATCCGATTGGATGAGTTAGGCCCCGACAAGGCCGACATGCTGACGCTGGTGTTGATCGGTAATGAGCAAACACGGTTCATGGAACGTGGTACCAAAAAGTGGGTCTACACACCGCGCGGCTATGCTAAAAAGATGGACGCAGTAGCCGATGGCGCGGCTTAATTTCAGGAGGAAATGTTATGAAGGTTCTAATTTCTGTTCTCTCTTCACTAATGTTGGTGTTCACGTTGAATTCCTCGGCGATGGCACAGACGGATGGTGAACGCATTATCTCAGAACTAGAGGCCAAAATCATTCATGGGTTTTTCGTATCGCTGGATAAGGCAACGCAATCCAGCAACGAAGACCTTTCAATTGAAGACATTGTTGCTGATGTGCTGAAAACAGTCGTGAATTCGACCGATGAGTCGGAAGAAGATGACGAGGCGTCCGATAAAAAGAAGAACAAAGGCAAAAACAAAAAGAAGAATAAAAACAAAGATAAATCCAACAAGGGACGTGGAAATGGCCTGCCACCCGGCCTGGAAAAGCAGCTGGCGAAAAATGGCACATTGCCACAGGGATTACAGCGAAAGCTTGAAGAATCTGGCGCCCTCCCACCAGGCTTGCAGGCGAGTGCATTGCCAGCTGAGCTTGAGGCACATTTAACCAAGCTGCCAAAGGGCCAGAAGCGTGTGGTGGTCGATAACGATTTGCTGATTATTGAGGAAGTGACGGGCCAGGTTCTGGAAGCCATTCCAAATATCATTCCGCCAAAGGTTGCGGATATTTTGAAGCAGCTTCCAGGCGTGTTGTTGTCACAGTAACGGTTATAGATTTAAGGACAAAAATAAAGTGACAGTTCATTTTATAGGGGCTGGCCCCGGCGCGGCTGATTTGATCACCGTTCGCGGGTTGAATCTGATCAAATCCGCGCCGGTGGTTTTGTACGCAGGCTCGCTGGTGCCCGAAGCCATCGTGGATGAAGCCGCTGATGATGCACGCGTGATAGATACGGCTCCCATGCATCTGGATGAAATCATTACTGAGATTAAAACGGCCCATGATGCGGGGCTTGATGTGGCGCGGGTGCATTCTGGTGATCCGTCTTTGTACGGTGCCACGGCGGAGCAGATGCGCCGGCTGGATGATTTGGGCATCCCCTATAATGTGACGCCCGGTGTGTCGGCCTATGCGGCGGCGGCGGCGGCGCTCAATCAAGAACTGACCCTGCCTGACGTCAGCCAAACCGTCATCCTGACGCGGACCTCCGTGCGTAGCTCAGACATGCCAAACGGCGAAGATCTGGACACGCTGGGCAAGACGGGCGCGACGCTGGCCATTCATTTGTCGGTCAATAATCTGGCCAAGGTAGTACGGGAACTGTCACCTCATTATGGCGAAGATTGCCCCGTAGTCGTGGCGTACCGGGCCAGTTGGCCGGACGAGATGTATATCCACGGCACCCTTGCCGATATTCGTGACAAGGTGAAAAAGGCCGGTATTACCCGTACGGCATTGATTATGGTCGGTCATGTGCTGGGCCAGTCATCCTTTGATGACAGTCGTTTATATGCGGCGGATCACCATCACGTCCTACGACCCAAGAGCGCCTGATATCCATCCCAGCGCCTCTTCGGGCGATGAAACGGTCTCGCCAGCGGGCAAAGCTGGTCGTTCTACCATAATGACATGGATGCCAAGATCGGCTGCGGCCTGTAATTTGGCTTCGGTGGCGCTGCCGCCGCTTTCCTTGGTGATCAGTGTATCGACGCCGTGTGCTGACATGGTGTTCCGCTCATCGGTCACATCAAATGGTGGTTTCTGCACGATCACCCTTGCGCCGTCAAAAGGCGGTGACCCTTCATGGTCTTCAATCTGTCGAACCACAAACCGGGTGCTGGTCAGGGCCCCGAATACATCAAGGCCATTGATGCCGGTGGTTAGAAAAACGTTTTTGCTGCCTCGTTTTTTTACCGTGGCGGCGGCGGATTCAAGGGACGGCACGCGGGTTACATTAAGTTCTGTAGGCAAACCCCATATCGGACGGTCGATCATCACGCGGGGGATGCCCGTTTTAGATGCGGCTTGTGCGGCATTGTTTGAGATAGTCGACGCAAAAGGATGCGTTGCGTCCACCAGAACAGATATTTCTTCGTTTTTTATGTAATCCGTCAGCCCAGCGGTGCCACCAAAGCCGCCAATGCGAATGGTGCCCGCGACGGCTTGCGGTTTGCGGGTGCGTCCGGCCAGCGACGTGATGACTTCAGTATCCGGCCCCAGCCGGTCTACGCAAAGCTGGGCCAGTAACCGCGCGTCCTTGGTGCCGCCGAGTATGAGGATTCTACCCATCCGATTGGCCGATCAACTGTCCCTGACGATCAAAGATCACCACATGGATTTCCATATTGCCTGATACCGTGGCCATGGCCACCTCGCGAGCCTGTCGGGCTATAGTTGAGGCGATATGGATGCCATCCGACGTTGCCAGCGTGAAGGCTTCGAGCGCTGTGTTGGCCGCCTCAATTTTTGAGGCGAGATCAGCAGAGCCACCGCCAGTCACTGCAACCTGCGCCAGTTTCGCCATATCCACGCGGGACCGGGAAGAATGCAGATCAAGCGCACCCTGTGACAGTTTGGTGATTTTACCGAACCCGCCCGCCAGCGTCAGGCGCGGCACCGGGTTCTCGCGCAGGTATTTCAGCAACCCTCCGGCGAAGTCACCCATGTCGATGAGCGCTGTTTCCGGCAGGCCCAGCATCTTCTGAATGGCGGCCTCGGATGTGGAGCCCGTGGCGGCGGCTATATGGGTGATACCGCCAGCGCGGGCCACATCGACGCCACGCTGGATGGAATGGATCCACGACGAGCACGAATAGGGGATGACAATCCCGGTGGTGCCCAACACTGAAAGTCCGCCTTTGATACCCAACCGTCCATTCATGGTCTTCTCTGCCAGTAGCTCACCGCCCGGAATGGCGATGGTTACGGCCAGATCAGCAGGGCCTTTCAAGGTTGCGGCGCGGGTGCGCAGGTTATCGCACATAATCTCTCTCGGTTTCGGGTTGATGGCGGGCTCGCCCACCGGCAATGGCAGGCCGGGCAGGGTTACGGTTCCGACGCCGTCGCCCGCATGAAACGTAATGCCGCTGCCATCCGCCCCTCTTTTTACCGTGGCGACGATCTCGGCCCCGTGGGTCACATCGGGATCATCGCCTGCATCCTTGATAACAGAGGCCCTTGCCCAATCGTCGCCGATCTGGTGGCTTTTCAACGTGAACGATGGCTGCAATCCCTTGGGCAGGGCGATGGTGATCGGGTCAGGGAAGCTGCCTGTAACCAATGCCTCATAAGCCGCCGTGGCCGCCGCCGTGGCACAGGCGCCGGTGGTCCAGCCCTTTCGTAGCGGCCCGTCTGGTTTTCGATTTCCCATGTAGCCAATGTAACGCGCCACGCCGGTCTGTCACCGAACTTTTGTCTGAATGCCTGTAATTTGCCCTGTGGATACGTTGGATACGTTGGACACATCGCCTCTGTTGCCTATTATACGGATCAATACCATGACATGCAGGTTGGAGAATTCACTCATGAGGCAAGCCCGGATAATCGTTGCCATACTGGTTCTGGTCGTTGGCGCTGGCGGTATCTGGAATGCCGTTCAAAAAGGCTATTTTGGACCGACTGCCGGCAACCAGAGTACCGCCACAAAGGTTATGATTGGCGGTCCGTTTGAATTAACAGACCATCGTGGGAGCCGAGTGACAGAGGCCAGCTACAAAGGCACGCATATGCTGGTCTTCTTTGGTTATACGTTCTGCCCCGATGTGTGCCCGACCACACTATCCACCATTTCTTCGGCCCTGGATGAGCTGGGCGCCGATGCCGAGAAAGTCACACCATTGTTTGTGACCGTGGATGCCGAGCGTGACACGCCTGAATATTTGAAAGAATATCTGGAACATTTCCATCCCGCCATCATCGGGCTTAGTGGTAATCCCAAGCAGATCAAAGCCATCGCCAAAGGCTACGGTGTTTATTATGCCAAGGCCATGGAAGAGGGCGCTGATCCGGAAGATTACCTGATGGATCATACATCCATTACATACCTGATGGATAATGATGGTATGTACGTAACGCATTTCTCTCACGATACGGAAGCCTCGGACATGGCAGCCAAAATCAAGAGTATTCTGGCTGGTGGCCAATAATCCCACACCCGGACTGATTATTGCCGCACCATCGTCGGGTAGCGGCAAAACTGTTCTGACGCTCGGTATCCTGCGCGCGCTCAAAAAACAGGGCGTGGCGGTGTCTTCGGCCAAGGTTGGTCCCGATTATATAGATCCCGCATTTCATACGGCGGCCGCGGGGCGGCAGTGCCTGAACCTGGATCCATGGGCTATGCGCCCAGCCGTTCGCGCACAGGTTCTGGACCGTATTTCCCGCGACTCCCAGATGATTGTCTGCGAAGGGGTCATGGGCCTGTTCGATGGTGCCACGGCCACTACGGGTTCTACCGCCGATGTGGCGGCATGGTCCGGATGGCCCGTGGTGCTGGTGGTGGACGTGCGCGCTCAAGCGGCATCAGCGGCGGCCATCGTGCGCGGATTTGATTCGCATCGCACAGATGTGACCATCGCCGGTGTGATCTTCAACAAAGTGGGCAGCGACCGACACGCACAGATTCTACGCGATGCCATGGCTGACACATTGCCACATATTCCGATCTTGGGCATGGTGCCACGGTTCGAAGAGCTTACGTTGCCCAGCCGTCATCTGGGATTGGTTCAGGCTTCCGAGCATGGTGAGCTGGAACAGTTTCTGGAGCAAGCCGCTAGCCAGGTGTCAGAGCACGTCAATCTGGACCAGTTAAGGTTTGCCGCCGTGCCGTCCGGTATTTCTGTAACGCATGATGCGACGCCTGCGCTGAAACCATTAGGCCAGCGTATTGCGGTAGCGTCGGATACGGCATTTTCATTCTGCTATGACCATGTGTTGCAGGGTTGGCGAGATGCCGGTGCCGAAATCACGTTGTTTTCACCGCTGGCGGGTGAAGGGCCGGACACGCGCGCGGACGCTGTTTACCTGCCCGGCGGATACCCTGAATTGCATGGCGAGACGCTGGCTTCGGCAAGCGGGTTTCTGGGCGGCATGGAGGATGCGGCATCGCGGGGTGCGGCTATTTATGGTGAGTGCGGTGGCTATATGGTTTTGGGTAAAACGATTGTTGATGCGGACGGCGTGGGCCATGCCATGACCGGTTTGCTGGCGTTGGAAACATCGTTCGCAAAGCGGTCTTTGCACCTGGGGTATCGCAGCGTTGTCACCTGTGCGGATAGCCCGCTTGGACCAAAGGGCTCGGCGTTTATGGGTCATGAATTTCATTATGCCAGCACCATTTCAAACCCGTCGGATGCGGCCCTTTTTCTGGCAAAAGATTCATTGGGTGTGGATTTAGGTGCCATGGGCATGGCGGCGGGCAATGTGGCCGGGTCATTCTTTCATCTCATCGATCAGGCGGGCTGATCGCCGTGGCGAATTTCTGGGAAACCAAGAGCCTCGGTGAGATGACCACGGCACAGTGGGAATCCTTGTGTGACGGGTGCGGCAAGTGCTGTCTGGGCATGGTTGATGATCCGGATGGGGGCGCTGACTTGAAACACACCAATGTTGCCTGTCGGTTGCTGGACCCGGATGCCTGCCGGTGCAGCAGCTATGATGATCGCCACCGGTTCGTGCCGGACTGTGTACGTCTAACGCCCGATAAAATTGACAAGATCGCGTGGTTACCGGCCAGTTGCGCCTACAAACGGTTGGCGCGCGGAGCGGGACTGGCGGACTGGCATCCGCTTGTCAGTGGTGATCCGGAAAGTGTACATACGTCGGGTAATTCTGTGCGCGGGCGGATGGTGTCCGAACGCGACGTCACCGATTTCAGCGACCACATTGTAGACTGGCTGACCTGACCCAATGACTGATGCAAACGGCAATACGGATGTTCCGTTCTGGAAGCGCAAAACGCTGGCGGAAATGAACCGCGAGGAATGGGAATCGCTGTGTGATGGTTGCGGCAAGTGCTGCCTGAACAAACTGATCAATGATGATGACGAGTTGTTCTTTACCGATGCGGCCTGTCGCTTGCTGGATTTACACACCAGCCGCTGCACCGACTATGCGAACCGGTTGCGCGAGGTGCCTGACTGTGAAGTTCTGACGGCTGATAATATCCAGGGCTTTCAATGGATGACATCCACCTGCGCTTATCGATTGTTGGCTGAAGGCAAGGATTTATTCGACTGGCATCCACTGATATCTGGCGATCCGGAGAGTGTTCACAAGGCAGGCATCTCAGTGCGTGGCCGGGCCGTTTCAGAAGAAGACGTACTCGATCTGGACCAGCGTATTGTAGACTGGCCTGCTTAGGTGTACCAAAATATCAGATGTTTTTATGAAGGACGAAATCATGCCGGAAATCATGAAAGGCGTTAACGCCGCTGTACTAACGCCCATGAACAAAGACCTCACACCCGATCTGGGCCGCATGGCCGATCATTGCCGGTGGTTGCTGGATAACGGCTGCGACGGGCTCGGCATTCTGGGCACATCGGGCGAGGCTCAATCGTTCAGCGTGCGAGAGCGCATGGCAATTCTGGAAGGCATGGAAAAGGCCGGCATCCCCATGTCAAAAGCCATGCCGGGGACGGGCGCAGCGGCCTATGTGGATACAACCGAACTGACCCGTCACGCGGTTGATTTGGGCGCGAGCGGCACGCTGGTTTTGCCACCATTCTATCTGAAAGGCGTTTCGGACGACGGCATTTTTGCCGCCTTCGATAAAATCATCGAGGGTGTGGGCTCATCCGATCTTCGTATTTATCTGTATCATTTCCCGCAAATGTCCGGTGTGCCGCTTAGCCTCGATCTGGTTGAGCGACTGGCGGCGGCCTTCCCCAACATCGTGGTTGGTGCCAAGGACAGTTCCGGCGATGTGTCCAATATGTTAGGCATGGTGAAGATTCCCGGCTTTGCCGTGTTCCCCGGCTCCGAAGCGGCGTTTCTGGAAGTCCTGCAAGCCGGTGGTGCCGGGTGCATCACGGCGGGTAGCAACCTGTGCATGGAAATGTGCCAACGGCTCTATACGGCGTGGACGACGCGCGGTGAAGTGGATGAAGAGGCCCAAAGAATTATTGTGGGCGTGCGTAACGTCATCAGCAGCTATCCCCTGTGGCCCGGTCTGAAAGCCCTGATGGCGCGTCATTCCGGGCATTCGGATTGGGAGAATATTCGTCCTACGTTGATGCCTTTGGACGATGCTTCGCGAGCTGAAATATACGCTGCCTTTGATGAAATTGGATATGAGATGCCGTCTCTGTAATGTCTCTTTTCGGTACTCGAAAAAAAGCACAGCCAGAAATCGCGACCATTGTCGTTGATGGCCGTGATATTGCGGTTACCCTGAAACGCAACGCGCGCGCTCGGCAGATGATTCTCAGGCCCGACCCATCCGGCAATGGGGCTACCGTCACGTTGCCGCCCGGTGCCAGCGCGGCCAGCGGCATTGCCTTTGCCGAAGAACGTGCCTTGTGGTTGGCGCAACAATTCCTTCGCTATGACGAAACCGTCCCTTTTGAAGAAGGTGCATTTATTCCATATCTGGGCGTTGATCATGAAATCCGGCAATCGGCTGCGCGCCGTGGTTCGGTCGTTCAGGATGAAGGTGTGCTGTATGTTTCAGGTCAACCCGAACATCTGGCCCGTCGCCTGACCGATTGGATGAAGGCTCAGGCGCGCCAGGCCATCACCGATCTGGCTGATGAAAAGCTGACGGTGTTGGATGTTAAACGCGGTCGCATCAGCATCCGCGACACCCGGTCCCGGTGGGGATCGTGTTCATCCACCGGCGCGTTGAATTTCTCCTGGCGACTGGTGATGGCGCCTGAATGGGTGCTGGATTACGTGGTCGCGCACGAAGTCGCCCATCTGGTGGAACATAACCATAGCCCGGCGTTCTGGGCGGTGGTGGATATAGTGACGGATCATACCAGGCCCGCCAAAAAGTGGCTGACGGATAATGGCGGCCAACTGCATCGATACGGCTAATTAATTTGGCCGCAATCTTCGGATAGAATAGTTCCTTGCAGCGAGTATCATGCGCACATGACAAATTCACAGATACATAGCGATGATGATCGATGGGAACGGTTCGTTTCCCGTGATGCCTCGGCCGATGGTGTATTTTTCACCGGCGTGTCGACCACGGGCATCTATTGCCGCCCATCATGCCCGGCCCGCAAACCGAAGCGTGAGAACGTGCGGTTTTATGATGCTATCGAGGCCGCCGAACACGATGGTTTTCGCGCCTGCCTTCGGTGCAAGCCGGATGCGCTGCAATCCACATCACCGGATCAGGATATGATCCACAACGTCTGTGCGTTGATATCGGATGTGGATACGCACCTGCCCACATTGGAAGAATTATCCGAGGCCACCGGTGTCAGCCCGTCGCATCTGCAACGTAAATTCAAGGCCATCATGGGCGTATCACCACGCGCCTATGCCGACGAGAAACGGCGTGAGCGGTTTCGCGGCATGTTGCGGGATGGCGAAGACGTCACCGGGGCCATGTATGGCGCCGGGTATGGATCATCCAGCCGGTTATATGAACAAGCGGGTAGCTGGCTTGGCATGACGCCCGCCAGCTTTGCCAAAGGTGGAAAAGGAGCCGTTATGCATTACACCACAACCGATACCCCATTGGGTCGCATGATCGTGGCCGCAACCGACCGCGGTATATCGTTTTTGGGCTTTGGTGACGACGACGATATGCTCATATCCGAACTGTACTCAGATTTCCCAGCCGCTGATATTTCACCGGATGAGAAAGGCCTGAGAGATTGCGTGGACACCATCGTGCAGAACTTTAACAGCCACACGACACAGGTTGGCCTGCCACTGGATGTGCGGGGCACAGCATTTCAGGCTCAAGTCTGGCAAGCCCTGCGTGATATTCCACCGGGCGAGACCCTGACGTATGGCGAAATCGCGGCTCGGATTGGTAAGCCCAAGGCCGCGCGCGCGGTGGGCCGGGCCTGTGCCACAAACCCGGTATCGCTGATCGTGCCCTGCCACCGGGCGGTGGGATCAAACGGATCGCTGACCGGGTATCGGTGGGGTGTCTCGCGTAAACGGACGTTACTGGACCGGGAAAAGCCCCGCAAATAGCTGGCCCTATTTACCCCGGATCATTTTGTTCATGCATACGTTGCTCAATAAGGCGACATCCGGCATGATTTAGGGTAGGGATGAAACATGGATATTTCTCATCAGGCACAGCACACCCTACAGCTGGAAACCAACGGCCAGGGTTTGTACGAAATCACCGATCAGATCGTCGCATGGGCATCCGGTCAAGGTGCTGAAACAGGCATGCTGACGGTTTATTGCCGCCATACCAGCGCATCACTGACCATTCAGGAAAATGCCGATCCGGATGTGTGTTTCGACCTAAACACCTTTTTTTCAACGCTGGTCAGCGAGGACCCGTCCCGATATCGCCACACCGCCGAAGGCCCCGATGATATGCCCGCCCATATTCGTTCGGCCCTGACGGATACCAGCCTCAGCATCCCGGTGGTGGAGGGGCGCCCCGGTTTGGGCACGTGGCAGGGTATTTATCTGTTTGAGCATCGCGCCCGGCCACACCGGCGCAGTATTATTTTGCACATGTTGTGGTGAGCCTCTAGATTTCCTACACACATACTCAACACACTCACTTTCAGGGCCTTATCGTTCCATGAGTAACGCACCCACAATCGAAAAAATCCAAGACGCCGCAAAACGTATCGAAGGTCATGCGGTCCGCACCCCTCTCATCAACTATCCCTTACCGGACAGCCCGGAAGGCGCACGCCTGTTTATCAAGCCTGAAACTCTGCAACGCACCGGATCGTTCAAGTTTCGCGGTGCCTATACCAAGATTTCGCGCCTGTCCCCTGATGAACGCGCGGGCGGCGTGGTGGCTTTTTCTTCAGGCAATCATGCGCAAGGGGTGGCGGCTGCGGCTGGTTTGCACGGCATCAAATCAACCATCGTTATGCCCAAGGATGCGCCTGCCATAAAAATTGCCAATACCAGAGCACTGGGTGCCGAGGTGGTTCTTTATGATCGATATAGCGAAGACCGCGAGGCCATCGGCCAAAAGATCAGCGACGATACAGGGGCCATTCTGGTTCGACCGTTCGATGATCCCGATATTATTTCCGGTCAGGCCACGGCGGCCCTTGAGATCGTTCAGGACATTCAGGCCATGGGCTTAGGTCTGGATATTATGATCGTCCCCTGTGGTGGTGGCGGCCTGTTGGCGGGAACGGCATTGGCTGTATCCAACCTGTCACCGAAAACCGAAATCTGGGGCGTGGAGCCCGAAGGTTTTGATGACACCCTGCAATATTTCAAAACGGGCGAGCGGGTTGGTAACGACCCCGCTGCGCGCACTATTTGCGATGCGCTGTCATCGCCCTTACCGGGCGAGCTTACGTTTAGTATCAACAAAGATCTGGTCGCCGGGTTTGCCAGCGTCACGGATGACGAGGCTGGCATGGCCATGCGTGAAGCTTTTACCAAACTGAAACTGGTGGTTGAGCCGGGCGGCGCGGTTGCATTGGCCGCAGTTTTAGCGGGGAAAATTGATACAGCGGGAAAAACGGTGGCCGTGATCTGTTCCGGTGGTAACGTTGATCCTGATCTTTACGCCGGAATTATTACTGGCGGATCATCCGACTGATACATGAGGAACACGAATGACGATTGATACAAAAGAGCTCAGATTCGCCTTTGGTAATTTTGCCACCGGCATCACCATCGTGACCTCATTGGATGCGGATGGTGAGCCGCTGGGCATCACGGCCAATTCTTTCAGTTCCGTATCCCTTGATCCGCCGTTGGTATTATTCAGTGTGGACCGCGGTGCCTATAGCCTTGAGGCGTTTCAGATATCACGTCGCTTTGCCATCAACATTCTTTCTACCGATCAGGAGGACATGTCCAACCGGTTCGCCAAGGCATCCGTTGACAAGTGGTCAGGCGTGGATTTTGAGACCTGGGAAACGGGCTGCCCTATTTTGACGGGATCGTTGGCCAGTTTCGATTGCCGTACGTGGCAGACATACGATGGTGGCGATCACGTCATATTTGTGGGCGAGGTCGAACAGATGTCGCTGAATACGGACCTGGAGCCACTGTTGTTTTTCCGGGGCCGGTACGATCGGGTATTGGGCAAAAGCTGATGTCAGGCGCGATGTTGCAACGAAAGCTGTCGTTGTTCATCGCCGCGGGCTTGCTGGTTTGCATCACCCTACTATTCCAGGCTAACGCACGATCCGCACAGCTGTTGATTCTTGGTCTGGCGCTCGGCATCACCCTTTATCATGCATCTTTCGGGTTCAGTGGCGCTTATCGGCGGTTCATTGTGGACCGAGACATGTCGGGTATCACGGCCCAGTTGATCATGCTGGCCGTGGCAATCATCGGATTTGCACTTCTGTTGTCTGAGGGGGACCTGCGCGGTGCTGTGGCCCCGGTGGGCATGGGCATGATCACCGGCGCATTCCTGTTTGGTATCGGCATGCAGGTGGCCGGTGGGTGCGCATCCGGCACGCTTTTTGCCGCTGGCGGCGGCAGCCTCCGCATGATGGTTGTTCTGGTCTTCTTCTGTGTGGGCGCATTTGTGGGCAGCTTGCACCTAAGCTGGTGGAAGGCCCTACCGGGCATAGGGTCTGTATCGTTCGGCCACTTGTGGGGCTGGCCTATTGCTGTGGCCGTACAGCTTGGCGCGCTGGGCATGATCTACATGGTTTTGCGCCGCATGGGTGGGTGGCATGCACCCGACTTTCGAAATAGTGACGCTTCATTCAGCTGGAAAACGCTATGTCATGGCCCTTGGTCGTTGGTGAGCGCCGGTATTGCCCTGGCGTTGCTGAATGTAGCAACGCTGGTTACCGCCGGGCACCCATGGTCGGTGACGTGGGGTTATACATTGTGGGGGGCCAAGGCAGCCGTAATTATGGGATGGGAATCATCCGGTTCTGATTTCTGGCAAGGTCGCTTTGGACAGGCGGCATTGGCACGCTCTATATTCCATGACTCCGTCAGTATTATGAATTTGGGCATTCTGGCCGGCGCGGCGCTGGCTGCTTCCATGGCGGGGCGATTGCAATTCAAGCTGATCCTAAGCTTTCCACAATTTTTGAGCGCTATGGCGGGCGGCCTAATTCTTGGTTACGGTGCCCGGCTGGCCTATGGTTGTAACATCGGTGCTTTTTTCAGCGGCGTTGCCTCGGGCAGCTTGCATGGTTGGGTATGGATCATGGCGGCGGCGCTGGGCAATATTGCGACCATTCGGGCTATGCGACACTTCACAACTAAATGATTTGCGGTTGAACGCGCGTCTTTCTAGGGTCTGTGCCATCACTGAAAGAGGCATTTTCCATGACTGTATTTTCGTTCGCACGTTTTCTTATCGTCGCCGTTGTCATTCTGATGACAGGCACACCAACGTTTGCCGCCGAGGTGGTGACGCTGACCCAGACACCTTGCCAGTTTTTAGAACCAGAAGGTGGCGATCAGCATTTTACCTCAACTAAAAAAGCGGATTGTGTAGCCGAAAATTTGGTCAGCGGTACGGCCCGCCTTGCCGAGGCCACCACCTTGACCCTGGTAGCCGGCGATTACATTTTCCGGGTCACCAACCAGACCGTGCCTTATGCATTGGGGTTCTGGTTACGTGAAGCCGACTATGATTGGAAAAATCCTCTTCATAAATTAACCAAGACCAGTATTTCTGGTGGTGGTTTATCGACAGGTGCCACTAAGGATTATGCCGTCACGCTGGAACCTGGTGAATATGTGTATTCCTGTCCGCTCAATACCACGCCGGATTACAAGCTTGTGGTTACGGACTAAAGATTCTCAAGAACCAGCCGGAACCCGATCAGGATATGTTTCAGGCCTTGTGGTCGGGTATGGCGGGCGGCGGGGCGACAGATACCGCACCCCTTGTCATCCCACGAGCCCCCTTTAACCACGTAGCGTCCGGCGGTGTAGGTGGATGATGTCCACTCAAACACCTGTCCGGCGGCATCGCGCACGCCAAACGGGCTTTCGCCACCGGGGTAGCTATCTATGGGCACCGTATCAAACGGCCCCATGTCGTGACTGTTCAGGTATTCAGGCTCGAATGTGTTGCCCCATGGAAACCACCGGGCGTCCGTGCCCCGCGCGGCTTTCTCCCATTCTTCTTCGGTTGGTAGCCGCCAAAGCTGATCGGTTGCCGATGATAACCAGCGGGCATAGGCCATGGCATCGTTTAAGGACACCAGCACAACCGGGTGGTTTTCTCGTCCCTGGGGGTAATTGCCATCCGGTGTCCAAGCGTGGCGACGGGTGCGCTCATAGGGATGGATGAGGCCATAACCTCTCCAGACAGTATCGCTAACATCTGGTGGTTGGTGCTTTGTAGCGTGAATGAAGGCAGCGTATTCCCTGTTGGTGATCAGGTTCCTTGTGATCCGGTACGCGGGCAATCGAATTTCTTTGGGGGCGCGTTCGTTCTCATACCACCGCTGATCCCGGGTACGACTGTGACCATAGGCCGTTTCGTCTAATCGGTATGCAGCTTCGCGTTCCGCCGGCGAAGACCCGGTCCAATAGGGACCTTCCGGTATATGAATCGTGATGTTTGTTGTGATGTCTTGGGCATGGACAAGGCGAACGCCTAACCACAGAGAGATACCAATAATGATGCAAACGTTCGCCAGTGTTTTCATAGCCGCACTATAGCGGTGTTTTGGGGGCCTCACTACTGCATCACACATATGTGAAAGCTGTTGACTGGAGGGAGTGCGCCTAATCTGCAACCTTGCTCACATCAGGGTTCAAGGGGGTAACGCGCGAGGCGTTCCATCGACCCGTTCATAGAGTTCGAAAAGGAGGCCCCGTTGTGAGGTCTATTAAACGCAAACTTTTAGCCACGACGTTCATACCCGTATTTATCGGCGCGGGATTTGTTGTTGGTGGTGCGATGGCCACGGGGTCCGCGCATGCTGCGGCAGCTCCCATTGCCGAAGACGGCTTGTTGCCCATGGCAAAGCCCCGTACAGCAACGCAGGCTGCAGCCTGTAGTCCCTGCAATCCCTGTAATCCCTGTGGCACCTGTAACCCATGTGGAGCCTGTAGCCCTTGTAACCCCTGTAATCCATGCGGTGGTTGTAGCCCCTGCAATCCGTGCACTGGTGATTCCGGCATGATTCAGCTGGCGGCAGCTTGCAACCCATGCAACCCATGCGGTGCGTGCAGCCCATGCAATCCCTGTGCGGCCGCAAGCTGCAATCCGTGCAGCCCTTGTGGTGCGTGTAGCCCGTGTAACCCCTGTGCCGCTGGTGGGTGTAATCCATGTAATCCTTGCGCAGCTGGTGGATGCAATCCCTGTAACCCTTGCGCAGCCGGTGGATGTAACCCGTGTAACCCCTGTGCAGCTGGCGCTTGCAACCCGTGCAATCCTTGCGCCGCGTCTGCCGGATCAATGTCCAGCAAATGCCTTGTGCCGGGCCTGGGCGGATGTAATCCGTGCAATCCATGTGCGGCGGCAAGTTGCAACCCGTGTAATCCCTGTGCAGCAGCCTGTGGCGCATGTAACCCCTGTAACCCCTGTGGTGCCGGTGGCGATGTTGCTGAACTGAACCCCTGTCAGGCCGCGGTTGTTTATGAATGTCTGCGCGCTGAAATGGCGGCGGCTTATGCCAAGTCCGGTTGGAACTCTGTGAAAGGCTATCAGGGCTGGTTGAATATCGCCAATGCACCCTACCAGTCGGGCACCCATGGTGGACGCTACGTGAATAACTACGCTGATTCCCATGGCGACTATCGATACGCCAAGTATGAGGATGCCGGTGTTATGCCGCTGGGCTCCACATTGGCGAAAGACAGCTTCGTGGTCAAAGCCAGCGGAAAGGTCGCTATCGGGCCATTGTTTGTGATGGAGAAAATGGCGTCCGGATTTAGTGCGGATTCCGGTGATTGGCGATATACGCTCATCATGCCCAATGGCAAGGTGGTTGGAACCACCAATGGCAAGAACTCGAAAGCTGTGGCCTTCTGTAACGATTGCCACTCGGCGGTCGCAGAAGATCAGGATTATATGATGCTGCTGCCTGACGAATACAGACAGTAAAACTCTCCGGGTCGCATGGGGTGCTGTTCTCTTTCCTCCTCAGGCACAAAACAAAACCACCCATGCGACCCACCCCCTCTTTGCAAAACGCCCTTGATTCATATAGCTGTCCCGTTACGGTATATCGACGGAAGGGATGTGGTGATGGCTGAAGATATATTTTCGACGTTGAGCACGAACAATTTGCATAAGATGAATCTCGCTGGTGAGCAGATTTTGGAATGCTACCGCGTCTTGGCTAAACCCAAGGCCAACATTGTGGGCGAGGTGATCAAGGGCCAAAGTGAGTTTTTCGAGTGGGACCATCACCCAAAGGGCGATGTATACGACAACGAAACTCATTCCCAGTACTATTATCACGCCCACCCACCTGAAACACGGCTGGCGATCTATGGCGCAGAACACGGCCATTTTCATACCTTTGTGCGGCCCAAGGGCATGCCCAAAGCCGTTAAGCCGGTAAAGCTGCCCGATTACAAAAAGGGCAAAGGCCTCAATGATGACTTGTGCCATCTCATTGGTATTTGTATGGACCGACGCGGGTTCCCAATTCGCGCCTTTACGGCCAATCGGTGGGTTACCGGCGAGACCTGGTACAAGGCCAATGATGTAATCAAGATTATGGACAAGTTTCTGGTCGATCACGCTTATCCATCATGGCCGGTAAATATCTGGATTACGGCGATGATGCAGCTGTTCCGACCTCAGTTCGAACAACTGTTACATGAACGCGATGCAGCGGTGGAAGCATGGATCAAAGATCATCCAGACGACAACGCCTATGAGAACCGCGACCTGGAAATACCGTCCTATATGGATATCTCTGTTGAGCGACAAACGAAGGCCGTGAAAAAGGCCCTGAAAGATAGAAACCAGAATGTCAGATCATGACACGGCCACCAGTTCCTCGAAATCACTCAGCACCTTCGTGTTTGGTCCGCCCCCCGAAGGTAACGTTCCCGAACGCATCAGTGCCGCCGTAGAACAGCAACAGAACCAGAGTGAAATTCTGGTGGGCTGGATTCAGCTCACGTTGGTGGTGACGTTAGGCACGCTTTATGCGTTGTCGCCAAAAATGTCGGCTGCGGGCGCTATTCAGGCTGTGCCTGTTGCGCTCGGTTTGTACCTGTTGTTCACCATTTCACGTTTGGTGGCGTCTTACCGGATCGCCTTACCCGGCTGGATTCTCATGGGTTCTGTCATTATTGACGTGACCTTGCTGATGACCTTGATTTGGAGCTTTCATATTCAATACGATCAACCGGCGTCTTTTTATCTAAAGGCACCAACCATGCTGTATGTGTTTATCTTTATCGCGCTTAGAGCGCTCCGGTTCGATCCTCGTTATATTCTCATGGCCGGTGGCACGGCCATTGTGGGGTGGCTGGCGTTGGTTCTGTATGTGATCCTGTCTGACCCCAGCGACCCCATGATCACCCGGAATTATGTTGAATACCTGACGTCTAACAGCATCCTTATCGGGGCCGAAGTGGACAAGCTTATTTCCATTGCCATGGTCACAGTTGTACTGGCGGTAGCCATATCGCGCGGTCAACGCATGATGCGCCGTGCTGCCATGGATCAGGTGGCGGCTCGTGATCTGTCACGGTTCGTGCCACAGGATGTGGCGCAACATATCACCCACGCTGAAGAATCCATTAAACCGGGTGACGGCGAATCCAAAGTTGCCACCGTTCTGTTTACCGATATCGAAGGGTATTCTACCCTTTCCGAAGGCATGAGCCCGCAGCTACTGGTATCCACCCTCAATGAATACTTCGGTGTCGCTGATGAAATTGTTCAGCGTCACGGTGGCACGATTTCCCAGTATCAGGGTGATGCCATGCTGATCACATTCAACACCGTTCAAGCGGATGAAGATCACGCGGCGAATGCCATTCGCACCGCGTTGGATTTACGGGAGGCGTTTGCTACGCGTATGTTTGGCGAGGGTACGCTCATGAAAACCCGATGTGGCATTAACACCGGTGAAATGACCGTGGGGGCTGTTGGATCGGACGCCCGGTTAATCTTTACGGTTCACGGGGATGAGGTCAACGTGGCCGCCCGGCTGGAACAATTGAACAAAGAGCACGGCACCTATCTGATGGTGTCCGTTCAAACGCGGGATGCCGCCGGGCCTGAGTTCAGCTATCGTCCTGTGTGCGAGGTTGTTGTTCGTGGCCGGTCCACGCCAACTGACGTCTTCACCATAGACTAATTCAAGATTTTACCGGTAACACGATGTGGGATGGGTGCGCCGTGCTGTGGTGCACGGTCTGTTTCGCTATGGCGGTATTCGCGCTGTGGCCAAAAGGCTCACCCGTGTTCGGGTTGCGGTCATAGCGGTTGAAATCGCTGCTGGAAACTTCTACCCGCAACTGATGGCCCTTGGCGACCAGGTAGCTGGTTGCCCACAGATCAATGTCCAGTGTGTAAACCTGTCCTGGCTCTATAGGTTGCGGCGCATTGTTCATATCCCGGAAGCTGGTTCTGATAATGCCATCCTGAATCTTATTCACCCGGCCATCGGGGAAAACATCGGCCAGAACGACGGTGAAGTCCGTATCCACGGCGCTGGATGATATGTGCAGCGTTGCCGTTATGGGCCCCGTCAGTACAGTGTCCGCTTCCAAGGTTGGGCTCGTGTAGTTGAGCACATCGTCGCGCGCTTCAATGTCACGGCGGTCGCCCATTTCCCCGGCGATGGCCCAGCAATCCATTTGCAGGGTCTCACTGATCGGCACCTCTGGATCGTAGGTAAACTGGTCAGCCGCTTCCTCACCGGGAGATTGCTGCGACAGTTGGCCGTCGCTGCGCAGGTACCAGGGTTGGAAATCGACGCCCGGTGGTGGCCAGTCCTCAGCGTCCAGCCACTGGTCGGCCCCGAGGGTGAAATAATGAACAGGGCCCGCATCCCCGAACCCGTTGTCCAGTTCCATCAGGTAGTGATCGAAAAAGGCGATGAAGTGATCCCAGCGATGGGCGAAGACCGTATCCGTCACAGGCATCAAGCCCGCCCGGCCTAGTTTGTCGGCACTGCATTCGTGATCCCACGGTCCGACCATCAGGTGGTTGTGACCTTTCGGCGTATTGGCGTCGGTCAACCGCCGCCAGTCCTGAAGCATGTAACCCAGATAATTATCGTACCAGCCATCCCAGTGCAGTACCGGAATTCGGATCGCATCATAACCCGCAAGCAGGCTACGTTCTTCCCAGAACGGTGCGGGTAGCGGATTGGCAATAACCTGATCAAAATAGCTGCTTGGGATACCCGCTGCGTTTGCCATCTCTGCCAGGGGTAGGTGCATGGGATTAATGGTTGAGAGGTCCTGATATTCTTGCGCCATCATCTCAATCGCCCAGGTGCCCACGGTGTTCAGTTGAAGGCAGCCGCCGCGAAAGGTGGCGGGGTAGCGGTTGAGCGTGATGTCACCCGGTGCGATGGCAACCAGCGCCGGATGCTGGCTTACAGCACCTGCGTAGCTGGTGAAGCCATAATAGGATTCACCCCACATACCAACGCGCCCGTTCGACCATACCTGCTCGGCAATCCAATGGATGGTATCATGGCCATCGGCGATCTCTACAGCGCCCAGGTTCGGCTCGAACTCGCCTTCTGATCCAAACTTGCCACGTACGTCTTGTACGACAGAAACGTAGCCCTTCAAGGCGAAAAAAGCCCCGATAAGGTTCATGTAGCAATAGGCTTCGTTCTTGCCATAAGGGATTCGGGTCAGGATGGCCGGAAAAGGCCCGTCACCTTCCGGCAGGTACACATCACATGCCAGACGTGTACCGTCCCGCATGGTAACCATGATATCTGAAAGAACACGGTGCCCGGATGAACGATCCGGCGTAGTGGTTGGGATGCGATCAAAAGGGGGTGGCGTGGTCTTTTTGGCCATCTCGGCGGCCAGTGACTTGTCAATATCAGCCATTAGGTTTCCCCTTAGATTATGTCACCTGAATATTAACCGCGTAACGTACCACCCGTTGACGCACTGACTTTTTCCACAATACGTCCGGCCACATCGTCAATTTCGGCGTCGGTCAGGGTTTTGTCGGTGGGTTGCATGACCACGTTGATGGCGACGGATTTCTTATCCTCACCCAGATTTCCGCCTTCGAACACGTCGAACAGCCGAACATCGGTTATCAGGGTCTTGTCCACGCCACGTGCCGCCGCCATGACCTTGTCGGCGGTTACGGCCGTATCGACCACGAAGGCGAAATCCCGTTCCACAGCCTGAAAACTGGACAGCGTCAGGATAGCTCTGGCTGCCCCTTTGGATGCTTTAGGCTTGGGCAGGTTTTCAGCCAGAATTTCAAAACCCACAATCGGGCCTTTGATATCCATGGCCCGTAACACGCGCGGGTGAATTTCGCCAAAACGAGCGAGGGTTGTTTTCGGCCCCAAACGCAACTCGCCTGATCGACCGGGGTGATACCACGCCGGTGATTCCACAAAGACCTGTAGGTTCGCCACCGGTGCGCCCATATCGCCCAAAATAGCCATGGCGTCGGCCTTGGCATCATAGGCGTCTACTTTGCGGGGTGGCTGAGCCCAGTTGCGCACGCCGGTTACGCCACAGCGAATACCGGCAATGACCTGTTCCTGATCACCGGGCTTGTCGCCGGTGAAGGCTGGTCCAACCTCGAACAGGGCTGCATTGGCCATGCCGCGGTCGGCATTACGTCCGGCTGCTGCAATCAGGTTCGGCAATACAGACGGGCGCATGGCATCCAGATCGGCACTGATGGGGTTCACCAACATCAAGCCGTCGCTGACACCACCGAACAAATCAGCCTGCGCACGAGGCAGGAATGAGTACGTAACGGCCTCTGTCAAACCACGGGAGGCGGCGGTACGCCGACCGATGGCCCGGCGGCGCTGATCCGCAGTCAATGCCGCATGGGGCAGGTGGTTTTCGTTGGTGAAAGGCACGATGGGGATGTTGTCAAAGCCATGCACGCGGACGACTTCTTCCACCAGACAGGCCTCGCCCACGATATCACTGCGCCAGCTTGGCACGTGCGCGGTGAGCACATCGCCATTTTGTTCTACGTTGAAGCCAAGCACGTCCAGAATGCGGATCACTTCTTCGGCGGGCAAATCAATGCCGCCCAGCGTCTTCACACGCTCAAGCCGTAAATCAACAGTACGCTGCCACTGAGGGGCTGAGCCAACACTCACCGGCTCAGATGCTTCACCGCCACAAAGTTCCTGTATCAGCCGGGTGCCGATCTCAATACCGTCACTTAAGGATTCAGGATCAACACCCCGTTCAAACCGGAACCGGGCATCGGAAATGACGCTCAGTTTCCGGCCGGTGACAGCGGTGCGGATAGGATCGAAATAGGCAGCTTCCAAGAACACATTTACGGTACCTTCGGTACAGCCGGTCTCAATGCCACCGATAATGCCCCCAAGGGCTTCGGCTTTTCCTTCATCAGCCACCACGGTCATGGTTTCGTCGATGTCGTAGGCTTTGTCATTTAACGCGGCCAGGCTTTCACCCTGTTTACCCAAGCGCACGTGAATGTCGCCAGATACCTTGTCGGCATCAAAAACGTGCAGAGGTCGGTTCAACCCGAACGTTATATAGTTGGTGATATCCACCAGCGCGGAAATGGGGCGAAGGCCAATAGCCAGCAATCGGTCTTTCATCCACTGGGGGCTGTCGCCATTTTTCACGCCCTTGATATAGCGACCCATGAAATAGGGGCAGGCGTTGCTGGTGGCGTCATCGAAATCCAGATGAACGTTGATCGGGCTCTTGAATGTGCCCGCAATAGCGCTGTTATCCAGCGGCTTCAACGCACCCAGACCGGATGCGGCCAGGTCGCGGGCAATGCCGCGCACGCCAAGGCAATCGCCCCGGTTTGGCGTAATGGCGATTTCAATCACCGTATCGCCCAGACCCATGATATCCACGGCGCGCATCCCAACCGGCGTCGCTTCGTCCAGATCAATGATGCCGTCGTGCTCGTCGCTAATGCCCATTTCGCGCTCAGACAGCAACATGCCGTTGCTTTCCACGCCACGGATTTCGGCTTTCTTCAGCGTGATGTCTGTACCCGGAATATAAGCGCCCGATGCAGCAAACACACCTTTCAGGCCGGTGCGGGCATTGGGTGCACCACAAACCACCTGAACCGGCGCATCACCACCGAAATCAACCGAACAGACGCGCAGACGGTCGGCGTCAGGATGCTGAACCGCTTCCAGCACATGGGCGGTGACAAAGCCTTCCAGCCCGGCGCTGCGGTCGGTGATGCTTTCCACTTCAAGGCCCAACATGGTCAGGCGTTCGACGATTTCATCGGTGGATGCATCTGTATCCAGATAGTCTTTGAGCCATTCAACGGTAAATTTCATCGGTTCAGCCCCCCTACCATGCTGGGAACGTCAAGGGACGAGAATCCGTAATGTTTCAGCCAGCGAAGGTCTGATTCGTAGAACGTGCGCAGATCAGGAATGCCGTATTTCAGCATGGCCATGCGCTCAATCCCCATACCAAAGGCAAAGCCCTGATACTTGGTTGAATCGATTCCACAGTTCTCAAGAACCTTGGGGTTTATCATGCCGCAGCCGAGAATTTCCAACCAGTCATCACCATGACCGATGGCAAAGCCACCGCCTTCACGGGTGCAACCGATATCCATTTCGGCGGATGGCTCCGTGAATGGAAAATAGCTGGGCCGAAAACGAGCGGGCAGATCATCAATGCCGAACAGCGCCCGGCAGAATTCAATCAGGCAACCTTTCAGGTGGCCCATGTGCGTGTGCTCATCCACAACAAGTCCTTCGACCTGATGGAACATAGGCGAATGCGTGGCGTCATAATCGCAGCGATAGGTCCGACCCGGCACAATAATGCGGATGGGTGGTTCGGTGTTTTCCATGGTTCTGATTTGAACTGGCGATGTGTGGGTGCGCAGGACCAGACGGTCGTCTTCGCCATTTCCGGGCAGGTAAAACGTGTCGTGTTCCTGACGGGCAGGGTGATCGGGTGGAATGTTGAGGGCGGTAAAATTATGCCAATCGTCTTCGATATCCGGGCCTTCGGCCACGGCAAAGCCCATTTCGCCGAGGATTGCGATTACTTCTTCCATCATCTGGCTGATGGGGTGGATGCTACCCAGACTTTCCGGGCGAATGGGCAGGGTCACGTCAACCTGTTCGGCCATCAGGCGGGCGTCCAGCTCGGTATCGGCCATGGCTGATTTACGGGCATCAATGGCGTCGGATACTTCGGTCTTGATCAGGTTCAGGTTCTGACCGGCAGTCTTTCGCTCGTCCGGCTCCAAACCACCCAAACCCTTCATCATGGCGGTGATGCGGCCTTTCTTGCCAAGTTCGGCAACACGAATGGCTTCCAGCGCGTCTAGGCTGTCGGCCTGTTCCACACTTGCCATCATTTCCGATCGAAGGGCTTCTATATCGTCCATTACCGAATTCCGTTTTTCTTTGGGCCTAAAATGCAGAAAGCCGCCCGGAGGATTCCCCGGGGCGGCTCACGTTACATTAACCAATTTTGGTCGTTAGCTATATAGGCCTTGTTATGCGCGAGCCGCTTGGGCTTGATCAACAAGGGCCTTAAATGATGATGGTTCGTTAATAGCGAGATCAGAAAGAACCTTACGGTCGATCTCGATACCAGCGCGGGACAGGCCATTCATGAACGTTGAATAGGTCATGCCGTGCAAACGGGCACCAGCATTGATGCGCTGGATCCACAAGGCGCGGAAATTACGCTTTTTGACACGGCGATCGCGGTATGCGTACTGAAGTGCTTTTTCAACACTCTGCAGGGCAACGCGAAAGCTGCTGTTGCTACGGCCGCGGTAACCCTTGGCCAGCTTTAAAACTTTTTTGTGACGGGCGTGCGATACGACGCCTCTTTTGACTCGAGCCATGGTTCAGTCTCCTACAAATACGGCATGTATGATTTAACGATACGAGCATCCTGATCGCTGAGGATCATAGTGCCCCGGGAATTACGCTTCATTTTCTGAGAGCGACGGCTGAGGAAGTGGTTACGACCTGCGGCCTTGACCCGTACTTTGCCTTTGGCGGTGATACTGAAACGCTTCTTGGCGCCAGATTTGGTCTTCATCTTGGGCATTTTGCTATCCTTTCTAACGATCCGACCGAAATCAGATCAACTTTGTACCGACTTGGTCGGTGATTGCTTTTATGAGTGATGAGGCATGCCCTTACGCCATACCACTCGCGCCAGTATTCCAAATAAATACCAACGAAGGGCCGGGTTATACCGGCCTAATGGGGGGAATGCAAGGGGTTGGAGTGGATTTTTGATGGGCAGGACCGTGCCATATCAATTATCACAAACGTCCACACTCCGGCGATGGGCCGACGAGGCGCGTCCCGTTAGTTGGCCGTGACATAAATATGGTCTAGCTGCCATCCCTTTACATCAAATCCTCGATATCCATAGCCCCATTCAGAACACGGACAACCTCAATGCCGTCATTCAATGAAACATAGAAGATCACGTAGTTAGCGAACGGGAAACTTCTGATTTTGGGGTGTAGTTCTGGCCGTGAGCGCCCCAGATGGGGGAATGATGCATATTTTTCGCAGACTGATTTGATGCTGGCGATAAATGGAAGCGTCCGTGATGGTGCACCTTCCGCAATATATAAGAAAATATCCCGCAGATCGTCTTCAGCGCGTTGCCGGAACGTCAGTTGCGGCATTTACTGGTGGGCGTCTTTGATCGCTGGGAACTTGGCGACGCATTCCTCAGTCAGGCGACTGAAAACTTCATCACCACTGCCAGCGATTTCGCTTTGCAGGCCCTCATCAATGGATGCACGCAGGTTTTGTAATTTTTGTTCGTCCTCTGCTGACAGAACACGAACAATCACGCTTTGCGTTTCAGGGACGCCAGCTTTTGCCAGATCATCATCCACACGGCCTACGGTGCTTTTGAGTGTTGTAATCATAGCCTTACCATAGCAGAAAACTTACCAACGGCTACAATAGCCTTATTCCAGTCAACGTAGTCACTGGAATCATGGGTCTCCCAGAATGCTCGCTCTTCGGCTTCGGCCTTGAACGCTGGAATGGCTTTTAGTTTCTTTTTCATCACAGGCCTGCTGTTTTTATCGGTTCGTATAGGCTTATACCACATTCTTATTGGGATGTGGGAGCCGCGATTTCACACATTGCCATCATCCTGCCGAAACCCCACAATGCGGCTGAAAAATATCACAGCTGAAATGGATCGTACACATGGACATCGCAGGTAAAAAAGCATTGGTTTTTGGGGGCACAGCCGGGATTGGTTTGGCGGCAGTTCGGCAGTTGGTTGAACTGGGCGCGGACGTGGTTGCGATCAGTCGGGACCCAAGCCAGACCCGAAGCATATCCGAAGACGTGCCGGATAGTATCACGCTTGAGGCGTGCGATGTTCTGGACCGGGACGCCGTGGCCGCATTGTGCCAGAAACATGCGCCCTATGATATCCTGATCAGTGCTGCAACCGGTGGTGATCGGGCATTTGGGCCTTTCCTCGAGATGGATCTGGACGGCTATCAGGGATCATTCGCCAAACTTTGGGGTTATGCCAATGTGGTGCGGTTGGGTGCCCAGCACCTGAGCGAAGAAGGCTCTATTGTGCTGGTCAGCGGCAGCCCGGCCCGCAAAGCCAGCGCCGGACTGGCGGCGCTCAGTTCTGTTGGTGGTGCTGTGGAGGCCCTTGTTCGGGCTGTAGCACCCGAAATTTATCCGCGCCGCCTGAACGTGGTGTCACCCGGCACCATCGATACGCCCATGGTTCTGGCGCAGGGCGACGAGCGCAGCGAACTGCTTGCCAGTATGACAGAAGGCAACATTATCCCCCGCGCCGGCACACCGGATGAGGTGGCTCAGGGTATTATCTTCATGGTGCAGAATGATTTCGTGACCGGCACTACCATCGATGTGGACGGTGGTGTCCTGCTTTCGTAGGGTTTCTTAGGTATCCGGCTTTAGAGAGCCATGGCTCAGCGCCGTTTCCACGATGATTTCCATGAACTCAAACGATGATTCCGAGCTTACATCCTCGAAATACACCGTGCCGGGCCAGGGCGGCTTGCGTTTATCGTAGCCATTGGCCGATATGGTAAGGGCCACATTTTTGACCGCTTCCACACATTCCCGTGCAACATCGCGCAGGCTCTGGCTTTCTGTTTCCATGTCCATGATGCTGTTGCGATCCAACTGCGAAGCGCCCACACCCGTGAACAGCGGTCTGTTTCGCTGGATTGCCTGATCCTCATAAAAAGATACCGGCACGCGATCATCGTGCAGCCGGATGACAAAATCCTGACAAATACTGTGTTTCAGCTCGGTTAACTCAAGCAGGCTGACGGATTCAGCGCTTTCCGCCTTTGTGGCATTGCGGCGTTTGCTGCTGCGGTCTTTCTTTTGAACCTGAGCCACGTAATCGCCTCGGAAATTTGCATCATAAACCCGGTGTCCCCACGGGTTTTCGTCAACCAGTCGTTTGATCGACCGGATGGCCATGTTCTTGCAATTCAATGGCCCGATGAAAAATGGCGACCCCGAAGCATCGGACATTTCCACCCAGCCATTTGGGAACCGTTTAAAGAAATGCTCGATCCATGGCTGGAGAACATGATCCACAAGATGATCCAGAATGTGGTCGGCCAGTTCAGGCTCGTGCACCAATGCAGCCAACAGGGGTTCCTGACCAAAAATATCAGCCGCCAGGCTATAGGGTGCCGACAAATGAAGGACAGGCTCCATGCCTGTGAGGTGTTCATAAAATGTCAGGGTTTCTTCAAGGAGCTTCGGGATACCGCTATTCAGGTCGGGTGTGCCGATGTCCTGCCAGGTATCGCGGGTAACAAGCATTTTGTCAGGGTCTGATCCCGGCGGGAATTTGTCTGGATACATGATTGCCTGACCAAGGGCTTCTGCTGTGAAGGCGTAAACTGGCCAGCTCAAATATAATTTGTTCATGCCGAGCAGCCGCCGTGTCAGCAAGGTTGTGCGCACGTAACGTTCCGGATCGGCCTTATAGAACTCGGCTGATTCCATCCCGTAGAGGTCGTTCATGATCGTCAACGTCATCAAATTGATGGAGCCGCCTATATGAACTGCATCCACCGGTGGCGGGACCATAAAATTATCATCGAGCTCACCAGCGATGGCGGCATCATGGATTTCACGTAATCGGTCACGGGCCACAGCCTCGCCACACTGCCAACGCGTCAGCAATTTGATGCCTTGCGGGAATTCCAACTCGTTGATCATTTTCGAAAACTCATCTCAGAATCTGTTTCAAGAACGATAGACTAAAAGAATCGATCCGGTATACAAAATTCCGATGTTCAGCATGGGCTATGTGGGTATGATCTTGCGACCAGTATTGAAGGCGGGAGATACGTCTTGAAAGTGCTCATAACCGGCGGGGCGGGGTTTCTTGGCCTCAATTTATGTCGCCGATTGCTGTTATTGGCGATGCTCTCTACAATACTAAAAATCGTAATAATGATCGTATTGTAGGGGGGGGGAGATGAAGCGTGCATTGATAAGCCTTGTGCTCTGGTTTTCCATGTTGAATCCCGCCCTCGCAGATGTGGATAAGATATCAGATTATTTAGATAGATATGAAAATGGGCCTAAAGAAACTAGAGAAAGGGTGGAATTTGGCATTGGCGAAGCAGCAGATGCCTTTGCATGGGCAAACACATCCCGAGAGTATGACGGTTATTCCCTAAGTTATTGTCCGCCGCCGCACATCTCTTTGGACGCTCAAGGTTACATGGGGGTGTTTTTGAGTTATCTTTCTGACAATGAGCAATTCCTTGATGAGCCGTCCAATATCAGAAATTTCATATTGCTTCTGGCATTGAAGCGATCATTCCCATGCGAATAGATTAAATCTAACATTGATCAATCGCCCCAGGCCCTTTTTAGAGATTTCAGAATGGTGAGTGTGTGAAGTGCTTGGTTACCTGCTACCCGATGAGGGTTATGGCCGAGTAGCAAGTAGACCAATTTTAGTCAGTCCATTATTCGGAAGTAGTTAAAGCGATTAGATTCATTTGGATATTGATGTAGCCGCTCGACTGCTAGTGCATCTAACAATTTCTTTCGATTCGATGAATTGCTGGAAAGGTCTCTGTAAGTATTTATCGTCTCTGGACCCATCCTGCCATCGACTTCGACTTTGTGAGAGCCCGTAGCATTAATGGCTTTTTGGATGGCCTCGGTGCCACCCTTGCGGCCATTTCTAAACAACGTATCGCCAAATGCGGAAGCACTTTTTTGATTGCCGATAGTTGCTAATGATTCGGCTCCACCAACGGTGTGTAGAACATCATCAAAATATGCACGGTAAACGGCGGCACGTTGTATTGGTTCCAAGCTGTTTGGTGTCACATTTGTAGGGATGTTAGAGAGATAACCCCGCTCCTTAAGACCATCAATCGTCGCTTGGCGAATACCGCCTACTGCAGTGCCAGAGTTATCTAGCTTCACGCCACCTTCTTGGCCAAAAAGATCCATATATACTTGCCGCTCAGCTGGGGTTATCTCATGCAGTTGGGATGCTGCATCAAACTGTTCATTCCAATTGGCTTCCTGCCCTTTCAGATAAGCTTTCTTATTAGCTGGGAATTTTGGCACAGCGGGTTCTTTTTCAGGTCCATGACGATTAGCACCGGGACCAGCACTAAGTGTACCCTTCAACGCCTCAGCCTTTTTTGTATGCAGCTTCGCGATGGTGCTCTCAAACAGATCTTTCGCCTGAGATGGATTGTTGGCATGAACCTGTCCAATGAGGTCGGAGACTTCGGCCATGGCTTTGTCGTCACCATTGGTGATGGCGTCGGCGGTGAAGGTGGACAGATCACCCGTCCCGGCGATTTTGCGGAGATGCTTGGCTGTGCGTTGGTTGGACGAGATCGCTGCGTAATTCAGGGCGGGCAATGGTCGGCTTGATTTGGGCGCATTGGCGTCCAGTAGAGACGGTCGCGATGCAGTTTGTTGCTGAAAGGCTCTTTGGGTAGAACCACCGGGAGTGATGAGGCCGTCGGTCTGAACCCCCAACTGGCGTTGAGCGGACTGAATGGCGCGGTTGGTTTGTGGGCCATACACGCCATCGATCTTGCCTGCATACAGTCCTGCATCAAAGGTGTTTCGCTGTACGGATTCGACGTCTGATGGCCTGTTGATAGCACCTCGCCCTACGGAATGTTGGGTGGCGATACAGATGGTTTATAGGACGATCTGGTTCCCGAACGTGATGGGCCGGATGATGACGAGGAAACATTCGGGGCGGGCTCAGGTAAAATGGCGGACATGAGAAGGACCTTTTCTAAATGGGGGAACAAAAAACCACCCGTCAAAATACTGAGGGGTGGTTTGTAAAAGGCGCATGGGTGCCCTGCGCGGAAGATACCCAACCATAACATTACATATTTGTCAAGGAATATAATCTTGTTATGGAAATTAAGGGGCGCGTCAAAGTGCCTACCCATCGGTTTCCAGCGCGTTTTTGAGATTATGATTTAAAAAGGCAATAGCTGGCTGTAACGAAAAATGCGCACCCCGTATCCGGGATGCGCATTAAATGGTTCTTGGTAATGTGGCCGACTTACTTGGGCGCCAGCACCATGGTCATCATGCGACCTTCCATGCGAGGGTAAAGTTCGACCTTCACCTCTTCGGCTAATTCTTCCCGAACCCGGTTGAGCACGTTCATGCCCAATTCCTGGTGCGCCATTTCGCGGCCACGGAAACGGATGGTCATTTTGACCTTGTCACCGTCCCCTAAGAAGCGTTTCACGGCGCGCATTTTTACGTCGTAATCATGCACATCAATGCCGGGGCGCATCTTGATCTCTTTGATCTCGATGACCTTCTGCTTCTTGCGGGCCTCGTTGGCCTTTTTCTGGGTTTCGTACTTGTACTTACCGTAATCGAGGATTTTACACACCGGGGGATCCGCGTTGGGGGATACCTCCACCAGGTCAAGTCCAACCTCATAGGCCATCTCGATGCCTTCTGCGGTGGATATAACGCCGACCATTTCACCGTCGGCGTCTACAACACGGACTTGTTCTTTTTCGATGTCTTCGTTCACGCGCGGTCCATCTTTGGCTGGCGCCTGATTCGTTGGTTGCCTAGCTATGGCGGTATCCTCTCGGTCAGTTAATTCAAATTAGGTCAAAAAAATCTCTGGAGGTCGCTGTTATTGCCCTAACGGACCAGCGGCTTCGGCGGACAGTCTAACGACTGCTTCATCCAGCGCAACAATTTCTTGGTCTTTGCCACCTAATCGACGGACGGCAACGGTGCGATCGTCGGCCTCACGACCGCCCACAACCAGAATGGCCGGGACTTTGGCGTGGCTGTGTTCGCGGATCTTGTAGTTGATTTTTTCACTGCGCAGATCGGTTTCAACGCGTAAACCAGCGGCGCGTAATGCACCCGCCACCGTATTGGCATAGTCGTCATGGTCATTGGTAATGGCAGCAACCACCACCTGAACCGGTGACAGCCACATGGGGAAACGACCCGCGTAGTTTTCAATGATAATACCAATGAAGCGCTCGAATGATCCCAGGATAGCCCGGTGCAACATAACCGGGCGATGCTTGGCACCGTCTTCGCCGATGTAGTTAGCGTCCAGTCGTTCGGGCAGCACGAAGTCTACCTGTAGCGTGCCACACTGCCAGTCGCGGCCAATGGCATCGCGCAGAACGAATTCCAGTTTCGGGCCGTAAAATGCACCTTCACCGGGGTTCAGGATGGTTTCCAGGCCAGCGGCGGCAGTAGATTCCTTCAACGCGGCCTCGGCTTTGTCCCAAGTGGCATCTTCGCCAGCGCGGACTTCGGGACGGTCAGAGAACTTGACCACAACCTCTTCAAAGCCGAAGTCTTTATAGATGCTCATCAGCAAATCAATAAAGATTTTGGTTTCGGATGTGATCTGATCTTCGGTGCAGAAAATGTGGGCGTCGTCCTGGGTGAAGGCCCGCACCCGCATAATACCGTGCAGGGCACCGGACGGCTCGTACCGGTGGCACGATCCGAATTCGGCCATGCGCATGGGCAGTTCGCGGTAGCTGGTAATGCCTTGTTTGAAAATCTGCACATGGCAGGGGCAGTTCATGGGCTTTAGTGCCAGCATGCGTTTTTCATTGGCTTTACCGTCGGGATCAGCTTCATCCACTTCAGCGATAAACATGTGGTCGCGGAATTTTTCCCAGTGACCGGAATCTTCCCACAACGAACGGTCCACCAATTGTGGTGTCTTTACTTCGTCGTATCCGGCCTCATCCAGCCGCGTGCGCATGTAGTCTTCAACCGCCCGGTAAAGTGTCCAGCCCTTGGGATGCCAGAACACGTTGCCCATGGCTTCCTGCTGCTGATGGAACAGACCCATTTCCCGGCCCAAACGGCGGTGATCGCGTTTTTCGGCTTCTTCCAGCATATGAAGGTGCTGCTTCAGCTCTTTCGGGTTTGACCAGCACGTACCATAGATACGTTGCAGCATGGCGTTCTTGGAATTGCCACGCCAGTATGCACCAGCAATGCTCATCAATTTGAAGGCTTTGCCCAGCTTACCCGTAGATGGCAGATGCGGCCCAAGGCACAGATCGAACCAGTCACCCTGACGGTAGATGGAAATTTCTTCGTCTTCGGGCAGATCACTGATCAGCTCGGTCTTATAGGCCTCGCCTATGTCCGTGAAAACTTGAATGGCCTCGTTACGGTCCCACACTTCGCGGGAAAACGGCAGGTCAGCATCCACGATCTCGGCCATACGGGCTTCGATCTTGGGCAGGTCTTCCGGTGTGAAGGGCTCATCACGGGCAAAATCGTAGTAGAAGCCGTTCTCGATAGATGGGCCGATGGTTACTTGCGTGCCGGGGAACAGGTCTTGTACGGCTTGCGCCAGAACGTGCGCGCAGTCATGGCGCAGCAAATCCAGCCCGTCTTCGTCCTTTGCGGTCACAATGGACACGTCGGCGTCTTCTTCTATCAGATGTGCCAGATCGCGCATGTGGCCACCCACACGAATAGCCAAAGCGGCTTTGGCCAGGCCGGGACCGATATCGGCGGCCAGATCAGCGCCTGAGACGGGGCCATCAAACGGGCGTATGCTGCCATCTGGGAGAGTAATTGCGACCATGATTTATGTTCTTAAAACCGTATAAAAGTGCCAAAATTCCGGGCGAACGTATACCAGCACGCGGCACTGTCAAGCGGCTGGGGTCTCGGCTGCACTCGTTAGTTCAGGTACCAGTAATCCCAGGGCATACAACACATCATCAACAGAAACCTCACTGAGGCTCTTGCGCCGTATGATTTTGACCGCCGGGCCGCGTTGCGCGCACAAAACCGGGTCCGATTCATAAGAATAAAGGACCACACTTGGCGCGCCCGAAATGGCCAGAACATGCATGGGGCCTGTGTCATTGCCAACGGTGGCGATCGCGTCACGGCCCAACACGGCGATTTCAGCTATATCGGTCATGCCACACAGGTTTTTGGCCTCCGGGCATGCGGTGGTGATTTCATCCAGAATGTCTTTTTCCGCATCCGTTCCCAACAGAACCGGCTGAATATTCTGTTCGGCCAACTGTTGGGCGAGCGCCCCATAGCCGGATGCCGACCACCGCTTGCCCGGACGGTGCGGTGCGCCACCGGGAACCAGCAAGGCGTAGGGTGCGCTGAGACCAAACCGGCTGGTGTCAGCCTGTGCCCAACTCAGGTCCGGGAACGGTGTTCCGGTGATACCCGCGCAGTAGAGCTGATCCGCCTGCCGTTCGATGGTGTGTACAACGTCGCGGTTTATATCCTTGTGAGGGTGGGAACACCCGCGCGCAATACCCGACCACATCGGTTCGTTATAGCCATGGAGCAGCCGGAAATAGAGGCTGCTTCGGTTCGAGGTCTGAAGATCGTAAACCATATCGAAGCGGCCACCACGCAGGCGATCCCGCAACGCTTTGCATTTGGCGAACTCGTACCACTTGGGGCGCGCGTCCAGCCATACGTCGTCCACATAGCCTGACATTTCCAGCAACGGTGCATAGGGCGCCGTGGTCAAAACCGTGATCTGCGCATCCGGATGATGGCGCCGGATAGCCGCCATGGGGCCCAACGCCTGCACCACGTCGCCGAGCGCACTCAGTTTAATAATCAGGACGCGGGATATCTTGTTGCTCATGCGTCTGAGCCATGTCGGTCGGCAAGAACCTGATTGTAAACTTCCAGGGTGCTGCGGCACATGGTTTCGGTCGAGAAATGCTCCCGCACATTTTGAACGGCTTTTTCTGCCAACCTGGCGCGGGCGTCGGGGGTCAGGGCAAGGGCCGTTTCAATAGCATCGGCTAATGCATCCGCATCGCCGGGCGGCACCAGCCAACCTGTTTCGCCTTCGATCACCGTTTCCTTGGCGCCACCATGATTACTAGCCACGATAGGGCGTCCAAGGGACTGCGCCTCAATGGCGATCCGACCAAATGCCTCGGGGTCTGTGGAGGCCGAAACCACCACATCGGTCAGCATATAAGCGGCGGGCATATCGCTGCAATTGTCGACAATGCGGATGACTTCGCCCAGGTCATATTTTTGTACCAGATCATCCAGTTCGCGCCGGAACTCGTGACGACCCTGATCTCCGCCTACCAGCAAGCAGCGGATATCGCGGCGGTTTAGTCGCGCAATGGCCTCGATGAATACGGTCTGACCTTTCCACCGGGTCAGGCGGCCGGGCAGCATAACAACAGGGTGACCTTCGGTGATACGCCATTCATTGGCCAGCGCAATAACCCGTTGGGCCGTTACGGTGGGCGCGCTGAACCGGGTCAGGTCCACACCACGGTGGATGACGCGGATACGATCACGTGGCACGCCATAATGGCGGCGAATATGCCCGGCGATAAAATTGGATATGGCAATAACGCGCACCCCTTTGGTCATCACTGAGTTGTAGATTCGCTTGAACATGTTGCCGTGGCTGTAGGTACCATGAAATGTGGTGATAAATGGCCGCCCGGTTCGTTTGGCGGCGTAATAGGCGCTCCACGCCGGTGCGCGGGAGCGTGCATGCACCACATCCACATTTTCTGCCACGATCAACTTCGTCAGCCTGCCGATGTTCCTGTACATAATAAAGGGGTTCTTTGATTCTACCGGCATGGTGACGTGCTCGGCTTTTACCCGTTTCAGCTCATGCGTACGCGGCCCGCCTGATGAGACGACAATAGCGCGTCCACCGGCCTGCACCACGGCATTGGCAATCTCAACAGTGCCGCGCTCAACGCCACCGCTGGTACCCATGGCGGGAAGCACCTGCATAACGGTTGCCTCCCGAGCCGTAACATCCGCTGGTGTCGGCTCTTTTTCTTCGCTCGCCAAGTTGCTATTGTTGTCGTCTGGGTTATTCATTCGTGGTCCGACTATTGGGTCTCAGGTTACGGCAAATCACCGGTGGGCGATATGACATCAGAAAATACAAAAACGCAATTCCTGCAATTACAAAATAATGTGAGCCTAGCCTATCATCAAACACCAGGATCAACACCCGGCGTTATGTTTTTGGGCGGTTTTAAGTCTGATATGAACGGCAGCAAGGCTTTGGCGCTGGATTCATGGTGTAAGCAACAAGGTCGCGCGTTCCTGCGCTTTGATTATCAGGGGCACGGCCAATCGTCGGGTGATTTTGTTGATGGCACCATCGGAGGGTGGGCCGCCGATGCCATGGCCGCTCTTGATAACCTGACGGAAGGCCCGCAAGTTCTGGTGGGGTCCAGCATGGGTGGGTGGATTATGTTGCTGACCGCCCTGCAACGGAAACCCTGTGTGGCCGGTCTGTTGGGATTGGCTGCCGCACCGGATTTTACGGAAGATCTGATGTGGGACGCGTTTAGCGACGAGGACCGCGCCGCTTTTGAACAGAACGACGGGCTGGAAATTCCAAACTGTTATGATGATGAAGAAGGCTACGTCATCAGCCGTGGTCTGATCGAAGAAGGCCGCAACCAGCTGTTACTGCGCTCATCCATTGATTTGGACGTGCCTGTCAGATTAATCCAGGGCATGCAGGATGAGGACGTACCGTGGGCGACCGCGCAACGCATCACGGAGCAGCTTGCCAGTACCGACGTGGAAATCCAGTACGTTAAAGACGGCGATCACCGATTGTCGCGGCCAAATGATCTGGACCGATTGTGCACCACACTAGACGCGCTTATTCATCATATTGAGAACCCATTAGTGCCCAAATAGCATCCAGACCCGATTTGTAGTCAGGATGGATCAACGCCACGCCCAGTTCAGATTTGATCCGCCCGTTACTGACCAGCCGGTTGTCATTCCAGAAACTGCGCCCCATGGCGGACATGGATTTCTCGGCCTCAAAGAAATCGATCAGCGGCGGCGGTTCCGTGCCCATGACTTCACAGGCATAGGCCGTGACCTCTGCCGGTTCCACCGGGTGGTCATCGCATACATTATATATGGCACCGGGGTCTGGCTGTTTCATGGATGCGATCAGGGCCTGGGCGATGTCGTCCACATGGATGCGGTTAAATTTATGGCCCGGTTTAAGGATGCGTTGAGATTTGCCATGTTTCAGTTGATCAAACACGCTGCGCCCCGGCCCATAGATGCCCGGTAGCCGGAAAACATGTACCGGCAGATCAAACGCACCGTACAGGTTAAGCCACTGCTTTTCTGCCCGAACCCGGCGCATACCACGTTCACCCGACGGGTTCGTGGGGGTCGTCTCGTCCACAACGGCACCGTCTGTATTGCCATAAACCCCGGTGGTGGACAGATACCCGATCCATGTGAGGTCCTCGCATTCCGCCAGCACCTGTTCCACAGCCGCCAGAATAGGGTCGCCCAATTCCATGGTCGGGATAGTGCTTAAAACATGGGTGGCTGTTCGTAATGTAGCTGCAATGGCCTCAACCTCTTCCGCGTGACCGCTGAAAGGATATGCATCTGAACCGTCTGAAGGCTCTCGCGTTGTCCCACTCACCTGCCAACCCAGATCGCGCAGGCTTCCGGCCAACACAGTGCCCGTGTATCCCAAACCAAAACAAAATAAATGAGGCTGTTTGTTTACCACGTGGCACCGAATCCTTGATTGCCTGCGCTCAGCGAACTAAATAGCAGGGATGATTGTTTCATGGAAACCGATAGCACACCCGTTGCGATCTGTCTTGGCAAGCCTCTGCATTCTTGTGTGGCCGGTGTTGTGGACAGTAGGTGTACAGGCACAAGACACCAGCGTCGCTTCTGAGCGCTACAATAAATGTATTGAGCTTTCCCAAACCAATCCGTCCCGTTCATTTGATGATGCTGTTGCCTGGCGGGACCTGGGCGGTGGCGATGCGGCGGAACATTGCGCGGCTGTATCGCTGGTGGCGCTGGAACTGTACCGAGCCGGTGCCGAACGGCTTGAGACCCTGGCGCAAAGCTCCAAAGAAAGCATTTATCGGCGCGCCGGGTTGTTGTCACAGGCGGCGCAAGCATGGTCACTGGATGGCAAGCTGGAGCGAGCATACGCAAACCTGACCACGGCCATTCAACTGGCCCCGGATATTGCCTCGTTGTTCGTTGATCGCGGCGCTGTGAGCGCTGAAATGGGGCTGTACGCAGAAGCCGTTACGGATCTGGATATGGCGGTCACGCTGGACGCCGGCTCTGTGGACGCCTATCTGTTCCGCGCCAGCGCCAACCGTTATCTGGAAAATTATGATCTGGCATTACGCGATCTGGGCGCGGTGCTGAATTTCGAGCCCACTCATCTGGATGCCCTGCTGGAACGCGGCATCGTGCGACGCCTGCAAGGCGACGACAACGCGGCCCGCAAGGACTGGATGTGGGTGTTGGAACTGGGCCCGGATAGTATAGCCGCAACCATGGCCCGGCGGAATCTTGAATTAATGGATGTGAAGTCGGATTAAAAATCCAGATCCGCATAATGATTGGGCGGGGGGTGGATCTATCGCTGCCAAATGAAGAGTGGTTTTGCGCGGGAATGACAAGCTTGAATTTCTCGTTATGCGAGATAACATGATCTATTCTGGAATAATAGGCGACCATACCATGGAAACTATCTCCTTTTCCCTTAGCATCGCATCGTTGGTAACAGGTATATGCTTGAGCGTTCTTGCGATAGGGTTGTCTGTGTACTTCTTTGTCAAAGGGAAGGAAACGGAAGCTGCAACCCTTGGGCACCTTACACAACTACGTTCAGAAACATCACAACTAACGAAATTAAACGATCAAATCATGTCCAAGTTGATAGGATCTCTGACAACAATCGCAGAATATTCCGCCGACTCTACACGTGAATATACCGAAGCACAGCAACAGGCCGCGTCAAAGACTAACGAGCAAGCAGAGGCAGGGGAGGTACCTGACTCTCGATCGACCAAGGATTCGAGTCAAGATGAGCTGGCGGACCTGCCAGCGGGGGCATATTTGTCTGGGCATGGAATCCCCACGCTTGTCGATCCAATATCCGTTGAAACATTTAGGCATGAAATGATAAATGCCACTCTGATGTTAATGAACTCCTATGGGTGGATTAATAACTATGGGCAGTATGCTCTTAGAGATCATGTAGCGCATCATTCACCAAGTGAAGATGAGACTCTGATTAGAGAGGCGGCAGCAAACCTTGATCAAACATCGGAAGCATATAAAAGATCTAGGGAATTTATTGAGTCAATTAAAGCGAGCCATCCAGAATGGTTCGAGGGTAATCAACTAGCCCCATACTACGAGAGTACAAAAATAAGGTTGGATGAGTTTATCAGAACCTATGAGGAAACGAAGGCGTATTTTTACCTTCCCCGATAACGAAACGGATTCCTAAACACTCTCATGTAAACTTGTCAGAAATCCAGATCCGCATAATGCTTGGGTGGGGGAGCGCCGGGGATGTGATCGCCCAGGAGTGGGCGGAAGCTGGGGCGGGATTTTATGCGCGAATACCAGGTTTTGACCACGTGGTTTTCTTCCCAAGGCATTTCGCCGATGTAATCAAGCGCCGATATATGGGCGGCGGCGACCACGTCTGCGTAGCTTAGCTCATCGCCTACGATCCAGTTTCGTCTTTCCACAAGATACGAGATGTAATCCATATGGGTACGCAGGTTGCGATACCCGGCACGGATAGCGGCGGCGTCTGGCTCGCCCAGACCCAGAAACCGTTTCATCATCTTTTCGCCCAACAGGTTCTCGGTAACCTCGTTATTGAACTTGGTATTGAACCAGTGAACCAACCGCCTGGTTTCGGCGCGGGCCAGTGGGCTGCGGGGTAGCAGGGGAATATTGGGGTAGGCTTCTTCCAGATACTCGAATATGACTTCGCACCCGGAGATCGCGCTGCCATCGCTTTCGGTCAAAACCGGGACTTCGCCTGCCGGGTTGATGGACAGGAATTCCTCTCGCCGGTCCCAGATGTTTTCTGTCTGCAAATGAAATTCGAGCTTCTTCTCACCCATTGCAACGCGGGTGGCCCGGCAGAAGGGCGATAGCCATAGATGGTACAATGTGCGCATGGGTGTTCTGATTTGCCCTAAAAATTGGCCGCATTAAGCCGTATGGCCCAAGTAATGGCCCAGATAACGTATTATCAATTGATCGTGAAAATTCCATGAACTTTGTATCAAGAAACCATAAAATAGCTATTGTAAGGGCCTGTTTGGACTGAATTTAAACCGCACGAGGACCTGCATGCTTATCAAAAAATCGCCACAAACCAATATCAAGTCATCAGAGATCACGCCACGACATGTGTTCGAAAATCGTCGCAAGTTTATGGCGGGCGCGGGTATGGCCGGGCTAGGCGCCATTGCGGGCGGCACATTAGGCGCCATGAGCGGGTTAATGATGCCGGGCGAGGCGTCTGCGGCCACTGGATTGGCTCCGCTGAGCGCGATGGCTAATGACAAGTACACGTTGGCCACAATCGGTGAAAAAATGGCGACCGACAAAGTCGTGGCTTCCACCTACAACAATTTCTATGAATTTGGCACCAGTAAGACGGACCCGGCGGAAAACGCCACGGCATTCGAGCCGTTACCCTGGACGGTGACCGTTGATGGCGCGGTGGAAAATCCCGGCACCTATGATTTCGACGACCTGATCAATCCGCACCAACTGGAAGACCGCGTGTACCGTTTTCGCTGTGTGGAAGCCTGGTCCATGGTGGTGCCCTGGGTGGGTATTCCGCTGGGCGATGTGATCCGGCGTCTGGGGCCAAATATGTGGCGTTTGAGACGCTATTCGATGCTGAACGTATGTCCGGTCAAAATCGTCGCCCGATACCGTGGCCCTATGTGGAGGGCCTGCGTATGGATGAGGCCATGCATGACCTGACTTTATTGACGGTAGGCATGTATGGCGAAACTCTGCCCAATCAGAATGGTGCGCCCATTCGTTTGATTGTGCCCTGGAAATATGGCTTCAAGAGCATCAAGTCCATCGTCAAAATTTCATTTGTCGAGGAACAGCCGCCCTGTACATGGAACATCGCCAACGCGCGGGAATACGGATTCTACTCCAATGTAAACCCGGAGGTCAGTCACCCGCGGTGGAGCCAGGCCAAGGAACGCATTGTCGGCACCGGCCTGTTTGCCGATCGGCGCGAGACGGAAATGATGAACGGCTATGCAAACGACGTAAGTTCACTGTATGACGGCATGGATTTAAGCAAGTACTATTGATTCCATGATGCAAAACACCATCGTGATTTCATGATGCAAAACAACGTCGCGCGCGCGGCCAGCAAGGTTGCTGTCTTCATTGCCTGCCTGATTCCGCTGGCGTGGGTTATCTGGCTCGCCTTTAGCCCCGGTGTGGGCGGCAGTGGTCTTGGCCCCAATCCACAGGAATTCCTCAATCGTTTCCTGGGCGACTGGGCACTTCGATTTCTGCTGATTTCGCTGGCTGTTACACCAGTCAGGACGCTGTTGCGTTGGAACTGGGTATTCAGGTTCCGCCGCATGTTGGGCTTATTCGCGTTCTTTTATGTGTGCCTGCACCTGAGCAGCTATATCGCGCTGGATAAACAATTCTACTGGGTGGAAGTCTGGGAGGATGTGGTCAAGCGGATCTATATCACCATCGGCATGGCCACGTTCCTGCTGTTGATCCCGCTGGCAGCTACATCAACGGCTGGCATGGTGAAACGATTGGGGGCGATGCGGTGGCGCCGGCTGCATCAGATTATTTATGTGATCGCACCGCTGGCCTGCGTACATTTCTTTATGATGCGAAAAGGTGTGCAGGTGGAACCGATGATCTATGGCGCAATCACGGCATCATTACTGATGGTGCGTGTCTGGCACCGAGTGAAATCTAACCGAAATGCTCGTTAAGAAAGTCAGCGACCTCACATAGCGATTTCTGCGCTTCGGGTAGCTGCGGATAAAATTCAAACACATGCCACATACCTTCCCATACATGCAGGGACACATCGACCCCGGCCTGTCGCATGGCGGTGGATAGCCGCGCACTTTCGCTCAACAGCAAGTCCCGCGTGCCGGTGGTAAACAGGGTTGGTGGCCAGGTGGCATCGAAATCCGCGTATAGGGGCGATAGGGTAGGGTCCTTCATATCCTGACCGGCGGGCGTATAGGTGGCCACCATGGATTCAGCATTGCCAAGCGTTGGTTCAACATCTTTCAGCGTCGCCAGCGTGTCACTGGCAAGAGTGAAATCACCAAAGGGCGAGAACAAAGCGGCAGCCAGCGGCAGGGGTAATCCGGCGCCATGGGCTTGTGACATCACGGACAAGGCCAGATTGCCACCGGCAGACTCACCGGAAATGGCGATCCTGTCTGCGCCTACCTGATCAAGCAGTGCTTTATAAACCGTGAAACAGTCGTCGGTGGCCGCCGGGTAGAGGTGTTCGGGGGCCAGTCGGTAATGGGGCGCATAAACCGTGGCACCCGTTTTGTGGGCCAGCGGCACGGTCACGATCTGATCGGTAGTGGGATCGCCCGTTACAAACCCGCCACCAAAGATATAAAAAATAACCCGACCGTCATCCGGGGCATCCGGCCCGGCTTGAACCTTCTGTACCGGCACGCCAGCGATGGAGATTTCCGTGATAGTGGGGTCATACGTCTTGCAGACCTGATCAACCGTTGGTTTGTACCCGGCGGCGACCTCGTCACGGATCATCTGAATGTTGTCTGCCGTGATCTGGGTTGTGCTCAGGGGTGGCGCAGATGCGATGAAGGCTTGCGCCTCGGTGCTGATGCTTTTGGGTGCGGGGTGCTTCATGGATTTAATGGGCCTCATCCCAGTTGTTGCCGTGGCCCGGATCAACAATTAAAGGCACATCCAGATGGGCCGCATTTTCCATGACGGATTTTACAGTCGCCGTTGTGGCGTCCAACTCATCGACTGGAACTTCGAAGATCAATTCATCGTGTACCTGTAACAGCATGCGCGCGCCAAGTTTGGCGTCAGTTAGTGCTCCCGGCACGCGGATCATGGCGCGTTTGATGATATCGGCGGCACCGCCCTGAATGGGCGCGTTGATGGCCGCGCGTTCGGCAAAGCCGCGTCGGTTATGCTGTTTGTCATTGATTTCCGGCGTGTAACAGCGCCGACCGTATAGGGTTTCCACATACTCAAATTCTTTGGCGTGGGCGATGGTGTCGTCCATGTACTGGCGGATGCCGGGATAGCGTTCGAAATAGGCGTCGATGTAATCTTTGGCCTCGCCGTTCGAAATGTTCAATTGGCGGGCCAGACCAAAGGCCGAAATGCCGTAGATAATACCGAAGTTAATAGCCTTGGCATTGCGGCGAACCATAGGGTCCATGCCTTCAATAGGCACGCCGAAGACCTGGCTGGCCGTCATGGCGTGCACGTCCAGATCATTGTGGAAGGCTTCTTTCAGCGCATCGATACCGGCCACATGGGCCAGCAGGCGTAACTCGATTTGTGAATAGTCAGCCGACAACAACGTGTATCCATCTTCCGGCACGAAGGCGGTGCGAATTTTGCGACCCTCGTCGGTACGGATGGGGATGTTCTGCAGGTTGGGATCAGATGAGCTCAACCGCCCCGTGGAAGCGCCTGTTTGTCCATAGGATGTATGAACGCGGCCCGTGGCCGGATTGATCTGTTTGATCAGGGCATCAGTGTAGGTGCTTTTCAGTTTGGAAAACTGCCTGAATTCCAAAACCTTTGTGGGCAGTTCGTGCCCGTCAGCGACCAGCCCATCCAGTACGTCAACGCCTGTGCCATAAGCCCCGGTCTTGCCCTTCTTGCCACCGGGCAAGCCTAATTCATCGAACAACACTTCACCCAATTGTTTGGGCGAGGCCACATTGAACTCGCGTCCGGCCAGCTCATGGATTTCGATTTCCAGGGTCGCAATACGCCCACCGAAATCTTTGGATAAGCCGTTCAACACGCTTGCGTCTACTTTGATGCCGGTACGTTCCATTGTGTCCAAAACGTTGATCAGGGGGCGTTCCAGCGTTTCGTAAACGGTGACCAGCCGGTCATTCACCAGCTTTTGTTTCAAGACGTGGTGAAGTCGACAGGTGATGTCGGCGTCCTCGGCGGCGTAATCCAATGCCTTATCCAGCGGTACCAGATCAAACGTGACCTTGTTTTTGCCGGACCCGGCCACGGTGGAAAACTTGATCGTGTCGTAGTTCAGGTGGCGGCTCGCCATAGAATCCATGCCGTGGCTGAACAGGCCACCTTCGGTCACGTACGATAACAGCATGGTGTCATCCACCGGTGCCACGTCCATGCCATACCGGCACAGTATCTGCATGTCATATTTGATGTTCTGGCCGATTTTCAGGATCGATGCGTCTTCCAAGACAGGTTTGAGCAATGCCACCGCATCATCCATGGGGATTTGCCCCGGCAGCAGGCCGGTACCACCCGACAGATCATCACCGCCGTCACCATCTCCGAAATCAAACCCGCCTTGTGTCTGTTCCTGACGGTGACCAAGCGGGATGTAACAACCTTCGCCGGGTTCACACGCAAGCGATATACCCACCAGATCGGCGGTCATGGAATCCAGTGACGTGGTTTCCGTATCCACCGCCACCGATCCCTGTTTATAAATACGATCTATCCATACTTTCAGGGCGTCCGTGGTCTGGACCAGCTCATAGGTCGTAGCACCGGGCTTGGCCATCAGGTTGGGGTGTTTTGCTTTTCCGCCCGTATCAACTGTATCAACTGTACCGCCTTGTGCAGCCGGTTCAGATACCTCTCCTTCTGTTTCACCTTCTGGCGCATCGGGTACGGTCAGTCCGTATTTGTTGGCGACCACCGACACCATCGACTTGAATTCCATTTCGGCCAGGAAGCCGAATACATGATCCGGTTCCGGTGTTTTCACCGCGAAATCAGCGAGAGCGACTTCCACCGGCACATCATCTCTCAGGGTGACCAGTTGACGTGATACGCGCGCGGCGTCGGCTTCGTTAATCAGGGATTCGCGTTTCTTGGGTTGTTTGACCTCTTCGGCGCGGGCCAGCAGGGAATCCAGATCGCCATAGTCATTGATCAATTGCGCGGCCGTCTTGATACCGATGCCGCGAATACCCGGCACGTTGTCGGTGGAATCACCGGCCAGGGCCTGCACATCAATCACCCGGTCCGGCTTCACGCCAAACTTCTCGACCACCTCATCGGGGCCAATTTGTTTGTTCTTCATGGCGTCATACATGGTGACTTTGTCTGTCACCAGCTGCATCAGGTCTTTATCAGACGACACGATGGTGACCTCGGCACCGGCCTCGGCGGCTTGCCGGGCATAGGTGGCGATCAGATCATCGGCCTCATAGCCTTCCATTTCCACGCGCGCCACATTCAGGGCATCGGTGGCCCGGCGGACCAAATCGAATTGCGGGATCAATTCCTCAGGCGGCGCTTCGCGGTTGGCTTTGTAGTCTTCATAAATATCATTGCGGAAGGTCTTGCGCTTGGTATCGAACAACACAGCGATATGATCAGCGTCTGTGTCTTCCACCAGCTTCATCAGCATCTTTGTGTAAACAAAGACCGCCCCCGTATAGATTCCGTCTGAGCGTTTCAGCGGGCTGCGACTGCGAATTTCGCCAAAGAATGCGCGGAATAGAAACCCCGAACCGTCAATCAGGTAAACATGTTCAGGTTTGCTGGGCGCGCTCAGTGTCCTGACGCTTGAGAAGCGCCTTCTTCCAGAACGTAATGGCGGCTGCAATAGGGGCAGGTCTTGGTGCCCTCAGGGCCGATTTCAAGATAAACCATGGGATGGCCGAGGGCGCCGCCGCCGCCATCACATCCGACTGTTGTGTCAGAGACATTTATGGTTTCTAGCGCATCCATGTGATATTCCTCAAACGGGGATTATTGATGCGTTGATGATACCCATTGACGGGCGACAATCAATCGATTGGTCGCCTAATGACGGTGAAATTTTTAAATCAATCGAGTATCCATGACAATTCAAGCACCAGAACACGCCATCCAACTGGAAGGCCTATGCAAAACGTACCAGGCACAAAAAAGGCAGCCCGCTCATTTGGCGCTGGATGATGTTTCGCTGAACATCCCACGGGGCTCGTTTTTCGGGCTGTTAGGTCCCAATGGAGCCGGGAAATCTACCCTTATCAATATTCTGGCCGGGCTGGTGATTAAATCATCGGGCACCGCACGGGTGTGCGGGTACGATATCGAAACTGATATGCGCGAGGCGCGTCGGTCCATCGGCGTGGTGCCGCAAGAGCTGAACATGGACCCATACTTTACACCGTTTGAATTACTGGATCTGTATGCCGGTCTTTATGGCGTCGCCCGGAAAGATCGCCGTACCGATGAAATTCTGGAAGCTGTGGGCCTGGCGGACAAACGCGATTCTTATTCCCGGTCCTTGTCGGGGGGGATGCGTCGGCGGTTGCTGGTCGGGAAAGCCATGGTTCATTCGCCGCCCATTCTGGTTCTTGATGAGCCAACAGCCGGTGTTGATGTGGAATTGCGCCATCAGCTTTGGGAATATGTCAGACGCTTGAATGATCAGGGCACGACGGTGCTGCTGACCACGCACTATCTGGAAGAAGCCGAAGAGCTTTGTGATCAGATTGCCATCATCAATCACGGCAAGGTGGTCGCCAATGAACGCACGTCGCATTTGCTGGGTTGGCTGGATTCCAAGGAATTGACTGTTTTGCTGGATCAGGACGTGTCCGTTATTCCCGAACAACTGCAACAATTTAATGTGGAGCAGAAAAGCAGTCGCGAGCTGTTGTTCAGCTATCCACCCAGCAAGACCAACTCCGGCGAAGTGCTGGCTGCGCTCCGTGATGCCGGGTTGGGCATTGTGGATGTTTCTACTCGTGAGGCGGAGCTGGAAGATATCTTTATCTCGCTCACCAGTTCGAAACGCGACAACGATGCTCATACATGATCATGCGAACTCATACGGCGGTGATCGGAGTCCTGCTGTTTCTGACAGCGTGTAGTCCGACAATCATGGTTCAAGGTCCCCCCATTCAGGACGCATCCATGCAATCTGACACCTTCATGATGCCTGATGGCGCGTTGTTGCCGCTGCATGCCTGGTTGCCTGATACGGGTGAGCCAAAAGCCATCATCATCGCCCTGCACGGGTTCAACGACTATGGTCAGTTTTTCAAAGACCTGGGCGGCTATCTGCGGGCGCGCAATATCGCGAGTTATGCCTATGATCAACGGGGCTTTGGGGGCACGGAAAATGCCGGATACTGGTCAGGTGTGGAAGCTTATGTTTCCGATGCCAAGGCCGTATTTTCTGTCGTCAAAGCCCAGCATCCAAACACGCCCATATACATGTTTGGCGAAAGCATGGGAGGTGCGGTTTTGATGGCGTCCGCTGTGGATGACGAGCCGCTGCAACCGGACGGGTTTATTCTGGCCGCCCCTGCCGTGTGGGGGCGCGATACCATGGCGTTTTACCAAAATGCCGCGCTATGGGTGGCTGTTCATACCATGCCCTGGCTGCACCTGACGGGCCGCGGGCTGAACATCCAGCCATCAGACAATATTGAAATGCTGCGCGCCTTGGGTCGCGATCCGTTGGTGATCAAGGAGACCCGGGTGGATGCCATCTGGGGTGTTGTTAACCTGATGGACCGGGCGCTTGAAAGCGCCCGTCAGTTTGATGCGCGGGCGTTAATCCTGTACGGGGATCGTGATGAGGTTGTTGGCATGGGACCTACGAAGACCATGCTGCAATCTTTACCCGCCGCCACGCCGGGTCACCGCCGGGTGGCGTTGTATGAGAATGGCTATCACATGTTGATCCGCGACTTGATGGCGGAAACCATCTGGCGTGATATTGAAAGCTGGATTGAAGCGCCTGAATTATCATTGCCATCCGGTGCGGATGAATTTGCGTTGTTGCGGAAAATTATGGCGGCTCCTTGATTACAATCAAGACGGACGACCATCAGACTCTCTAGGGTACACGAATGATAAGCACGATGTTCAGGCAGGGTTTTCGTCCTTTTTTTCTAGCCGCCGGCGTTTGGGCCTGTGCGTCTCTGGGTATTTGGGTGCTCTGGATCACAGGCTATCTCGATATGGCCGCTGTTGATCCGTTGCACTGGCATGCTCATGAGATGTTGTTTGGCTATACCGGGGCCGCGATCACCGGATTTATTTTAACCGCCATTCCCAACTGGACCCGCCGACTCCCTGTTCGAGGCATTCCCCTGGCCTTGTTGCTGATGGTTTGGATCGCAGGTCGCGCCGCCTGTTTGATGCAAGACCAGTTGGGTGCTGTGGTTGTGATGGCCGTGGATGTTTCTTTCCCTATTTTAGTGTTTGGCATTGTTCTGCGTGAAATTATCGCTGGAAAGAACTGGCGAAACCTGCCGGTTGCGGGCGTTCTGGGGCTGTTTGCCGCTGCCAGCGTGGTCGATCACCTGAGCACCATGGATATCGTTGCCGATGACCGGTTGGGGCAACGTATGGGGCTTGCCGTTATTATAATGCTGATCGGATTAATTGGAGGGCGGGTTGTGCCGAGCTTCACCGGCAATTGGCTAAACAAACAAGGCGCCACCGTTTCGCCTGTGCTGTTTTCGGGTTTTGACAAATTCAGTCTTGTGATTTTGCTGGCGGCATTGGTGCTGTGGTGTGTTGTGCCTGACCATATGGTCACTGGTTGGACGCTTGTATTTGCCGGTGTCTGTCACGGCTTCCGCCTGTTCAGGTGGCGCGGATACGCGACCTGTGCGGAAATTCTGGTCCTTATTCTGCATATTGGCTACGGCTGGATCGCGTTGGGCCTACTGCTCATGGGATTGGAAATTGTTTGGCCAGGCGCCTTACCCCTATCGGGTCTTCACGCCATTACGGCAGGTGGTATTGCCACAATGACGTTGGCTATGATGACACGAGCAACATTGGGGCATACAGGGCAAGAGCTGACGGCTGATCCCGGTACAACGATTATTTACGGGCTGGTTACCATGGGTGCGGTGTTGCGGGTGTTGGTGCCGGTATTCCCGTCTGAAGCCTTCCAGAGCATCCTTGGTGTATCTGCGATATTCTGGATCGCCGGGTTCGCCCTGTTTGTCATCATATACGCGCCCTTGCTGGCGGGGATGGGACAGCAGGAAGACTGATTGTCCATGCTTTAGCTTTCCGCACATCTGTGGTTTGTTCACCCCCATGAGAAAACAGCCAGGAAAATCCGCCAAGCCAGCATGGCGAAAACCCAAGCATAAGCGCGGTGCAAGCAAGGCCATCGGTCCCGTTCAGACGCTGGATATTGCCTACATTGGCCACCGCGGAGAAGGCGTGGCGTGGGTTGATCAGGACGGCCAAAAGATCCGTTGTTACATCCCCTATACGGCCGCCGGTGATACGGTTACCGCGCGGGTGAATGGCGAACGGGGTGAACTGGTTGCGGTTACCGGGTCCGGCGAAGACCGGTCGGAGCCTTTTTGTCCGCATTTCGGGTCTTGTGGTGGTTGTGCGTTACAGCATGTACAGGCCTCAGCCTATGCCAAATGGAAGCAGGGCGTTGTGGAGACAGCGCTGGAACGACAAAGCCTGAGCACGACTATTCATCCGATTGTGGATGCCCATGGTTCGGGCCGGCGTCGGGTGACTGTACATGTGCGATCATCCAAGCAGGGAATCGAAGCCGGGTTCATGCGGGTGAAAAGCCATGACTTGCTGACCATTGATGCGTGCCCTATTTTGGCCCCCGAGCTATCGGGATGTTTTCAGGTCGCTACCCGGTTGGGTGAAATTCTCAAAAGCAATTGCAACAAGATGGACATTCAGATGGCGGCTTCGGCGGCGGGACTGGATTGCAATATCATTGGGCCGCGCGACATCACCTATGATCAGCACATGGATTTAACAGACTTAGCCCATGCCGAGAACTTCGCCCGGTTAGCGGTGAATGACGATGTGGTTTTGGAACAACGTCCGCCGGTGCTTCGCATGGGGACGGCGGATGCGAGAATTTCATCAGGCACATTCCTGCAAGCCACCGAGATGGGTGAAGAGACATTATCCAAGCTGGTCCGTGACTGTGTGGGCGATGCCAAAATGGTGGCGGATCTTTTTTGCGGGGTCGGGCCGTTTGCCTTACGCTTGGCAGACCGCGCCAGCATTTATGCGGCCGACAATAACGAGATGGCCATCACCGCTCTGCGGTACGCCGCCGATCACACCCCGGGCCTGAAGCCCATTGAAACGGTGCAGCGCGATTTGTCGGCTGATCCGTTGACCATGCTGGAACTGAACCGGTTTGATGCTGTGATTTTTGATCCACCCCGTGCCGGTGCCCAGAAACAGGCCCGTGAGCTGGCGACCTCAAATGTACCAAACGTTGTTGCCGTATCGTGCGATGCCGCAAGTTTTGCCCGCGACGCCCGTACATTGGTGGAAGGCGGCTATAGCTTACGCCACGTAACGCCCGTAGATCAGTTCAAATGGTCCGCCCATGTGGAAATGGTCGGGTATTTTGTGCGAAGACGGTGATATTAAACCGAATACGTGGGTTTCCAGTCCTCGCCCCAGGCTTCTCGCCACAGGAAGGGTCTGGTCGAATTACCCTTGGCGCCGCCCCCTGTCCAGAGATTCCATTTGGGGTTTGAGTAGGTGTCAAAAAAATCATCCAGACGGGCAACCAGGACATTCAGTTCATCCGCATGCTCAGCCTTGTCTATGACGTTCTGCCGTTCGTCGGGATCATTGCGAAGATCGTATAATTCATCCGTGAACTCGAACGATGTGGGGCCATAGCGCCGCATCAACAACCAATCAGCGGTACGAATGGTGCGGGTCTCCTCCTGCTCCATAAAGACGGCATCACCCCATTCAGGCGCATCCTCTTCAATAAGTGATCGCATACTCCGGCTATGCATCTTCTCTGGTGTTGGCGATGGTAGGCCAGCGTAGTCCAGGATTGTCGCAAAAATGTCAGTGGTACCCACAAGTGACTGCTGCACCTTTCCTTCATTTCTTTTCCCGGGTGGGCGGATGATCATCGGTATATTGTTGGCTTCGCGGTGGGTGTTTGAAGGCCAGGTATCCTCGCCATGCCCCCAGAAACCATGTTGACCCAATGACATGCCGTGGTCCGAAGTGTAAATCACCAGGGTGTCATCGGCGATATTTTGGTCATCCAGGGCGTCGAACACTCGGCCGACGCCGTTATCAACAACGCTCATTTGCGAGTAATAATTCCGCAACGTCGGCAGGTCATTGAGAAGTTGTGGCATGCAGTTGACTTCATCCGGATCATGGTAGTCGGGCATCTTCTCCTGGCGCACCAACAGCCAATCGATCAGCTCCTTGCTAATGGCCTCCCGTGGGACGGAATCAAAAGGCGTGTCGCTATACAATTTAGCGAACTCGTTAATGGCCTCGCCCTTGATCGATGGCCAATGGCCATAGGGGGCGGGATAGGTCAGGAACATAAAGAACGGATTGTCCGTTTCAGGGTTTCGCCGGCCTATGTAGTCAACGGCCTGGTCGCTGAAAAAATCAACCGAATGGCCGGGGTATTTTGTGTGTTCTCCATTGACGATCATCTCATTGTCATAAAATGTCTGAACGTGGCCGACCTGTAGGGTGACCCATTCTTTAAAGCCATTCTGGGGCTTGCCGGCGTGGCCCAAATGATACTTGCCCATCAAGGCTGTGTCATATCCGGCCTGGGACAAAAGATCGGGCAGGGTGGGCAGCTCTGCTACGGCGCTCCAGTCTTTGGGCCAATCATCAATTGTTGAATCATCAAGCCATGTGTGCACACCGTGTTGCGACGGCATCAGCCCCGTTAGCACGGACGCACGACAGGGCGAACACATAGCATTGGGGCAATAGGCCTCGCTGAATCGAACGGCATGGTCTGCCAAACGATCGAGATTGGGGGTATGGATTTCAGAATTCCCGGCGCACCCCAGCATCTTGGCTGGCTGGTTATCGACAAAAACAAGGAGGATATTTGGCTTTTTTACTGACATTTTTAGCGATGTCTTTCATTTGGGTTCATGTTTAACAGACGTATTCATACGGCGATTACAGAACCCTACCAAACCCCGCCACCAATCACGAGGGCAAATTGTTGCTGTACTTGCACTAGCGTCAAACCCGGCGTAAGTTCTGGCCCAAGCGGCACCCGTAGCTCAGCTGGATAGAGCGCTGCCCTCCGAAGGCAGAGGTCACACGTTCGAATCGTGTCGGGTGCACCAACTTTCTTATG
>Ga0233433_10000079_pt1 | contig 112758 bp, 113 predicted proteins | sample SI_122_August201_5_FD_179868 | JGI IMG/M metagenome (GOLD analysis project Ga0233433, IMG submission 179868) | Seawater microbial communities from Saanich Inlet, British Columbia, Canada - SI_122_August2016_100_MG | ecosystem: Environmental > Aquatic > Marine > Inlet | place: Canada: British...
TAAGATACTGTTGAGCAATATTAAACTTTTCATCTTCAGTGTAACCTGGAATTCTTATAATCTCCATTCGATCCAATAGTGGACCTGGAATATTCATACTGTTTGCAGTTGCTACAAACATTACATCCGAAAGATCGTAGTCAACTTCCAGATAGTGATCTGCAAAAGTGTGGTTCTGCTCAGGGTCTAAAACTTCTAGCAGTGCAGATGCTGGATCACCACGAAAATCCATCGCCATCTTATCTATCTCATCCAGTAAGAAGAGTGGGTTTTTAACCTTAATTTTACTTAAATTTTGAATTATGCGTCCAGGCATAGACCCTATGTAGGTGCGTCTATGTCCACGAATCTCCGACTCATCTCGCACCCCACCTAGTGCCATACGTACATATTTACGACTCGTAGCGCGTGCAATGGATTGTCCAAGAGAGGTTTTACCAACTCCTGGAGGACCAACTAAACAGAGGATTGCACCTTTCACTTTGCCTATTCTTTTCTGCACTGCAAGATATTCCAGAATACGCTCTTTAACCTCTTCCAACCCATAATGGTCTTCATTTAGGATCGTTTCAGCTCGAACCAGATCACTACGAACTTTTGAGCGTTTCTTCCACGGAACTTCTATAATTGTCTCTAAATAGGTGCGCACAACTGCTGCCTCAGCAGACATTGGAGACATTCTCTTTAATTTTTTAAGCTCTGCATCAGCTTTGATGCGAGCATCTTTAGATAGCTTGCATTTCTTGATATTATTAATTAACTCTTCAAGTTCATCACTATCTTCCTCATCCTCCTTACCCAACTCAATATTTATCGCCTTGACTTTCTCATTAAGATAGAACTCTCGCTGGTTGCGCTCCATCTGCTTTTTGACTCGCCCATGAATTTTTTTCTCTACTTGTAGAATATCAAGAGCACCATCCATAATAGATAGAATATGCTCCATTCTCTCCTGCACATTATAAGTATCTAAAAGTTGTTGCTTCTCGGCAACTTTAATTGACATGTGTGCAGCAACTGTATCACTCAGGCGACTAGGATCGTCAATTCCAGCTAGTGAGGTTAGTACCTCTGGTGGAATTTTTTTATTCATTTTTACATAGTGTTCAAATTGACTCAAGATAGAGCTAGTAAGCACATCTATCTCAGTTCCAGTCACCATAATAGCTTTATGAACTGTTACTTTTGCACGCAAATAGTTGGTCTTATCTTCGTTAAAAGAGTGTATATCAGCACGGCTTACCCCCTCAACCAGAACTTTAACTGTCCCATCTGGAAGCCTAAGAAGCTGCAATATTCTAGCAACTGTACCGCCATTAAAGAGGTCTTTAATCTCTGGCTCCTCTTCTGAACCACTAACTTGCGCTACCAATAAAATTTTTTTATCTTTTGCCATTGATGCTTCTAATGCATCTATAGAGCGTTGACGGCCAACAAAAAGAGGGATTACCATATATGGATAGACGACCACATCTCGCAGTGGAAGCACCGCATACTCTTGCTCTAACAGCTCAACTTCCTCAGTCATCTGTACCTGTTGCAGCTAACTGCTCCTGTTTACCACCTTCAAAGATCAATAGTGGGTCTGTTTTATCATTAATCACCGACTCATCTACTACAACTTTTTTCACACCTTTATAAGATGGAAGGTGGTACATTGTGTCTAATAGTGCATGCTCCATAATAGAGCGTAACCCTCGTGCACCTGTTTTGCGCTTGATAGCTTTCTTAGAGATAGCATGGAGTGCCTCATCTCTAATATCAAGTTCGATCCCTTCCATCTCAAACAGTTTACCGTACTGCTTAGTCAGTGCATTTTTAGGTTCAGTCAAGATTTGAATAAGTGCATCTTCATCTAGCTCTTCTAAGGTTGCTTCAACAGGAAGTCTACCTACAAGCTCTGGAATCAATCCGTACTTAATTAAATCTTCTGACTCAAGATCATTTAATATATCTCCGATCTTACGCTCCTCATCTTTGCTCTTGACCTCTGCAGAAAAACCTATGCCGCCTTTCTCAGAGCGAGAGCGGATAATATTATCCAACCCCGCAAATGCACCGCCACATATAAATAGGATTTTGCTAGTATCAACTTGCAGATACTCCTGCTGTGGATGTTTGCGTCCACCCTGCGGCGGAACTGAAGCTATAGTTCCTTCAACTAATTTTAATAGAGCCTGCTGCACCCCTTCACCAGATACATCTCTAGTAATGGATGGATTATCTGATTTACGGGTGATTTTATCGATCTCATCAATATAGATGATTCCACTTTCTGCTCGTTCTGGATCGTAATCACATTTCATCAACAATTTCTGGATGATATTTTCCACATCATCACCTACATAACCAGCTTCTGTCAGCGTAGTTGCATCTGCCATAGAGAATGGGACATTAAGAGTGCGCGCTAGAGTTTCTGCAAGAAGAGTTTTACCAGATCCAGTTGGACCGATAAGTAAAACATTACTCTTAGCAAGCTCTACTCCATCTTTTTTATAACCAACATCAACTCTCTTATAGTGGTTATATACCGCAACCGCCAGAGTTTTCTTAGCTTTGCTCTGTCCAATCACATAATCATCTAAAGTTTCACGAATTTTTTCTGGAATCATCAGATTAGAACCTGACACCTCATCATCTTTCACCTCATCTTCTTCACGAATTATGTCATTACAAAGATCAACACACTCATTACAGACATAGACAGATGGACCAGCTATTAATTTTTTAACCTCATTTTGATTCTTTCCACAAAATGAGCAGTAGAGTAACTTACCCTCTTCGACCTTATCATTCATTAGCTATCTCTCCACATTTATTAAATCTTAAACCTCTTACAACGACTTTAATCTTCATCCTTTTCGCCAGAGCGGCTAGATAGAACCTCATCAATAAGACCGTAGCTCTTTGCTTCATTCCCACTTAAGAAGTTATCTCTATCTGTATCTTTACGGATCTGCTTCATTGGTTGCCCAGTGTGAGTAGATAATATCTTATTAAGTCGCTCACGCACATCTAAAATCTCTTTGGCATGGATCTCAATATCTGATGCTTGCCCTTGGAATCCACCAAGCGGCTGATGAATCATCATGCGTGAATGAGGCAGACAGAAACGCTTCTTCTCTGCTCCACCAGCAAGAAGGAGTGCTCCCATACTTGCCGCTTGACCGATACACATTGTGCTCACATCAGGTTTAATAAATTGCATAGTATCATAGATTGAGAGACCAGCGGTTACCGATCCACCTGGCGAGTTAATGTAGAGGTGAATATCTTTATCTGGATTTTCAGATTCAAGAAATAGAAGCTGAGCTACTACCAAGTTTGCCATCTGATCTTCCACCTGCCCTACCATAAAGATAACTCTCTCTTTAAGTAGTCTAGAATAAATATCATATGAGCGCTCACCACGAGAAGTCTGCTCTACTACCATTGGTATCAAGCCAAGATTTTTTATCTCTGATCTAATATTACTATTCATAAAAACATTACCCCTTTATTTGATTGCATACTATTATTTAAGTGATTCCATATTTGAGTTACTTTTTATCTGATTGCGATACAACTTTATTGTTGCGCATTCGCTTTTGTCATCAACTCTTCAAAACCCATACTCACTTCACTAACTTCAGCGTCTTTCATTATCAACTCAACTACCTGCTCCTCTAACACTAAATTGTGCACACCCTCTAGTGATTCTGGATTCTGCTTATACCACTCCACCACTTCGCTAGGGTTCTCATAGCTTGCTGCCATTTTTTCAATATTACTCTCTACACGAGTTGGATCAACCTGCACATTATGCTCACGCACTACCTCTGCCAGTACCAGCCCGAGCTTCACTCTGCGTTCTGCTTGAGCCTTAAAGAGATCAGCACTTAACATATCGTCTTGTAGTTGCCCCTGCATCTGTTGCTTCATATTTTCCGCCATCCGTTCTGCTTCCTCTCCAATAAGAGCACTAGGAATATCAAAACCGTGAATCTCATAAAGACCATCCATAACTTGACTCTTATTAACCTTATCTACAGCCTGATCACACTCTCGCTGCATATTCTCTTGAATCTGTTTACGGAATGCTTCAACTCCTCCCTCTTTAACTCCGTAGTCAGAGATAAACTTATCATCAATCTCTGGCAACACTGGTTCAGAAACTTTCTTAAGGGTTATCGCAAACTCTGCTGCCTTACCAGCAAGATCTTTCGCCTGATAATCTTCAGGGAAGGTTACATCAATACTTTTCTCTTCCCCAGAACTCATACCTGCTATTCCATCTTCAAAACCTCCGATCATTGAACCAGAACCTAGAGTAAGAGGTACATCTTCTGCAGAGCCACGATCGAACTTCTCGCCATCTACAGTACCAACAAAATCTATCACTACCTGATCACCATCTTTAGCAGCTCGCTCTACCTCTTCCCACTTCTGTTGCTGACCGCGTAGGTTTTCAATCATCTTATCCATATCTTCATCATTTATCTCTACTGAAGCTTTCTCGACTTTAATTTCACTAAATGCCGCGATCTTAAACTCAGGATAGACCTCAAAAGTTGCTTTGTAAATTAGATCTTTTCCTTCCTCAATCTCTTCAGGATCAATCTTAGGATATCCAGCTGGGCTCAACTCCTCTTTATGTATCGCCTCAGAGAAAGTTGCTTGAATCATATCTCCAGCCACCTCCTGCAATACTGAACCACCAAAACGCTTTTTGATAACAGCCATAGGGACTTTACCTGGACGAAAGCCATCTATATTTGCACTCGCCTTAACTTTATTAATTCGCTCTGTAACCTCTTTACCAATTCTCTCCGCAGGAATTGTTATTGTCATTACTCGCTCTAACTTCTCGGTTGTCTCTACAGATATATCCATGTTCTAATTTGCTCTCAATAATTTCAAAATAGGGTATTTTACTTCACTAGCAAGATAATAGTAAAGCTAAAAATAGATAAATACTCCAATACGCCCTCATTGATTAACTCCAGGATTTTTTTTACCAAATATTTTATTTTAAGGTAGAATGTAGGGCTATTATTAAATTAAGAGAATATACAGAATAGAATCGCAGGAGAAAAGATTTTAATGAGTAATCCAACTTACCCCGTCCCTACTGAGTTTGCTGCTAACACTATTGTCAATACTCAACAATATAGGGAGATGTATGAACACTCCATCAACAACCCAGAGGAGTTTTGGGCAGAACAGGCGAACAGTTATTTAACTTGGTTCAAACCTTGGGATAGCACTCTGGAGTGGGACTACAATAGCGCTAACGATGGTAATGTCTCTATTAACTGGTTTAAAGGGGGCAAAATCAACGCCTCTTATAACTGTCTCGATCGTCATCTTAAAGAGCGCGGAGAGCAGACTGCAATTATCTGGGAAGGTGATAATCCTAATGAGTCCCGCAAAATAAGCTATCGTGAACTTCATCAAGAGGTAAGTAAGTTTGCGAATGTACTTAAAGGACGAGGGGTGAGCAAAGGTGATAGAGTCTCAATCTATATGCCGATGATCCCTGAAGCCGCAGTGGCTATGCTTGCCTGTAGTCGCATCGGCGCAATTCACTCTGTAGTATTTGGAGGATTCTCTCCAGATGCACTTAAAGATCGTATTCTTGATTCTGACTGCCACCTCCTAATTACTGCGGATCAGAGTGTAAGAGGTGGAAAAAAGATTCCGCTAAAAACAAATGCAGACAAAGCTCTCAGCTCTTGCCCAAGCGTACACAGCTGCATTGTAGTTAAGCGCGGAGGAGATCCTGTAGAGTGGAATCAGGAGAGAGATGTGTGGTATCACGAAGAGATGGAGAGCGCATCCATCGACTGTCCTGCAGAGGAGATGGATGCGGAAGATCCACTATTTATTCTCTACACCTCTGGCTCTACTGGAAAACCAAAAGGAGTTCAACACACTACTGGCGGCTATATGCTTCAAGCGGCAATAACTCATAAAGTTGTATTCGACTACCACAACGGAGAGACTTACTGGTGTACCGCTGATGTAGGGTGGGTTACTGGACACACATATATCGTCTACGGCCCACTTGCTAACGGCGCAACTACGCTAATGTTTGAAGGTATTCCAACCTACCCTACCCTATCCCGCTTCTGGGAAGTTTGTGACAAACATAATGTCTCGATATTCTATACTGCCCCCACTGCCATTCGTGCACTTATGGCTGCTGGAGATGATCCAGTCAACCAGACGAGTCGCTCCTCACTCCGTCTCTTAGGAACTGTTGGAGAGCCAATCAATCCAGAAGCGTGGGAGTGGTACTACAGCGTAGTTGGTGATAATCGTTGTCCGATTGTAGATACTTGGTGGCAGACAGAGACTGGTGGACATTTAATAACTCCTCTACCTGGAGCTCATGCACTCAAGCCTGGCTCAGCTAGTTTTCCATTCTTTGGAGTACAACCTGTACTGCTAGATGATGATGGTAATGAGTTAGAGGGGACAGTCTCTGGCAACCTCGCAATGAAAGCTCCTTGGCCAGGACAGATGCGCACTCTACATGGCGATCATAAACGCTTTGTTGAGACCTACTTTACTCAATTCCCAGGTTACTACTTCTCTGGAGATGGAGCACGGCGAGATGAAGATGGGTATTGGTGGATAACTGGAAGAGTTGATGATGTGCTTAATGTATCTGGACATCGCCTTGGAACTGCTGAAATTGAATCTGCGTTAGTACTACACAGAGATGTTGCTGAAGCAGCAGTAGTTGGTTATCCTCACGAAATAACTGGACAAGGCATATATGCTTTTGTTACTCTAATGAATAACGTTAAAGTTGATGGTAAAAGTAGCGAAGCATTAAAGGCGGAGTTAGTGGCACAGGTACGCGGAGAGATTGGCCCTATAGCAAAAGTTAATCTTGTTCAGTGGGCTCCAGGGCTACCAAAAACCCGTTCTGGAAAAATTATGCGCCGCATTTTGCGTAAAGTTGCAGCTAACGATCTCGACGATATGGGAGATACCTCAACGCTTGCAGACCCATCGGTAGTTGAAGAACTAATTGATAATCGTGAAAACAGGTAATTACTAAAGATACATTTTATAGGCACACACTTGAATATGGTAAAACTAATAACCAGAGCTCTACTGCTCCTTACTCCTCTTACACTTACTTCAACCCTACTATATGCTGGCTGGGACGGCTTAGATCGTGGAGGAGAAGTGGAGTATGCGATGACTCTAACTCCAGACATTAATAATGGTAAAAAGATATATAAGACTTGTGCCTTTTGTCACACCGATAGTGGTTGGGGGATGATGCCAGGCATCGGTTCATTTACAGGGAGTGGTCGCTACCCACAATTAGCGGGGCAGCACCAATCTGTACTGATAAAACAACTTAGTGATATTCGTAATTTGAATAGGGATAACCCGGTTATGTACCCATTCACGCTCTCTAAATATATTGGTGGCCCCCAAGATATTGCTGATGTTACCAGCTACATAACTACTCTTCCAATAAATAGTAGCAATCAATATGGGAGTGGAACCAATTTAACGCAAGGAGAAGAAATTTACAAGGATAACTGTAGTCGTTGTCACGGTGAGAGTGGTGAAGGTGATGCCGAGAACTTCTACCCTAGATTAGCTGATCAACACTACCAATATATGTTGCGTCAATTCATCTGGATTAAAGATGGAAAACGGAGAAATGCAAATGATAAGATGGTGGAGCAGATTCAGAAATTTAGCTACCGTGAGATGCAGGCAGTTATCGATTACTCCTCTCGCTTAGATGGCAAAGCTAAAATAGAGAATCTAGCAGAAAGTATAGATAACCACACAGTTATTACAGAAAAGCCTGTAGAGAGTATTAAAATAGAGAACATTAAAATAGAAAGTATTCAAACAGATAATAACCACTCAGAAAAAAGTGAAATAGAAGGGGAGCAGCTATGAAGAAATGGTTAATGGTAATAATATTTCTAGCAGGTATGGCAGCACTTGGAGGGGTAAATACATTCTTCTCCGCAACTAATGAGACAGCATTCTGCACCTCATGCCACTCCATGAAGATTAACTTAGAAGAGTATCGCCACACTGTCCACTATAAAAATCAGTCTGGAGTACAAGCAACTTGCTCTGACTGCCATGTGCCAACTCAGTTTATTCCTAAAATTATAGCTAAAGTTATGGCAGCAAAGGATGTCTATCACTGGGTCTTAGGAACTATTGAACCTGACGAGATGGAGCTAGTAAGTACCACTGAAAATGGTAGCTGCCCTGAACTCTTTATACCGCTTGAGCCTAACTCCAACCTCTGCGTGCCAAACTATGGTGAAGCTTACAGTGAGGATATGGGTGAAGAGGCTGCTGAACTAAGAGAGAGAGCACTTAAAAAATATAATGCATATCGCTGGAAAATGGCAAACAGCGTATGGGATAAGATGAAAGCGTCTGACTCTCGCGAATGTCGCAACTGTCACAATTTCGACAATATGGACTTAGACTCTCAAGATCGGAGTGCGCGTAAAAAACATGGTCGTGCAACTGACAAAGGGCAAACTTGCATTGATTGTCATAAAGGGATAGCTCATACAGAACCAGATGAACCTGAAGAAGAAGAGGATGAGGTTGAAGATGAAGATTAAAATTTTATTAACTGTTCTCATACTATCTACAACTCCACTAACTGACAGTTTAGCGGAATATGGGAATAAAGATAAAACTGCCACAATAGATAGTACTCCAACCCAACTTCTCCGCAGGGCTGTAGCTGAAGGTGATTTAGCAACAACAACTAAGTTAATTGAACAGGGAGTTAACATAAATAGTAGAGGTGAACTTGGTCATACCCCTCTTATATATGCTGCAGAGGATGGGCAGATAGAGATTGCCAGACTACTACTAGACAATGGGGCACGCATCAACAGCCAGACTGACGGGGGCTACACTGCTCTCTCTGCAGCCGCAGATGAAGGCAGCATTGCCTTAGTATCGCTACTTCTGCGTGCTGGTTCCGACCCCCATATCAAAACGCGCAACGGAATGGATGCACTAATGATCGCTATCCGTAGTGGAGAGGCTGATGTAATCTCTATCTTGATGGCATACAATAGTAATATCAATACTGCAGATCGTCACGGTAGAACTGCGCTAATGATCGCAACAATGTATAGAAATATAGATGTAGTTAATATGCTACTGCTTGCAGATGCAGGAATGAACATAAGGGATAAAAATGGGCGCACAGCTCTAATGTTAGCCGCAGACCAGTCTAATACTGACATTTTAAAAGCTCTACTCCAACGCGGAGCTAATTCATCAGTTATGAATGATAACGGTGCCACAGCTCTTCACTTTGCTATCCAACAAAGTGGGAATGAAGCTGCTCTAATGCTCTTAAATCATGGGGCCAAATTAGATATTGCAGATCGTGACGGCTGGACTCCACTAATGGAAGCTGTAAGTAGAGGCAATATAACTCTTACTAAACTCTTTATACAGAGAGGTGCTGATGTAAAAGTACGAGATAGTGAAGGGTTAGATTTGCTCAATATTGCAGAGATGAACCACCATAATGAGCTACTTAAGTATCTACAACTTCATATTAAGTAATTAAGCAATATCCAAACTTAAGATCCATATTTTTAAAATACATTCTTGACCCGCACTCTTTAGTACTATTTTTCGGAATACGCTATTGGCATAAAATATGCATAACTTATAGCTACTAGTTAAATTAATCAAATAGTGTCAAATAATTGTGGCGGAGAATATAGATGGATGAACTCAATATTAGCGAAAAACTTAACGAAGAGCTTAGTGAAGAGAACAGTGAGAGCTTAAACTGGAATCTTGAAAAAGAGTCAGACAGTGAATTAACAACAGAGCCTGAAGCTGAGATTGATACTGAAAATAGCATTAACCCTGTACCTACGCCTGACCCAGTGCCAGCTGAGAATAAGCTAGAGATAGATACAGATGTGGATGTAGGTGTGGATGTAGGTGTGGATGTAGATCTGGATGTAGAGGAAACAGAAGAGGCGCAGCTAACTGAGGAAGATAAAATAATAGGTCTAGAAGAGACAATTTTAAACGCTATTGAGTTAGCTCACGAAGCTGCCGACCTTGCAAATGATGCCACTGAGATGGCAAGTCAATCCACCGAAGATGCGAGGATCCTTGCGCAAGAGGCAATTGCAGACCTAAAAGATATGTGTGACCAACGCTCAATAGGGATAAAGATGGATTCAGAACTCAGTGAGTATATGTCGGAACTACAGGCTAATAGTAAAATAATCAAAGATCGAACTACAATGCTGCGTGAACGCATCCAAAAACTTGTCGAATAATTTATAATGGATAATTATAAATCAGACAACACCTCATCAGATAACTCCGAGCTGATACGCACAGTTACCGAGAGTGGTGCAGTTGCAAATGAAGCTGCTGATACAGCTCTCTCAGCAGCTGAATATGCTATCAAACAGAGTGACGAACGCAGTGAAAAATTATCTAACAAAGTGTATGAGACTCTAACTCAAGCTGTCAACAACTCAAAAACAGGATCTAAAAAAGAGCTTAAACAACTTCTAGAACAGTTTGAAAAGCGACAGAATGAGAAAAGCCCAAGCAAGTTAATATTTATAACTATGTTTTTAGTGCTAGGTTTGGGTGCTGCTCTGTTTTATGGAACAGAGTTAATAACAGAGAATAACATAAATCTAAAAAACTCACTATCTGAACAACATCTAGAACTTGAGGGAGCCGTAGTCACTCTCGCAGATCATCCTATATACCATACCCCAGACCTGCTCTTGCTAAAACCAGCAGTAGAGGATGAAGATAAGATTGACCCTAACAAACAGCCACTAGCAGATATACAAGAGCAACTATCTGCTGTCCAGATAACTGCCACTACTATTCCAGAAATCATATCCAAAACAGGTTCAGAGGTGACAGAACAGCTAGATGGACTAGTAAGCAAGCTCGTAAAGATAGATAACAGCTCTAAATCCACAGAACAGATTATAGAGAAAACTGTACTTCAGCAACAAGAGCTCAAACAGATATTATCAGGATTAGTAGAGCAGGTAGATACTCTAAACAGAGAGAGTAAGCAAGAAAAAGAGCCCGAGATAAAAATAGTTGAGGTAGTAAAAATAGTAGAAAAAGTGATAGAAGTAAAAGAAGAAGAGGTGAAGGTAGAAATTGACAACTCCAAACCGAAACCATACAGCTACCACCGAGCGCGGCGGTAGTAACAATGACAGCGAACAGTACCAATTTTACTATTGAAGATGGCAAAGAGAGCTCATCAATAGAAATAGTTACCGGTGATACTCGGGCTGACCAAATAGAAGATATGGGGCAGGAAGATGTTGATCAACGCGTAGAGAGTGCGGCAAACAAAGCGTCTTTAGCCGTAGCAGAGCTAGAGGAAGCATCTGAAGAGTGTGAACTAGCAGCACAAATCGTTGCAGAGAGCGCTGAAATTGCTAGACAATATGCAGAAAAAACTCTGGAGACATCCTCCTTCACCGAAAAACTAACCATAGTTGCTAAACAGATAACAGAGAGAGCAGAGAGTAGTGCTGTTCGCTCTAAAGAGGTCACAAATAAAACTCGTAAAACCATAGAGCAGGGCAAGGCAGCAATAGGTCTCGCAAATCAGGCTGCTAATGATGCTAACCACTCAACCTCCTTAGCAAAGAAGATAATTAAAAACTCCAACTCTACAGTTAAAGATGCTCAGCTTGCTCTGCTTGAAAGTAATAAGATAATTGAGCAGGCGCAGCAACTTGCTGAAGATATAGTATCTGCAACAGAATTCGCACATAAATCAACTCGTAAGGCAATTGATGCCGCAAATGAGGTGGAGGAGTTTATAAACAGCATAGAACATACTATAAGTTCAGCTAAGTTAGTAACAGAGAGCTTCCTGAATGGGAAAAAATATAGCCACATAAAGCGCCAACGCAGCAACCGCATCAATGAGAGAGCACAAGCGCTCCGTGATAAAATCTCCAAAATGCAGATTAAACGGTCAGACAGAGTTAAAGCTTATAAATAGCTAACTCATCTATCTAATCAATACTCCTTAACTCAGATGCCTACCTAACTAAGATATCCAATCAACACCAAAGTGAGCAGAGTTAATCCTGCAAAGATTAGGAATGTTCCTAATACATTGGAGCCGTTTTGAACAAGCTTAGATGGTCTCTTAACTAAATGTTTCTCTAATTCACCACTCGCCTTCAGTCGTTCGTACTCTACTTTATGTTCATGCTTAAACTCATCTAGCGGAATCACTCCCGTAAAGATAGTAGTACTCATTGGGAATTTATCTGGACGGAAGTGAGCATTAAAGAAGTGTACTGTAAACAGGAACACAGTCGCTAGCAGCGCCTCCTCTGCATGGACTATAGTTGCAATATTAAATACAGAACCAGGCAGTATAGTTGCAGTTAGAGTTGGAGAGAAAAGCATCATCCCACTCAAACCAATAACTCCTGCACCCCAGAATGGAGCCCAGTAGTCAAACTTCTGCCAATATGACCAGCGATCAAAACTTGGTCTCTCACCACGCCCGAAGAACCAACGGAACATTCCAACTAAATCATGCATATCCTTCCAGTTTGGAACCATAGAGTCTGGACCAAACCAGCGGAACTTTTTACGATTTTTAATGATATTAAAGATTGCCATTCCAAAGTGGACTACAAACACAGTTAACCAAGTAGTGGCTGCGGTCCGATGAATAATACCCTCAATCTCAGGGCCACCAAGCATCTCAATCACTACTGGTGCCCACGCACTATGCGCGAAAAGAAGGGTAGATCCTGTTAATACTAAGACCATAGTACTCATCGCAAAAAGGAGATGAATTACTCTCCACGCTACCGTAAATCTACGGAAGTAGAGCTGTCCTTTAGCTGCAATCAACGCTTGGCTAGGTGGTTTATACCCTTTACCTTGCTGACGATCACGGAACTCACGATAGAACCAGAGCAACACATGAGTCCAGAAAAACGCAAATACAACTATAATTAATAGATTCATGAATTTGGTAGTTAGATAGATTATCGGATACTTCTCATAGTCATTAGCATTGCCGTGTGGATGGAACCCAATAAATCCCTCTGTAGCATCCTCATGACAACTCTGACAACTCTCCAACCTATTATCTAAATGCATTTTAGAGGATGGATCATCAACCTTTTTCAATCCATGACTACCATGACAGTCATAACACTTTGCAGTATTAGTGTAACCAAGAGTGTTTACCTGACCATGATATGACTGCATATATGTTTTAAGAGATTCCTCATGACAGCTCCCACAACTTTGAGTAATCGCAAGCTTAGTGCTATCTAACTCAGGAGAATCTATCTTATGCGTAGTGTGACAGTCAGAACAGACTGCCGCGTCAGCATTTCTATTATTCACAACCTCTTGCCCATGCACAGAAGTCAGGTACTCTTTCTTCTGCTCCTCATGACACTTACCACACACTTCTGGATTTTTAAGTCGATGTTCGGCACGAGTCTCACTTCCTACCGTTCTTATATTATGAGGGTCGTGACAGTCGTGACAAGTCGCATTAGTTCTGGATTGATCTTTACGACTTGGTTGTGCATGGACTGAGTGCATATAGCTATCTATCTGCTCCATCACCACCCCTAATCTCTTATATTTAAGAGTGCCCTCTCCTCCATCTAATTCAGCTTGCTTCTGTTGTGCCTCCCACTTCTCCTCATGACACTCCACACAACTTACACTAATTGTAGGCTGCTCTTGATGGTACTTTTTGGTGATATTGGTGTGACACCCTACACAGTTCTGCTTACCGTGGACACTATCTTTAAATTTATCCTCATCCACATATATGTAGACTTCAGTTCCATCTTCTAGAGTCTCAACCTTCTCATCTTCATCGGAGTGACATTTGTGACACTGCTTATTGGTGACAATCTTTTTAGCTGAATCTGATGCTGCTTGTACAACTCCTACCTGCAACAGAAGAAGAATCATTAATGGGATAACCCTCAATATCTTAAAAAAAATTCTCACCTTAACCCTCCTCTTCTCTTGACATTAAACCATACTAACTTTTAATCTAATTTACGAGTAACTGAGAATGCTCCTCGCAGATCACCAGGTTTAAATCCTATAGCTTGCTCCAGTGGGTAGAGTGCCCGAATTGAACTCAACACATTTTTAGTAATAAACTCACCATGACAGACCATACATTTCTTACCAGCAGGAATAGCCTTCATATAGCGGAAGCTCTTCTCCTCTCCACTACTCACCACTTCATGATGCTCCATTGTTGCCAGACTCTCTCCAGCCGCAGCGCGAGACTCAAACTGCTCCAATACTTTTATCTCCCACGCATCAGGTGCATTCTTCTCATTGCGTAAGCGCAGACTAGTTCGTTTTATACTAACCCCTGTGCGTCTACTAGAGAGTGCGTTAGTTATTGGTTGTGCCTGTTGGTTGCACGCAGCAATAGCAGCCGCTGGCCCACCCTCTTTCATCGCCGCAACCAACGCTCCCTTCAAATTAACGAAAAGGTTTTTTGCTAGCGCCCTACTCTGCTGAATATTATCTTTATCATCCCCATTAGCTACAGCTGGAGTTGCTAGCAGAGCTATAGATATAAAGATAGAAGATAATTTTACAGCTGATTTTATAGATGATTTGACTGGTAATTGGTTCATAAAAAACTCTCCGAAATTGGTAAAAAATATATTAGTTAGCTGTTTGAAATTGGTTACAGTCTAACTATCTTGTATAACCAAGTCAACTCAAATTTATCATTCAAAATATAACCTCATTGAAGCAGTAGACAGAAGTTAAAAAAAACGAGTAATTGAGTTGCAATCCATACCAACTTACAGTAGTATCCCTCCTGTTCTTAAGTATTTTTTTAATTTTATAGAAGCTTACCTAAGAGCAAATTAATATTAATTTTTTTACAACAACTCTCATTAAAGGAGTAATTTATATGAAAGTAACTAAACTTGCGTTGGCCATTATTGGTGGCTGTGCAATTAGCATGTCTGCATCTGCAGGTGGCAAAGTAGATAAGTCTGTTTCCAACATGACAGGGGCTGATGCCACTATGTTGTCAAACACCTGTGCGGGCTGTCATGGTACTGACGGTGCGAGTAGCGGTCCTGCTATACCATCACTCGGTGGTATGTCTGCGCTCTACATTACAGATATGATGAACGGCTACAAGTCTGGAGATATCAAGAGCACTATTATGGGTCGTATTGCACCTGGATATAGTGAAGACGAGATCGATGCGATGGCAAACTACTTTGCTGGTACAGAGCAACATCGTACACCTCAAGCGTTCGATAAAGCGAAAGCAGCTAAAGGGATGAAACTGCATGATAAGTATTGCGAGAAGTGTCACTCAGAAAGTGGGACTCTAGCAGAGGATGACTCTGGTATTCTTGCTGGTCAGCCAACTCCTTACCTTCACTACAGTATGGAGGACTTCGCTAATGGAGATCGCTCAATGCCTAAGAAGATGAAAAAGAAAGTGAAGAAGCTAAACAAGAAGGAAGGTTCTGCCGGTATGGAAGCCATTCTTAACTACTACGCTAGCCAGAAATAAAGAATTAACCGGAGAATATAAACTATGAAAAAGAATATGAATCGTAGAGACTTTATGAAAGTTTCTGGTGGAGCCGCAGCAGCAGTTGCTGGTGCTAGCATCTATACTGGCAGCGCTCTTGCTGGCGCTAAAGGTCGTGTAGTGGTAGTTGGTGGCGGTCTTGGTGGAGCAACTTGTGCTAAATATATCAAACGAGCTGACTCATCTATTGATGTAACTATCATTGAGCCCAACAAAACTTACTTTACTGGCTTTACTAGTAATCTTACCATCTCTGGTATGGTTACTATGGAGCAACTTGGACACACCTATGAAGGGCTAACTGCCATGGGTATCAAGGTTGTTCATGCAGCAGCAACTGAGATCGGTGACAGCAGTGTAAAAACTTCTGATGGCGGCAGCTACGACTTTGACCGTTGCGTAGTCGCTCCAGGTGTTGACTTCAAGTTTGTTGAAGGTCACAGTGAAGAGATTGCTAACAAATCTGTAACTCACGCCTATAAGTCTGGAGCTCAGATGAGTTTACTTGGTGAGCAGATCCGTGGAATGAAGAAGGGTGGTACAGTAGTACTTGCAGCACCACGCAACCCATTCCGTTGCCCTCCTGGACCATACGAGCGTACTGCTCAGATCGCAGCTTACTTAAAGGTTAACAACCCTACAGCTAAGATCATCGTCCTTGACCCTAAAGATAAGTTCTCTAAGTTCGGACTATTCAAAGAGGCTTGGAAAATCCATTACGGATATGGCACTGACAACTCTATGATCAACTGGATCAAGGGTGCTGAAGGTGGCGCATTGGAAGAGGTTGACGCTTCTACCAATACTGCTATTGCATCTATCGAAGAGTTCAAGGGTGACGTACTAAATGTTATCCCTGATATGAAAGCTGGTCATGTTGCTCATGCAAATGGTCTAGTAAAGGGTGACTGGTGTCCTGTTGACCTTCAGACTTTCGAATCTTCATTGCGTAAAAACATCCATGTTATTGGTGACTCTAGTGCAGCTAAAGGACTTCCAAAGTCCGGTTATGCAGCAGCATCTGAAGCTAAAGTAACAGCAGCAGCAATCGTTGCTGCAATGAATGGCAACGCTGCTCCAGTACCTGCTTACACTAACACCTGCTACAGCGTAGTTGCACCTAACGATGCATTCTCTGTTGCAGCAGTTTACCAGCTTGCAGCTGATAAACATAAGGTGATGAAGGTTGCAGGTGGTCTTACTCCTAGCGGTGACAAGCGTAATGCTGCACATCGTGAACGCGAAGTGCAGTACGCACTAAGCTGGTATGAGAACATCACTACTGATGCATTCAGCGATGGAAAAAAACTACCTCTATAAATATAGAGCCTAGTAAAACCTAAAAAACCTCCAATTGTTTAGGCGATTGGAGGTTTTTTTATAGCACTATAACATTCAGACCATAACGCTTCCACGCTTCTAACCCTCCACGAAAATAGTGTATCTTGTTAACAGGAAAACCCAAACGCAACAATCCACGAATTGCCGCTGGTGATTGACCACACCAGCTACCGTTGCACCACAGGACTAAGCTAGGAGAGTTGCTAAAATCCCAACTTTCACCCAACTCCTTCCCCCCCAACTGCTCTAGTGCATCTGCAATATCTATCTCATTTGCACCAGAATAGGTACTAAGTGTAGTGTATGGAATATTTATTGATCCTGGTATCGTTCCCTGCTGATGCCAATTCGGAGTACGCGCATCAATCAAGAGCCCTGCTCCTACCGCAAGATCATTCTGCATAAATTCTACCAGCTCATAGAGACCAATAGTTTTAACTCCAGGAGCTGCCTCTATAGGTTGAACACAAGTTTCTGGACAGGCTGGAGCAGTTAAAGTAATAGTGGCATCAGGATTTTGATTACGCTCTATCTTGACCGTATCATCAACATGCTCCACTTCAAAATTACGTAATCCTTTAGTAATATTAAGTGAACTCAAAGGTTCTGCAATCACCTCTAATGATAGCAAAACAGAAACATAAAATATGGCAACGGCTATTTTCATTTAGTAATCTCCTTACTAATAATTTTTCAGAACAGGACTCTCAAAAAAATACCGATATCTCCTATCTAGAGAGTCTCGGTATTTTTTACAACTATTTAAGGTTGCTTTTACTTAGATTTTTTAGCTCCAGAACCGCTCTTACCTTTACTGTCTGTCCAAGTAACTTTAATCTCATCACCTTTACCACCCTCTACCTGGATACGAAGATATGGGTTTTTTGAAACTGTTGAGTTAACATCTGCATGTAAAAATGCTTTACCATTTTTCTCTGCAACAATATTCTGAATAAAGTGTGCAGGAATAGTGTTTCCGCTCTTTTTATCCTTTCTAAGTCCAGTCTCCATAGGGTGATTTAGTAGACATTTAATATCAATTACACCATTTTTCTCTTTTGCTCTTAATTTTACTGCTGCTTTAGCCATCTTACTCTCCTTGAGAATTTAATCTTTTTTGACAATTTAATTTTAGTGTCGCTGTAACTTAACAACCACCCGCAGTTACTTTTACCTGTTTTTTATCACTTAAAATTCCAGATGCAGTATGTGCTACACCATATACATCTCCAGTTTTACCCATCTTGATACGGGTAGAGACATATGGAACAGCATCTTCACCAAGAGTGAATTTAGCAACAAGTGGCTTACCATTGGAAGCGGAGATAATACTAATACTCTCTACAATTCCATCTACACCTTTTGCATCAACAGTAATTGGCACTACAGCGCCATTCTCTGCAACATCAGGACCATCAAGCTTTACCAAGCCACTTGCTTCGCCTGTATCACCAACTGAAGAGGACTCCATCGCTGCCTTTGGCCAAGATGCAAGTGCTGCACGAGGTGCTAGTAGTCCTGCACCTAATGCTATGGTAACTGCACCACCAGCTAGAGTTCCTTTCATAAATAGTCTTCTTTTCATCTTCCTTTCCTCTTTTAATATGCACTATTATTATATGTAATTTAATGTGTAATTAATAATATATGCGGTTAATAAAAACTATAGAAAAACAATCATAACAAACTTTTAACCCGTTGTAGATAATTTTTTCAAGTTATTTTTTCACAACTTTTTCACAACTTTACTTACGATACGCAGGACCATTTATCTCTTGTCCATTACTCATATAAGCATGGAAAAATTCAAGATTACGGTACTCATCGCTCTGCGCCTTAAATGGTTTTGCGCGCACCTGTTTGTTACATCCACCGTAACGACGGTGTAGAGTTCCAAACCCATCTCCATCTTTTGATTTACCAGACCATTTAGCTCTAAATACAGGAAATCCTGTAGTGTGTCCTAAAGCCGGAGAGAGCAGATCTGCGCGGATATGTTGTCCAGACTGATATACATGGCAATCAGCACAAGCAAGGTTGAGTTGACCTCGTTTTGCATAGAAAAAGCGTTTCCCATCCTCATAAGCCTCTTGTGCCTTTGGGTCATCTGGAATAATAACATTAATTTTCTGTCCTCGTGCCTGATAAGAGATGTAAGCTGCAAGATGGGCTATTTTTCCTTTTTTCCATTTAAGTGGCTTCTCACCATTGCTTTTAAGACACTTATTTATATCTCCTTCCAAGGTAATAACTTTAGCACTATTCACATCCCAGTGCGGGTAGCGAGGACGAATCGCAGCAACATCCTCTCCAAAACAGCTCGCGTAACTTTTCCCGTTGGCAAACTCTCGACCCCACTCATCTTCACCTAGCTCCACAAAGACCTCATACGGAGGAAACTCCTCTATAGACTCCCACTGTTCACGCGATCCAGCATCAATGGAGTAGACCCCATTATTAAAATCATTCATTGGAGTATCTGGAAACTTCTGTTTATAGTAGGCTTTAAATGCATTTAAATCCTCTTCTGGGGACGCATTAACTGTTGCACTACCGAACACTAGCGCACCTACTCCTAGCGCAACTACAACCTCTTTAACTGCTATTTTTTTTGTTAATTTCATAATCATCTTCCTTAAAACTATTTTTAATTTTATTGCTACTAACATAATATATATACCTATATTATTCATACTCTATCCACACTACAAAGATAGCGTACTACTCTTTTTATAGACTGTATATAAACTCAGTTACTTTATCAATTTCTGCTTCACTCATAATTCGGTGCTTACCGAATGGAGGCATAACAGTGTCAGGGTTTGCTTTTGTTGCATCCCAGATCTGAGCTCTCAGTTTTGCTTTATTTGGATAACGCATCTTCATCATCAAAATTGGAGGGGCTATATCACCAGCCATTCGTCCACCCTCAATACGGTGACAAGCTAAGCAGTTACCTTTCTTTTTACTAAATGCGATAGCTTTCCCCTCTGCCAACAACTTATCTGATGCACCAGCAGCAACTGCAGTTGGAACGATTCCTGCTGTAACTACAAAGCTGCTAATTAGCACCACTGCTGCCATCTTCTTCTTTAATTTGATCTTTTTTATATTTATATTCATCTCAACATCTCCTTTAAATTATAAACTCTATAACTCTACATTATTAACCTATATTAAAAACGGGGTCCAGCTTGTGCTTGTGCAATAGCCTGATCCTGTGCAGCTTCACCTTGATGTTTAGCTTTAGCTGCCAACTTAATAGCCTTAGCTAGATCTCCACCATCTGCGGCAGCTTGCGCCTGTTTAATTATTTTTCCAGTGTGTTTCCACTCAAATCCAGCATTAGCCGCTACTGTTTGAGCAGATTTAGCCATCTTAATCTCCTGACTAAAGATACGGAGGTTAGTAATTATTTTATTAAAACGAGGAGCTGGAGAGGATTGAGCAAGAGCCTGCTCCTGTCCTGCTTCACCTTGGAACTGTGCAGTTTGTGCTAATGAGATAGCTTTATCCGCATTACCTTCTGCGGCTGCTTGTTCAGCTTTTTTTATCATATTCCCTGAATCACGCCACTCAAAGCCAACTTTATTTGCACCTGCAACCGCAGACTTTGCTGCCGCAATAGCACTGGCTGCTTTTTTTAGATCTGCAGCTGAGCTCTTCGCATATAGCTGCGAGGTTACAGCAAGCGAGAGTACCAAACCTATTCCTACAACTAACTTATTTAACTTCATAACTTCTCTCCTTTTTATAAAAAAAACTTTGATAAAACAAACTTTTAATCAAACAAACTTACAACTACAACTTACACATTTACTAGTAGTTACACTGCTATCTTACCCTACTGTTTTACTATACTACTATACTTCAACCATCTTAACTCACAATCTTTCCAGAATAGTTAGCTACTCCCGGATTGCCTTTAGTATTTTTCAATACTGGAACATTCATCTTCTTAACTGTAGCTACTTTTTGCTCTCGTAGATAACCTGCAACCACATCCCAAATTGCAGGTCCTGGAGATTTAGAGCCAACTGTTGCCCAACCAGAGACTTTATACTTCTTACTAGCCGATATCTTTTCACCACTATCTAAAGTCATTTCTGATATTCTTTTGCCAATTCCTGCCGTAGGGTCACAGACATAATCAAGACCACCAACCCGGACCATATCCCCACCTTGCTGATAATATGGATCAGGATTAAAGAGATTATCACTCACATCTTCTAAAATATTTTTAATCTCTGCGCCACTCATCTCTCTATTATATGTCTCAGGATAGGTAATACAGGTTTGATCCAAAACATTATCCATCGTAATTTTCTGCCCTTGGAGCACCGTAGTTCCCCAACGAAAACCTGGTGAAAGAGAGATCTCTGAGTCAAAGTGGTTATTTAGGGAGTCACAAATAATTTGATCGAAGGTGCCATTAAAATTACCGCGCCTATATAAGAGCTGATCAGCTGTTGCCAACTCTTCATTTAGCCACTTTGCGTGTGGTTTTCTAATGTCTGCGATAAGTTCAGTCATCTCAACATCTGGTTGTAAGATATTTGAGAAGACTGGAAGTAGGCTATACTCAAAATCTGCAACTTTTCCATTACGGATTACAAAATCCATAACTCCAACAAATTTACCGTTAGATCCTGCATTAGTAACCATCGTTTTGCCGCCGCTATTCTTAACCAAGGTTGGGGCTGGCATTCCATCATGGGTATGTCCACCGAATATTGCATCTATACCTGACACAATTGATGCCATCTTGATATCAACATCCATTCCATTATGAGATAGCAGTACTACTGCATCAGGTTTCTCGTTCTCACGAATCTCATCAACCAACTCTTGCATAGAGCTATCGTTAATTCCAAAGGTCCAATCTGGCATAAAGCGTCCAGGATTAGCGATAGGGGTATAGGGGAAAGATTGCCCAATAATCGCTATGCGAGCGCCATTAAGCTCTTTTATCACATAAGGTTTAAAAGCATGCCCACTATCCTCGTTAAAATCATCAAAATCTCCGAATTTATAATCGAACAGAGATTCATCTTTCACTTTTACATTTTGAGCTATGAAATCTCCATTAAATGCTTTAACATTATTAAGCACTTCATAATCTAAATATGTGTACTCCCAATGCCCAGTCATAACATCTACACCAAGTAGATTGCACGCCTTGACCATGTCCATACCACGACTCTTATATGAGGTACCACTTCCTTGCCAAGTATCACCACCATCCATAAGCAAGCTATTACCATCTCCAGCTTCATCCCGTAGTCTATCTACTAGAGTTTTAAGATGCGCAAAGCCGCCAACCTTGCCATATTGATGCGCCGCTGCCTCATAACCTAAATAGGTAAAAGCATAACTTTCCCGATTATTTGGTGCAATTCCGAAATGGTTTAGAAATTTATCTCCTACAATATGTGGAGCTCTGTTATATCCGTAGCCAAATCCCATATTAACATTCGGCTCTCTAAAGTAGACCGGATTGAGTTGCGCGTGAGTATCGGTAATATGAAGTAGTCGGACACTCCCGCTCTTCATTGGACGCCGATATAGATTCTCAGTTGGATCTTTAGAGCCAGTGCCAGCCACTGCTGGAACTAATCCAGCAGCACCTGCCATTCCAATAAGATGCACAAACTCTCGTCTACTTATAGACATAAAACAATCTCCTTTTAGTTTGAATCCAATGCTGTTAACAACATTATGATTCAGTAAAACATCTGAGGGAGTAAGCTTCTATGACTTATCTTCGCCTCTAACCAACTTTATATAATTGGCTTTACCTATAAAACATAATACTTCTATTTTCCTTTTGAAACCATATAGTCCACTACAGCTTTAAGTGCATCATCACTTAATGCTGAACCACCACGCGGCATCATAACTGGATTTGTTTTAGAACCATTGAATGCTGTATCATAAAGTGCATCCATACCTTTCGCAATACGAGGAGCCCAAGCTGCTTTATCACCAAGACCAGGCGCCTGCAGTGCTGGAGCTACTGCTGGGGTATGACAGCTATTACAGCTTGTCAAATAATCAGATTCTGCGCTTGCAGCTGCGCCCATTGAAATAGCTATACCAACAACACCCGCTACAACTGCAACTACATTAATAATCTTTTTCATCATAACTCCTTTTTTGATTGAACCTAATAAATATAAAAAAATACTTTTCTAAACTCTATATAAAGTTGGTACTTTATTTAGAATTGTTACTTTAACACAGTGCAAATTCATTTTTTACAAATATAGATAAATAATTTATACCGATATACTACACTCCCCCTCTGACAACTTTTTAAGATTTCTTATATAGAACACTCTTAAGCATCCTTTAATTTAAGCTGTTTAAATTCCATACTACTTCTGTATAGATTCATAGGTTTTGAGGTAGTGTACTTCATCCATTTTCTTTCTAATTATTTTTAATCCACCTTGAACGCAGCATGACAAGCCAAGCAGTTTTGCATTAGCTCTCCTGTTGCTTCAGCCAACATATCCATATCATCTGTTTCTGCTCTAATAACCAGCTCTTCAAACATCATATGAGTTGGACCGCCGATCTCTTCAAATGATACAGGGGTCTTCTTCTTGATAGATTGCGGGGTTGCTCGCGCCATTCGATTACCTGAATATCGAGCAGATTTGATAATTAAATCTCTATCATCTGTTCCAATCCCCATCATTACACCTTGAATACTAGCTAACATCTGTCTCATTTCAGCAAGAAATTCTGCTTTTTCTTTAGGGGTAAGACCTAAACTAAAACGTGGATCATAATTTTCCACGACTGGAATTTTTAATGTCATCACATGCCCTGTATGCAGATCATCTACATGAGCACCAATATTTTGCTCATCAATTACAGCATGTAAATGCCATGATTCACCCGGGTGAGTATAAACACCTTGATTGCTGGCAGAATAAAAACCTACCACAGTAGCTGCTTGACGAACTTTTATTTCTAACGCCATGTTAAATAACTTTTCTTTTCCGCCATGACCTTGAAATTTAGGGTTTTGACCATTAATAACATGAATTTTTAGCTCTTTAAAAAACCCCTCTAACAAAAATGGAAATGGCTTTTCTATATTTAAACCATGCTCTTTTGCTTTTGCAAGGATGACTTCAAAGAGCTGCTCTTTTGGTAAAGGCGTTGAGATTTTTACACTTTTCCACTTATCAACTTTAGCCGTTGCCAACAGTACAGCCTTTTCATCTAATGGAATTTTGTTTAATGAGCCCCCAATACCATCTTTGCCGTAATCTAAATATACTTTTCCATTTAAGATGGTAATCTCACCCTTACCATCTTGAATTGCACCAACCGCATAGGAATTTTCAGCTGCGATAGCTTGCTTCAAACCAACAACACCTGCTGTATCTTCCATATGAATCATCTTTTTATAATGACCATAACTCTGGACTTTTATCTCTTCTGCATCTGCAGTATGTATAACAGAAGATAGACCCAGCAATAAATATAATGCACTATTTCTCATATTTTAATCTCCTTCAAGTATTGCAATACGGCTTAAACATAAAGCTAGAACTCATTCATCTCCACTTCCAAATAAGCATGGCTAGCATGCCTTCCTATCTCATACTCATAACTTTCCCAGTCACTATATTCTTTGGTTCGTTCCATAACTAAGAGCTTAACCTCGTCAATATCTAAATCTTCATTAAATACGAAACTCGCTGCATCATAAACTGTCTGCAAGTAGTCTCTAAAATTTTCAGGAATAGCAATACTGCCTGTATCGCCATGCCCAGGAACCCAGTGTTTAACTGTCGTTGCTCGTTCCATAACTATATTAAGCGCATCTATATTCCCCTTAAAAGTTCCATCCTTCACATTACCGAAGCGCTTTGTTGTAGCATTGTCTCCAAGAAATAATACCCCCTCCTCAACTGCTTCAACCATAATGTCGGTCTTCGTATGGGCAACTCCATTATTATAGACCCTAAATGTCATACCTCCAATTTCGATCTCAGCACCATCTTCTAGAGGGTGAGTTGCTACTACCGCTTTAGTTCCAGCAGTAAATCCTTCTGTCATTCTCTCCATAGATTTTAACCAGCGTTCAGCAGTACCTTCCTTAGCCTCAGTTATCATATTTCTGTGTGCATAGATAGGAGCATCTGGATAGGCGTTATGGATTGCTTGATTGCCGAGCCAGTGATCACCATGTACATGAGTATTGAAAGTTGCCACCACTGGAGCAGAGGTAACTTTTTTTATCATCCGTAACACCATCTCTCCTGCCTGAAGACTAGACCCTGGGTCTACCACCACCACCCCAGCTTCAGTAATTACAATTCCAGGGTTATTCATAAAACCTTGATTTTCTACAGATGGAATCGTCAGTGGACCATGAATTACCCAGCTATACTTTGAGATCTGTTCAAACGGATAGTCTCGCATCGGTTCTGCCCCTACTTTAGTACTTAATAATACCAGCAGTGTAATCATTATCAATATTGCTTTATAGTTCACTATTTTTTACTCCTTAATATATTATTATTCACTTCGAAAGATCTATAGTCTCTCCAGCCTTCAATAGCTCTTTAGTTCTAACTGAGAGATAGTCATAAAAATTCTCTGGATAACTCTTATAAAATCTCTCTCCAACATAACGCAGAATTTCTCTAAAGTGGTAGCTATAGAGAAGTCCGTCAATCCGGGCAATCTCTCTACCTTCATCTATTAGAACTATTCCAGGCCGATAACTAAGACCAAGTTTTTTAGCATACGCTTGGGCTGTAGTCTGGTTTCCATCAATATCTATAATTGCTTTAGTTGAGGCTGCATCTAAGCGTACCAGTTTAAAGTTTTTTAGTTCAGAAATTATTTTTGGATTTTTAAGGTGACCATCATGCAGCTTGTTACAAGCATCGCAATTAGAATCCTCAAAGAGTAGAGCTAGTGGTTGTTGAGCTACTTGCTGTAGATTTGATCTATTCTCAAATAAGATATGATCTCTTAATTTATAATTGTAATCATTATTACCACTTTCACTCTCGCTCTGTTGTCTAACCTGCTCTGCCTCTATAAAATCTGCAAAGACCATTTTTTTATACTGTTGCTGTTTTACAAAATTCAGGGCATGTGCAAAGGATCTGGCTGAACGGTAACCGTTAATACGCAACACTATTTCATTATTTTTACTTAAAAATAGAATAGTCGGGGTGTAACGAACTTTAACCATTTTAGCCAACCTCTTTTCGGTAACGGTCAACTTTTCATTAAAGGCAACTTCACGATCCCCTTTAATGTTAATCGCAATAACATCAAAATTATTCTGAATGAAAGAGCTCATCTCTGAATTCTTAAAATTATCCTCCACCATCTTGTGACAATATGGACAGTCGCTAAGATGCATAAAGAGAATAATATGACGATCACCTTCGGCTGCCTCCTCAACATCTTCTGCAATATCTAAAAAACTCTCTTTAAACCAATCAGGATGAATCGACTGTTTACCGCCAACTATTTTACCTTCAGCAAATGATGTTGTGCTCACAACTGTAAGTAGTAGGATCAATCTCACTACTATATTACGCTTAGATATATTTTTCATAATATAGATAGTAGTCCTGATTTAAAACTGTGTCAACAAATTTGTTGACACAGAGACCGCTGAGATTAAAGGGTTTTAATTGATATTATCTCGGTAACAATAAAATTTAAAAAAATTCAAATTAACTGTCGACAGCCCCACTATTTTTGTATAGACTAAATGACACAACTATAATTCATTACTCAGGATTACAGTCTATAAAATAATTAAAATGAGTATTAATAGGTTGCGCATTACTTTAAAAGTGACTTTAAAAGTGTTAACCATAAAAAGGAGTTTAAGTATGAATAGAAGACTATTTATGAAAGGTACATTGGCTGGAAGCGCTATTAGCTTAGCAATTGGAGCTGGTCTGTTATCCCCTCGTGCAGCGCTAGCAGCCTGGCCTAAGAGCAGTATGGAGTCTAAGGATTTACTAGATACTGGCACAATGAGTGCTGCAATAAAAATTAAAGCCCCAGAAATTGCAGAAAATGGCGCAGTAGTGCCTATAACTGTTGATGCAACTGGTATTGACGGAGTTGAAAGCATTAACATTGTAGCTGCCGCCAATGGAACTCCACTTGCAGGAACTTACAACTTAAAACCTGGGGCTCACGCCTACATATCTACCCGTATAAAAATGGGTAAGACCGGTGATCTCTATGGTGTGGTTAAAACCGCAGCTGGTACAGTTCACGCTAAAGTGAAAGTTAAAGTGACAATTGGTGGTTGTGGTGGTTAGTAACCAGCATTTAACTAACCCATATATACATTAATTAAAAGCATAGATAATTTGAGGAACAATAAATATGACTAAATCAGTAAGAATAAAAGCAAAAGAGAAAAAAGGTGTTATAGATATTAAATGCCTACTAAGTCACCCAATGGAGACTGGGCTAAGAAAGGATAAAAAGAGTGGAAAAACTATTCCTGCACACTTTATCCAAACTATAGTAGCAGAGATAGATGGCGCTGTATTTATGCATGCGGATATCAATGTTACTATATCCAAAAATCCTTATCTGAGAATGAGAGTAGATGGCAAAAAAGGAGATAACATCACTGTAACTTGGACCGACAACACGGGGGCTGTAGGCACTACCACCACTCCGTCTAAATAGGTATTCTAAGTTAAACTTGGGGGCAGGCTTGAGACACAAAACAGAGTCTATTCTAGCCTGACCTCAACCTCACTATCCTTAAAGATATTCCTTAAAGAGTGCTGCGCAGAGTTGAAGTTGATCCATCCCAAACTACTTAATTAAATCCAGCTGACTCGAGTTTATGCTAAATTGAGTGAACAATATATATTTACCAAACAGTAGGCTCTGTGTCTAATTCTTAATTGTGTAACAGCTAAAGACTTGGATTATAAAGTAGAGAGAACTTAATCTATAATCTTTTCTATTCAAACTCCATAGCTCTAAAAATTCTTGCTGCATTTTGTCGATAGAGTAGTTTGAAAGTATAAAATTGTGAGAAGGCAGATTGATCTATACTCTGCACATCACTAAGATCTCCTCCATCATCTAAAAGCTTCTGCACCTCTGCTCTCATATAAGTTAAATAATCTACAGTGTGTGCTCTCACCACATCTATAGTTGTTGGAGAGCCGTGCCCAGGCACTATAATTTCAGGCTTTAGATTCTCAAACTTATCCCACGATTCAAGCCAGGCTCTTGTATCTGTATTTTCAAATACTGGAAGTAGGCGCTCATTAAACGCTATATCTCCACTGATCATAACTTTTTTATTAGGAAGCCAGACCTGCGTATCTCCTGGACTATGCGCCTCTCCAAGATGCAGAATTTCAATAGTCTCATCCCCTAACTGCAAAACAAGCCTACTCTTAAAAGTACTATCAGGAGTCACGACCTTAGTTCCAATCGCCTTATCTCGATTTCGTTTTTTCATTCTATCTAATATAAGCGCCCCTCTATTTTTTATCTCTGTAACTGTATCTTCATGAGCAATAATTTCAACTCCCTGCTCTCTCCAGTATGATGCGCCGAGCATTGCGTGCCCTTGCCCATTTTCTAAAATAAGATACTTTACCGGTTGATCTGTTATCTTCTTAATCTCTTCATGCAGAGACCAAGCGAGCAGGTAGCTATCACCACCATTTATAACTGCCACCCCTTCGTTGGTAATAACAAAAGAGAGATTATTATTATGTCCGCTATTTTTATAATTTGGCGCTGCCGTTGCACCAATTGCTGACCAAACCCCATCTGCAACCTCAATTGGACGACTATATAAAATAGAGTTACGAGCTTTATCGCTCACTTTAGTTGGCAGACCAAGATCTTGCCATGCTGAAAATCCTGCAGCATAGTTGCGTACATAGCTATACCCCATCTGCTGCAAAGTGCTAGCTGCGAGCGGACTGCGCTTATTGGTTCCACAGTAGACAACAATAGGAGTGTTACTATTTTTTACTATATTTTGGATTTTAAACTCTAGCCACCCTCTCTGAATATGGTAGTTATTATGAAAATCTATAGTTCCGCCCAGCATATCTACTTCATCTATAGTTCGCAAATCAATCAGTACTGTTTCAGGACGCTGCTCTAATAGTAGTTGAAGTTTATCAGTATCTATATCAGTTATAACTTTATTGGCTTCATTTAATATTTTATTTTCACTCACTATTGATTGGGCAATCGGTTGAGCCATTAGTTGATCTTGCACTATGGCGTTACCAAGCAACAGTATAGATCCCAGCACTGCCTGCATAAAGACAGCTGAACATTTTTTACAATTAACTAAGTTCATATATTATTTACTCTCTATTATATTATTGCACTAAACTTGCGTTCTAAACCTATATACCAAACCTGTATATGCTAAAGTATATTCTATTATGCACGCTTTTATAGAAAATGTAATCTTTATTGGAATACCTCTTGCCGTTATCCTATTCTGGTCTAGCAGTATGAGGGCTCGTGAACGAGCCATCACCGTCTGCCGCTTGACCTGCAAGAGTTATGGAGCACAACTACTTGACCAGACTGTATCTCTACAGAGAATTCGCCTACGCCGAGATTCTCAGGGGGTGGTTCGTTTCTATCGCACCTATGGTTTTGATTACAGTTATAACGGTATAGAACGTAATAATGGAACATTGACTATGCTTGGAGCATACTCTGACCTTATCTATATAGATCCTTCTGATGAGAATATTACACCATCTCAACCAGCTCATAGTGAAGATGAGATGGATGGTAAAATTATTGAATGGAGAGGAAGAGATTCCCTTTAAGAACCACTTACAGAGTTTAATAATTAAATAGGAGAGAAAATATGGGAAAAATTTTTTTAGTACTAGCACTCGGTTTAGCTGTAGGCATCACTATCGCACTAATTAGAAATCGCAAGCTTAGTAAATTAAAAGAGTATAAAGAGAAATAGGTTTTAAAAATTAGTATTGATTAATTCTATTGAATAAGGTATAATGTACCTCATATTTCATACCCCAAAACTTAGGGGTATAACTTAGATATACTAAAATAAACAATATAAATATCAAGGATATAAACACTATGTTTACAGATACGATCAACTGTGATGAGGCTAAACGCCTAATTAATGAAGAGAACGGAATTCTTGTCGATGTGCGTAGCCCTATGGAGTTTGCGCAAGGCGCACTCCCTGATGCACTAAATGTACCGCTTCAGAGTATTCAATCAGCACAAGAGACCTTAGAACGAGATCGCCCATTAATCCTCTACTGCGTAAGTGGTGCGCGCACTAAAATGGCTAAAAACTATTTAGAATCAGTAGGATTTGAAAATATTCATGATGTTGGCTCTTTTCGTAACTATATGAGCTGTTAAAACTGATAACTAAACAGGCCTCAGAATTATTAACTTAATTAACCGCATTAAAGAGTTGAATTGAAATTTTGAGCTAAATATGTCATCCTTAACGGATGCAAACTACAAATATTCAAGAAAGCAATCAGAAAAAACTGACTCAGCCTCGTGATCGAGTTCTCCGCAGCAGGGTAAAACTGCTCGGCACACTGCTTGGTAATGTTATCAGAGAGCAGGCTGGAGAGTCTGTATTTGAGGCGGTTGAAGCGTTGCGCACTGGATTCCTACGCCTTCGAAAAAAAGAGAGCTCTAAGCGCCGTACAAAATTGATGTCCATTATTGAACATCTTGACCCTAATGAACTGACTCATGTAATTCGCGCGTTTAGTATCTACTTCAGCCTTATCAACCAGACTGAAGAGGAGTTTCACCATCTACAAAGACGCAGAGTGTTACTTGCCAATGAGAGACGGAAGAGCAATTTAAATATTAGTTTATGGCAGGGCTCATTTGATGAGACTCTCCATAACTTCAAAAAAGAGGATATTAGTAGAGAGGATCTGCAGAAGCTTCTTGATGGTTTAGCATATATGCCGGTGATGACTGCCCATCCTACAGAGGCACGACGCAGAACTATTATGGAGGGGTTGCGCCGTATTTTCGAGTATGAGGAGCGTCTAGATGACCCTCGTTTAAGCCAAAGTGAAAAAGAGCAGGCTGTACGAGATCTTGAGGGGCAGATTCAAATTCTCTGGAGTACTGATGAGATTCGCGCTCATAAACCTACTGTTGAGGATGAGATTAAACAGGGACTATACTATTATCAGAAATCACTATTCAAAGCTGTCCCACTACTCTACCGTAATTTAGAACGCCACATAAAAAGTGTCTACGGTTACAGTGTAGAGTCAGAAGGATCGGAGTCAGATAATAATAAAGAGATCAAAGTCCCATCCTTCATCCATTTCGGATCATGGATTGGTGGAGATCGTGATGGCAATCCATTTGTAACGCCAACCACTACCGAGAATGCGGTACGCACCTATGCTAAAACTATTCTGGAAGAGTATATAGAGAGGATAGATTCATTAACCCATCTGCTAACCCACTCCAGTGCGCTGGCTGATCTACCAGAAGAGTTCTCTAGACAGATTTCACGCGATGATGAGTTCTGTAACTCTATTAAATGTGAGAAGCTAGAGCGTTTTGAGAATGAGCCATACCGTCGTCGGCTCTATATTATGCAACATCGCATTGCGCTCAATTTAGATATTTTAGAGCGCCGTCTTGCTGGCAACAATATAGATAATAAACTTCTTGGCTATGAGTCTGTAGATGAGTTCTGCACAGATCTTAGGCTTATTCAAGAGGCTCTAATCGCTCATGGTGATATCCACGCAGCGAAAGGAGAGCTTCAAGATCTTATCCGCTTAGTTGAGACTTTTGGTTTCCATCTTATAAACCTCGACATTAGACAAGAGTCAACCCGCCACAGTGAAGCAGTTATTGATATCCTCAACTGCAGTGAGAGTGAGGCAAAATTTGATTATACCAATATGGATGAAGATGCACGGATTGAACTCCTCACAAGTGCCATAGGTCAAGATCGTCCGCTCACGATTAAAAAAAGTGAGCTTCAGGAAGATACCAGAGAGACTCTAGAGGTCTTTGATGTTATCTATCGACTACGAGATGAGATTGGTGAAGAGGTATTTGGACACTATGTAATCTCTATGACTCATGAGGCGAGCCACCTCCTAGAGGTACTCTTCTTAGCACGACAAACTGGGCTGGTTGGACGCAATATGGGGGGGCTTTTCTGTCATCTAAAGGTAACTCCTCTATTTGAAACAATAGAGGATCTGGAACATCTGAAACCTGTCCTCTCTCGCCTATTTAAGAATGAGACCTATCGAGAACTCCTCCAGCTGACTGGGAATCTACAGGAGGTGATGCTAGGCTACTCTGACTCATCCAAGGATGGTGGAATTACCTCATCATCTTGGAACCTATACAAGGCTCAACAACAGGCAGTAAAACTATCGACTAAACACTCTATCGAGTGTCGATTGTTTCATGGTCGCGGAGGTACTATTGGACGAGGTGGCGGCCCTACACACGATGCAATTCTATCGCAACCTGCAGGAACGGTCTATGGGCAGATTAAATTCACTGAACAGGGAGAGGTGCTATATTATAAATATGCGAACACTGAAACCGCAATCTATGAGTTGACTATGGGAGTAACTGGATTGATGAAGGCAAGCAGCTGTTTAGTGCGCGAACATGAAGCTGAGGAGAGTTCTCAGCGTGCCATCATGGAACAACTTAGCACTTTAGGTGAAGAGAGTTATCGTAACCTAACCGACAATACTCCTGGATTCCTCGATTACTTCTATGAGGTGACTCCAGTAGCTGAGATAGGGATGTTAAATCTCGGCTCTCGTCCATCTCACCGTGCTACAGGAGATCGCTCCAAAAGTTCAATTCGAGCTATCCCTTGGGTCTTTGGATGGGCACAATCTAGGCACACTCTCCCAGCTTGGTATGGGATAGGATCTGCCTTAGAGAAGTGGAGAGATAACAGTCCAGAACGCCTACAACAACTTAAAGATATGGTCAGAGAGTGGCCATACTTCAACTCCCTACTTAGCAATACACAGATGGCTCTATTTAAGGGCGACATGGGAATTGCTAAGGAGTACTCTAAACTTGCTGAAGATAGTGATAATGCGGAGAAGATCTACAATATGATAGCTACCGAGTATAATAAAACTCGTGAACAGGTATTGGAAATTATGGAGCTGAATACTTTAATGGAGGATACTCCATCACTTGCCCTCTCCCTAATTAGACGTAACCCTTACTTAGACCCTCTCAACCATATTCAGATTAGCCTACACCAACGCTTCATTAAAAGTGCAAACAAAAAACCGAGTGTAAGGCAGGATATAAGTCAAGATGAAATTATGGAGCAGTGGATGCAACCACTACTCAGAACCATAAATGCAATCTCTAATGGAATGCGCAATACCGGGTAATAATTAATGGAAGAGCTCTCTACACTTAATGTCGAAGGTATATCTACAATACTAGAGCAGTCACACTGGATAGTGCAGATTTTTATAGTATCTCTGTTTGCCCTTACTATCGACCTCCTTCAGCGTCGCACTCTCAACAAGCTTATTGTGCGTGCGGAAAAGAACACCAAAAACCTCTGGGATGAAGCTATTCTTCGTGCAATGCGCCGTCCGATTAGCCTCATCATCTGGATTACTAGTATAGCATTTAGCGCGAAAATTGCTCAGAGTGCATCTCCTGCAATGATCTTCGAAGCTATTGATCCACTTCGTGATGTAGGAGTTATAAGCTCTATAACTTGGTTTCTAATTCGTATCTCTAAAGAGGGGCAGCGCGCATACATTGATGGGCGCAAACAGAAAGATCAGATGATTGATGAGTCTATGGTTGACTCAATAAATCGCTTAATTAGAAGTTCAATCATCATAACCTCATCACTGGTAATGCTTCAGACCCTTGGCTACAGCATCTCTGGCGTGCTCGCCTTTGGTGGCTTAAGTGGAATGGTTGTAGGTTTTGCTGCTAAAGATCTTCTCGCCAATCTATTTGGCGGCTTAATGATTCATCTTGATCGCCCTTTTTCTCTTGGAGATTGGATTCGCTCCCCAGACCAAAATATTGAGGGTACAGTAGAGCAGATAGGATGGAGACTGACAAAAGTACGAACCTTTGATAAACGCCCACTCTACATCCCTAATGCAACCTTCTCCAACATCAGCGTTGAAAACCCTCAACGGATGTCGCATCGAAGAATAAAAGAGACTATTGGAATTCGTTATGATGATGCATCCAAGATGGATCAAATAATAATAAAAGTGAAAGGGATGTTACGCACCCACCCAGAGATTGATAACAGCCAAACTCTGATTGTAAACTTCAACCACTTCTCCCCTTCATCACTAGACTTCTTCATCTACACCTTTACCAAGACAACCAATTGGGTGCGCTTTCACGAAATAAAGCAGGATGTACTCCTAAAAATTGTAGAGATTATTGAGGCCGAAGGGGCTGAGATCGCATTCCCAACTTCTACTCTCCACCTTAAAGGTGCAGAGAACTTTGAACATTGAGTTTGATAATTCTCTCCCGATAAATCAACGGCGAGAGGATATTACTGAAGCGATCCAAAAAAACCAAGTTGTTATTATCTGCGGCGAGACTGGCTCTGGTAAAACAACCCAACTTCCAAAAATATGTCTAGCCCTTGGACGAGGGGTAGAACAGAGAATTGGACACACTCAACCACGCAGAATAGCAGCACGAGCGGTTGCTAGCCGTATTGCTGAGGAGCTCAAGAGCAGTATTGGTGAACTAGTTGGATTTAAGATCCGTTTTGATGATAAGAGCAGCGCCCGTAGTCGCATTAAGTTGATGACTGATGGAATTCTACTCGCAGAGATTCAATCTGATCCACTCCTCAGACAATACGACACTATAATTATAGATGAGGCACATGAACGAAGTCTCAATATAGATTTTCTACTCGGCTATCTACAACAGCTCACAACTAAAAGATCTGACTTAAAGATTATAATAACATCTGCTACTATTGATCCTCATCGCTTCTCCAAACATTTCAATGATGCGCCAATAGTTGAGGTCTCAGGGCGCACCTACCCAGTTAAGGTTCTCTATCGAGAGATTGCTGAAGATGAAAATTCAGAAGATGAAAACAGAAGCGTAAGCCGTAGCAAAGAGCGTTCACAACGACAACACAATGGGATTCTGAATGCGATAAAAGAGCTCTCACAGTATGGGTCTGGTGATATTCTAATCTTCTTTAGCGGAGAACGAGACATTAAAGATTGTCACTCGTTTCTAAAGCGTGCCCGAATTCCTCAAAGCGAAGTTCTACCTCTCTTCTCAAGGCTATCAACTAAAGAGCAGAATAAAATTTTTAGCGCTCACTCTGGCAGACGCATAATACTCTCAACAAATGTGGCAGAGACTTCGCTAACTGTTCCTGGCATCCGTTATGTTATTGATACTGGAACCGCACGGGTCAGCCGCTATAGCCACCGCAGCGGAATACAACGCTTACCTATCGAGAAGATCTCACAAGCTGCGGCAAACCAACGAAAAGGGCGTTGCGGTCGAGTAAGTGATGGGGTCTGTATTCGACTATATAGCGAAGAAGATTTCACTCTCCGCCCGCTATTCACCGATCCAGAAATTCTACGCACTCATCTAGCTCCAGTTATTTTGCAGATGGCAGCACTTAACCTCGGATCACCAAGCAATTTCCCATTTATTGATCCACCAGACCTTAGCCTAATAAAAGATGGGGAACGAACTCTATATGAGATTGGGGCGATGGATAAAAAACATCAAATTACTCCCCTAGGAAAAAAAATAGGTCGCTTTCCTGTAGATCCGCAGATAGCAAGAATGCTTCTTGCCGCAGAGCGAGAGGGGTGTCTTAATGAGATTTTAATTATTGCAGCGGCTCTTACTATCCAAGACCCCAGAGAGCGACCACTAGATGCTCAGCAGGCAGCAGATGAGAAGCACGCGCCATTTGCTGACGATAAGTCTGACTTCATCCTCTTTATCAATCTCTGGAACTTCTTTCAAGAGCAGCGTAAGAAACTATCTAATAGTCAACTGAGAAAACTCTGTAAAACCAACTTCCTTAACTGGATGAGAATGCGCGAATGGATGGATATCCACACTCAACTTCTCAACATAGTGCGTGAACTTAAACTAAAGCCAAACACCATCAAAGCTGACTATGGAATGGTGCATCGCGCCCTCCTCTCTGGATTACTGAGTCACATAGCAATGCAGGGAGATAAGTATCTCTATAATGGGGTGCGTGGAGTCGAGCTTAGGATATGGCCTGGCTCAACTCAATTTAAAAACAGAATGAAGTGGATGATCGCAGCAGAGAAGGTAGAGACCTCGCAACTATACGCCCGTACCGTAGCAGCAATAGAGCCAGAGTGGATAGAGAGGATAGGTAAACATCTACTAAAACGCAACTATGCGGAACCACATTGGGAGAAGAGCCGAGGTCAGGTCGCAGCTTTTGAGAGCATCACTCTCTACGGACTGCCTATTGTCTCTCGTAGAAAAGTTAATTTTGGCTCTATAGAACCAGCAGAGTCTCGTAAAATATTTATCCGTTCTGCACTGGTAGAGGATCAATTAAATAGTCGCGGTGACTTTCTAAAACATAACCGTAATCTTATTGATGAAGTAGAGAAGTTAGAGGCAAAATCCAGACGCAGAGATATTCTAATCGATGCAGAGAGCCTCTATCTATTTTATGACGAACTCATTCCAGCAGAGGTTAGAAGCCTGCCAACTTTCGAGAAGTGGCGAATTAAAGCAGAGAAGATAGACTCTAAACTTCTATTTTTATCAACCGATAAAATTATGCAGCATAGTGCAGAGGAGGCTAGTAGCGAGGAACTCTTCCCTGACCATCTAACTGTTGGCAATAGTAAGCTACCACTAAGCTACCACTTCGACCCTGAAAGTAGAGAGGATGGAGTTACGCTCACCCTACCAGCTGAAATAGTATCGCAAATAAACAGAGAGAGAACTGAGTGGCTAGTGCCTGGACTACTTAGGGAGAGGGTTATAGAGATGCTGCGCGCACTTCCTAAAAAATGGCGTAGAAACTTTGTCCCTGTTGCAGACTTTGCAGACGCAGTACTCTCTTCGTTAGATGAATCTAAAGGAGCTCTCGGAGCACAATTATCATCTAAGTTGCGCTATATGACTGGAGTTACTCTTCCAGAAAAAATATGGGATGAGATCAATATACCTGAGCACCTGCAGATGAGTTTTAAGGTTATAGATAGGGATGGAAAAACTATTCATAGTGGCAGAGACCTTAGTACTCTGCTTGATAAGAGCTATAAATCTAGCACACCAAGTAAGGGAACTTTTAATATAGAAAAAAATAGTAGAGTCAGTAACGGAGAGCAGAGACATAAGGTTGAGCGCCAAAACCTACAACAGTGGGACTTCGGAGATATTCCAACTTCTGTCACAGTTAGGCGTCACGGGATAGAGATGACTCTATATCCTGCACTCACAAAACCAAGTGTAGATTCATCTAGAGTCGACTTAACACTAGTTGAGACTGCCGAGCTTGCATCCACAACCAACCAGCACGGTATAACTACTCTCTTTCTCAACCAGTATAAGACTCAACTTAGCTCTTTAATAGCTCCACCTTTTGAGACTCAGAGTATCTGTTTACAGGCTCTTAAACTTGGAAGATGCAAATCTATTATTAACCAACTGCTAACTATAAGTGTGACTGAATCCATGCAAAAATCATCCAGCTATAACCACACCCATCTCCAGCAGCAGAGCTTTGAGCAGTCTGCGCTAGATGCATTAAATACTCTACCCCAAACCTTAAAGAAAAATCGCAACTTGATTGCAGATATAGTAAAACTATATCACCAAATATCTAATCAACTTAAAGGTAACATCCCCCCATCTCAACTCTTAACTTACTCAAAAATAAAAAGCCATTTAGATACTTTAGTCTATCCAAACTTTATAACTAATACACCACTGGAGTGGCTAACCCATCTCCCTCGTTATTTAAAAGGAGTTGAACGAAGGATCGACAAATTGAGTAATAGTCCAGATAAGGATAGAGTATGGGCACAACAGTTATCTCTACTCTGGGACCGTATTGAAGATAGCTTAAACTATGAAGAGCATAACAGCTGCGACAAATTTATCGAATATCGCTGGATGCTAGAGGAGTACCGCATCTCGCTATTCGCTCAAGAGCTAGGAACAGTAAAACCAGTATCAGTAGAGAGGCTTAACAAGCTATGGCGTCAGCTGTGAGAGATGAATAGATAGCTACTAAACAGAAGTGCGCTTGCAATACTAAGATCAACTACTGCTACACTCAGCAAAAATATAAAATCTCCGTGCGCCAGAGATGATAGTTTTGCACCAGCTGTTATCATCAACACTAAAAATAGAAAAAAGGTTGGTCTAAAAAATTGCCATATTTTTGGTTTGTTCAGCTGCTCAATTCGTATAAGATTTTTTCGGCAACTATTGATAAAAATATATTTTGCTTTCACTGCTCCCAACAATATAGCTAGCACTACTGAGCCAGTGATCCAATGAGTTTCAAAGCTAAGCTGAGATGCTTCTTTCAAGAGTAAAGCACTTTTTAAAATAAGAACAGCAACACCTGTATACCAAGTAGTTGCTGCCAATATCTTCAGAGTAGATTTTTCTACAGCACTCCAGTCATTCACTCTGGATTGAGTTTTAATCATCACCCCAGGGGATTGCTTCTCGCTCCGTAGTAAGTAACTTCATCCCAGCATGCTCGTTGGCTGCCATGATAATTTTAACTTCGAAATTATCTGCAACCGTTAACTCTTTACGCATATCACGCGCTTGAGCACGAGCATCTTTATACTTCTCATGACTCTCAACAGCCTCAACCTTACGGCTAGGAAACATCTTAAATATAAAGTATGGCACTTTAAATCCGCCCCTAGCGTTTCGCTCTCTTTTTAGCTGCTTTTTTCTTAACTGCAACCTTCTTCTTAACAACTTTTTTCTTTACAGCTTTTTTCTTAACCACAGCCTTCTTTTTAGCTACTACCTTTTTCTTAGCAGCTTTCTTTTTAACTGCAGTTTTCTTTTTAGTTACTGCCTTTTTCTTAACAGCTTTCCTCTTAACGACAGCCTTCTTTTTAGCTGCTATTTTTTTCTTAACAACTTTTTTCTTAACTGCCTTCTTCTTAACTGCAGCCTTCTTTTTAGCTACCACTTTTTTCTTAACAGCCTTTTTCTTAGCTACTACTTTTTTCTTAGCAACTTTCTTCTTCACAGCTTTTTTCTTAACTGCTGCTTTCTTTTTAGTTACTACTTTTTTATTAGCAGCTACTTTCTTTTTAGTTACTGCTTTTTTCTTAGCAGCTACTTTCTTTTTAGTTACTGCCTTTTTCTTAGCAGCCACTTTCTTTTTAGTTACTGCCTTTTTCTTAGCAGCTTTTTTCTTTGCTACTACTTTTTTCTTTATATCCATCTTTTTATCCTCTTCCTTTATTTTCTTTACTTTAACTTCTGGTGTTGACCGTTTTAACTCTTCAGCAAATTTACATACATCTTTTAACACTCTTGCACTATCAAAATCACCTTTTACAATTCTCATTCTATTCTGATAGAATTTTTGTAGAACTGGTTCCAGTGCTTCATAATTTCTGAGTCTACGACTAATAGTCTCTTCTCTATCATCTGCTCTGCGATGAAGTCTACTCCCACAATAGTCACAGACATTATCAACAACAGGAGGATCTGTGTAGATATTAAATTTCTCTCCACACCCTCTGCAGCTGAGTCTTCCTGTCATTGATTCCATAAACTGATCATAGTCATATTTTATTATAATTATTCCAGCAAAGCCTACCCCCTGCTTAAGCAGTAGAGCATCTAATCCTGCAGACTGACCGCTACTCTTAGGACCACCATCTAAAATAAATCCATCTTGCACATCATCTTTAGATAGACGAGCAGTTAACACTTGAAGTACTAGATCGTTATTAACTGGCTTTTTATTTCTCAAACCTTTCTGAATATCTATTCCCAGCTGCGAACCAGTATCTACTTCATCATTTAAGATTCCGCTCATTGATATCATCGGCACCTTGTACCGTTCTGCTAGTTTTTTAGCATACTCTTCTTTACCTGATCCTCGTGGACCTAACAACGACATTCTTATCATTACTCGAAAACACCCTACTCTTTAAAATATATTGAAAATAAAATTTTATGTATAAACCCCTTTATATTACTCTTTATAAATAGATGTAGTCAACAACATTTTTCACTTAATTTTTACCCACAATAAATTAATGGTAATCTATAGATGAATAGTTTATTAAATTCAGGTATAATTATGCGCTAAATTTTAGAGTACACCATATTTTTTAATTTACATTTTTTTTTAATTTTCATCTCAAGGAGTGAATTTAATGTCTGTAAAGAATGCTTTCTATGCACAATCTGGCGGTGTAACCGCTGTAATTAATGCTTCAGCTTGTGGCGTGATTGAGACTGCGCGTAAACATCCTGACAAGATTGGAACCGTATATGCTGGACGCAATGGTATCATCGGAGCTTTAACCGAAGAGCTAATTGATACATCTAAAGAGTCTAATGAAAATATCTCAGCTCTTAAAACCACGCCATCAGGTGGCTTTGGATCGTGCCGCTTTAAACTGAAAAGTTTAGAGGATAATAAACGAGAGTATGAAAGACTGATTGAGGTCTTCAAAGCTCATAATATTGGTTACTTTTTTTATAATGGTGGTGGCGACTCTGCAGACACTTGTTATAAAGTGTCTCAACTCTCTGAAAAGATGGGATACCCTGTACAGGCTATCCATATTCCTAAAACTGTCGATAACGATCTACCTATCACTGATAACTGTCCAGGTTTTGGCTCTGTAGCTAAGTATATTGCTGTATCTACCTTAGAAGCATCTTACGATGTTAGATCTATGGCTGCCACCTCTACTAAGATTTTTGTGATTGAAGTTATGGGGCGTCATGCAGGATGGATTGCAGCAGCCGGTGCGCTAGTTGAAGATTACGGCATTCCAGTTGTCACTCTATTCCCAGAGGTTGAGTTCAACCAAGAGAAGTTCTTGGCAGCTGTTGAATCTAAAGTACAAGAACATGGCTACTGTACGATTGTAGTATCTGAGGGAGCACACTGGGCAGATGGCAAATTCCTTGCAGAACAGGGAACTCGTGACTCTTTTGGGCATGCACAACTTGGTGGTGCTGCTCCTGTGGTTGCTAATATCATTAAAGATGCTCTTGGATATAAGTTCCACTGGGCAGTTGCTGACTACCTGCAACGCGCAGCGCGTCACCTTGCCTCTAAGTCAGATGTCGAGCAGGCGTATGCACTTGGTGAAGCTGGGGTTAATTTCGCACTTGATGGAGATAACTCTATTATGCCTACGGTAGTGCGGACATCTAACTCTCCTTACACTTGGGAGATTGGTAAAGCACCTCTCTCTGACGTGGCCAATGTAGAGAAAATGATGCCGATGGAGTATATATCTGAAGATGGATTCGGCATTACTCAAGGGTGCAAGGATTATCTTTACCCTCTAATGCAGGGCGAATCTTATCCGGAGTATGATGACAACGGAATGCCTAAGTATGTGACCTTAGACAATGTTGCAGTGGATAAAAAACTAGATAATTTCGAGCTATAACTATTGCACCCCCTAAAAAACCGATCTCTGTGGCTACATTTTGCGACTTGATTTGGTGAATTTTAGGGGGTAATTTAATAGCTACAATAGATCCAAATATAATTTAAACTTTTCTTTTAACTTTTCTTTTAACTTTTCTTTTAACTTTATAGGAGTTTGTACATGAATGATTATTTAATCTTTTCACTGGTTGCAGGTTTAGCTGCAATCGTTTATGGAATGGTATCAATCCAATGGATTAATGCTAAATCCACTGGTAATGCACGGATGCAAGAGATTGCTGCCGCAATTCAACAGGGGGCTCAGGCTTACCTAACTAGACAATACACAGCTATTAGCTATGTTGGTATTACACTATTTGTAATAATTGGTTTTTTCTTAGATTGGTCTTCGGCAATTGGTTTTGCTGTTGGTGCTATCTTCTCTGGCGCAGCTGGCTTTATCGGAATGAATGTTTCGGTTAAATCTAACTCAAGAACTGCAGAAGCGGCTAATGACGGAATTAACGCTGCTTTCCAAGTAGCCTTCCGTGGTGGCGCTATTACAGGAATGTTGGTTGTTGGTCTTGGAATACTAGGAGTTGCTGGTTACTACACAATTCTAACTATGATGGGATCTACCACTGAGGAGACTCTGCACTCACTAGTTGGGCTTGCATTTGGTGGCTCACTAATCTCTATCTTTGCCCGTCTTGGTGGCGGAATCTTCACTAAAGGTGCTGATGTTGGTGCTGATATTGTAGGTAAGGTTGAAGCTGGAATCCCTGAGGATGACCCCCGCAACCCTGCAGTAATTGCTGACAATGTTGGTGATAATGTTGGTGACTGTGCTGGTATGGCTGCAGATCTCTTCGAGACTTACGCGGTAACTACCGTTGCAACTATGCTTCTAGGAATGTTGATGATCAACGGCAATGAAGCTGCGATCTTATATCCACTAGTACTTGGTGGAATATCTATTGTTGCATCTATCGCTGGAACCTACTTTGTTAAAGTTAATGAGGGCGGCAAAATTATGAATGCTCTCTATAGAGGTTTAGCCGTTGCTGGACTAATTGCTGCGGCAATTTTCTACCCTGTAACTACTATGATGTTTGGTGATATGGTGGTGATCGAAGGTGTTGAAATTGCATCTCGTAGTATCTACTATTCAGCTCTTATTGGACTAGCCTTAACAGCAGCTATGGTAGTAATCACTGAGTACTATACTGCAACAGAGTATGCTCCAGTACGCGACATCGCTGCAGCATCAACTACAGGTGATGGAACTAATGTTATCGCTGGACTTGGTGTATCAATGAAATCTACAGCTGCTCCTGTGATGGCTGTCTGTGCATCTATCTGGGGTGCTCATGAGTTTGCTGGCCTATATGGTATTGCAATTGCTGCGACTTCTATGCTCTCTATGACAGGAATTATTGTAGCACTTGATGCTTACGGTCCTATCACTGATAATGCTGGTGGTATTGCTGAAATGGCAGAGCTTCCTGAAGCTATCCGTAACATTACCGATCCATTAGATGCAGTTGGTAACACAACTAAAGCAGTAACTAAAGGATATGCGATTGGTTCTGCTGGACTTGCTACTCTAGTTCTATTTGCTGACTACACCCACGCACTTGGCGGAAATGTAAGTTTTGACCTATCTAACCATATGGTTATTATTGGTCTATTCCTTGGTGGAATGATCCCTTACCTCTTCGGCGCAATGGCAATGGAAGCAGTTGGTCGTGCTGCTGGTGGTATTGTAAATGAAGTTCGCCGTCAGTTCCGTGAGATTCCTGGAATCATGGATCGCACAGCTAAACCTGACTATGGTAAAGCTGTAGATATGTTGACTAAGGCTGCCATTAGAGAGATGATCATTCCTTCTATGCTTCCAATTGCTGCGCCAATCATTGTTGGCCTAACTCTTGGTAAAGAGGCTCTTGGTGGAATGTTGATCGGTACTATCGTTACAGGTATCTTTATTGCAATCTCTATGACCACTGGTGGTGGTGCTTGGGATAACGCTAAGAAGTATATCGAAGATGGTAACTTTGGTGGAAAAGGCTCCGATGCTCATAAAGCAGCAGTTACTGGTGATACAGTAGGTGATCCGTACAAGGACACAGCTGGACCTGCAATCAATCCTCTTATTAAGATCATTAATATTGTGGCGTTGATGATGGTACCACTACTCTAAAACATATATACCTATTAATATAGGTAAGAGTATAATGAGGGGCTAGGAGACTAGCCCCTTTTTTATTGATATATTTTTTTAATGGAGTAGAAGATGAATTTAGACCGAGTATCAACTGGAGACAATATTCCAGAAGAGATTAATGTAATCATTGAGATCCCTGCTCATGCTGACCCTGTTAAGTATGAAGTGGATAAAGAGACAGGTGCGATGTTTGTAGATCGCTTTATGAATACCGCAATGCACTACCCATGTAACTATGGCTATGTTCCACACACTCTATCTGATGATGGGGATCCTGTTGATGTGCTAGTTGTAACTCCATACCCTGTCATTAGTGGATCTGTAGTTCGTTGCCGACCTATTGGAGTACTCCAGATGACAGATGAGGCTGGAAGTGATGCGAAGGTGCTTGCAGTACCAATCTCAAAATTATGCTCTCTGCATAAAGATGCGAGTCGTCCTGAGGATGTATCTCAACTACTTCTTGATCAGATTTCACACTTCTTTGAACATTACAAAGATCTAGAGAAAGATAAATGGGTTAAGATTGGTGGCTGGGAAGATGCTACAGCTGCATATCAAGAGATTTTGGATAGCATTGATCGCTTCCAGAATGCCCCTGAAAAACCGCATTTTTAATTTATAACTTGAGAGTAAATAATGAAAATAGCGATAATATCTGATAGTCACGATAATATAGAACTGCTTCACTCTGCATTTGCAGATGCTAAAGATAGAGGGGCTGAACAGGTTCTCCACTGCGGTGATGTGGTCGCTCCATACACCATAAAAAGAGCCCATAAGTACGGACTTCCAATTCACGTTATTCACGGAAATAACACCGGAGATCTCTACCATCTAGCCAAGGTATCTAATGACCCTCAATATATGGTCACCTACTATGGAAGGGATGCATCTATAGAGCTTGGAGGTAGAAAGATATTTATGGTTCACTACCCAGAGTATGCCGAAGCGATGGCGCTCACAGCTAAGTATGATCTAGTCTGCTGTGGTCACGATCACCACTGTAATATTGAGACTATTCAAACTATTGATCAGAATAAAACGACTCTCTTAGTAAATCCTGGAAGTTCATCTGGAATAGATAGAGTTCAACCAACCTACGCTTTCGGTGATTTAGAAAGTTTAGAGTTTGAGATTATAGATATTCCAGAACCGCAAGATCTTAAACCATACAGACACTCAACTAATTATAGAGGGATCTCTAAAAAGTCCTAAAATGGGGTAAACCTAGAGAACACTCCACGAGGTGACAATCCTCTATTCATAGACCCCATCTCTCTTCCCATATATGTGGTGCTAGTTGCCATATCTTGGGTTGCTCTATCCATATTATCCATACTAGCCATCATAGGCTCTAAAGTATGGAGATGGCTAGTAATTTGCTGCATACTTCCATCCATATTTTCTACGCTGGTAGTGATGACAGCCATATTTGCATCTATTGCATTTAGGTTACGAGACATAACTTCCATATTACCAGACATTCCATCAATGCCATCAACCATACTAGCAAGATGCATTCCCATATATGGATCCATACTAGTAGCCATAACCTGTACATTGCGTGCAATATGAGACATATCTTTAGCTAGATTATAGATTAAGTAACCACCAAAAATAGAGAGTACACAAAAGGCGAATAGTCCAGGATAAACAATCATCTCCCAACGTCTAGCACTCTTCTCAAAGCAGTTAGCAAATCGCTCTAATGGCTGCGCCACCTCTTCTTTATTTAAATCTGACATAGTTAACCCTCTTAGTTAATAATTAATCAAAAAACAGTGTTTTAAACTATTTCATTTGTAATGCGGTTGTATCTGCTAGCTGAGGATTCAGCCCACGAATAACTGTTATTATTTTGTCTGCCTCTTGCCTCATTCCCAACTCATTTAATATTGTGACTGCGCGCACAAAGGCATTAGCTGCTCTGACCATATCTTTTTTTGCATAGTATATATTCCCCAACTCGCCCCACGCATTATGATTCATCGGTTCCTCTTCGAGCAGTGATTGATAACTCTCCACTGCCGCATCATAATTACCTTCCCAAAATAGTTGGTGCCCTCTATTTCTCAACCACTCTAGATCAGTTTCACTCTGTTCACTATCGTCAATATACCATACATCCGTCGGAATACTATCTCTGCTCTTACCATAAGGGTTGCTCTCTCTACTTATCATAGTAGTAGATGGAAGAGGCATCGTAGATGAAATCAGCTGTGGCTGTGAATGATCTCTGTATTGCTGTTCAATATCAAGCTCAACTAAGCTCGCAGGCGCATTGATGAGGGTAGTTACGATATCCTGCTCCTGCTCTACTTTTGGCGGCTTTACTACTGGTAGTTCAGCTATAGCGGGGAGGGATGGGGGCATGATCGGTTTTGCAGCTACCTTTACAGGTGACTCTAGTTCTAGTTCTGGCTCCAGTTCTAGTTCTAGTTCTAGCTCTGGCTCTGGCTCTGGCTTTAATGATACTGATATTACAGTTTCTGCTTCAACAGGACTCTCTCTCTTACTCTCATTGTTTAGAGCTTTATCTATCTCAGCTGCAGTTGGTAACGATGCCGTAGAAGATTTTTCTACTTGAGCAGCGATATTTCCACTTGAGGCATTACCGTTCCAATAAAATTTAAGTTGCTCTCTCTCTAGATAAGCAATCACCCCAACTCCTACCACTATACCAGGGAGGATAGAGGCTAACATTCTAATAAATACTTTCATAACTTGCTATTGTAACACATATATTAGTATTTAAGTAAGTTGGTATTGTAGTATATTACTACTAACTACTGGAAGCCAAAATATCTAACTGGATTACTCATCTGTGGAATCAGAGCTAGCGGATCCATTGCATCAGCTTGGCGCAGTCCGAGTGCCCGCTCTGGCATAAATGAAGAGAAGTAACGCGGTGCACTATCCATAGGTGCTTGATCAGTAGATACTGCATTAGATATTAGATCAGCTTCTCTTCCTAGAGCATCCATATTTATCATAGCAGATTCAAATCCATCAACAACCATATCTTCTTCACTTACTCTACAAGGCTCAATTTTTACAGTTTCTATACTCTCAATAGGTTGATCAATTAAGTGAGAAACTTTTGCAGGAGCAATCTCACCTAATGCCCAAATATCAACATCTGAATTATTGCTAGAGTAGTTACTTACAGTTTCTCTATTAAAACTCCACGCTGAATCTATTGACTCTAACTCATCACGACTAAAGTTACGCTCAAAATTTTGTGTAGCAGCGCGGCGTGGTGAGTAAGATGCTGGAACTATAGGTAATTCATTTTCAGGACGATACATTGCATACTCTGGCTCTACCAACATCTCAGTTTTAGGTTCAATGCCAAAATCAAAATGCCCTCCATATGGACCCATTGGAGGTGGTGCAGACCACTCCCCAGCAACAGCTATGGTTGATGATGCTGCTACTAGCAACAGAGAGATAATCTGTTTTGTAACTCCTACCTTATTACTCATCATATTTAACTCCTATTTTATACAATAATTAACTCTAAAATTCAACCCTTAACCAAACCATCTTCACTACTTTCACTATTTTCATTACTATCTTTAATCACTGGAGGCTTATATCCTTCAGGATATAGCGCTTCTCCAGCACTCAAACAACCGAGAGGAATAATAATCAGAGTCAACAGTGTAGACACAACTACACCAAAAAGTAGAGCCACAGCCATTCCCTGAAATATAGGATCAGTGAGAATTACACTAGATCCTCCTACCAGTGCTAGTGCAGTAATAATGATGGGACGCATTCTAGTTTTGCCCGAGTCAATAACCGCAGAGACAGGATCCTTTCCAGCTAGAAGCTCAAGCTGGGCAAAGTCCACCAGCAGAATTGAGTTACGTACAATAATTCCAGCTAAAGCGATAAAGCCGATCATTGAAGTCGCAGTAAATTCTGCGCCCATAATCCAATGCCCTGGTACAATTCCAACCATAGTGATAGGAATTGGCGCCATAATTACCAGTGGAATAATAAAGTTGCCGAACTGCCATACCACTAAGATATAAATTAAGATCAGTGCTACTCCAAAGGCAATTCCCATATCCCTAAAGGTGACTAAAGTTACATTCCACTCTCCATCCCACTTTATGCCTGACTTAAAGAACTCTTTTGGTGCCGAAACCCACTCACCCTCAATCTTCTCTCCCTGTGGACTACGGAGGTCTCTCTCTTCCATAATTCGCTCCAGATCAAACATAGCGTATAGAGGTGCTGGAAGACCGTTAACCGCATCTCCAACTACATACTCAACTGCTCGTAGATCTTTATGGTATATTACGGGATCTTCATAAAAAGTTTTAAAATGCCCTAATTCACCAAGTGACACTGTCTGCTGTCCATCTATAGTTGGAATTGGTAGATCTGTTAAGCTCACAATTTTAGAGCGAATTGCCAACGGTACCTCAAGGGAGATTAGAGTTGGTTCACGCGTTTTACCCTGCTTGACATCACCAAGTGGGATGCTGCCCATTGCCATTGTAAGGTTACGGTTAATAGTCTCTACTGAGATCCCTCTTCTATTTGCTTTTTCTGTATCAACAACAAAGTGAAGGATCTCATGAGGATCATCCATATAATTATCAACATCCTCCATAATAGATGAGCTTTTAAATATTTCAGTCATCTCTGCAGCTATTATGCGTCGTGTGTGTGCGTCAGGTCCATACACTTCTGCAACTACCGATTGCAATACTGGTGGCCCTGGCGGAACTTCTGCTACAGTAATTCTAGCTCCACTCTTATCCGCAACAGTTTTCAAAACTCGACGCACTTCCATTGCGATTTCATGACTACTCCGATCACGATCTGATTTATGAACCAGCTGAACTGAGATGGTTGCCATCCATGGGTACTCTTGTAGATAGTAGTGCCGCACTAGACCGTTAAAGTTAAATGGCGCAGCAACTCCAGTATAGGTCTGAATTGCTGTAGTCTCTGGGACATTTTTCTCAATAAGAGTTGCCATCTTGCGTGCCACATTAGCAGTCACAGGCAGAGCTGTTCCAGTTGGCATACGGACCATAACATCAAACTCTGACTTATTATCATAAGGGAGCATCTTAGTCTTTACGCCATTGGTGTAGAATAGTGAAACAGCTAAGAAAAAACTTCCAATAATTGCTATTAATACAATCCAGCCAATCGTACGATTCTCAATCATTGGAAGGATAATTCCCTCATAAACTCGTCCTACTCGCTCTAACATTACATGCTCTTTCTTCTCTGCTTCTCTTAGAGATGCCATAGATGGGCGTAACTTCATAGTAAGCCAAGGAGTAAATATAAATGCCGCAAAGAGTGAAAATGCCATAGCCGCAGAGCCGAGCACTGGGATTGGAGCCATATAAGGGCCCATCATTCCAGTTACAAACCCCATAGGTAGTAGTGCAGCAATAACTGTTAGAGTCGCAAGAATAGTTGGGTTTCCAACTTCACGGGTTGCATCAACTGCAGTATCTTCATCTGTTTCGCCTTTCATTAACCAGCGTCGATAGATATTCTCCACCACCACGATTGCGTCATCTACCAAAATACCGATAGAGAAGATAAGCGCAAATAGACTTACTCTATTAATACTATAGTCCAACATGTAGGCAGCAAATACTGTCAACAAAATCACTACTGGAATCACGATGGTCACAACTAACGCTGGACGCCAGCCCAGACTTAGATAGATCAACACTGTAACTGCAAGAGTCGCAATCACTAATTTGAAGAGCAACTCATCTACTTTATCTTTAGCTGTTGCTCCATAATTTCGAGTAACATCTACATTAATATTGGATGGAATCAGAGTTCCCTTTAACTCTTCAATCTGAGCCAATATCGCATTAGCAACAGGCACCGCATTACTGCCCTCTTTTTTGGCTACTGCAATAGTTACCGCAGGAAAACCATCTGCGGTCTTATCGCCACTATAACCATCTCCACTATAAAACTCTACCATACCGCTAGCCTCTTCAGGGCCTTGATATACGCTTGCTATATCTCGCACATAGATAGGCATCTCATTATGTGTTCCTATAACTAAGTTAGCGATCTGTTTTGCTGTATGGAGAAATGATCCTGTATAGACTTTAAATGTAAGATTACCAGATTCAGAGTTACCAGCAACCTGCTCACCATTAGCAGTTTGAATAGTATGAGCAACCTGATCTAAACTAATTCCAAAACCTGAAAGTCGTTCTGGCATCACTTCAACTCTAACCTGAGTACGCCGTCCTCCAACAATAAATGATTCGCCAGTATTTGGAATTGACTCTAGAATATGGACAATATCTGTTGATAGAGTGCGGATAGTACTATCATCCACCTCATTTGACCAGAGAGTTAAATTAACAATAGGAACATCATCAATACCTTTCGCTTTAACTAGTGGCTGTCCTACACCTGGCGGGATACGATCTTGGTTAGCAGATAGTTTATTATATACCTTCACTAAAGATGGTATCACCTGCTCTCCAACCATAAACTGAACAGTTACAATACCGATGCCGCGCTGGGTTGCCGAGTAGACATGCTTCACCCCAGGAATTTCGCTCATAATTAGCTCAAGCGGCTCAACGGCAACCCCTGACAACTGCTCCGCATGCACTCCTGGAGCATTCACAAAGATATCAATCATAGGGACTGAGATCTGAGGATCCTCTTGGCGTGGAGTCATCATCAACCCAATAAAACCTAATCCAAGCATTGCAAATAGCAATAGAGGAGATAGTGGTGAATGGATGAATGATTTTGCCATCCCTCCTGCAATGCCTAGCGGCTCATTATCTTTGCTATCACTGTCAGACTGACTGATAGTATCTAATTTTGTCTCACTCATAATTTAAAAACGATCTTTACCGCCAGCACTCCATCCAATAGCTGATGGAGTAGTCATAAGACGCTCCCCTACAACCAATCCAGAAAGAATTGTGACATGTTTATTATCTACTAACTCACCAACGCGTACCACTCGTAGTTCTGGTTCACCACTATCTTCGTCTATGATAAATACTGCAGGCAGCGTACCACGCCAGAGTAGAGATGAAGTTGGAACTACAGGGAAAGTAGAGATTGGTGCCTGCATATCAGGAATCATAATCTCTGAGTACATCCCTGGTGCCGCAGGACTTCCTTTAGGCAGATCAAATTTTACTTTAACACTATGGCGCTGTAGATCTGCACCTGGGAATATTTGAGCGACTCGTACTTCAAGTCGCACTCCGCCAACATCTAATTTTGCAGGCATAACCATTCCAACTTTCAGCCCTGTAACTAAACGAGCTGGAACCTCTACTAGCAGCTGTAGACGCTCTACATTCGCAAATTGAAATAGGGGCTGACCTGGCTGAACCGTATCTCCAACCTCAACCATCTTTCGCATAATTATGCCAGAGAATGGTGCGATAGCCTTAGCATTACTTATCCGTGCATCTAACTGCTTAAGCTGCGCATCAGCTTGTACCACTGCAGCTTGCGCAGACTCAACCATAGTTTGGTGAGAATAGATCTCAGAATAGCGATCAAAATCAGGATCACCGCGTCCTAATCCTGCTGAACGCATAGGATCAGTAAACATACTCAACATCCCAGGCACTCCACCCAACATAGCATCACCTTGATAATTAGGTGAGACAACACTCTTATTGTACTGCACATCAGCATTTCTAAGAGCAGATTGAGCAATCTGCAATTGTGCCTCTACCTCTTGACGCTTAGCTCGTAAAGTTGCATCATCTACCTGCGCAAGAAGATCTCCTTCATTAAAACTATCCCCCTCTTTTCCTGCAATACTCTCAATACTACCTGGAAGCTCAGCATTAAGTGTAACCATCTGGTAAGGGACTATAGATCCACCTAAGGTTACACTGACACCCGTCTGTGTAGCACCGATTGTGATAATATGTGCTGAGTCTATCGCGATACCATCCGGTTGTACAGTATCAGCCTTAAGCTCATCTTCAGCTGCAAGAAGATAGAATCCAACTGCAAGAGCGGAGACCATAGAGAAAATGTTTTTAGGGAATATCATATAAGATCCATTTCGGTAAATGTGCCTGTAAATGTGCTGTTAAACATTTCCCATAATAGAAAATGTTTTAATAAATGGTTTTGCCATTTTAGGATTTTTAACCATAGCGCTATAATCACCTACTGCAAATTTAAGCTTACCTGTAGTGTACGAAGCGCCTAGCCCCATCATACCTGGTGGCTTACTGATCCACTTGTTCCAATGATCTTCAGAACAGCGCATATCCCAATTCAGCTCCTGCCCATCATAAGCTCCTGCAGAGGTAGCCTTGCCATTCTCAATAACAAGAAAACCTCTTGCTTTATCTTCACCCTGAATACCATAAGCGATAGTTGAGCTAAAACCGATATCAGCTAATGCCTGTACCAGATCTCCGTCACTGTTCCATGCGCCCATAAAAGAGTTCATCCAATCATCTGAAAATAGTGTTGCCATCTGTAGTTCTCCATGAATATATAATATTAAAAAATTAATCTTTATAAGATGGCGCAGAGTATACAGATAAAAAAATAAAAATGGAAGAAAAAAATAAAAAAAACACAAGATATTGTGTTAGTTAACTAGAAGTAACCACTACATATTGTGTTACTATCCTGTGGATAAGTTATGAATTAGTTGGTAAAGACACTTTTTTTCATATAAAATCATAGAGATATAAATATTCAATACAGTTATTGATTGCCATACTTGCTATCTATTTTTTGCCACCCAACGCTCCCCATTATCGAGCTGCTCTTTTTTCCAAAATGGCGCTCTTGACTTCAGCTCCTCAATCAGAAAACGGGCAGCCTCAAACGCTTCAACCCTATGGGCAGACCACGCTGCAACTAGCACAATTGGATCGTTTGGCATTATAACTCCGACACGATGAAGAATTAGGGTATCCAATATATCCCATCTATCTATCGCCTCTTGAGAAATCTTACTTAGATGACTATCCGTCATGCCTGGATAGTGCTCCAACAGCATTCCACTAACCCCATCCCCCTCATTGAAATCACGCATAGTTCCAGAAAAGACAGTCGCTGCTCCATACTGCCCTGAATGCTGCGGAGATAGCACCTCTCTCTCATAGCGCTCTACTTCAACCCAGGGAGAGAGTGACTCTTCCAAAATTTCGACTTTCATCTCCTACCCTCCTGTTACAGGCGGAAAGAAGGCTACCTCATCCCCATCAGCTACTGGCGTGTCTACAGAAGAGTACTCCATATTTCTAGCCATCAACATATTCTCCGCTAAAACTTTACCATCCGCTACTCGCGCCCACACCTCACCAATGGTTGCGGCATCGGCAGCATTAATTTCTGCTTCACCTCTCCCCATATCTTCACGCAAGCTTGCAAAAAATTTTATCTCTATCACTATATTCACTCCTTGTTTAATAACTACTATCTATATATTATATCCCTATTTAATAGACTACAATGCAGGAATAACTATATGAGCGAACTTACCCACTTCAATGCATCCGGTGATGCCCACATGGTTGATGTCGGAGCTAAAGATATAACCCTTAGAGTGGCAATTACTGAAGGGAGGATCAATATGCTCTCATCTACACTTGAGCATATACTAAAAGGCGACCATAAGAAGGGAGATGTTTTAGGAATCGCTAGAGTTGCTGGGATTATGGCTGCAAAAAAAACTGCAGATCTCATCCCTCTCTGCCACCCCTTAGCACTTACTCATGTTGAAATTGAACTCTCCCCTCTTGAGAGCGAGAGCGGTATCTATTGCAAGGCTCGGGTAGAGACCCGCGGACAGACTGGGGTTGAGATGGAGGCGTTGAATGCAACCCAAGTGGCACTTCTTACTATCTACGATATGTGTAAAGCTGTTGATAGAGGTATGGAGATAGAGGGTGTTCGTTTAATGGAAAAAATGGGCGGAAAGTCTGGACACTGGACTAGATAACAAAAAAACCTAACTCAATAGTGAGTTAGGTTTTTTCGATTACTACACTTAATTTTATTTGGCTCGGGCACATGGATTCGAACCACGATTAGAGGAATCAGAATCCTCTGTCCTGCCGTTAGACGATGCCCGAATAAACTTGTGAATTCTCTATTAACGCTTAGAGTATTGAGTTGCTTTACGCGCCTTATGAAGACCAACTTTCTTACGCTCAACCTTACGAGAGTCACGGGTTACGAAGCCTGCCTCACGAAGTGTAGGACGAAGTGCCTCATCATACTGCATAAGTGCGCGAGTGATACCGTGACGAATTGCACCAGACTGACCAGTAATTCCGCCGCCAGCTACATTCACTGCGATATCAAACTTATCACTCATATCAACAGCAGCCAACGCCTGATTTACTACCATGCGAGAAGTTGGACGACCAAAAAAGTCATCTAGAGTTTTGCCGTTAATAGTGATAGCGCCTGTGCCAGGACGAAGATAAACTCGTGCTGTTGAAGTTTTGCGACGCCCTGTTCCATAATACTGTTCTTTCATTGCCATAATACTAAAATATCTCTTCTAAAAGTTAACTACTGTTTATACGAACTATTGCTACTACCTATACAGATTACTGTCTATACAGTTATGCAATATCTAAATCTTGTGGCTCTTGTGCAGTATGTGGATGCTCTTTACCTGCGTACACTTTGAGCTTACCAATCATAGCTCTACCTAAAGGATTGCGAGGTAACATACCTTTAACTGCTAACTCAATAATACGCTCTGGAGCTTTCTTGTTTAGCTTATCAAAATTAGTTGATTTTAAGTTACCAATATAACCAGTATAACGGTAATACATTTTATCCTGTCGTTTATTTCCAGTTACTGCGATCTTCTCTGCATTGACTACAACAATGTAATCACCAGTATCCACATGCGGAGTATACTCTGCCTTATGTTTACCGCGTAGACGGTGTGCAATCTCTGAAGCTAAACGCCCTAGAGTTTTGCCATCTGCATCTACAACATACCAGTCACGCTTGACTTCGTGAGATTTGGCGCTGAAGGTTTTCATCACTACTACTCCATAAAATTTTGGTCGGACAATAGCCCGATCTGAAAAAGAGCGCAAATTTTACAGAAGAATTGATCTATATGCAACTCAATTTTCACCATTTTTCAATTTTTTTTCTAACTGACTATTTAACAGATAATCCATCACTCAAAATTGCATCACTTTTGCTTGCGTTTAAACAAGTCTGTTTTACGACTAACTAACCGATCTAGAAAGAGTAAACCATCAAGATGGTCGGCTTCATGTTGAATTGCACGCGCCTCATACCCTTCACTCTCGTAATTATGAGAGTTGCCAAATTCATCAAATGCCGTCAACTCTATTCTAGTAGCTCTGATCACATTTCCCGTATAATCTGGCACTGACATACACCCTTCACGCCCAAGCTCGAAGCCTTCCCATTTAGTTATCTCTGGATTAACCAAAATTAATCGTCCTTGATTAGGAACTGGCTTCTTCTTTTTACCTCTAGTCATTCCTGTTAGATCGACTATACAGAGGCGCTGCATGCGCCCCACTTGTGGCGCTGCTATCCCTATACCTCCAGGTTGACTCCGCATGAAACTCTCAAGTTCAGCTACAAAATCCTGAAACTCCTGATCGAACTTAGTTACTGGATCACAGCTCTGTTTAAGTATATCTTCCGGATAGGTTATAATTTTCATAGCTAGTTAACACTTACCCAATCAGTGTATCTATCTCTTCAATGCGAAAATTAACGCCATCTGTTGATCTATTCAATGCGTCCTCTATCTCCTCAACATCTCTATCTGATAGAGCTTCAATCATTAATATATATATTGGCTTCTCTTGATCTCCTCCAACTTGCGAATCAAGATCAGTAATGTTAACTTCAGACTCAGCTAAAACGCTCGTTACCTGCGCTACAATACCGGGACGATCCGCGCCATAGACAGTTATTCTCAGATCAGGGGTTTGATGTTGGTGAAGACCAGGCTCTATTTCGTCCACATGAAAATGAAGATCTAACTGTTTAGCTACTGGCTCTACAACTCTACAGAGCTTACTCTCATCTCCATCCATACCAACCATCATCATTATAGTGAAATTACACCCTAGGCGCATCATAGATGTTTCACCAAGAGTTGCTCCTGCACCCAACAGCGCTTCAGTTATCTGTGCAACGATACCTGCTCTATCCTTACCTACTAGAGCAATCATATACCACTGTCTCATTTTATCCTCCACTTTTAACTACTCCATCCATACAAGGGTTGCAAAGCGTCCTCTCTCTTCACTCTGTTTATATAAATCTTGTCGATATGAAAAGAACTGACTATCTTTATTTTCATTACCATTATACCTATTCCACCCTTTATCACAAATATCATTTACCCCCATCTGCTCTAACTGTAGACGAGCAATCCCCTCTAATGAACATAGCCAATGTCCTGGAGTAGTTTCTAAAAACATCTCCTCTGCTTCTACATTATTACGACAGAGAGCATCACGAACCTTAATATCAACCTCATAAGCGCTCTGCTCAATCGCAGGACCTAGCCAAGCAATAACATCTGCAGAACCACTCTCTTCACGAATCACCTCCACCCCTCGCTTTAACACCCCAGCAGCCAGCCCTTTCCACCCAGCATGAAGAGCTGCTACTGCGGTTCCAGAGCTATTACAGAGTAAAACAGGAAGACAATCCGCGCTTAGAACGACACATACGGTATTGCGTTTATTAGTCCAAGAACCATCGACTGCCGGGGTATGAATGTCAGTTGGCAATTCAATGACTCTATCTTTATGAATTTGATTTAACCAATGCGGTTTACTGGGAAGAGTATCTTCTAACCTCTTTCTACTATACTCCACATCCTGCTGTGGCCCAGCATGAGTAGCCATATTACCTGCTGCCCTAGTTGTTACCCAACTATGAATATTATCTGGCACTGACCACTCTGGTTCAAAACCAGTTAAGTTTTTATCATACTCTGCATTAGACATTCAGCAGCCCCTTAAAACAGAAAAGGCCTATTCCATTACAGAACAGACCTTTCAAAAGTTGGTGGGTCGTGAGCGATTTGAACGCTCGACCATCGGCTTAAAAGGCCGGTGCTCTACCAACTGAGCTAACGACCCAGAATTTCGAGAGTGCGTATTTTACCCCCTACCAACACAAAAAGCAACCCAAACTTGCAAAACTATTTAATTATTATGGTTACTATAGGTATAGGGTTGGATCATCGACTCCTGCCGCAATAAATCCAGTTCTACGAAGCTGACAAGAGTCGCACTTACCGCAAGCACGTCCCTGCTCATCTGCTTGATAACAAGATACTGTCTCAGCATAGTCCACTCCTAACTCAACTCCTCTACCTATTATCTCCCCCTTAGATAGCTCTATAAGTGGAGTGTGAACTCTAAATGGATACCCCTCGACACCAGCTTTCGTAGCCAAATTAGCAGTTACCTCAAATGACTCTATAAACTCAGGCCTACAATCTGGATAACCTGAATAGTCCACCGCGTTAACTCCGATAAATATATTGCGCGCCTCAAGCACCTCCGCCCAACCCAGAGCATAGGAGAGGAATAACATATTGCGTGCTGGCACATAGGTTATAGGTATATCTTGCACTAGCATATCCTGCTGCGCTATATCTAAGTGTTGATGTGGAACTTCAATATTATGGTCAGTTAGTGCGGAGCCACCAATTGCACCTAAATCAATCTTTACTGTTTTGTGCTCTACAACATTAGCCGCATTAGCTATTCTCAATGACGCAGTCAACTCAGAACTGTGACGCTGCCCATAATCAAAGCTTAAAGTGTAACAATCGTACCCTTGCTGTTTTGCTATTGCCAGCAATGTAGTTGAGTCTAACCCTCCAGACAGAAGTAATACAGCTCTATTATTCATCTATACACATCTCATCGTCCTTGCTCATCACCCCAGAGAATCTTATGAAGCTGGAGCTGCAACCTAACATCAAGCTCATCTTCAATAATCCACCCTGCCAATTTAGTTGGGCTCAACTCACCTGCAACCGCAGAGAGCAGAACATCACAACGCTGCTCTAGATCATGCTCAGTTAAGAGCGGTAGTAACCACTCATAATCTGCTCGATCTTTAACTACAATTTTCAACTGATCTTTGGAGTTAAGTTCCGCAATATTATCCCAACAGTTACTATCAACCTCTCCTGATCCTGGGGTTTTCAGATCAATCACTCGCTCAACTCGCTCATCAACTTCAGATACTGGGAGCATACCTCCAGTCTCTAACGAAACTTCATAACCATCATCACAGAGTTTCCGCATTAAACTATACACACCTTTTTGGATTAATGGCTCGCCGCCAGTAATGGTCACTCTCCTGTTCCTAAACTCAACAACCTTAGCTAGAATAGAGTCTACACTCATCTTCTCGCCACCATGAAATGCGTACTCAGTATCACAGTAACTACAACGAAGTGGGCAGCCTGTAAGCCGCACAAAAGTAGTCGGCCAGCCGCTACTACGACACTCCCCTTGCAGGGAACGAAATATCTCCGTTACATTTAATAGTTCTGACTTAATGACTATTTAATCTTTTTAAGGCGCTGAGTAGCGTGTTTAGCTGCCTCTGTACCTGGCTCTTTTTCTACAACCGTAGTAAAAATATACTTTGCATGAGCAAATGCCTTACTAGACTCCTCCCCCTCTCCTTCAACACTATACAATCTCCCCATCCAGTACCAGGCATCGCCCACACTTTTACCGCTTGGAAACTTCTTCACGAATTTTTTAAAAGCGTTAATGGCATCTTTATTACGCTTCTCTCTAACCAACTCAAACGCGCTATTATAGGATTCAACTTCTCTATTTTTTGAACCACCCTTAATAACAGCCCTCGGCTCTGAACGCAGAACCGGCACCGAACGTATGCGCTGATTAAGGTCTTGATAGTTGCTGTTCTGCTGTTTTTTCAACTCATCTAACTTATGCACCATCTCCTCTACAGCACCGAAATTCTCCTGCAGATCTTCACGAAGATTTTGCATATCCATCTGCATCACTTTAAGACGGTTCATCTGCCGTTCTAACTTATCTATGCGCTGCTCCATAGTCTGCGCTGCCAGTGATGGGAGGGATAATAGAGCCGATAGAAGAGTTCCAACAGCAAGCAGTAGTAGTTTAGATTTCATTATAAGCGCCATATATACTATTGTGGATAAGTTAACTCAACTCTTCTGTTTTGCGCCCAGAATGACTCCTCTGAACCAACCTCTAACGGATTCTCTTCACCAAAACTTATAATCTCAATCTGCCCTAGATTAACTCCTGATGCCACTAGAAGATCACTCATAGTCTGTGCTCTACGCTCACCAAGTGATAGATTATACTCTCTAGATCCTCGCTCATCAGCATGCCCTTCAAGGCGTACAATCATTACAGAGCTGCTTATTAAATAATCAGCATGTGCTTGAATTACTGCTAGATCCTCATCACTGATTGAACTACTATCATACCCAAAGAAGAAGATGCGTTGGGTTGGCGAACCATCTATATTAGTTCCACTATCTGAAATTATAGACTCTGAAGCCATAAACTGTTCAGTCTCTTGTATATCAATCGGCTCTCCGCCTATCTGCTCTCCATCAACAGAGCTATCCATATTATCAACACCGCCAACCTCAATCACCTCCACCTCACCTACATCACTTGAACTACCTGATGAATCAAATGGATTCTTTATATCGTCACCACCACAGCCGCTCACTAAAATAGTAAGTAATGACATTGTTGCGATATTTTTGGCGCTCTTATTAAATAATTTCATATTAACCTCTATCCTCTTCTATTAAAAAAACATAACTATGGAGACCAGACTGGCTCTCTCACATCTTTACCTCTTAAAGTAAGTTGCTGGACTGAGCCTCCATCAACCGAAACAATCTCTAACACCCCCCGTCCAGACTTCTGAGTGGCATACACTATCATCCGCCCATTAGGAGAGAAGCTAGGCGACTCATCTTGCTGATTACTTGTCAACAGACGCATCCCGCTTCTTCCTACATCCATCACTGCTATTCTATAGCGTCCACCTTCACCATTCAAGAAAGTAATTTGAGAACCATCTGGTGAGATATCAGGACTAGTGCTATACCTACCCTTAAAAGTAACTCTAGATGCTCGTCCACCACTCAAATTCATACTATATAGTTGTGGTCTACCACTTCGATCAGAGAGAAACACAATCTTCTTACCGTCAGCTGACCAAGCTGGCTCCGTATCTGCCCCTCTGTTTTTAGTTAAGCGGCGCAACTTTTCACTCTTCAAATTCATCACATATATTTCAGAGTTGCCATCTAAAGAGAGCGATAGCGCCATACTCTTACCATCAGGAGACCAAGCAGGCGCGCTGTTTTTACCTTTAAAATTTGCAATTATACTTCTCTTCCTACTATAGATATCGTGCATCCACACTTCAGAGCGTCCATTCTCAAACGAGACATAGGCAAGTCTTCTGCCATCTGGTGACCATGAGGGAGAGAGCAACGGAAATGGAGAGCGCAACAGAACCTGCACATTAGCACCATCAGCATCAGCAACCTCTAGCGTATAACTGCGCTTACCTCCACCTTTTCTCAAAAGGGAGATATAGGCAATATGGGTTCTAAACGCCCCCTCTATTCCAGTCAAAGCTTTGTAGACTAAATCACTTATTACATGCGCAGTATCTCTAACTCTTCTCTCATTACCGTCTCCCAGAGGGAACCTATAGTGCAATATAATCTTTTGTCTATACACATTAATCAACTGAAACTCTAACATCTTCCCCTTCTCACCATCTACCACCCTGCCAACTAATAGAGTAGGAATATCTAACATCCTCCAATCTGAGAAATTAACTTCACTAAGTTGAGTTGGCGTAGAGACCATTTGGCTCTGGGTTAATGGGGCAAACTCACCACTCAAACGCAGATCATTAGTAACCACATCTGAACCAGGAAATGGTGCAACAGCAATCGGCTGAGCTGTTTCACTACCCTGAGTGATCGTTATATCTAGAGCATTTGCACTACTAAACCATAGCGCAGATATCCACACTACAGCATACAGTACTGGAGAGATTGACTTCATGAATATGTGACTCATTAATAAATTGATCCTAAAATAGATAGCGAGAATTGTATCACACTTTAATAAGATCTCCAGCAATACAATCTTGCAAACTAACCTCGCACAATAGGCCTGGTATTATTTACAGATTATTCAGCCAACTAACGATCTCTGACTCACCTTTTTGAGGTATCACTGACTTCATCGCTATCTACTGTAATCTTGTTCTTACGACCATATAGGTGTACTTTTTTATCTTCAGCTTTTTTAACACGAATTTTGTTATTAGCAATATTCTTACCATTCAAGTTTTTCATTGCTGCTTTGGCTTCTCCTGACTTCGGCATCTCCACAAAAGCAAACCCCTTAGATTCGGCGCTAACCTTATCTAACACCAAATCACAAGATTGCACAGTACCATACTCATCAAAGAGGATTTTTAACTCCTCTTCGGTGGTGCTGTGAGCGAGATTACGGATTAACAATTTCATTAGTCATTACACCTTTAGGTTTATAGTGAATACGCAGAAGTAGATCTTTGTAATTTACAGGTAACAGTTAGCACAAAGCAAGAGTGCCTCTGATTAATACATTATAATAAATGCTCTGATAAAATACCAAGTTCTTAAAAGTAGTGCGAGTTAACAGCGTATCAAGTATTAAGATATTACAAAGCTCGTAGTCTAGACTATTCAAGGTTATTTTTCAAGAGATATGTTCGCTTGTAAGCTCTGAGTAGTGACACTTTCATTGAATAAATTACACTCTGACCCTAATCATTTCTAACCCTAATCATTTCCAAGGCTCTCTTTTTTGAACCTATAATAAGTAGGGTTGGATGGTAATTTATGCTACTATGAGAATTAATTTTATTGCACTTTCTGCTACTCTCTATATTTAATAGGATCTACACATGAAACTACTAAGACTACCTCTTCTCTTACTGCTTCTCCTCCTTTCGACAACAGGAATGGCTGATTTTGATTTAGGTCTGTCTGCGGTTTCAAAAGGTGATTACCCTACTGCACTGCGTGAATTTAAAAAGGCAGCTGACCAGAGGAATGCTGGCGCTCAGTACAATCTTGGAAGCATGTACGCTAAAGGATATGGTGTAGCAGAGGATGATGTTGAGGCATATAAATGGTGGAACTTAGCTGCAGCACAAGGAGATAAAATGGCAGCTAAAGCTAAGAAGATAATAGTAAAAGAGATGACTCGTGCTCAAATTGCAGAAGCCCAGAAATTATCTACAAAGTGGTTTAAAGAGCATAACCGATAATCTTTAACACCTCTTCTCCATCACCCCTAAACTTTGCGCCTCTGGTGCACTAATTTTTAGCCGATATTTCTGTTTCACATATCGCCATTTTTCTGCATAACTGCACCAGTAAGATTTTAGTGGTGGTTTCCAGCGTGCAGGTGACTTTGCCCCTTTTGATCGGTTTGCTTTAGCAGAGGTTACAAGTAGATTTTCAGGGTCATTTGCAAAGGCTCTCTTCTCTGCACGACTCCAATTTACACCACCTGTCTGGTGAGCATGATAGAGCGGTACAATATGATCAATATCGAGTTTACTTGCTTTGGTATAGGTTTCACCTGTATAGGGAGCAAGCCATTTTCCGTGACTGACACTACACCCTTTGTTGCGCTTAAATTTGACTGGTGCGAGTGAGTCACGGATCAACATTTCGGCTCGGGTATTTTGGCAATCTCTATCTTCATCTGTCCAATGCGGCCAACTTTTTCGCTCATATTTTCCACTTTTATAACCACTTTGAGCGGTTATTTTTTTAGCGCCATTGCGTTCAATGCAGTTGTCACGGTGACAGTGATACTCTCCTGTTTTGCGATTATTGTGACCTCCGTTACTATCCATTCCTCCTCGATGTGCAGAGCTGATTGTAGTGGTAGTGAGTAGCATAACGGTTAAAAGTGAGCGTATAGTCATGCTGACTATCTTACTATAAAAGATAGTATCAAGCTCATCTTGGAAGATCCTGATACTATCTTTTTTATGTGTATGTATTTAGATCTACTGTTCCGATCCTGATACTATCTTTTTTATGTATATGTATTGAGGTCTATTTGTCAGATGAGACTCTTAAGATTTAGCTCGTGAGATAAATTTTCCTGTTCCGGTGTGGACTTTAATATCTTCACCACTCTCTAGATACTCAGGAACCTGTATCTCAATCCCTGTGTTTAGTTGAGCTGGTTTAGTGCGTCCAGCTGCGGTTGCCCCTTTTATTCCTGGGGCTGTTTCGATGACGGTTAAAATGACAGTCTGTGGAAGCTCTATCCCTAAAATTTCGTCATCAGAGAGTAGGATGGTGACATCTTGCAGACCTTCAGTTAAGTAGCCAATCTGTTCAGAGAGGTCATCTCTGTTGATCTCATACTGTGAGTAATCTTCTTGATCCATGAAGATGTAGTTATCACCATCACTATAGGAGTACTGGGTTTGGCGTTTCAGACACTCTGCCTCTTTGAGCATATCATCACTTTTATAAGATTCATCTAGCTTCTGGCGAGTCTGAAGATTGGTGAATCTAATCTTGTAGATGGTGGATGCGCCACGTGAGGAGGGGCTTTTTGATTCAATAGTTTTTACGGCATGAGGGGTGTTGTTGATCTCAACAATCATTCCCCGCTTTAGTTCAGATGCTTTTGGCATGGTTATCTCCTAGCTGATATTGAGCACTCATCTGTACTCTTTAAAGTATTAATTATACCCTATGCTTATCGGGCGCTAAGCGCTGCAAGCTGGACAAGTCGAATAGTTGGTGATTTTCTATTTTATGTTATGATACGCAATAATTAAAATTTAAACAATTATTAATAGGTTTTTTAAAATGAAAAAATTATTTCTACTCTTACTAACACTGCTTACCGCATGGGCTCTAAGTACGCTTTTTATTGGGGAAAAGACACAATCAACAATCAACAGCTATATTAAACAAGCAGATAAACAGTCAAAAGAGCTTTATGATGTATCAATTAAGCTGATCTCATACGATAAATCATTTTTATCAGCAAATGCTGAAATAGAAATTGACATTATTGACCCTACAATTAGAAAGGATATTGTTGAGTTTATAAAACTTCCAATCAAATCAAACTTAACGATTATTCACGGACCTCTGTTTTTTAATGACGGCTTAAATATTGGTTTAGCTAAAGTAAGTGACACCATTCCTCTGTCTGATTTCATCGCCGACAAGCATAAATATGAATTTTTTAAATATGTTAATGATGATATTGCAATAACTTCAAATACTAAATTTGAGTTTAATGGAAACTTTCATAATAAAGGGATTATTAATAATATAAGAGTAAATGGTGACGACTTAAGCCTTAAAGTTAGTCCGACTATTATGACTGTAAATGGAAATCTTGATAGTAAATCAATTAACTATAAGAGTAGTATATCGATTGAAGATATCACATTAAATACGCCTGACAATTATTTTAATATTAAAGAAATTAAGTTTAACTCTAATATTAATGAACTGTTTGGAGGGTTTTATCCTCTAGGTGATAGCCTGCTTAAAATGCAAGAGATAACATTAAGAACTAGTGAAACTAATATTCCACCAATTAGCTTATCAGTCTCTATAGATTCCAAAGCAAGTAAAGAAGACAATAAGTTACTTGATGAACGAAAAGTTAATATTTCTCTTATAAATCATAAACAAATAGATGCATCCATACCAATAGATTCGATCAATATCACTCAAAACTTTTCAGGATTTTTAGAAGAAGATGCTAGATCTTTGTGGAACTTAATCTCTGTATCATCGACAATGAAAGTAGATACACTAAACTCTGAACTTAGCAAATGGTTTAATACATTTCTATCTAGAAATAGTTTAGTTTATGGTCTCAAGGTCAGTACAGACAAAAACAATAAGCATACTGGCAATATGGATTTAATGCTGAGCTATATTGGTCAACAATATACTGGCTCAGATCTAGAACAAACTTTTCTTAACTTTAAAGAAAACAGGCTAGATCTACTTAATGCTGACCTACAATTATCTGTACATAAGGATTGGCTAAATACTTTAGATCAGACCTCGTTAGATGTAGCTAACTCCACCCTTTCTGATTTAGTTACACAGAAGTTAATAAAAGAGTCACCTCTAGATTATAGTATTAATGCTAGTTATAAAAGTAGAAAAGCAGTTGTAAATGATGAAGACTTTTCTGAAGATTTAGCTAATATATTAAACAATTAAAAGTGAATCTATACCTATACTGAGATAAGATATCAGTCGCTTACTTATGCTCGAAGGTAATGACTAGCTCTTGCATCTCTCGCCTTAAGGTTACATCTGCTGGCATATTAAATGGGGCAGCCTTGTGTACTGCTCGCTCTACCGAAGTTTTAAAGGCTTCACTTCCGCTATTTTTAATAACATCAACACTCAACACCTCTCCAGATGGAGAGAGGGCCACCTTTACTTTACAGCTTTGACCGACTTTTTTACCACGAGGTTTAATCCATACTTTCTCAATTTGTCCTCTTATGGTTGCTTGGAGCTTAATTAACTCTTGCGCCATCTCTTGAGATGCAACAACTTGCGCGCTTCTCATCTTCTCTTCGGCATAGAGCTCTGCATCTAACTCTGCATCAAGTAGAAGCTGCCTCTTTTTTGCGTCAACTTCTCTCTTCTGCTTTTTTTTCTTGTCTGCTGCTCTTTTTTTATCTGCTGCCTTTTTCTTAGCTGCAGCTTTTTTCTTGTTCGCTGCTTTTTTCTTAGCTGCAGCTTTTTTCTTGTTCGCTGCCTTTTTCTTGTCTGCAGCTTTTTTCTTAGCTGCTGCTTCTCTTTTTTTATCTTGCTCTATCTTACGCTTCTTATTCGCAATTTTTTCCTGCCTAGCTTTTACTTTAGCAGCCGCAACAGCTACTTTTTTGGCAGCAATTGCGTCTAAAACTCTGCCATCTACAGCGTGCGCTTTAATAACTATTTTTTTGGGAGGTTTAGGTTTGTCAGGTATAGAGCTCACTCCAGCCCCTATCACTATTAATAATATAAAGGTGTGAAGGAGTATAGAAATTCCGACTGGAGGCAGCTTCTGATTGAGACTATTCCATAACTGTGTAACAGGTTTCATCACTTCTCAGTAGGGTCAGTAACCAGCCCAACACTTGGCACCCCAGATTTTTGGAGGAGTGCCATAACTGAAACTACAGCACCATACGCTACCGTATGGTCTCCACGAACTAACACTTCCGTTGCTGGCTTGCGCTGCATCAATATAGTTACTCTTCTCTGGAGCTCTTTTGGAGCTATAGATCGTTCTGGATGATCGCCGTTAGTCATAAATATCGCGCCATTTTTTTGAATTGTGACAACTACTGGTTCAGATTTATCACTATCAACAGCTGGGGATTCTGTTTGAGGTAGATCTACCTTTACCCCTTGCGTAAGAAGTGGTGCTGTCACCATAAATATAATCAGCAATACTAACATCACATCAATGTATGGCACTACATTAATCGATGCTATAGGTCGTTTACGACTACGCTCACGACTCATAGCTTAACTATCTCCTACTCTTGCACCATCTTCACGATGAACTTGGCGCCGCAGGATGCTAGAGAACTCTTCAACAAAGATGTCATATCTATTGTGCAATTGCTCTACCTCTGTAGCAAAACGGTTATAGAATATCACTCCAGGAATGGCTGCAAAGAGCCCTACAGCAGTAGCTACCAGCGCTTCTGAAATTCCAGGAGCAACCATTGCAAGACTAGCATTACTAGTTGCTCCAATTGCACTGAATGCATTCATAATCCCCCATACTGTTCCAAAGAGACCTACATAGGGGCTTGTTGAACCAATTGTTGCCAAAATAGAGAGGTTAAATTCAAGCTTATCAAGATCTCTATTTAGTGCAACTCGCATAGCTCTTCCAGCTCCATCCAGAACATCTGAAGGCTCCATACTCGCTCGCTTGCGGAGCCTTATAAACTCTCTAAACCCAGAGACGAAAATTCCAGACATTCCTCTCTGCTTACCATTCTCAAATTTTTTAAACAGCTCTGTTAAGTTCCCACCTTGCCAAAATAGATCCTCAAAATCATCTGCACTATCTCGCTCTTGTTTAAAATCTTTTAGCTTGCGAGTGATAATTGCCCAGGACCATACAGATGCCCCTAATAGCAGTAATAGAATAAATTGAACAACCCAGCTTGCATTAAGAATCAGGGTTGTGATGGATAGTTCATGAGTCATATTTTATTTCTCTATAGTTGTTATAACTGTACATTTATTTTTATATACTATTTATCTTCATATATAGTTGCTTTGGAATAGCTGTTGGCTTAAATGATTTGCTCTTTATGCTTGCTATCTTTACTGTTGCAGTAGTAACTATCTCCTCGCCACGATATATGTTTTGCTGAAAAGTAATACTTGCCCTGCCTAACTTATGCAATATAGTCTTAACCTCCAACTGATCATTAAAGTGAGCCGCAGTTCTGTAATCAATAGTAACTGTTTTTACTGCGAATATAACCCCCTCTTCAGTTAGCATGCTATCTTGTTCAAAACCTAGCTCTCTTAGCCACTCTGTTCTGGCTCGCTCCATATACTTAAGGTAGTTTGCGTAGTAGACTACGCCTCCAGAGTCTGTATCTTCGTAGTAGATGCGGACGATCAAAATAGTTCTCCGCTCATCACTTGCTTAGGGGGAAGATTAAAGTGTAGGTATGCGGCGCTAGTTACGATCCGTCCTCTTGGAGTACGCATAATATATCCCTGCTGAATAAGGTAAGGCTCCAATACATCTTCTATAGTACCTCGCTCTTCACCAATAGCTGCTGCTATATTATCAATACCTACAGGTCCCCCATCAAATTTTTCAATCACACTCAACAGTAGTTTTCGATCCATATTATCGAACCCTTTAAGATCTACATCTAGAAGATTCAGAGCATCTTGTGCTACTTCCTCTGTGATCACTCCATCAGCTTTTACTTCAGCATAATCTCGCACCCTCCGTAGCAAACGGTTAGCGATACGAGGAGTTCCTCGTGAGCGTTTAGCCACTTCCACCGCACCTCCACTATGTAGCTTCACTTTTTGAATAGATGCTGACCGCTCTACAATATGAGCTAAATCATTCTCACTATAAAATTCTAGGCGCTGAGTGATGCCGAAACGATCTCGCAGAGGAGAGGTTAAAAGCCCTGCGCGAGTGGTTGCCCCAACTAGGGTAAACGGAGGGAGTTCTATCTTTATTGAGCGAGCAGCTGGTCCCTCTCCAATCATAATGTCTAATTGAAAATCTTCCATTGCAGGGTAGAGCACCTCTTCAACCACAGGGCTCAGACGGTGGATCTCATCAACAAATAGTACATCATGCGGCTCTAAGTTGGTTAGCAGAGCTGCGAGATCACCTGCCTTTTCTAAAACTGGACCAGAGGTTTGGCGCATATTAACCCCCATCTCATTTGCAATGATATGTGCCAGCGTTGTCTTACCAAGACCTGGGGGTCCAAAAATTAGGGTGTGATCAAGCGGCTCTCCTCGTCCTCGTGCTGCAGGAATAAATATCTCCATCTGCTCACGCAGTGCTGGTTGCCCCTCGTACTCCTCTAAAGTTCGAGGACGGATAGCTCTATCAAGTCTCTCCTCTTCAGGATTGCTTTGGGCCGTAATTGGTCGTTCGACTTCTATCTCTGCGCTACTCATAAAGCAATACTCTGCTGTAGGGCTAGGCGAATCATCTCCTCACTACTAAGCTCGCTCTCTCCACCCTCTGGATTCTTTATTGATTTTACTAAGCGAGTGGCTTGCGCATCTTTATAACCAAGTGCAATCAGTGCATCTACTGCTTCACTTTCAGATCTATTTTGGCTCAATAATGGAGAGCTATCATTTAATGATGCACCCCCTTCACCACCTAAGCTATCCCATTGATTAACCTTATCTCGCAACTCTATAATCAAGCGCTCGGCTGTTTTCTTACCAACACCTGGCAACTTAACCAATGCAGTTACATTATCATCGTTGATACAACGAACAAAATCTAAAGTGCTCATCCCCGAAAGAATTGCTAGTGCTAGTTTCGCTCCCACTCCACGCACTTTAATTAAGGTACGAAACATTAAGCGTTCATTTTCGGTATAGAAGCCATAAAGCAGTTGTGCATCTTCACGCACAACTAGATGAGTGTGTAGAGTTAGTTCAGATCCAACTTCTGGTAGATCATAAAATGTGGTCATTGAGGCTTCTAGCTCATAACCAACCCCTCCCACATCTAGCAAGAGCTCTGGCGCTTTGCGCATCAGTAAAACACCTTTAAGCCTTCCTATCACTTATCTACTCCAATCATCGTAAGCGCGCTCCGCGCAGTTCTGTTGATAATCCCATCTTGCGCAGTCCACTAGATCTATTTCCATGACATATTGCGCACGCAAGGGCGTCTGCCTCATCGGCTTGCGGGTTCTGACTTAGATTTAACAGTCCGCGCACCATCATCTGCACTTGTGGCTTTGCTGCATTACCACGCCCTACTACCGCCTGCTTAATCTCTGCTGGCGTATATTCATAGATTGATATATCACGATCTATTGCACTACAGATTGCAGCCCCTCGCGCCTGCCCTAACTTTAGTGCAGAGTCTGCATTACGGTGCATAAAGACATTTTCAATTGCAAATTCATCTGGCTGAAAACGATCTAAAACTTCACTCACAGCCCTAAATATCGCGTGGAGGCGTTGCGGCAGAGTATCTCCTTTAATGCGCAATGCTCCGCTATCTACTCTACGATACCCATTTTTTTCCGTCTCTATAATTCCATACCCTGTAATACGAGAACCAGGGTCAATTCCCAATATAAGTGTCACTCTACTAGCACTACTCTAACTCACTTAGCGCAATCATAACCTCTTCGGAAATATCTGCGTTACTGTAGACATTTTGTACATCATCTAGATCTTCAAGACGATCTATTAGCTTCAACAATTTCTCAGCACTATCTAAATCAAGCTCTGCCATTGTAGAGGCTCTTTGAGTGATATCTGACGATTCTGGTTCATAACCAGCATCAACCATAGCCTGTTTTACATCAAGGTATGTAGTTTCATCAGTTAACACCTCAATAGTTCCACCCTCGCTAACCACATCTTCCGCTCCAGCTTCAAGTGCTGCATCCATAATTGCATCTTCATCACTACCTTCAGGATAGAGCAAGACCCCCGTTTTAGTAAATAGATATGACACTGAACCGTCTGTACCAAGATTCCCACCATGTTTGGTGAATGCATGACGAACCTCAGACACTGTTCTATTACGGTTATCACTAAGGCAGTCAACCATAACCGCTACCCCATCTGGACCATAACCTTCATAACGGATCTCATCAAAATTCTCCCCATCAACATCACCACTACCTCGTTTTACTGCTCGTTCGATCGTGTCACGAGTCATATTAGCGCCAAGCGCCTTATCAATCACTGCACGCAAACGAGGATTATCAGCCACGCTTCCTCCACCCATCTTTGCCGCTACAGTAATTTCCCGAATCAGTTTAGTGAAAATTTTCCCACGCTTTGCATCCTGCGCCCCTTTACGGTGCTGAATGTTATGCCATTTACTATGTCCTGCCATACATATATTCCTTAAATATCTTTTCTTAAATTACATCTTTACAAGTAGAAAGTAGTGAAATTTTAACACACTATTATAATGACAGTAGTAATCTACAATCACTATAGACTATAATAACTAGCAACTAATCAGACTAGGAGTTAATAATGAACCTAAGCCAAGCTAGAACTAATATGATTGAACAACAGATCCGTCCTTGGGACATTTCTGACCTCAGACTATTAGATATTTTAGAGAATACTCCTCGACACAATTTTGTAGCTGAATCTCAGCAGAGAATAGCTTATGCAGATACTGCCCTTCCAATTGGTGAAGGTGAAAGAATGATGCACCCTATACTTGAAGCACGAATTCTGCAACAGTTGAATATAGAAAAGCATGAAACAATACTTGAGATTGGTAGTGGCAGTGGCTACTTCACTGCACTCCTCTGTAAGTTAGGTGGATCAGTACGCAGCATTGAACTTCATAAGTCTCTAATGGATCAGGCTAAAAACAATCTCATAAAAGCACGGATCGGAAATTCAATCTTAGAGTCTGGGGATGTACTTAGTAAGAGCTGGCGACCAAGCAGTCAGTACAATGTTATTATTCTAGGTGGGGCAGTAAAAGAGGTTCCAAAAAAGATAGTAGACGCTGTAAGCTCTGGCGGTAGACTATTTGCAATCATTGAAAAGGATGGCGTCAAATGTGCGCAACTAATGAGCCGTAACGATGACAAAACTTGGACAACTCAGAAGTTATTTGAAACTGATATCGATATGTTAAGAGGCTCCAAACAGGGATCTTCTTTCTCCTTTTAATGACACCTATACTAACTTCAACTTAAGAACTTTATAAACTTCAACTAACAGACGCTTTAGCGCACCTCTATTCTTCTCAACTACCAACCTCCCCCTCTCTCCCATTTGGCAGGCTGTATCTGAGTTTTGCGCTAAAAATATTACTCTGTTCGCAAGTTCAGTATGGTTCAATACTTCATACGCTGCCTCTTGCTCTAACAACATCTTACTTATATCCGCAAAATTAAAACGATGTGGCCCAAACAGAACCGGCTTGCCTAAAGCTGCTGGCTCTAACATATTGTGCGAACCAGTAGCAACTAGGCTTCCACCCACATAAGCGATATCCGCCGCAGAGTAGAGCTGCAACAGCTCTCCCATCGTGTCCCCCAAATACACTTGCACATCATCAGCACAACTACAATTATCACCAGCTATGCTTCTGCGTTGCAGTTTAAACTCCAACTTCTTAACCAATTTTGCAACACTATTGAATCTTTCTGGATGACGAGGCACTAAGATCAATAATGCATCTGACACACTATCTAGAATAATTTTATGTGCCGCAAGAATCTGCTCATCTTCTCCCTCTCTAGTACTTGCTGCAATCCATACAGGACGCTCTCCGCCTAGCTCTCTACGTAATTTTTCACCTTGCGCCTCTATATCATCTGGAAGTTGCATATCAAATTTAATACTTCCAGTTATCACGACTTTTTCTGAATCAGCTCCCAGAGCTACTATCCTCTTCGCATCATCCTGACTCTGCGCCATAATTGAGGTTACGCTCTGCAGAGATTCATAAGCTAACTTAGGAATCCATCTCTTATATCCATCTTGCGAGCGTTGTGACAGACGAGCATTTGCCAACAGGACGGGGATATTTCTCTTAGCACAACTATGAAATAGATTTGGCCATAGCTCCGTCTCCATTATCACTCCAACTAATGGTTGGTAATTTTTAAGAAAACGGTTAACTGCTCCTGGTTGATCATAAGGAAGATATACATGGTGAGCTGAAAATCTATTCAAGAACTCAACTACTCTAGCTGATCCTGTTGGAGTTGTGGTAGTTATCAGTAGTTCATCAGCTCTCAAATTATAATTTGATTTATCATTTAGTAGATGCTCCAACAGTGGAACTGTTGCGATAAACTCTCCAACTGATACTGTATGAATCCACAGCTTAATACTCTTTTGCTTAGCTTTGGAGGTTGCACTATATATTCCATACACTCCAAAGCGCTCTCCCCACCTACTCAAATACTCTCTAGCTTTTACTCCACGCCAGAGCAAGCGCACTATAATCAGCGGAGTTAATAGATACAACAGAAGAGAGTAGGTTATTCGGTTCATTATAATGATAAACTTTAACAGATGAACACTAAACTATTCTACCTCTACCATCCCAAACATTGGTTAAGCTGGTTAATGATACTAATATTGAGGACAATAACCCTGTTACCATTCAAGGCTCAGGTAAGATTAGGAAAGTTATTTGGAAGATATGGGTTGTGGCAATTAAAACGGAGACGCGATATTGCTCGCATTAACCTTAGGTTAGTTTTTCCAGATAAGGGGGAAACTGAAATTGAGGAGTTATTAAAACTCCATTTTGAATCTTTAGGAGTATCTATTTTTGAATCTGCTCTAGCATGGTGGGGAAGTAGAAGAGAGATAGAGTCCCGTATGCAGATCTCTGGACTTGAACATTTAGATCGAGCTTTAAAGAGTGGAAATGGAGTCATTCTATTTAGCGCGCACTTCACCAATGTTGATCTATCTGGCATTATGCTTGCTCTAATGCGTCCAATTCATGTAGTCTATCGTCCAGATAACAGCCCTGTACTCAACCATATAATTGAGAAAGGTCGGATGCGTAATCTTGAATCACTAATTACTCAGACAAATATTAGGGAGATGGTTAGAGTTCTGAAGAGCGGTGGAGCTGTAGAGTATGCTATGGATCAGAATTTTGGGCATCGTGGAGGGATATTCTCCAACTTCTTCAACATCCCCGCAGCTACTAACAGCGCCACCTCTAGGCTAGTTAAAATGACAGGAGCTACAGTTATTCCATTCTTTGCAACTCGGTGTGAGGATGGAAGCTTCTACAAATTAACTCTACAGCCACCAGTAGAGATGGACGGTAAAGAGATACAGAACGAGACTGACCAACTGAATCAATTAATTGAGCAGGCGGTTAGGAAGGCTCCCGAACAATATCTGTGGGTACACCAACGCTTCAAGGATCGCCCTAATGGAGAGGAGAGCTATTATCAGTAACTTCAAGATAACCAAGCTCTCAATTAAAACTGAGCTCATCACCAACCATACTTATATCTACAGTTGAACTAGGTGGATAATCTCCAGCTAGAATTTTTTGAGCTAGTGGATTTTCGATATAGTTCTGAATTGCGCGTTTAAGTGGGCGCGCCCCATAGACAGGATCAAAACCGGCATCTCCTAACTTATCTAACGCCTCCTCACTTATATTGAGCGAGATCTCCCTATCAGCTAAACGCTGTTGTAGCTGCTTAATTTGAATTTTAGCAATAGCTCTAATCTCCTCTATACCTAGTGGATGAAAGACAACCGACTCATCAATTCTATTAATAAACTCAGGACGAAAGTGTGCGCCAACAATCTCCATAACCGCGCTCTTCATCAACTCATATCCACCATCTTCTGTAGCACCAGCTAAATCTTGAATCTGTTGCGAACCAAGATTAGATGTCATAACAATTACTGTATTGCGGAAATCAACTGTGCGCCCCTGCCCATCAGTCAAACGACCATCGTCTAACACCTGCAGTAATACATTGAACACATCAGCATGAGCCTTTTCAACTTCATCTAACAGGATAACTGAGTATGGCTTTCTACGCACAGCCTCTGTCAAATAGCCGCCCTCCTCGTATCCTACATATCCTGGGGGAGCGCCGATCAGCCGTGCTACTGAATGTTTCTCCATAAACTCTGACATATCTATTCTAACCAGTGAATCTTCAGTATCGAAGAGAAATTTAGCTAACGCTTTCGTAAGCTCTGTCTTACCAACACCTGTCGGACCAAGAAACAGGAACGACCCATTGGGGCGTTGTGGATCTGCTAACCCAGCTCGTGAGCGTCTAATTGCTGACGATACCGCCTCTACAGCCTCTCTCTGCCCAACCACCTGCTTACCAATCTCATCTTCCATTCGTAACAGCTTCTCCCTCTCCCCCTCCAATATTTTAGATACAGGTACTCCTGTCCACTTAGAGACCACCTCTGCAATCTCCTCATCCGTAACCTTGTTACGCAGAAGCTGATTCTCTTTCTGCTCAGACTCACTCTCTGCCGCCGCACTCAACTGCTGCTCTAGTTTTGGAATAGTTCCATACTGCAGTTCAGACATTCTTTCTAGATTACCTGCACGATGCGCTGTCTCTAACTCTATACGAGCCTGCTCCAGTGACTCTTTAATTTGTGTTGTCCCTTGTACTGCAGATTTTTCAGCTTTCCAGATCTCATCCAGATCTGAATATTCTCGCTCTAACTTTCCCAACTCCTCATCTAAACTATTGAGCCTTTTTTTAGAGGCATCATCACTCTCTTTTTTAAGAGCTTCTCGCTCAATTTTTAGTTGGATAACTCGGCGGTCTAAACGATCCATCTCTTCAGGCATAGAGTCAATTTCCATTCTAATCCGTGAGCCAGCTTCATCTATAAGATCAATAGCCTTATCTGGTAACTGACGATCAGTTATGTATCGCTGAGATAGAGTTGCTGCAGCTACAATTGCAGGATCAGTTATATCAACCCCATGATGAACTTCATACCTCTCTTTAAGCCCACGCAGAATAGCAATAGTATCTTCTATTGAAGGCTCCCCCACTAACACCTTCTGAAATCTTCGCTCCAGAGCCGCATCCTTCTCCACATACTTACGATACTCATCTAGCGTAGTAGCTCCAATACAGTGGAGATCACCGCGTGCCAGTGCAGGCTTTAGCATATTCCCAGCATCCATTGAGCCTTCACCTTTACCAGCACCAACCATAGTGTGAATCTCATCTATAAATAGAATAACCTGCCCCTCCTGCTTACTAAGATCACTCAACACCCCTTTGAGTCTCTCCTCAAACTCTCCTCTAAATTTAGCACCTGCAATAAGAGCAGCCATATCTAATGAGAGCAACCTCTTGCCTTTCATCCCCTCTGGAACTTCACCATTAACTATGCGTTGCGCTAACCCCTCAGCAATTGCTGTCTTGCCAACACCAGGCTCACCAATCAAGACTGGATTGTTTTTTGTTCTGCGCTGCAAGACTTGAATAGCACGCCTAATCTCATCATCTCTCCCTATCACTGGATCTAACTTACCTTGCTCTGCTCGCTCTGTTAGATCCATCGTATACTTCTCTAACGCTTGCCGCTGCTCTTCCGCATTTTGATCAGTAACAGCCTCGCCGCCACGCACCTGCTCTACTGCTTTCTCTATAGCACCTTTAACCGCACCAGCATCTTGCAACATATCACGCAAAGTTCCTTTACCTTCAAGAGCAGCAATAACAAATAGCTCTGATGATATATATTGATCACTGCGCTTTTGCGCCAGCTTATCAGTCAAATTAAGAACTTTTCCAAGATCATTTGAGATATGAACATCTCCTCCAGCACCCTCCACCGACGATAACCGTTCAACTGCTTCCCCTAGCGCAGAACGCAAACTATTCACCTGAACTCCTGCCAAAGTTAGAAGGTGACGCACACTACCACCATCTTGATCTAAGAGAGCCAACATCAGATGTATTGGTTCAATGAACTGATTATCTCGTCCAACAGCAATTGATTGAGCATCCGCTAAGGCACTCTGAAACTTTGTAGTCAACTTATCCATTCTCATCTCAAACTCTCCAAAATTATCTAAACTTCAACTTATAACTTGCACACTTTATGGGGGCATTATTCTATTTTTCAACTTACGATGTGACCATCTAGCATGTGAGCCTGTATAATTGCAACTAATGAATACAACTCCAACTATAGGTTTTATAAGTCTAGGCTGTCCTAAGGCCACTGTCGACTCAGAACGCATCCTTAGCCAACTTCGTGCCGAAGGATATCGGCTAGTTACTAAATATGGAGATGCCGATCTAGTAGTGGTCAATACTTGCGGCTTTATTGATGCTGCGATTGAAGAGTCTTTAGAGAGTATTGGTGAAGCTCTTGCACAAAATGGACGAGTCATTGTCTGCGGCTGTCTCGGCGCTGATCATAAAAAAATAACCTCTCACTTCCCAGAGGTGCTAGCTGTTATTGGTCCTGATGCAACTGCGGAGGTGATGGAGGCAATCCACCAAGCGCTCCCTCCTATAATGGATCCGCTAAGTGAGCTACTACCTGACCGTGCAGTGCGTCTTACCCCTGACCACTACGCCTACCTCAAAATTGCAGAAGGATGCAATCAGAGCTGTAGCTTCTGCATCATCCCCTCACTGCGTGGAAAACTAGCGAGCCGTCCCATTGGTGAAATTATAGGTGAGGCAGAACGGTTAGTTGAGAGCGGTGTTAAAGAGCTCTTAGTGGTTTCACAAGATACGGCTGCGTATGGCTCAGACTTGCGCTATCGTAAAGAAATCATCAATGGTGGAGCGCTCTCTACACGCATTGTCACACTCGCTAATGAGTTGAGCAAGCTTGGAAGTTGGGTTAGACTTCACTACCTCTACCCATACCCTGTTATTGATAAGCTTATTCCACTAATGGCAGAAGGAAAAATTCTGCCCTATCTAGATGTACCACTACAACACGCCTCCTCTACCATTCTAAAATCTATGCAGCGCCCTGCAGATAGCGAAAATGCTCTTAGGAGAATTGAGAAGTGGAGAGAGATCTGCCCAGAACTTACTATTCGCAGCACATTCATTGTAGGCTTTCCAGGAGAGAGTGAAGCAGAATTTGGAAAACTCTTAGATTTCTTAGATGAAGCACAACTTGATCGTGCTGGTGCATTTGCCTACTCCTCTGTTGAAGGGGCAGCTGCAAACAATCTTCCTAATCAGGTCGATGAGGATCAGAAGCAAGATAGGCTCGAACGATTTATGAATTTACAGAGTTCAATCAGTGCTACAAAACTACAACGAAAAGTTGGAACTATAGAGACTATAATAGTTGATAGTGTAAATAGCAGTGGCGCTATTGGGCGCACAATGGGAGATGCTCCTGAAATTGATGGCGAAACCCATATACCAGAAGATACTGAAACCCTAACGACGACTAAGCTCTCTCCTGGAGAACTAGTTAAGGTAAAAATTGTAGCAGCCGACGAACATGATCTAGAGGGTGAACTGATATGATATTCATCATAATCGGGATACTACTATTAGCCGCCACCACACTTCCACAGTTCTGGGTTAAAAGAGTAATTGAAAAACATAGTCAACCAGACGATAGATATAGAGTAAGCGGTAGTGAGCTCGCCCGCACTATACTCAACCGCTACGGACTTAACCATGTTGAGGTTGAACTGATTAAAGATGGCGCAGGAGACCACTACGATCCAGAGAGCAGAACAGTACGCCTCTCAGAGCAGTTCTACTCAGGGCACTCACTCGCCGCCATCACCATCGCCGCCCACGAAGTAGGACACGCACTCCAGCAGAGCACCGATTACAGACCGATGGCACTACGTGGACGCTTAATCAAAAAGACACAAGGAGCAGAAAAGATCGGCGCAATGATCTTAATGGCTTCGCCACTGCTCGCAATTATCTCCCGCCGCCCTCTTCCCACGCTGATCATCTTTATCGCAGGACTCGCCAGCATGGGCATGCCTGCACTGGTCCATCTCAGCACATTACCTGTTGAGTTTGATGCCAGCTTCAACCGAGCGCTTCCTATCCTTAAAGCCGACAACCACTTGCTACCAGGGGATGAGGGTGATGCTAAAAAAATCCTCAAAGCCGCCGCACTCACCTATGTGGCTGGCTCACTTCACAGCCTGCTTAATTTCTGGAAATGGTTGAAGGTGATTCGTCGGTAAAAAATGGAAAAGGGGTCAGGTCTTTACTTTTGCAAAAATAAAGACCTGACCCTACGGTTTTGCTACGGTTTCTACGGTTTTGATTTCGGTGATTTCGGAAGATAAATATCATAGCGGGTGCTTTTACCTGTTATTTGAAAGTCAGGCTCTCTATCACTGATAAATTTGGCTTTGCGGGGGCGCTTGACGATGACTCTCTTTTTTGCAACTTTAAGGGCTGCATTCAGTAGATCTATATCTGTTGACAGAGTGGCTGGTGTAGCATTATCGAAGAGCAGCTCTCGCAGCAGTCTCATCTCTTTCGTGGGGAGTGCGCTTTTTTTGGTGTGAGGATACATAGGGTCAAGGTAACAGATATCGGGCGGCGTGTTGAGATGAGACAGATATGCCACTCCATCCATCTGCTGTAGTGACATTCTCTTTGCTATTTCTGAAACTGTCTGTTCACATTCAGCTCGCTCCAGCCCATCTTTTAGAAGTGCCGCTATTATCTCTGAACGCTCTACCATCGTAACATGACAACCAAGTGAGGCAAGTACAAAGGCATCTGCGCCTAACCCTGCGGTGAGATCTATGATGGTTGGTTGTATCGAGGTAGACGGTCCCCCTTTTTTAAGTCCTACCGCTTTTGCTATAAGCTGCCCCTTGCCACCGCCGTACTTTAATCTATGAGCAGACTTTCCCACACTAAAGTCGACACAGATCGCGCCGTCCCGACTATCTTTTTTATAGAGTTGTAGCTTACCCGCCTCTCGTTTTAGTTCAAAATCAGGATGCAAAATTATGGTAGCGAGTCAGGAGTCAGAGTGCATCACTACGCTGGTTTTTTAATCTCATCATTGCTGCTGAACTGATAGTCTTTAAAGATATGTCCTGCACTAGGCTCTTGGTAGCTACCATCACTATTCTGTTTTGCAGTATCTTTCAGTCGGTAGGTGTAGTGACCACAAGTCCAAACTTTATATTTACGCATATGGGTACAGAGGCAGATCTTATCTTGGACCGAAATCTTTTTCTCGTCAGGGTGTGCTGCCACCTCTTCATTATATCTATCTACATAACTACAGTGCCCTTTACCATCTAACACATAGCCGTAAGATTCACAGTTCGGGCGAATTCCTGAACCAATAGCAGGCGTACTCTTTAACATCCGCATTGGATAGCCTGTAGGGGAGAGAGTGTTAACTTCGATATCTTCCTCCTCTGCCGCAAAGTATGCCTGTTTCGCCTCTGCTGGTAGACCGCACTCTTCGGAGATAGTAAAACGGGTAGAGACCTGAATTGCAGCAGCCCCCTCTTCCAGAAAGCGTACTCCGTCTGTGCCAGTAAATATTCCACCAGCTGGAATAACTGGAATCGAAAGATCTGACTCTTTTAGATACGCCATCACCTCTTTAGTAATTTGCATTAAGTCGAACTCTGCCCAGTCCATACCAAATCCAAGATGTCCACCAGCAAGCGGCCCTTCCACCACCACAAAATCTGGCATTCTATCTAAACGAGCAGCTCGTTTTAAAAATAGTTTAAGTGCCCGCACAGAAGAGACGATAATTCCGATATATGCATCTCTAAAACGGGGATTATCTTTCATCATATCTAGAGATGGAAGATGGAGACCTGCACTTAAAGTTATCCCATCAATGCCAGCATCAAGTGCCGCATTAAGCCGCGCCTTTAGAGTATCTTTGGGATTATTCATTGTCAACTTTTCCATACAGTTGATAAATACTCCACCACTCCCTTTCTTTGCAGACATAGCCTCTTCCACATGTCTAGTTTGCGCTTCTCGTAACTCTCCAAGATCAAACTGAGCTATCGACTTATCTGGATTACCTACATTTGTTTTATACTGTTTTAGTCGATCTCCCACATATCTAGTCTTAAAATCTTTATCAATCACTGTCGGTATCATCGCATCTGAGAGGTGCCCTATTCCACCCAACTCAGCAAATACTAGAGCTAGCTTGCGGGTAGATATATCAACACCCATTCCTCCTAACATCAGCGGCACAAACTCTTCTGTTCCGAGAGTTAAGCGGTAGTCATCAATACATCTGTTATTAGTGTCAGTCATAATTTTATTATCAATTTGTAAATTTATAATGATACCCCATTCCCAACCCCTTTATCAGGATTACTACCAAATAGGGCGTCCCACGCTACTACTACTGCTCCAACTGTAATCGCACTATCAGCTACATTAAATGCTGGCCAGTGCCACCCCATTGCATATAGATCTATAAAATCGACCACATACCCATATTGAATACGGTCAATTAAGTTTCCAACTGCTCCCCCAATAATTAATGACAGTGCTACTGCTAGACTCTGCTCATCATCATTTAGTGAGCGCAACCAGCGCAATAAAAATACCGTTATCACCACAGTTAAAGATACGAAGAACCAACGCTGCCAACCCCCAGCATCTGCGAGAAAGCTGAATGCCGCTCCTCTATTTTGCAATAGAGTTATATTTAAGAAAGGTAAGATTTCAATAGATTGATAGAGCTCTAGCGAATATTCAGCATAGATCTTTGTTGCTTGATCTAACAGCAGAATCAGAGCCGAGAGGCGTAACCATACTATACCTCCTCTGCCACTAGCTAAATCAGGCATAGTGTCGCTCTTCTCCATCAGCTGTTACATTCTCGATACAGCGCCCACACAACTCTGGATGTTCACTATTCGAGCCAACATCTTCACGATGGTGCCAACAGCGTACACACTTATTATGTGCAGATGCAGATACTTCAATTTTCAGGCCTTCAATCTCACTCTGCTCTAACTCTGCAGGAGCTTCGCTATATGGGTGGATCCTGGCGTAGGATGTGATCAATACAAAACGCAGCTCGTCTTCTACTCTATTTAAAAGATCAAATAGTGACTCAGTACAGTATAGGTCAACTTCAGCATCTAAACCTGAACCTATCTCGCCACTCTTGCGCAAATTCTCTAGAGCTCGTGAGACCTCTGTACGAACTACCATAATCTGCGTCCACGCCTCTGCATCTATCGACTCGCCTGTGGAGTTCATCTCAAATAGATTCGCATAGAATTCACTTAAAAATACACTATCTTCTCTCTTACCTGGCAAAAACCCCCAAACCTCATCTGCAGTAAAGCTGGTAATTGGCGCCAGCCAGCGTACCATCGCCTCCACAATATGGTACATAGCACTCTGCGCAGAACGCCGTGCACGACTGTTATCTTGCGTGGTGTATTGACGATCTTTAATAATATCTAGATAGAACCCACCCATCTCCACCGAACAGAAGTTATGAATCTTCTGAAAAACCTGATGAAAATTATATGACTTATACTCTGCAATAATCTCTTGCTGCAAGGTTAAAGCGTGTCCAACTGCCCAGCGATCTAACGATAGCATCTCCTCTGCTGCAACTATATCTGTGGCAGGATCAAATCCATTAAGGTTAGATAGTAAAAATCTTGTAGTATTTCTGATTCTACGATAAGCATCCGCCATCCGTTTTAGAATCTCTTCCGAGACCGTCATTTCGCCGCGATAATCTGTAGAGGAGACCCATAGTCTAATAATATCTGCGCCAAGGTCATTGATAACTTTTTGTGGAGCAACTACATTGCCGAGCGATTTAGACATCTTCTTACCGTCCTTATCAACAGTAAACCCATGAGTCAACACCTGCTTATATGGAGCCTCACCATGCATTGCGACAGAGGTTAATAGTGAAGATTGGAACCAGCCACGGTGCTGGTCAGACCCTTCAAGATAGAGGTCCGCAGGGCGAGACAGCCCTGTACGACGATCCAGCACTGCTCTATGAGTAACTCCTGAATCAAACCAGACATCTAGCGTATCTGTAACTTTCTGATACTTATCTGCGTCATCTCCCAGCAACTCTACTGCATCCAGATCGAACCAGGCATCTATGCCTGCCTCTTCAACTCGTTGCGCAACCTGCTCTATTAAGCTTAAGGTCTCTGGATGCGGCTCACCAGATTGCTTATCTATAAACAGCGCAATTGGAACTCCCCAAGTACGCTGACGAGATATACACCAGTCTGGACGATTCTGCACCATACCTTCAATTCTCGCTTGCCCCCAATCAGGAATCCAGTGCACTCCATTAATTGAGTTCATCGCACGCGCTCTCAACTCTTTCTGATCCATACTGATAAACCACTGCGGAGTTGCACGAAAGATAATCGGACTTTTATGGCGCCAGCAGTGTGGATAGCTGTGATTAATCTTCTCCATACAGAGGAGCGCACCACGCTCTTGCAAAACCTCTAACACATGCTCATTCGCCTTAAATACATGCTCACCTGCAAAAAGCTCTGTTCCCTCCACAAAACAGCCATTCCCACCAACTGGGTTATCCACTTCTAAATCGTAACTCAACCCAACAACATAATCATCCTGCCCATGCCCTGGTGCGGTATGGACTGCTCCAGTTCCAGCTTCTAGCGTTACATGTTCACCCAAAATAACTGGCACTTGTCGTTCATAGAATGGGTGTTTAAGCTTAACTCCCTCAAGCACTCCCCCCTTGCAGCGCCCAATAATAGTAGCCTCACCAAGTTCACTTCTAGTTAACACATCTTGGTAGAGCGCTTCAGCCAACAATAATCTCTCATTACTAGAGTTAAGCTTCAATAACAGATACTCAAACTCGGGATGGAGTGCAACTGCTTGGTTAGCTGGCAAAGTCCACGGGGTCGTAGTCCAGATAACCATAGATAACTTACCCTCACCGGCATCAGCTGCAGCGATACCACAGCGTTGTAGAAAATCTTCCTCATCCACAACTTCAAAACGCACATCAATTGCTGGCGATATCTTATCTTCATGCTCAACCTCAGCCTCCGCCAGAGCAGAACCACAATCAACACACCAATGTACAGGCTTCTCCCCTTTATGGAGATGTCCGTTCGATACTATCTGCCCTAATGAACGAATGATATCTGCCTCAAACTTAAAATCCATAGTAAGGTATGGATTATCCCAATCGCCAAGAACCCCTAAGCGTTGAAAATCTTTTTTCTGTCCATCAACTTGCCGTCCTGCATACTCTCGTGCTTTCTGGCGAAACTCTTTAGCATTTAACTTGCGTCCAGGCTTGCCCCACTTCTTCTCTACATTAAGTTCAATCGGTAGACCGTGACAATCCCAACCCGGCACATAAGGGGTATCAAATCCCATTTGCGCACGAGATTTTAGAATCATATCTTTTAGAATTTTATTTACCGCATGTCCGATATGAATATCACCATTAGCATAGGGAGGACCATCATGCAGAATAAACTTCGGCTTATCCATACCCTGCTCACGCATCTTACTGTATAGACCCATCTCATCCCACCGTTTAAGCATATTAGGCTCGCGGTTGGAAAGATTTGCCTTCATTGGAAAACCGGTCTTTGGAAGGTTGAGACTATCTTTATAACTGTTTTTCACTAGCTGCATCCATACTATTTATTAAAAATTAAATATTAAAACCATCTATTTTAACTGATGAATTGCACCTATAAGAAAAATATTTTTAATAGACAACCTCGATCATATAGGCAGTAGGCAGTTATTAGTCTCTATTCGTTAATTAATATCTATGCATTAAATAGAGTAACGATTTTTAAAATAGATTCGTACTGACTCTGCATCTTTTAAAATCTGCTTCTTCAACAAGTCAAAAGAGTCAAACTTCTGTTCATCTCTAATTTTATGCAGAAAATCTACAGATACATAACTGCCGTATATATCTCTATCAAAATTAAAGAGATGCACCTCAAGTATGGTGCGGGTGCCATTCACAGTCGGTCGAGTCCCCACATTTGCCACCCCAGAGATCGGCTCGCCAGTTACCCCAAACATCTCTACCGCAAAAACTCCATCTATTGGTGTTCTTTTTCTATGTAGATGAATATTGGCAGTTGGAAAGCCAATTAATCTTCCGCGCTTATGTCCATGCGCCACCCTGCCACACATTCGGTAGGGGCGACCGAGCAACTTTTCCGCCTCATTGAGGTCTCCCTGCGCTAATGCTTTGCGGATTCTAGTACTACTAACTCGCTCTTCATCAATATGAAAAGAGCGCATATTGACCACTTGAAAACCATGTTTTTTACCAGCTTCCTGAAGCATGGCAAAATCCCCTTTACGCTCTTTACCAAAACAGAAGTCATCTCCCACTACTAAATAGCTAACTCCTAACCCATCCAATAAAATTTTCTGGATAAAATCTTCAGCCTCCATAGAGGCTAACTCTTTAGTAAAGTGGAGAATAAATAGTCGATCAAGCGCAAGTCTACGCAACGCTTTAACTTTTTCTCTAAAACGGGTAAGCCTTCCTGGACAACTATCTGGAAGAAAGAACTCTTGTGGTTGCGGTTCAAAACTTATAACCATTGATGGCAACCCCATCTCCTCCGCCTTATCCGCCAGCTCACCTAGCACATGCTGATGCCCTAGATGGACCCCATCAAAATTTCCGATAGTTGCGACCACACCATGATGATGTGGCTTAAGATTTCCTATGCCGCGTATTAGTTCCATTCAGTTATTGTAACGATTCACTTACTTTACAGCAACAAAATATTTTAATTTGTCAACGCAAAGTAGAAGGGCGTAACCCCAGTAGATAGAGGGTTGCGAAGTAAAGCGCACCTGCTCCGATGATCTCCGCGCTTAACATAGCGATGCGCGGCCAGAGTGCTGTCGCTTGCCAGAATTCTGTTGGAGGGGATATCCAGAAGATGAAGAGCGCCATCATCAGAAGTGCGCCGCCTATCTGTATCACTAACTTACTCCACCCTGTGAGGGGTGTATAGATACCACGCTTGCGTAGTCCCCGATAGAGAAGAGTCGCATTAAGCAATGACGAAGCAGCTGTTGCGAGTGCAAGTCCTGCGTGAGGAGCTGCATACTGTTGTGAAATTAATATCCAGACGAAAAGTAAATTGAGCACCATATTTACTGCCATTGCGATCACGCCAAACTTTACAGGGGTACGGGTATTCTGTTGCGAGAAGTAGCCACTGACTAAAACTTTCACCAAGATAAACCCCACCAATCCGAGCGAATACGCCATTAAACTGATGGACGCCATCTCCACATCAAACTGAGTGAACTCACCACGCTGGAATAGCAAGATCAACATTGGCTCTGCCAACATAAAGAGACCAGCACTAGCGGGGAGTGCAATCAACAATACTAGGCGTAGAGCCCAGTCGAGTGTACCGTTAAATCCTGAGTGATCTTCTGTTGCAAATTGTGAAGAGAGTTTGGGGAGAATTACTGTGGAGAGGGCAATTCCGAATACACCAAGCGGAAACTCCATAAGACGATCAGAGTAATATAACCAAGACATACTGCCTACGGTGATAAGAGAAGCGATGACTAGATCTAGAAGTAGATTAATCTGTGCAACTGAAGCACCAAATAGAGTTGGCAACATAAGGTGCAATATTTTTCGCACTCCAGAGTCGTGCCAACTAAAACGGGGGCGCGGCAACATTCCAATTTTTAGTAGCGCTGGAATTTGGAATGCGAGCTGCACTACTCCACCAGCTAGAACCCCCCACGCCAATGCAGTAATTGGAACATCCATCAATGGTGATATCCAAATAGCTGCGGCTATTAATGAAATATTGAGAAAAACAGGAGTAAATGCGGGGATTGCAAATTTACCGTATGTATTGAGAATACCACCCGCAAATGCAGTTAGTGAAATTAGTAGTAGATATGGAAAGGTGATGCGTAACATCTCTGTGGCAAGCTCTGCTCGACCATCTACTCCAGTTGAGAACCCTGGTGCAAACACCATAATTAAGACTGGCGCTCCAACCACTCCTAAGATCGTAATTAAGAGTAACACACTACCGAGAGTTCCTGCCACTGCATCGGTTAACTGGCGCACCTCGTGCTGCTCTCCATTGGCACGCTTTTCAGAGAGCACTGGCACAAAGGCTTGCGCAAATGCTCCTTCTGCAAAAAGGCGGCGGAGAAAGTTGGGAATTTTAAACGCGACTACAAATGCATCCATAACTCCACCTGCACCAAAGTGACTCGCAAAAACCACATCCCGCACCAACCCTAAGATTCGCGATATAGATGTCATTAAACTCACCACTATGGTTGATTTTAAAATTGATTTAATGATAGTACTGTTCATAAAAGTTATTAGTCTAGAGTAGCGTACAATTATAGTGTAAAAATATAGTGTAAAAAAATGTTTAATATTAATTGACATTGAAGCAAAAAACGATCAAAATATGCGGCTCATTTTTTACATTGTTTATAAATACCAAGTTCAGGAGATATCACTTTGGCAAATACAGCTCAAGCCCGCAAACGCGCCCGTCAGGCTGACAAAAAACGCGCTCATAATCAGAGTCGCCGTGCAATGATGCGCACCACTCTTAAAAAAGCTTTAACAGCTATCGAGTCTGGTAACCGCGAAGAGGCAGAGACTCTATATAAGAGTGCATCATCTGCGTTAGATATTGCTGCAAAGAATGGTCTCATCCATCGCAATAAGGCTGCACGCCATAAGAGCAGAATGAACGCTCATATTCGCGCACTATAAATTTATACGAATAGTGTACCTAACTGCTCCCCTTGGAGCAGTCGCAGTAAAATCTGATTTTCTAGTCCGTTAGCTACTATAGTCTTCGCGCCTCTGCTAGAGGCAATTCGTGCCGCCTCTAACTTTGTAGACATTCCGCCTCGACCTAGTTCTCCAGCAGATCCCCCAGCCATTTTATCTAGGCTCTTATCTGTTACATCTACTTTAGTAAGCAACTCAGCATCTGGATTATTGCGCGGATCTCCATTATACATCCCATTTTGGTCTGTCAATATAATCAACAGATCGGCATCAATTACATTTGAAACTAGCGCTGCCAAAGTGTCGTTATCACCTAAACGCAACTCATCAGTCGCCACCGTATCATTCTCATTAACTACTGGAACCACCCCCATCTTGAGTAGAGTATTGATTGAGTTCTTCGCATTTAGAAAACGCACACTATTATGCACATCATCATGAGTTAACAAGATTTGCGCAGTCTGCAAACCAGCTTTAGCGAAGCAGCTCTCATACGCATGAACTAATCCCGACTGACCAACTGCAGCTGCGGCTTGCTGCTGATGAATCTCTTGCGGTCTAACCTCCATCCCTAGGCGCTGCATCCCCTCGGCAATAGCACCAGACGACACTACAACCACCTCAACCCCATCCTGCCTCAACTTAACAACTTGCTCTGCCCACTGCTTAATAGAGTCTAGCGCCAACCCTGCGCCACCATTAGTAACAATAGCACTGCCCAACTTTATTACGCAGCGTTTAATTTCAGACATCCCCTCTCTAACTTTCATCTGCTTCCTCTAACGAATCCATAATTGCATAAACCAAAGGCTCAGTTCCATCTCTCTTCAGCGCGGAAATCTTAAATAGAGGCCCCTTCCAAGAGAGCTGTTCAACTATATCAGCACAGACACTATCACGCTCCTCTTCAGGAAGCAGATCTAATTTATTGAGAACTAACCAGCGAGGAATTGCAGCAAGATCTGCGCTAAACTTTTCTAACTCATGTTCAATTTTGCGGAACTCATCTACAGGGTCAGCCACCCCATCTAGTGGGGCTGCATCCAAAATATGGAGAAGAACTCTATTCCGAGACAGATGCTTAAGAAATTGAATACCTAACCCAGCCCCTTCTGCAGCACCCTCTATCACTCCTGGAATATCTGCTACTACAAAACTGCGAGATGCATCTACTCTGACCACTCCAAGATTTGGATATAGCGTAGTAAATGGGTAGTCTGCCACCCGTGGAGTAGCAGCTGAGATAGCGCGAATCAGTGATGATTTTCCCGCATTTGGCATACCTAAAAGACCAACATCAGCTAGAACCTTTAACTCCATTCTAAGGAAACGGCTCTCCCCAACTGTACCATTAGTTATACGCCGTGGCGCACGATTAGTACTACTCTTAAATCTCACATTCCCCAAACCATGATATCCGCCACGAGCTACCAACAACTCCTCTCCGTCACGGACAATTTCACCGATTAACTCATCAGTCTCATCATCATAAGCTAGGGTACCAATCGGAACAGGAATAAATTTATGCTCCCCTTTACGCCCAGTCTTATCACGACTCATTCCGTTTTGACCACGCTCCCCTCGCTGCATTCGGTTAAATCTATAATCTGCCAGAGTATTAAGCCCCTCATTCCCAACTATATAGACGCTCCCTCCATTGCCTCCATCGCCCCCATCTGGACCACCATTTGGAATATATTTCTCACGCCGAAAGCTGGAGCAGCCATTACCGCCATCTCCAGCCTCTACCCTTATAGTTGCTTCATCTACAAATTTCATTTCAGCCCTAAGTTATTAACTATTTTATTGATATATCTAACATCTCATCTACAAAAAAGGCCCCTATCAAGGAGCCTCTATGGTACCACAAGACAGTTATACTGTTATGCAGCTGGGTAGACACTCACAAATTTACGACTTCTCGGCCCTTTAACTTCAAAAGTAACCACACCTTCTGCTTTTGAGAATAGTGTGTCATCTTTACCACGACCAACATTTACGCCCGGATGAAAATGAGTGCCGCGTTGACGCACTAAGATATTACCTGAGATAACGCTCTCACCACCGAATCGTTTCACACCTAACCGTTTCGATTCCGAATCGCGACCGTTTCTAGTACTACCACCTGCTTTTTTATGTGCCATAAGAGTTATCTCCTAAAAATATTACTTAAGCGCTAATGCTATTAATTTGAATTTCAGTAAAGGACTGACGATGCCCCATCTGTTTACGATGATGTTTACGACGACGGAACTTAATGATCTTAACTTTTTTACCACGCCCGTTAGCGATTACTGTAGCCATCACTTTGCCACCATCCACCATTGGAGCTCCGATTTTTACATCTTCACCGTCAACTACCATCAAGACCTGATCAAACTCGATGTTCTCACCCTCATCAACTCCAAGTTTCTCTACTTTAAGGGTCTCTCCCTCTGTTACACGATACTGCTTTCCGCCGGTTTTAATTACTGCGTACATCGGACAACTCCACACTTATAAAAATTAAAATTGATGAATTGATATTCAATAAAAGAGGCAAGATTTTACACGGATATGGAGAGCTGGTCAAACCTTATTTTATGTTTTTTTATTAAACATTGTAACCATGCAATAGAATCGCTTTAAATAATCTATTAAATGTTAGAATAAACAGCTATGAAGAGAGAGAGACTATTTATTACACTTGGCGCAATCAACGCTTTTATTGCGATAGGATTAGGGGCATTTGGTGCTCACGGATTAAAGACCATTCTGTCGGAGAGTGCTCTGCAGACTTGGCAGACCGCAGTTGACTATCATGGATTTCATGCGCTTGGACTTATACTCATAGGAATCTTAGCACCAACCATTCCAGCTGTACTTCGCTCTGGCTGGTGGATGGTTACTGGAATTATTCTATTTTCTGGCAGTCTCTACCTACTCAGCTTAACCGACATCAAAATTCTGGGGGCAATCACTCCATTTGGTGGCGGATGTTTTTTAATCAGTTGGATGATAGTCGCTTGGTACAGTTTTAAAGTTGACCAACCGCCAAAAACTCTCTAATATTTACACTCTAAATATTCACATCTAATATTCGTAATATATACCTAATAAATAATTATATGTCTAACAAATTATCTTTTAAAGAAGTTCAAGAGTTGATCAAAGATGATCTTGCCGCTGTCGATGCGCTGATCATTAATCGGCTGAGCTCTGATGTAGTATTAATAAATCAACTTGGCAAATATATTATTGGTGGTGGCGGCAAGCGGGTTCGTCCGATGGTCGTACTACTCTCTGCTCGCGCTTGTGGCGCAACAGGAAGTGAGGCAGTCACCCTTGCTGCGATCATTGAGTTTATCCACACCGCAACTCTGCTGCATGATGATGTGGTCGACACCTCTGAGATGCGGCGCGGTAAAGAGACCGCCAATGCAGTATTTGGCAATCAAGCCGCTGTATTGACGGGCGACTTTCTCTATTCGCGTGCTTTTCAGATGATGGTAGAGATTCAACAGATGCGGGTGATGGACATTATGGCTGAGACTACCAATATCATCGCTGAGGGAGAGGTGTTACAACTTCTAAACTGTAATGACCCAGAGACAACCAAAGAGCGTTATTTTGAGGTAATCTATCGCAAAACCGCAAAACTCTTTGAAGCGGGAGGTCAACTTGGAGCTGTTGTTGCAAAGCAACCTAAAGAGATCGAACAAGCGATGATCTCTTACGGAAAACATCTCGGTAACGCATTTCAGTTAATTGATGATGCGCTTGACTACAGCGCCTCTAGCGAAGAGATGGGGAAGAATGCAGGAGATGATCTAGCTGAGGGTAAACCAACTCTTCCACTCATCTACGCGCTAGAGAATGGGAATGAAGCGGCACAAACATTGATTCGCAGTGCAATTGAAAATGGAGGCAGTGACAAGTTTGATGAAATCATGGAGGCTATTCATGCCACCGATGCTATTCAATACACAAAAAATGCAGCGAAAGATTCTGTAAAATTCGCCGTCAATGCAGCTAAAATCTTGCCTGAATCAAAGTATAGAGAAGGTCTTATTGCACTAGCTGAGTTTACACTTAGCCGCAGTAGCTAAAACTTACCTCCCCTACTCTTCCTCTTTTTTTCTTCTCATACTATTGCGCAACATCACTAACGGAATCACTACAAAGGTGGTTAGCACAAGCGAGAGCACAAACATCAGTTTACTTTTTTCAGGAAACTGCAATCCTCCTCCGCTAACAATTAAGTCTTCACTTGCTAACTGGTAGAGTGAACCAGTACCATAGATAGTCTGCTGATTGAGCTGCTCATAAATTCGTTTGGTTGCAGCAATATGCCTGTAGAGATCTTTAACTAGTGCAGGAACACCGTTCTTAAGTGCGGAGATTGCTTCAGCGATAATCACATCATGCTCAGATTGATTATCTTGAATATTTTGAATATTTTGAATATTTTGAATATTACGCTGCACTTGACGAATTTTCTTTTCAAGCTCAATCGACTCCTCCTGATAGAGCAGCCTTTGATCACTTAACTTCTGTCGATAAGCAGTATCTGAGGCATGATCGCTCATACTGATAATACGATCGAGAAAGTTATCTCCAAACTGGGGAATTGTTGTGCCAGTCGAATTAAGTGCGACACTCCCTTGATCCATACCTGACTTTTGAGGAGTAGCGCGGCTATTCTGTTGTGCGATTCGGTACTGCCGTTGTGCCTCACCAACAACCGCGGCCTTACTCTCTAACGCTCGCCTCTCTTCACTTAAACGCATCATCTGCTCTTCATAGTGGAGCTGTGTCATTGCGGGTGTTTTAGAAATTCCGAGCTGATGGATAGGATCCTCCAACATCTGTAGGCGGTAGTTAAGACTATCTTGAAGTGATTTCTGTAGATCAGCGATGGTCAGACCTGTATCACTGTCTTTTATAATTTTCCCATTCGGGAGCTTCAATAACTTTTCAAGATTTGCTTCTATCAACTGAGTTTTTTCTTTGAGGTAAGCCAGCACCACTGGATAGTCGAGATCATTAATCAGACCCTCCTGAATGATTGACTTGCTAAAGAGTTGAATATCATTCTCCAACACACCACGCTCTTCAATCGCCTTAATTGCCCAGACAGTTGCAATACCACTTAACAGCGGTTGAAGAAGTGCATTTGGAAGTGCCCCTTTTCCCTCTCTCACATAGATAATCTTCACACCATTAGCAAGTGCCTTATCTAACTCCTCTTGCTGCCTTTTGCGCAGTTCATCTATCTCTTGTGGAGTAATCTTTTTATTCTCACTTATCAGTGCCTCATACTTGGTTCGAATCATCCCCTCACCAGGGGCATAGGGGGCGATAGAAATTGACTGACGAAAAGCTCCAATCTCTAATCCAAAACTCTCCAATTGATGTCTCTGGTAAACTTCGTTAAGGACTGTGGTAGAGATGATGTCTGATCTTGCGAAGCGGGTACCGTTTGGGTACTCCCCCTTTTCACTATTTTCAAAAGTGAGATAGAGAGGAAGCACAAAACGCTCAACTGTAGGCAACGCCATTGAGCGTACAATGAGACTCCCCCAAAAAATCGCTGCGACCACAATAATTGAGATCAGCCAGAGGGTTCGTGTTTTCCAAACTGCAGCGAAAAGATCTTGGAGGTTGATCTCATCCTCCTGTAGATAGGGAGAATAGCCGTAAGGGAGCGGTGAATCCTGTTGCGGGTTGACTGACTGATTACGCTTCTCTTCTTGATTAACTTGATTACTCATTACTGCCTCACCTCTATAAATTTAAATTTTCTATTAATGCAACCTCTGCGAAACCACAAAACTATTAGTGCGTGGAGAGTAGAGAGCAGGATCAGTAGCAACCACTCCTCACTACCTACCATCGTTACAAGCAGTGCCGCAGAGTAGAGCAACAGGTTAAGTATCGCCTGTAACGGCTTCTGCAACAAAAGAAGTGCAATAGGTGGTAAAAAAATAGCTGTCAAAAAAATAATCAAACCAATACTCACTTTAATATACTGATAATAAGTATTTAATTATACCTATAATATAGTAACAATACTATCAATATAAATATATCCTTATCCGTATTATGAGTATGGGCGAAAGAATTAAAAGAGCTAGAAATCGAGAAGGAATATCGCAAATGATTTTGGCAGAAAGAATGGGGGTAACACCTGGTGGATGTGGCCACTGGGAGAGAAACTTCAATACTCCGAGCGTTGAGAATATAGCCAAGCTGGCAGTTATCTTAAATATCAGCTTTGAGTGGCTAGCAACAGGGCGTGGCGAGATGGAATATAGTGATGAAGGCAGAGAACAGCTCAAAGAAGTAGGGAATAAATTCCCCCCTAAAGATGAGCTTAAACTGATACGAGAATACCGCCAGATCTCTATCAAAAAAAGAGAGTTAGTGGCAAACTTGGTCTCTTATTTAACTTAAAGAGTTTAAAGATCTAAGCCGCAAAGCGAATACTCACTTATCTCTAAAATGCAGCACTGAGAGTAGATAATTTTTAGAGCTTAATTTTAGATCCCTATAAGATCAGATAGAACCAGCACGAGTTATGCTAGAGTTTGGTAATTACACTATTACCAACTAAGGATTTTTTATGAAGCAAGCTGGATTCACTCTTATTGAACTGATCATTGCCATTGCTATTATTGCAATTTTGGCTTCGTTGGCAATTCCCTCTTATACGCAATATACGATTAAAGCGCACTACGCTGAAATTGTGCTGGCAGCGCAACCAATAAAAATCGGGGTGGAGCAGTGCTATCAGATTCGGCGTGCGATTTCTGATTGTGATGGGGGGAGCTATGGAGTACCTGCGAATGTCACAGGTAGCGCGGGTGCGGTCAATAATATTACCGTAGCTGATGGTGTCATCACCATTGTCCCCGATGCGGCGAATGGAATCGTTGCAGGTGACACCTACATCCTCACCCCGACCGCAGCCTCACCTATGACTTGGGTCGCGAGTGGTGGTGGTGTAACCAATGGGTATACCCATTAAGTTTGGTCGCAACTCTGCCGCTTGTGGTGCCCAAGCGTGGCCATAGACCACCTCCCAAGTTGCGACTATCTTTCCATCTCTCTCTGCTATCCCTCTATACGCCTGCTCTAACTTATAGATAGAACTCTTCCCCATTAGCCCCCGCAAACGGTTTGGGGCTGCGTTGGTCGCACCTAACCCTTTTAGATCTCTCATCAGATCCATTACGCTTGGATAACTAATCTCAAAACGATCTACACTTGTTACTGGTTCAGAGAATCCAGCATTGAGTAACATATCACCGATATCGTGCATATCTAAAAAATCATTCACATGAGGATTACTGTCCACCTCCTGCCAACTCTGGCGCAACTCTTTGAGCGTATCTGTACCTAATGTAGAAAATGTAAGGAGTGATCCTGGACGCATCACTCGCATAAAATCTTTAAATATATTTGGTAGATCACTACACCACTGCAGAGTGAAGTTCGAGAATATAAGGTCCATACTATCATTTGCCAAGGGGAGCTGCTCTGTATCAGCGCAGAGGAGACTGGTATTCTCACTAATTGATTTTGAAAATAGTTTAGATACTTTATCTACTAGCCCTATATTGTGAGAAGGTTGCTGCGTAAGCTCCTGCTCTTTTTTCTTTGCTTCACATAACATATTATGTGAAAGATCTAAACCAACAACCATACTCTCTTTGAACGCATCTTGTAGCCAGCGAGTACAGTATCCAGTACCAGCACCAATATCTAGAATTTTTTCTGGTGATATATTTGTATATGCAAAACTAGCAAACATTCGTTCTGCAACCTCTCTCTGGAGCAGAGCAAACTGATCATAATTTGGCGCTGCTCTCTCAAAATGGTCACGAATAACCTTATGACTCATACCAATACTCCCTGAACTAATATTATCTAATTTCATAATAGAGCCCGCATAAATTCTACTGGATGACTTAAAAAAGGGGCGTGAGCAGCTGCTTCAATTACGATACAGTTTGATCTATTCATCTTGTCAGCAGCACTTACTCCTGCTGCTGCAGGAACTAGCTGATCTCGTCCACCCATAATCCAAAGTGTAGGAGAGTCTATATTATTATCTATCACCTGCAACTCACTACGAATATCTGTCTGATTTAAGATTTCAAGACCTGACTCTAGTGCACCATCTTGTAACGGCTCCGCTAGTGATATCTTAAGTTTCTGCAGTAGATCTCTACTATCAGGAACACCTAACATCTGTAATGTTAAGAAACGCCCTATAGTACTATCGCGCGACTTAATCAGTTCCCTACCAAAATCATCCAACACTTTCTGCTTAACCGCTTCACGCCAACCAGATCCTTGTACAAATTTTGGGGTTGCCGCAACTAAAATTAACTTAGCTATCTTATCTGGTAAATCCAGAGCCGCTTGCAGAGCAACTTCTCCCCCTAAAGACCATCCAAGCCAGATAGCTTTATCAGTTACCCCAAAACTTTCCACCTGCTGCTGTATATCTGCTGCAATCGTAGAGAGAGTCATCTTCTTTAACAACGGACGCGATCTATACCCTGGAAGATCCACTATCACTACGCTGTATAGGTTTTTTAATTTAGGAGCAATAGAGCCCCATACAGAGCTGTTAAATCCCCAGCCGTGGATCAACACCAGTGGTGGCAATACTAACCGTTCATCTTTACACATAAAGATAGTGCCTCTAGAAGTTGATCTATATGATCATTGGTATGGTTAGCTGAGATGGTAATGCGTAGGCGAGATTCCCCTTGAGGTACGGTTGGCGGACGAATTGCCGCAACCATAATACCCTGCTCTCGTAAACATGCTGAGAACGCAAGTGCACTTTCCGCAGAACCAACCAGTAACGGCTGAATTGGGGTAGTTGAGGGTAACAAGTTGAGGGCAAGGTTTTCTGCTCCAATTCTAAAGCGAGAGATAAGTTGATGAAGCCGCTCTCTTCTCTCTTCGCCACACTCCCCTTGTAACAACTGAAGAGATTTACGCAGTGCCTCAGCTTGTGCTGATGGAGTTGCGGTGGTGTAGATGTAAGTTCTAGCTTGCTGAATTAAACTCTCTATCAGATCATCGCTTCCTGCAACAAACGCGCCAGCAACGCCGAACGCTTTTCCTAAAGTGCCCATCAAGATTGGAACCTCTTGAACTCCAAAACCGAAACTATCAACTGTTCCTCGTCCGCCGCTCCCCAAAACTCCTATCCCATGAGCATCATCAACCAGCAGCATCGTACTCTTTAAATTATTACAGAGCTGTGAAATAGCAGTTAGTGGAGCTATATCCCCATCCATACTAAAAACCCCATCAGTTGCTACCAATGTTTTTCCATCTTGCTCAACACTAATACGCCGCTTTAAAGCTTCAACATCACAATGCTGGTAACGCAATAATTTTGCACCAGCAAGTTTAGTTCCATCAAGTAGAGAAGCATGATTAAGACGATCTTGCACGACTCGATCACCTCGCCCTAATAGAGCTTGCTGTATCGCTAGATTTGCCATATATCCAGAGGAGAAGAGCAGTGCGCTAGGATAACCCACAAACTCTGCCAACTCCTCTTCTAGTGCGTGATGAGCCTCACTATGACCGCTAACCAGATGCGCGGAGCCACTTCCAGCACCCCACTTATTAACCCCAGAGATGAAGGCGCTCGCAACAGATGGATGATTAGCCAAGCCAAGATAATCATTACTATTAAATGAGAGATAATCAACACCATCCACTTTAATCTCAACGCCTTGTGGAGAGTTCACTACACGACGCTGACGATAGAGTGGATCGTTCAAGATACTACCCAAGCACCACCTCCTCACCACTTAACACCTTCAACCCTAGCTTATTGAAAAGCTCTGCATCACTGCCTGCTTCAACATTAGGGGTCGTCAGTAAACGCTCACCAGAAAATATAGAGTTCGCTCCTGCCGAATAACAGAGCGCCTGTAGCTCATCACTCATCGTCTCACGCCCCGCCGAGAGTCGCACCCAAGAAATCGGCATCAGAATACGCGCCACCGCGATAGTCCGTACAAACTCTAACGGATCAAGCTCTTCAAGATCATCCATCTCTCCAAGTTCAGTTCCAGCAACTTTAACTAATCGGTTAATCGGTACACTGTCAGGCTGTTTAGGAAGATTTGCCAGCGTTGCAAGTAGCCCAGCTCGATCCTGTCGAGACTCCCCCATTCCCACAATACCACCACTACAGACATTAAGCCCCACCTCTCGCACATTTTCCAATGTATCCAGGCGATCTTGATAAGTGCGAGTCGTGACCACCTTCTCATAATAGGATTCAGAGGTATCGAGGTTATGGTTGTAATAATCTAGCCCCGCCTTTTTGAGCTTCTCTGCTTGATCATGGCTCAACATCCCAAGCGTCATACAGCTCTCCATCCCCAAAGCTTTCACGCCGCTAACCATTGTCAGAAGCTGCTCCATATCTTTACCCTTTGGATTTCGCCACGCTGCCCCCATACAGAAACGAGACGAGCCAGAGCGCTTCGCCTCTACCGCCGCCTTTAAGACCGTCTCCACCTCAACCAACTTCTCGCGCTCTAGCTCACTACTGTTTCGTGCACTCTGCGAACAGTATTTACAATCTTCTGAACAGCCGCCAGTTTTAATACTTAACAGCGTACTCACCTGCACTGCATTCGGATCAAATCTCTGGCGATGCGTTGTCTGCGCTCTAAACAACAGATCATTGAATGGAAGATCGAAGAGTGCTTCAACCTCCTTTAAACTCCAATTATTGCGTATCTCGATACTATCCTTGTCTACACGACTTGTCATCTCTATTATCCCTCTACTGGTTACCAACTCATCGACCTACAACTGCTGTCAACTAAAAATGAAAAGCGAAGTTTACCAAACTATTAGACGACTCACATCTGAAGCACTCATTTCGATTGAATCACTGTTCCCTAAAAGTTGCCTCATCTGCGAAGAGTGTGCGCGCGAATCAAAATTATCCATCTGCCAACACTGCTTGAATAAACTCCCCAGACTTGAACAGACTCCCAATGATCTTGCTCAACACACCGAATGGGGACCGCTCTTTATCCCTTTTCTCTACAGAGGTGCCGTGCCGACACTGATTCAAAAACTCAAATATAGAGACCAACTTCATATTTCAAAACTGTTAAGTGATCTACTTCAGTTAGAGCTTCAACGAGAGAGTCTCCATAGCCAGATAACCGATCCACCTGACTTCATCCTGCCTGTTCCGCTTCATCCACAGCGTCTACGCCAGCGCGGCTTCAATCAAGCGGTAGAGATTATTCGAGCGCCAGCCAAGCGACTCAATATCCCGCTCGAACTAAATCTCTGTAGACGCAGACTCAACACCTCTGCCCAAGCAGGGCTTAATGCAAAAACCAGAAAAAAGAACCTGCAGAGTGCGTTTGAGGTAACAGGAGATCTATCTGGCGCCAACATAGCGCTATTTGATGATGTCATCACCACCGGCAGCACCATGGATGCGCTCGTAAAAGTATTAAAAGAGGCTGGCGCAAATGAGATTCAGATCTGGGCGGTGGCTTATACACCGCCTAGATAATGCGTTCACTATTTTTTTGATTCACCCTTAGTGGAGAGTGTACGCATAAAATCAAGTAGTGCTGCCCGTTGATCCATTCGTAATCTAAAGAAGAGTGAATGCATCTCCTGCTGTTCTTGCAGCAGCGCATCTGACTCCACCCCATACCCCAAGTTTTCTTCTCGCATCCGCTTGCCGATCTCCATCTCACCCCGCCCTGTGGCTAACCACTCAAAACTAACATCCAGCGCAACAGCTAGACGGGACAGGTTGGCAACGGATGGAGTGGAAATCCCACTCTCCCAGTGACCGCAGGAGGCACGAGTTATATTCAGCAGTTTTGCTAATTTGGCTTGTGTCAGGGCAGAACGTTTTCTTGCGGTAATGATTCTCTGAAATATCTTCATTTACCAAATGATACTTTTAGTATACACAGATAAGAAATGATTATTGACATACCAGATCGTATACTGATATTATCCACGCGATAAAGGATCATATCGGTATACATTTCATGCTATTCAACTCTTACGCTTTCATCTTTCTCTTCCTCCCTACGGTACTGCTCGGCTTTCACTGGATCGGCAAGCAAGGGCATCACCGCATTGCCATCGCCTGGCTAGTTGGGGCATCCCTATTCTTCTATGGATGGTGGAACCCCGCTTATCTTGGGCTAATACTGGTATCCATTCTCTTCAACTACGCAGTTGGGGTTTCGCTGGGTGGCGCACCGAAACATCCACATAAAAAACCGATCTTGATTTTGGGAGTTGCTGCCAATCTAGGAATGCTGGGCTATTTCAAATACGCCAACTTCTTTGTCGATAATTTGAACAATATAGCGGGTACAGATATTGTGCTTGAACAGATTATTCTGCCGTTGGCGATCTCATTCTTCACCTTTCAGCAGATTGCCTATCTGGTTGATGCTTGGCGTGGGGAGACTAAAGAGTACAATTTCCTCCACTACTGCCTGTTTGTCACCTTTTTCCCGCAACTAATCGCAGGACCCATTGTGCATCATAAAGAGATGTTGCCGCAGTTTGCCAAAGATGTGGTTTACAAATTACGCTCAAAGCATCTGGCGATTGGTCTGACTATCTTTGCCATAGGCCTGTTTAAAAAAGTGGTGCTTGCAGACGGGATATCATTTTATGCCTCACCCGTATTTGACGCGGCAGAGGCTGGAGTGGTACTCACTTTTGTTGAGGCGTGGGGTGGTGCACTTGCTTACACTTTTCAACTCTATTTTGATTTCTCTGGTTATTCAGATATGGCAATCGGCATCGCTAGAATGTTTGGCATTCGTCTACCGCTCAATTTTAATTCCCCTTACAAGGCTACCTCGATTATTGATTTTTGGAGAAAGTGGCATATTACCCTCTCTAGATTTTTAAAAGATTATCTATACATTCCTTTGGGTGGCAGTAGACAGGGGAAATCTCGCCGCTACGCTAATTTAATGATCACGATGGTGTTAGGTGGCTTATGGCATGGCGCAGGATGGACATTTGTACTCTGGGGCGCACTACATGGTTTTTATCTGATTATTAACCATGGCTGGAGAGTGATTTTTAAGAATAAGCGTAAAACCAAATTTGGTGCTCTGTTTGCGTGGACACTTACTTTTATAGCGCTGATTGTATCTTGGGTACCGTTTAGAGCAGAGAGTCTTGAGGGTGCGGGTAGTATATTTAAATCAATGTTTGGACTAAATGGCTTTTCTATATCCGAAAGATTAATTGGAAGATTTGGAGGCGCTGAAGAGTGGCTACTCTCTCACGGGGTAGCCTTTAATGGCTTTTTCCAAAACAATGTATTTGGTAGTGATCCATACGCTGGAGTTGGCTGGATTGTGGGCCTACTCCTAATCTCAGTCGCATTCCCCAATACCCAACAGCTCATGCGCCGTTATCGCCCCGCTTTTGAAACTTATCAGGGCGAGATTAAACGCTTGAATTATCGCTGGCTAGAATGGCGCCCTACCCGACTCTGGGCACTCTTCACCGCAGCCCTTTTCGTGCTTGCTGTACTAGGGCTGACACGCGTTAGTGAATTTCTCTATTTTCAGTTCTAGTGATGTTTAGTATCTCATCCGCATTAACCATCAGTAGCAGATGATCCAGAATTGTCGAGAGTTCCATTGGGGTGCAGTGAGCAAATACTTGCTCCTGCGCCAAAATTCTTCCTCGACTAATGGTGCGGCACTGGGTAATGGCAGCATAACTATCTCGATCCAACCCACTACGCGCATGGATCGGTATCAGAAATTCTCGGTATGCTGGGTCGAAGCTACTCATCAATGGGCAGATAAAGAGTACAGATGGCTCTGCTTGGAGAAAATCACTCGCCGTCAAGACCACTACTGGGCGTTTTTTTCCAAGTTCTCCGCCTTTTGCCGGATCGAGCCGAGCAATCACAATATCCCCCTGCTCCATTATACAGCCTCCTTAGCCGCACTCTTTACTTCAGGCAGGGTAAACCAGCCCTCGGTCTCCTCATCAGCAATCCCATCGCTAATTGTTCCCTCTTCCCAGTGGTTGAACTCCGCTATAAATTTCGGATCTCTCGACATCTCTGCCATCGCTACAGCCATCCGTGCTCTTTTAACTCGACGATATTCACGCTCAATGGCAAGACGAATAAATTGTGAGCGGTTGATCCCCAAATACTCAGCGGATTCATTACTTAACTGGAGCTCACGCTCCGATAGTTTTAGTGATATGGCTTTCACCTCTAACCTCCAATATTGACACCAATTAAATATACAATTAAATACATCAGAAAAGATATAGGCAAATATACCATGAAACATACAAAAGAACATCCGATTTTCCGCAGCTACCTGAAATTTTTTGTCATCGCGATTCCAATCATAGGAGTGACTCTGATTGGCTTTAACCGCCTGATCGACCCCTATGCGTTGTATGGTGGCCCCATTATCGAGGGGGTCAATGCCAATAAGCCCGCTTTCTCTAGCCATGCTTATATGGCAAAAGCGATCGCTGTTCAGGAGATGATGCCGAGCACTATTTTTCTAGGGAGTTCCCGAGGTGAACGCGGCATGGATCCTATCCACCCTGCATTAGATGGCGAAAAAAAATACAACCTCTCCCTCTCTGGCAGCTCTATTTATGAGGCATTACGCTACTTTCAACATACCCATGCAATCACACCTTTAAAGCAGGTAGTGCTGGGTCTTGGCTTGCGGCAGTTTAAACATGCAGATCAGGTATCGCCCACATTCACTGAGGAGAGATTATCAGTTTCTGTAGAGGGCGCAGCACAAAATAAAAATTGGTTATCTGCTGATCTTGCAGTGATCGCCTCATTAGATAGTATTGCTGCAAGTATTAAGACGCTCTGGAAGCAAGATGAAACGCCAGAGCTTCTACTGCATGGTGAATACAATCCTCAGCGGCTTATAGAAGATATGACAAACCATCGAGCTGATTTTCTCTCCAATGAAAAAAGCTATATTAACAGCAGTTATAAAGATTTCTCATTCACTGATAATAAAGGCGGGGATTCGACACTTAATCACTACAAAAAATTATTAGCCACCGCTTACCGTGACAATATTGATCTAAAAATTTTCATCTACCCTTGTCATGCTAGACAGTGGGAAGCTTTATCAGTCGCTGGATTGTGGAGTGAGTGGGAGCAGTGGAAGCGCCAACTGGTCGCTTTAAATGAATCCGTCGCTGCTGGACAGGGCAAGAGTCCATTTGCGCTGTGGGACTTCTCTGGCTACAACCACTACACCACCGAGGTGGTTCCCGCACTTGGTGACAGCGAAACCGCCATGCAGTGGTACTGGGAATCCTCGCACTATAAAAAAGAGCTAGGGGATTTGGTGCTTGATCAGATCTTCGATTACCACTCCTCAGAGCGGAAAGTAGCAGACGGTTTTGGGGTAAAACTCGCCTCAGAAAATATCAGCGATCACTTAGAGAAAATTCGCCAAGACCGCCAGCGCTGGAGAGCATCACACCCTAACGATGTGTCGGAGATTGAGGCATTGAAAAAAACTAAACATAAGCCTCTCGACCCAAGAGATCGCTTACCCACTGATTGATACTCTTTCCGTGAGCCTCCGCAGAAGTTGCGATCGCTGCGTGCCTCTCTGGTGTGAGTCTTAGCATCAACCTACCTGAGTAGCTCTTTTTGGGCGAGGTTTTTAATTTCCTGCAAACCTCTAAATAATGTTCAACAGCTTCGTGAAATGCCTCTTCCAGTGCTTCGACATTAGCGCCGTGAAAACCTCCCGACTCTTTTACACCTACTATATGTCCAACAAATATTTTATCGATATCATCATATTCAATCTTCGCAATATAGTTTTTATAGCGCATCGTATTCATAACTTTACTCCTGCATCATTTAATAGTTCTCGCACATCAATTACTCTATAGCGCAACGCCTCTTTACTTGGGTGAGGACGGTGAAAATCTTTACGGCAACCATTCAGTAAAAAGGTCACTCGTGACCCACTGCCCTCTACTACTTCTGCATCTAATGACTTGAGAAGAGACTCTATTTTTCTCCACTCTAAGTTTCCGTTTATTGGATCAGTAAAAATGGCTTTAAATATCTTTTTTTGCTTACTGTTCATAGGTTGTCATGATATCATAAAACGACATCATAGTAACCATTAAAAATTCATAATACCCCGTTATTTTTCTAGCACTCACGATATAAAGAGAATAGAGCAATACAATCGTTTAGACTGAGCCGAGCATACGGTATAATATCCTCAATGGAAGATGTCACCGATATTATAAAACCTCTCAATAGTGCCCAGCGTGAGGCGGTGACGACTGAAGCTAAAAACAGTCTGGTGTTGGCAGGGGCTGGCAGCGGCAAGACGCGGGTTCTGGTTCACCGTATCGCTTGGCTGATTGAGGCAGAGAAAATTTCGCCTTGGGCGATCCTTGCGGTCACCTTTACCAACAAAGCGTCGAAAGAGATGAAGGGGCGAATAGAGTCGTTACTCGATATCCCAACTCACAACCTCTGGGTGGGAACATTTCATGGACTCGCTCATCGCCTACTTAGAAGTCACTGGCAAGAGGCTAACCTCCCACAAAATTTTCAGATTATAGATAGCGAAGATCAACTTCGTCTAATTCGCCGTCTTAGCAAAGATATGGATCTTGATAAAGATCGCTGGAAACCAAAACAGAGCCAGTGGTTCATCAACGGGCAGAAAGATAAGGGGCTGCGCCCACACCAGATTGAGACGAATCACGATTTCTATCTCACTAAGATGGTCGATCTTTACATCAATTATGAGGCAGCGTGTCAACGAGGTGGGCTAGTAGATTTTGCTGAGATACTACTGCGCGCGCATGAGATGTGGCTCAATAATCCAGAGCTACTCGCCCACTATCGTAACCGCTTTAGTCATATTTTAGTCGATGAGTTTCAAGATACCAATAAGGTGCAATACGCTTGGATCAGGCTATTAGCTGGTGAGAGCGGTTCTGTCTTTGTAGTTGGTGATGACGATCAGTGCCTGATCTCTGGGACCAAAATAACAGTAGAGGACGGCAACAGCAGAAATATAGAAAATATTAAAGTGGGAGATAAAGTATTGTCAGGGCATGGCAGAGGAGACTTTGCGCTCGCAACAGTTACCCGCTGTTATAAGAAAAAATTTAGCGGTCAACTAATCACGCTCCATACCTCCTCTGGCAGAAAACTCACTAGTACTAAAGAGCATACTCATTTCGCTGGATACATTCAAGATGAAGCGCCACAAAAACACTTTCTCTATCTCATGTACAAAAAGAAAGTTGGTTTTAGAATAGGTATCACCAAAGTTCATACCAACGCTATTAAACACAGCAAGCTTGGATATATGATTCGCTCAGTACAGGAACATGCTGACGCACTCTGGATTATTCGAGCTCATGATAGTGAAAATGAGGCAAGAATAGATGAGACCATCACATCTCTACAGTACCAAATCCCGACACTCCCTTTCACTCCTCGCAAACAGCGTAGTGCCAACGGTCTTGCTCATGAAGAATCTTTTATTAAACATGTTTTTGATACGATAGATTCTAAAATAGGTGCATTACGACTACTCGAAGAGAATGGGCTAAACTTTGATCAACCCCACCATCGACCACAAAGCAGAAATTCTAATCGGTCAAATATAGTTGTCACCTTATGCGGAGAACGAAGAGGAGCTCGAATGCCTATGCATCGAATCTCTGTAGTGGGTAATGATGCAGAGAGAAGAGAGAAAATAGAGGCTGCGGGATTCTCTGTAAGAGATGCCAAGAAAAATTCAAAAAGTTGGCGTCATGAAACTTGTAACAAATCTTTCACATCTATTATGAAATCTGCTCACCAACTCAAGACGATCATTGAGGGTGATATTATTTTAAAAGCACATATATTACCGAACTCTCTTCCGTTCATTCAAGCTGCTGCCATCCGTGAAGGGATGTCAATTATCACAGAGGATGGAAGTTACGATACAGTCACTAAAATCGAACAGTCTCACGCTAATAGAAATGTGTACGATATAGATGTGGAAAATACCCATAACTTTATTGCTAACGGCATAGTAACTCACAATTCAGTGTATGGATGGAGGGGAGCTGAGGTTGAGAATATTCGCAACTTTGGTCGCGACTTCCCTGGGGCTGAGACACTGCGTTTGGAGCAGAACTATCGCTCTACTGCAAATATACTAAATGCTGCCAACGCACTTATTGATAATAACCAAACTCGTATGGGCAAGGAGCTTTGGACAGAGGATAAAGATGGTGAGCAGATTCAACTCTACTCTGCATTTAATGATCTTGATGAGGCGCGTTTTATTGCTGATCAAATTGAGATCTGGAGCAACAGTGGTGGAGCACGCAGTGATAACGCTATTCTATATAGATCCAATGCGCAGTCACGGGTGCTGGAGGAGGCGATGCTCAACGCAAATATCCCCTATAAAATTTACGGTGGAATGCGCTTCTTTGAGCGGACAGAGATAAAAGATGCGCTTGCTTATCTTCGTCTGATGGCGCATCGACATGATGATGCTGGCTTTGAGCGAGTAGTCAATACACCAACTCGAGGCATTGGGGAACGTACTCTGCAGATTGTACGCAATCATGCTCGTAATCAAGAAATATCACTCTGGCAGGCAGCAGTTGAACATACGATAGGCGATCAGCTTACCGCTCGTGCGCGCAACTCCTTACAAGGATTTATTGAACTAATAGAGAGAATGTCAGCATCATCTAAAAATAAAATATTAAGTGAGCAAATTGACATAGCAATCAAACAGAGCTCCCTAAAATCTCACTATGAAAAAGAGGGAAGCGAGAAGGCGCGTGGACGAATAGAAAATCTAGAGGAGTTGGTAAATGCTGGACGCCAATTTGCTCCTGAAGAAGGTGAGTTGAATATTCTTGATGAATTTATAACTCACGCAGCGCTAGAGGCTGGAGAGGGACAAGCTGATGAGTGGGAGGATTGCGTACAGATGATGACCCTCCACTCTGCTAAGGGTTTAGAGTTTCCTCAAGTTTTTCTTAGTGGTATGGAGGAGGAGCTATTTCCTCACAAAATGTCTGCTAATGATCCAGATAAATTAGAAGAGGAGCGCAGACTATGCTATGTTGGTATCACCCGAGCGCGCCAAAAGCTGTATATGACTTATGCCGAAAGTAGACGACTCTATGGACAGGAACACTACCCAAAAATATCTCGCTTTATCCGAGAGATCCCTGATGAGTTACTGGAGGAGGTAAGGATAAGATCAACCGTATCATATCCAGTAACTCGCCATAACTCAAATAGACCAAACTATAAAAAACAGATGAGCGATAATTTAAAGGCTAGTTACGCTGCAGAGTCAGGCACAGGACTTAATCCTGGACAACAAGTCCGTCACTCTAAATTTGGAGATGGAACCATCTTAATGGTAGAAGGAAATGGCGCACAGGCTCGTATTCAGATCCACTTTACAGAGTTTGGGAGTAAATGGCTCGTGGCGGGATACGCTAAGTTAGAGCCTATTTAAGATATTTATGTAGACTCAGCACCTCTTATCCAAAACCGACCATCTATCGCGACAAGCCCCACTGTAATGATTCCCATACCTACTATATGAGGAAGCTGCAACCTCTCTCCAAGTAGTAGTGTCCCCAGCAAAATTGCAGAGACGGGAATTAAAAAAGTTACAAGCAACAGATTGGTTGCACCTGCCGATGCCAAAATTTTGAAATAGAGTACATATGCAATAGCTGTAGAAAATAGTGCTAATGCGGCAAGCGCCATCCCGGCCTGAATAGTGGGTGTAACGATACTAGCAGGGTCATCAATAATCCATACAACAGGAAGAAGAACGAGCGCTGAAGCAGTCACTTGCCCCGCAGCTGTCACAACAGGATTGATATTTTGTGCTCTGAATCGGCGCCCATAGACTCCAGCAAATGCATAAGATAGCGCCGCTCCTAACACTGCTAATTGAGCGACCACATTGACTCCAATTCCATCTAATACCGAAGGCCCAATCATTATGACCGTTCCACAAAGACCAATCACCACACCAACTAATTTACTTCTTGTAATTTTTTCATCTTGAAGCAGCCTGCTCGCCACCAAAACTGTAAACAGAGGAGTCGTGGCATTTAATATAGATGCCAAGCCGGAGGCGATGTGAGTTTGACCCCATACAATTAGCGAAAAAGGTAACACATTATTCAACAACCCCATAATTAAAAAACTTCCCCACACAGCTAATGAGCTGGGCACATAAATACCAGTTATCAATATAAACAACCATAGCGCAACGGCTGCAAGCGCGACTCTAGTTAAGACTATAGTTAAAGTTGGTAATTCAGAAACAGCTATCTCAACAAAGAAAAATGACCCTCCCCATAAAACCGAAAGAATGATCAGCATCGACCACTCTTTTATTCCCATTGAGGTTTAAATTACAGCATTCATTAGTAAATAGTTTAAAACGGTTTGCGTATTCGCATAAATGAGGCGAAGCGAGGAAGCCCGCTACTGGTCACTCCAGTGTATTTATAGGTGATCAGAGTGCCGACCGAAGGTGGCGTTTGACGCTCTCGGTCACTAAAACCTGATCCAATTTTAAAGCGTCTTCCAACTCCATTTTCTACTAACAGTGCTCCCATCATTTCGCTATATTTTCCGTTACCTGGCAAAATTTTTATCACTGTCGCTTCAGCATCTTGCCATTTTTTTAGCTTCAGAAGATCACTGCTTCTTCCGGCGTGATAGAGTGAATTAGCACGGTGAAGCATTACCCCTTCACCATCTGCTGCAACGACTTGATCTAACCATATAAATAACTCTTCCTCAGATTTGAGTTGATGCTGCTTAATAGGAGTAAGCCATGGAATCTCCAGATGCTCTGTCAACGCGACCATTTTTTCAGCCCGTTGCATAAAAGTTCCTACCTCATCAGGCAACTCAAAAATTTTATACTTTATCTTTTTCCATGACTCTGAGTGATCTACCCCCTCCTCTCTGCGCACAATCCCCGAGAGTTTTGAGAAAGTTCCTCGCCTCATCCAGAGCTCACCATCAAGTTTCTGTTGAGGAAAGTCCTGAGTAAACCACGCAGGAGCATTAATCTCTCTGCCGCTACGAAAATAGAGCTTCTCTCCATTCCAGAAGGCTCTCACCCCATCTAATTTTTCACTGACCAGCCACTCACTTATCTCTATATGGTCGCTAGAAGTTTCTGGATAGACTTTTGCAAGCAGCAGCTCTGTCGCACTACTGAGAGATGAAAAAAGAGAGAGGAGAGCCCAGAAGAGTATTTTTTTGAAATATTGCATTGAGCGGCTCTCTAAAAATATACGAAATCTACAAAATCTGGCTTAAAAAGAGTTGGGTTCGCTCATTTTGTGGGTTGTCGAAAAACTGATCTGGTGAAGCACGCTCCACAATTTTACCCTCATCCATAAATACCATACAGTCAGCTACTGTTTTAGCAAATCCCATCTCATGAGTTACACAAATCATAGTCATACCCTCCTCTGCCAGCTCGGTCATCACATCTAGCACCTCTTTTATCATCTCTGGATCAAGGGCTGAGGTTGGCTCATCAAAGAGCATTATCTTAGGCTCCATACAGAGACCTCGTGCAATTGCTACACGCTGCTGCTGTCCGCCTGAGAGCTGCCCTGGAAACTTCAGCGCCTGCTCACCAATTTTGACACGCTCCAGATAGTGCATCGCCTTATCCTTCGCTTCGCTACGAGAAATTTTACGCACCCAAGTAGGTGCTAACATTAAATTTTCTAATACTGTAAGGTGAGGAAATAGGTTGAAGTGTTGAAATATCATTCCAACTTCTCGGCGCACCTCTTCAATATTTTTCAGATCATCATTCAGCTCAACACCGCCCACTACAATTTTTCCCTGCTGGTGCTCTTCTAGCCGATTGATACAACGAATAAGAGTTGATTTTCCAGATCCAGATGGTCCACAAATTACTACTCGCTCTCCTTTAACTACTGTAAGATTAATATCTTTAAGGACATGGAAATAGTCAAACCACTTATTAAGCCCAGTTATATCTATAATTGTCTCTATATTTTTTTCCATTTAACAATACTCCGCTTAATATCCAGTATCTAATTTACGCTCAACGCTAATGCTATAACGAGACATACTAAAACAGAAAATCCAATATACAGCTGCACAGAAGACATAACCTTCCACTGCTGTTCCGAGCCATTTTGGATTGGTTGTTGCTGCTTGTACAATCCCAAGAAAATCGAACATTCCTATAATCATTACTAATGTCGTATCCTTAAAGAGGGCAATAAAAGTATTTACTACTCCAGGGATAACTAACTTCAATGCTTGTGGTAATACAATCAAACGCATACTGCTCCAGTAACCAAGTCCTAATGACTCTGCCGCCTCTACCTGCCCGCTTGGTACTGCTTGTAGACCACCGCGCACCACCTCTGCCATATATGCAGATTGAAATAGCGTTATGCCAATCAGTGCTCGTAGTAATTTGTCGAAATTAACACCCTCTGGTAAAAATAGTGGCAACATCACTGATGCCATAAATAGGACAGAGATTAAGGGGACACCACGAATAAGCTCAATAAATGCGATAGCAAGTGAACGCACTGCTCTCATCTCTGAACGGCGCGCCAGTGCAAGGAGAATTCCTAAGGGAAAAGATGCGACAATCCCCACTCCAGCAATTACGATAGTTAAAAACAGACCTCCCCATTGAGTAGTCTCTACTTCTACCAGCCCAAAGCTTCCACCTGAGAAGAGATAGAGTGCTATAACTGGATATGGAATTAAAATTAGAGTAACTATCCAGCTTCGTTTAAGCTGCTTAATAGTGCCTGCTAAAAATAGTCCGATAAAAAGCAGGAATAAAATAGCAAAAGCAAGATTAACCCTCCAGCGTTCAGTAGCAGGGTAAAGACCGTAGAGAAACTGCTCTATGCGTGCATCAACAAATGCCCAGCAGGCACCACTATTTGGTTCACAGGCACTTCGTGACTCACCTACCCAAGTTGCCTCTAACAAACTCCACTCTATTGCTGGAGGTACGACTATCCAGAGCAGGTAGAGCGCAGCCATCGTGAGCATCGTATTAAGAGAAGATGAGAATAGGTTTTTATGCAACCACTTCATTGAGTTAATATGTATAGGGGTGGTATGCATAACTATCTCTCCACCAACTTTATCTTGTGGTTATACCAGTTCATTAATAGTGAGATAGTTAAACTAATCGAAAGATAGACTGCCATTGTAATTCCAATCACCTCTACCGCTTGCCCAGTCTGATTAAGTACAGTTCCAGCAAATACTGAGACCAACTCAGGATACGCTATTGCTGCGGCTAAGGATGAATTTTTAAGTAAGTTCAGATATTGATTTGTAAGCGGTGGAATAATAACTCTTAACGCTTGAGGCATAACTACTAAACGCAAAGTTTGCCCTCTAGTAAGCCCCAGAGAAAGCGCTGCCTCACTCTGCCCTCTATTAACCGCCTCAATACCGCCACGCACAATTTCAGCAATATAGGATGCGGTGTAGATACTAAGAGCCAATAGGAGAGCCATAAACTCAGGGATCATCACCACACCACCTTGAAAATTGAATCCACGAAGTGCTGGAATCTCCCAGTTTAACGGAAAGTCCAACAGAGCTAAAGTAGCGGCTGGTATTAGTACGACGACTCCTAGTGCAACTCTCCAGCGTGGGAAAGCAGCTCCTGTACTGTGTTGTCTCCGTAGAGCCCAGCGCAATACTATCAACGCTATCACTAACGCTACTGCTAACGCCCACCAAACCAACGAGAACTGTTCTTCAAAAATAGGAGATGGAACATAGAGCCCTCGATTATTAAGAAAAAGAGCTTCTCCCCACTCCATACTCTGACGAGGTGCAGGCAGGTTGCGTAACACCACAAAGTACCAGAAAAAAATCTGCAGCAGTAATGGTATATTGCGAATAAGTTCCACATACCAGAGTGCTAAATGAGAGACCAACCAATTAGATGAGAGCCGTGCAATACCGACCATAATGCCGATAATTGTTGCTAAAATAATTCCGAAAAAAGATACTAGCAAGGTATTTAAAAGCCCGACCAGAAAGGCTCGCTTGTAGCTTGAGCTTTCGCTATACTCAACCAAGTGAGTAATAATACCGAATCCAGCTTCACTATCGAGAAAATCGAAGCCTGTGCTGATTCCTCTATGAGAAAGATTGGTCTGTAGGTTATCAAAAAGTGTCCAACCAGCCCACCCAGCTAATGCTATGGTAAGCAGTTGGAATAAAATATTGCGAAACCGTTCATGGTTCCAGACAGTTAAAAGATTCAATTTATATATAATTATTCAGACATTTTCGTAGCTGTTCAGATTGTTACTGAACTCCGTCAGGTCAAGGCGCAAAATTTGAGTATACAAGTGTATATGATAATTTTGCAACCGAGGAACGAGGTCATGCAACGCAGAGATGACAGAGTTCAGGGATAAGCTGAATAGTTACGATTATCTCAAAGGTGCTGCGTACTGTATACCACCATTATTCCAGAGATTATTAATTCCTCGAGGAAGATTTAGAGGGGTGTTAGGGCCTAAATTACGAGAATAGGTTTCACCGTAGTTACCAACCTCTTTAATGATATTGAAACCCCAGTTATTTGGGATACCCAACTTATCACCCATATCACCAGCAGTACCAAGCATACGGTTACGCGCAGGGTTACTAGTGTCAGTACGCATCTGCTCAACATTAGCTGAATCAACTCCCATCTCTTCTGCATTTTTCATCAAGTTAAGTGACCACCGCACGATATCTCCAAAACGGTTATCGCCATGACGAACTACAGGGCCGAGTGGCTCTTTAGAGATAGTCTCAGGTAGAATCATATAGTCCATAGGGTTGCCGAGCTTAGTCCGTTGTGCTGCCAAGCCAGAACGATCCGAGGTAAATACATCACAACGCCCAGCATCAAATGCTGCAACCACTTCATCCATCTTCTCAAACGCGACTATTTTATAAGGCATATTGTTAGAGCGGAAATAGTCAGCTGCATTCATTTCAGTAGTAGTTCCTGCATTAGTACAGATAGTAGCACCAGCTAAATCAAGTGCTGAGTTAATTCCAAGCGATTTAGGTACCATAAAGCCCTGACCATCGTAGTAGTTGATACCAACGAAGTCTAAACCGAGTGATGCATCACGGGTAAATGTCTCTGTAGTGTTACGCACTAGCAGATCAATCTCTCCTGACTGAAGTGCAGTGAAGCGTTCTTTAGCTGATAGTGGAGTGTACTTAACATGATCTGCATCACCGAAGATAGCTGCAGATACTGCACGACACACATCGACATCAATCCCTTCCCACTGCCCTTGATCATTGGGGCTAGAAAAACCAGGCAATCCCTGACTAACTCCACACTGCAAGAACCCCTTATTCATAACATCTGTTAGGGTGTCAGCTGTAACCGAAGTTGAAGCAAGTCCTGCTGTTAATAGAGTACTAACCAGTGTTGCCATCTTAAACTGCTTTTTCATAAAACATCTCCTTTTATCCATCGTTGTTAAATTTAAATAATTACACTTACAATAGTTACACTCAAATATAAAGTTTAACATTTAAAGTGAGCGCTAAGATTAGCAGAGTATATTCAGGATGTCACTCATTAAGTTTTAACTCTTATATTTATAAGAAA